>Ga0136613_10002126_pt1 | contig 10534 bp, 12 predicted proteins | sample AntDrymUQ2722106_2_FD_106649 | JGI IMG/M metagenome (GOLD analysis project Ga0136613, IMG submission 106649) | Polar desert sand microbial communities from Dry Valleys, Antarctica - metaG UQ272 (21.06) | ecosystem: Environmental > Terrestrial > Soil > Desert | place: Antarctica: Dry Valley... | reverse complement strand
CGTTAGCATGGAGTATATGCCCACTCGCAGGGATCAGCTAACGCGCGAGGCTGCACGGCTCTTCGCCGAGCGCGGCTTTCACGGCACGTCCATGGGGGACCTGGCTGAAGCCCTCGGAGTCCAGAAGGGCTCTCTCTATTCGCTGACGGGCTCGAAGCAGCAGCTCCTCCTCGACACGATGCGGGAGGGAGCGCGCTCATTCCAAGCAGCGCTGGACGAGGTTCCCGAGCGTGCACCGGCGGTCGAGAGGGTGCGACACGCCCTGCGGGGCCATCTCCGCGTGGTTGCGGAGCAGCTCGATGTCGCCACGGTGTTCACCCGCGAGTGGAGATACCTCGAGGACGCCGGCCGGGCGGAGATCCTCGCCGAACGGCGCCGCTACGAAGAACGCTGGCGCGCGCTGTTTCAGGAGGGCGTCGAGTCTGGCGGGCTGCGCCTCGATGTCGATGCGGGCGCGGCCGCGCTCCTCGTCCTCTCGGCTGCGAACTGGGCGTACACGTGGCTCGCGCCCGGGCGCGACACCGACGAGCTCGCCGACCGATTCACGGCGATTCTCGTCGACGGCATCCGCGGCTACGCCACGCCTCGCTGAGCCAGGGGGCCTGTGGACACATTGGCGCTCTCTTGACGTCCTTACAGTGCCAGGCACTGTAAAGAGGCGATGACGAGGATCTTGATCGCGAATCCGTGGGCGAGCGGCGTCGACGAGGAGCGACTGGCCACGGTGCGTGCGGCCCTCCCCGCAGGCACCGAAGTTCGGCTGACCTCGGCGCGGGGCGATGCGACCGACCTGGCTCGTGAGGCATCCGGGGCGGTGGACGCGCTGTACGTGTTCGGCGGGGACGGCACCTACAACGAGGTGCTGAACGGGATCGACGGGACGACGCCGGTTGGCTTCATCGCCGGCGGAGGCACGAGCGTGCTCCCGCGCGCGCTCGGTCTGCCACGCGATCCGGTCGGGGCGGCTCGGCGACTGGCCGGCGCCGCCCAGCCTCGTCGTATCGGCGTCGGCCGGGTGAACGGGCGCCGTTTCGGCTTCTGCGCGGGTATCGGTCTCGACGCCGAGATCGTGCGCGCCGTCGACGATCTCGGGCGCCGCTCGGACGGTCGCCGTCCGGGCGATCTCGCCTTTGCGTGGTCGGGGCTCCGCACGGCTGCGCGGCATCGCTACCCGCTGGAATCGGTACTCGACGTGGCCGGGCACGGGCGCGCCGTTTTCGCGCTCGTAGCCAATGGGCCGACCTACAGCTACGCGGGGCCGGTGCCGCTCCGCTTCGCGCCGCGGGCGAGCTTCTACGGTGGCCTGGATCTCGTCGCCCCGAGACACGTTCGCGTCCGCGACATCCCGCGCATCGTTCGCTACGCCGTCGGCTGGGGCGACCGGACGAACGCCTGCGATCTCGTCTACGCGCACGATGCCGACCGCCTCGAGGTCGTCTGCGACAGGCCGTTGCCGATGCAGGTGGACGGGGAGGACATCGGCGATGTCGAACGGGCTGTCTTCGAGGCCGAGCGTGACGCTGTGACTGTCCTCGTCTGAAATACACTGAGACCGAGATGAGCCAGGTGCTGCCGGCGGAGGGAGGCTTGCGCCGCGTCATCGGCGACGGTGAGACGCGTCCCGACGGTGAGGTCGAGGGGCTCGGCCATGACGACCTGCTCGCGCTCTATCGCAACCTCGTCCTGCTCCGGACGTACGACGAGCGCTCGGTCGTATTCCACCGACAAGGGCGGATCGGGACGTACGCCATCTTCTGGAACCACGAGGCGATGCAGGTTGGATCCGCGTTCGCCCTCGAGGCGCGCGACTGGATCTTCCCGAGCTACCGGGAGTCGGCGATCGGGCTCCTCCGAGGCATGCCCGCCTCTACGGTGCTGTCGTGGTGGCGCGGGCATCCGGCGGGATGGTGGAATCCGGCGGAGTTCAACGTGGCGTCGATCTGCGTCCCCATCGCAACCCACGTGCCGCATGCGGTAGGGCTGGCGTGGGGCTCTAGGCTCAAGGGTGAGGATCGTGTGGCGCTCGCGTACTTCGGAGACGGCGCAACGTCGGAAGGCGCGTTCCACGAGGGCGCGACGTTTGCGGGAGTGCTGAAAGCGCCCGCGATTCTCTTCTGCAACAACAACCAGTGGGCGATCTCGACCCCGCTCGCGGCTCAGACCGCGGCGGCCACGCTCGCGGACAAGGCCATCGGGTACGGGATACCGGGGATTCGCGTGGACGGCGGTGACGTCCTGGCGGTGTTCGAGGCGACTCGTGAGGCGGTGACGCGCGCCCGGGCGGGCGAAGGCCCGACCTTCATCGAAGCAGTCACCTACCGAGCCGCGCCCCACGCGACCGCCGACGATCCGTCGATCTACGTCGATCTGGAACGTGTCGAAGAGGAGAAGGAGAACGAGTGCGTCGGCCGCTATGGGCGCTATCTCGTCCGAGCCGGGGTGCTCACGGTGGCACGCGCGGAGGAGATCAAGCAGGAAGCCCTGGAGCTCATGCGAACGGGGATCGCGGAGGCGGAGGCCGAGCCGCCGGCCGACCCGGGACTCGTCTTCGAGCACGCGTACGCGAATCCGCCGCCGGGCCTAGCGGACGACCTCGCCGAATTGAGGAGGACTCTCGGTGAGTGAGGGCGAGGCAAGCCCCGACGCTACGGGGACCGTGGCTCAGCGGTTTCTCGTGGAGGCCGTCAACGACGCGCTCCACCTCGAGCTCGAGCGGGACCCTTCGGTGCTCGTCCTGGGCCAGGACGTCGGCCGCCTCGGCGGGGTCTTCCGGGCGACGGCTGGGCTTCAGGAGCGGTTCGGCGTCGATCGCTGCGTAGATACGCCGCTCGCGGAAGCGGGAATCCTCGGAACCGCGGTCGGGCTCTGCATGGCCGGCTGGCGGCCGGTGTGCGAGATGCAGTACGACGCCTTCAGCTACCCCGCCCTCGACCAGCTGATCAATCATGTGGGGCGCTATCGCTGGCGGACGCGCGGGCAAATGTCCTTTCCGCTGGTCATCCGCATGCCCTACGGAGGCGGCGTGCGCGCGCCCGAGCTCCACGACGACTCGCCGGAGACGTACTACGTGCACACGCCGGGCGTGAAGGTCGCCATTCCGTCTACGCCCGCAGACGCCAAGGGTCTGATCGCGGCGGCGATTCGCGATCCCGATCCGGTTGTGATCTTCGAGCCGAAGCTCATCTACCGAACGGCGCGGGGGGACGTGCCCGAGGGCGAGCACGTCGTTCCGCTCGGCGAGGCGCGCGTCGCTCGCGAGGGCTCCGATGTCACGCTGGTCGCCTACGGAGCGATGGTGCCGCTCGCCGAGCGAGCCGCGGACGCGCTCGAGGACGAGGCGTCGTGTGAGGTGCTCGATCTCCGGACCCTGAAGCCGCTCGACGAGGATGCGCTGCTCACCTCCGTCGGCAAGACGGGACGGGCGGTGCTGATTCAGGAAGCGCCGCGCGTGTGTGGGTTCGCCGCGGAAGTCGCGGCCGTCCTCGCCGAGAAGGCGATCTTCGACCTCCGCGGGCCGGTGCTGCGCGTGACGGGCTACGACGTGCCCTATCCCTACTGGCAGATCGAGGACGCCTATATGCCGTCGGTCGCGCGTGTCCAAGACGCCGTCCGGCGGCTGCTCGCGGCGTAGATCCGTGGCGGAGCGGCTCCGCCTGTGGCTCGAGCGAGGCGAGCACGGCTACCACCTCGTCGATGCGGCGACCGGGAACCCCGTGCGCTGGGAGGATCCTCAAATTCGCGTCGTTCCGGTAGCCGGCGTCTCCTATAGGCGGCAGGCTCTCGAGCATCCTTCGTTCGACCCCGGACGCAAGCTGGCCCTCCTACCCGAGCCCGACAACCCGCACGATCGGAACGCGGTCGCGATCTTCAACGAGGAGCGGACGCTGCAGCTCGGCTACGTGCCCGCGGCGGTCGCCCCCGAGCTGGCAGGCGACGAGCAGGCCGTCTCGCTCTGGCGCGTCGACGGTGGGTTGCGCGTGCTGATCGCTCCCGGCAATGCCTGGATCGGAACCCCTCGCTTCGCGCGCCAGGATCATCAAGCGACCTCCGGGACGGAGCACTAGGCTCGTCCCTTGTGAGGGTCGTGGCGGATTCATGAGCGACCCTCCCTACCGGATCGTCTCCGAGCGGCTTGTCATTCGCTGCTGGGAGCCACTGGACGCGCCGCTTCTCAAGGAAGCGATCGACTCGAGCCTCGAGCACTTGCAGCCGTGGATGCCGTGGGCGCGCGCGGAACCGCAGGAGCTCTCCGAGAAGGTAGACCTGTTGCGGCGGTTCCGCGGGCAGTTCGACTTGGGCACAGACTTCGTGATGGGAATTTTTCGATATCGACGAGCGCGATGTCCTCGGCGGCACGGGATTACACAAGCGTCGCGGCGCCGACGCGCTCGAGATCGGCTACTGGATCAGGTCGAGTCACGTCGGCCGAGGCCTGGCGACCGAGTCGAGCGCCGCCTTGACGCGGGTCGCCTTTGAGCTCTGCGACGTCGACCGGGTCGAGATTCGCGTCGATCCGGCGAACGAGGCGAGCCTGACGATTCCTCGGAAGCTCGGCTTCGTCGAGGAGGGGATCCTGCGGCGGCGGCTCCCGCCCGACGAGGACGGTGTGCCGCGCGACGTCATCGTCTTCAGCCTCTTCCGGGACGGGTTTGCGGGCTCGCCGTCCTCGTCGGCACGCGTGCAGGCGTTCGACGCAAGTGGCGAGCGCGTGCTGTGAGGGATGCCTGGCTCGTCTATCTCGCTCTCGGAGCCTTGCTCATGCTCGTCTGCGGCTTGCTGGCGGGCGCCTGGACCCGCGGGCGCCTCGGCGCGGCCGCGGGCGTCGTGTTCATCGCAGCGGCCTGTGTCTGGGTGCTCGACTTCGCTGCGATCTCCTCCGACTACCGGGACGCGGACGGCTTCTTCGACTGCGGCGAAGACTGCACCGGCATGCACTTCGCGACAGCGGTCGGATTTCTCGCGCCCCCGCTTCTGATCGCGATGTCGGCGTTGGCCGCGTTGGTCGTGCTCTTGCAGCGCCGGCGTGCTCGTCTCTCTGAATAGACGAGAATCGCGCGGACGATGGCGCATTCGTTCAAGCTGCCGGATCTCGGGGAGGGCCTGGCGGAGGGCGAGGTTGCTCGCTGGCTCGTGCAAGAGGGCCAGACCCTGGCCGAGGACGACCCGCTCGTGGAGATCCAGACCGACAAGGCGACGGTCGAGATTCCGTCACCCTATTCCGGAACGGTGTTGAGGATCCTCGTGCCCGAGGGGGAAATCGCCCCGGTCGGAGCGGTGCTGGTCGTGATCGGGGAACCCGGCGAGGCGGTCGAGGAGCCGTCCCCGAAGACGCCAAGTGACACAGTGTCACAAGGGGTTCGGGGCACTACGACCTCTCCCGCGGCCCGCGTTCAGGCGACTCCGCTGGTGCGGAAGATCGCCGCGGAGCTCGGCGTCGACCTTGCGGCGGTGTCGCCGACGGGCGGCGATGAACGAATCACGGAGGACGACGTCCGCTCCGCGGCTGGCGGAGTTGACAAGACCGAAGGGCGTCGGGAGCCTCTGCGTGGCGTCCGCCGCGTCATCGCCGAGCACATGACGCGCGCGCATCGGGAGGTGCCGGCGGTCACCTGGGTCGAGGAGTGCGACTTCGAGCGCGTCGAGCTGGAGCTGCTGCTCGCGACCGTAGTGCAGGCGACGGCTGTGTCGCTGACCGAGTTTCCCGAGGTAAACGCGCGCCTCGAAGGGGACGCGATCGTCTACCTCGACCGCTACGACATCGGCGTCGCGGTGCAGACGGAGCAGGGCCTCGTCGTTCCCGTCGTGCGAGGCGCCGACTCGAGCACGGTCGAGAAGATCGACGCGGAGGTCCGGCGCCTCGCCGAAGGAGCCCGTACAGGAGCTCTCACTCCGGACGAGCTGCGCGGCTCGACCTTCACGGTCACGAGCGCGGGAAAGCTGGCCGGCCTCTTCCAGACTCCGATCGTCAACCACCCGGAGGTCGCGATCCTCAGCATCGGGCGAATCGGGGAGACACCGGTCGTCCGCGATGGCGAGGTCGTGGTGCGCCGTGTGGGGACGATCGCGGTCTCGTTCGACCACCGCGTGGTCGACGGAGTTCGCGCGGCGGAGTTCGGGCTTTCGGTGATCGCGCGGCTCGAGGGGTCAGACCCGCGGGTCTGACCCCAGACCGCATTCGTTACGGCCGCGAGAGCTGGCCGCGCACTGCGCCAGCCGGGAACGCCGCGTTGTGCACGTTCACGTAGAAACCGGCCGGATCTCTCAGGATGTCGCGCACGAGATCCCGCGGGGCGCTGGCGCACCCGCTCGAGGATCCGCTCGTCGGCGGCATGAGCCCTACGACGACCGGTCCGGCCACTGTCGGCCCTCCGATGTGAATGTGGGCCGCGGTAGCTGGTGCAATGTTGGAGACCGTCAGCTCGTAACAGATCTCCCCCTGGCCCGGATTGAGCCTCAGCGAGGCGGTGCCGGCTCCGTCCGGATCGCCGGGGCCCGGGACCTCGGCAGCACCCGTGAGTATCGTCGACTGCGGCGCGCCACCTGCTCCACCCACGGCCGCGACCGTGAGCGCCGCGATGACTGCGGCCATCGCACGACGACATAGAGACGTTTGCGCATACCTCATCCTCCCCTCGTTGGGATGTACTTGAGTACCTCGTCATGCTGCAGGATTCGGTTTTTCAGCCGCCACTACACTGGACGGCCATGGGCCTCTGGTACACGCTCGGGCTCTCGCTCGGCCTCGGGCTCGGATTCGGCGTCATCTTGTCCGGGCTCCTGGGTGTGAATGCAATGGGAGCGGGAGTGGCGGCGATCGTCGGCGCCGCCGTCGGGGCGGCGTTCGGGTTCGTCGTGATCGGGGACCTCGCGGAGACGATCGCAGGCGGAGTCGCAGGACTCATCGGCGCGCTCTCCGCGGCTGCGGTCGTGCGGGGCGCGATGCGGAGGGGAGCGACCCGCATGGGGATCGCCGCCTACGTGTCGATGGTGGGGCTCTTCGTGTGCCTGCTCGCGCTGATACCGCTCGTGGGCTACGTCGTGACCGTGGCGCTGCCACTGCTTGCCGCGCGCATGCGCGGGAGGCAGGCGGCGCGGTTCGCCGGCCTGCGAACCCTGGCCAAATGAGCTCGGCGGAGCGCGCGACGCCGCCCCCCGGCGATGCTGCGGTGGCGCGCGCGCACATGGTCGAGCGGCAGCTCCGCCACCGAGGGCGCTTCGACGAGCGAGTTCTCGGCGCAATGGCGCGGGTGCCGCGCGAGCGCTTCGTTCCCGAGGGTCTCCGCCATCTCGCGTACGAGGACGGCGCTCTCCCGATCGGCAGCGGGCAGACGATCTCGCAGCCCTTCATCGTGGCGACGATCTGCCAACTGCTCGACCTCTCCGGAGCAGAGCGCGTGCTCGACGTCGGCACCGGCTCTGGCTATCAGGCGGCGGTGTTGGCCGAGCTCGCGGACGAGGTCGTGACCATCGAACGCGTTCCCGAGCTCGCCGAGCGGGCGCGATCGACGCTTCAGGAGACGGGTTACGGCGACGTCGAAGTACTCGTCGGAGACGGCTCGCTCGGAGCTCCGGCGAGGGCGCCCTTCGAGGGAATCGCGGTCGCGGCGGCGGCGCCGGTCGTTCCGCCCGCCCTCTACCTGCAGCTCGTCGAGGGTGGCCGGATGGTCGTGCCCCGAGGTGGCCGACGAGGTCAACAGCTCGTGCTCGTCGAGCGCACGGAGAGGGGTCCGCGTGAGCGTGCGGGCCTCCCCTGCAGGTTCGTGCCGCTCGTCGGCGCCGAAGGGTTTGGTCACTCCTAACCCGATGGGGGGTCTACGAGAGCGTGGCCCGGGCTACTCTGCGACAGCTGTGGAGACTTCGCCTGCGGACGTGGGGGTAGGGCTTCGGCGCGCTCGCATGCGTGCGGCGCTCGGTCGCCGCGACAACTGGGAAGAGCTCGTCAAGTTCTGCTTCGTCGGGGCGACCGGGTACCTCGTCAATCTCTGGGTGTTCTCGCTCCTCGTGCTCGTCCTCGGCGTCCATTACATCCCGGCGGCGATCGGCTCCTTCCTCGTGGCGGTGACGAACAACTACATCTGGAATCGCCTGTGGACGTTTCGGGAGCACCGTGGCAGCGTCGCGTACCAGGGGATGCGGTTTCTCGTGATCTCAACGCTCGCTCTGGTTGCGAATCTCGCTGTCCTCGCGATGCTCGTCGAGATCGGACTGCCTGAGATCGTCGCGCAGGCGATCGCGATCGTGCTGGTCACGCCGATCAACTTCGTCGGCAATAAGCTCTGGTCGTTCGGGCCGCCTCGCACCCGCTGAGATTCACCTGCGCGACAGTCGTCGCCGTGCTGACGGTCGGCATCCTCGTCTCGTCCGCCGCGGCGGGCCCTCGCCAGGAGACGGCGCGGCTGACCGAGGAGCAGGCGATCGCGGTCGCACTCTCCCAGCACACGGTGTCGGCGTGGCTCGAGCGCTATCCCCCGAATCCGACGACGTCGGCGACCTTCCGTCCGGAGACCAGGACCTGGCTCGTGAAAGCGTGGTCCGGTGAGGCCGGCCAGATCGCGCAGGCGGTCGTGCAGGACACGACAGAGACCGTCGGCGAGGTGCGGACGGGCCCGCAGGTCGCGTGGGGGATGGCGCGAGGAAGAGAGGGATCGTTCGGCGGCAAGACGCTGCAGAAGCCGTACGTGTGGCTCGTTCTCTGCCTGCTCTTCCTCGTCGGGCTCGCCGACCTGCGCCGGCCGCTGACCCTGCGCAACCTCGACCTGCTCGCCCTGTTGTCGTTCTCCGTCTCACTGGCGTTCTTCAACCGCGGCGAGATCTTCACAAGCGTCCCGCTCGTCTATCCGGTGCTCTGCTACCTGCTCGCGCGGAGCCTCTGGGTGGGAGTCCGCAAGCGTGAGAGCAGGCTTCGTCCTGTCTGGCCGACGTGGGCCTTCGCTGCCGCGGCCATCTTCCTGCTCGGGTTCCGTGTCGGCCTCAACGTCGAGGCGCCGCGCGGCGTGATCGACGTCGGGCTCGCGGGGGTGGTCGGCGCGAGTCGCATCTTGGACGGCGAGGCGCCGTACGGGAACATGCCGCAGCGCGGCGACCTCGAGAAATGCGGTCCCGAGGACGCCGACGGCGATGTCCGCGAGCGCATCCAGACCAACGGGCGCTGCGAGGCGGCGATCGAGCGCGGCGACACCTACGGCCCGGTCGCGTATGCCGCTTACATTCCCGCGACGCTCGTTTTCGGGTGGAGCGGGAAGTGGGACTCGCTACCGGGAGCGCACACGACGTCGATCCTGTTCGACCTCCTGACCATCGTCGGCCTTGCCCTGGTCGGACTCCGGTTCGGAGGAGTGCGGCTGGCGGCTGTGCTCGCGTTCGCGTGGTCCGCGTACCCGTTCACGGCGTACGTATTGAACGCGAACACGAACGACACGATCATGCCCGCGTTCCTCGTGTTCGGATTCTGGCTCGCGTCCTCGCCCTCCGCGCGCGGCACGGCGGTCGCGCTCGCGGGCTGGACGAAGTTCGGCGGGCTGCTCCTGGCGCCGCTCTGGGCCAGCTATCCGAGGCTCGACCTCGGGCGGCTCGTGCGTTTCGCCGCCGCGCTCGCGCTCGCGACGCTCGTCTCGTTCGTCATTCTGCTCTTGGAGCCCGATCTCTGGGAAGCCGTCCGCACCTTCTGGGACCGAACCGTCGGCTTCCAGGCTGGACGCGATTCGCCGTTCTCGCTCTGGGGCTGGGGCCAGTACCACGCGCAGGGGATCCCCGATCTCGGATTCCTGCAGCCGGTGCTTGCCGTCCTAGCCGTGGCCCTGGCGCTCGGCGCCGCATTCGTGCCGCGAGAGAAGGGGCCGGTCGAGCTGGCGGCGCTGAGCGCCGCGATTCTCGTGGCGTTCCAGCTCACCCTCACCCACTGGTTCTACCTCTACCTCCCCTGGTTTCTGCCCTTCGTGCTGCTCTGGCTGCTGCTCCCGCGCGCGTCCGAGAGTCAGGGGAAGGAGATGCGCAGCGACTCGATGGCGGAAGCCTTGCCGGATGCCGAGTCGCAGTCGATCACCGCGCCCTCGATCCGCACGTCGCCCTGAGCGGTCTCGAAGCGCACTGGCAGCCCGGTCCGCATCCGCCGGATCGCCAGCTCGGCCACGACCCCGATAACCGAGTCGTGCGGCCCGGTCATGCCCGCATCGGTGATGAACGCGGTGCCGTTCGCTAGGACGCGGGCGTCCGACGTCTGGACATGCGTGTGGGTGCCGACGACCGCGGTCACCCGGCCGTCGAGCCAACGAGCCAGGGCGACCTTCTCGCTCGTCGCCTCCGCATGCACGTCGACGAGGACGAGCGGCGTCTCGCGGACCGCCTGCTCGACGAGGTCGTCGACGACCTCGAACATCGAGGTTGCCGGATCGAGGAAGAGCGATCCGAGGACGTTGATTACCGCGAGCCGGGCGCCGTTGGAGCTGGGAACCACCGTCAGACCGCGGCCGGGGGTGTTTCTCGAGGCGTTCGCCGGACGGATGACCCGTTTCGACCCCCCGAGGTAGGGGCCGAT
>Ga0136613_10002123_pt1 | contig 10543 bp, 13 predicted proteins | sample AntDrymUQ2722106_2_FD_106649 | JGI IMG/M metagenome (GOLD analysis project Ga0136613, IMG submission 106649) | Polar desert sand microbial communities from Dry Valleys, Antarctica - metaG UQ272 (21.06) | ecosystem: Environmental > Terrestrial > Soil > Desert | place: Antarctica: Dry Valley... | reverse complement strand
GCGCGGCCACGCTCGGCGAGCTCGTCGAGCCCGGCGAAGGTGAGGACGTGCTCCAACCGTCCACCGCGGACGGACTCGACCTTCGCGAGCTGGGTCTCGTCCTCGCAGAGCACGCCGACCGAGTCGGAGTGCTCGAGGATGTAACCGACGACCTTCGGTGAGCTCGACGCGTAGATCGCGGCCCCGATCGCGCCGACCTGGCCGAGAGCGAAGTCGAAGAGCGCCCACTCGACGCGCGTCGTCCCGAGGATCGCGAACGCGTCGCCCTTGCGGACGCCGAGCGCGAGCAGGCCATTCGCATAGCCGTCCACCCGCTCGGCCGCCTCGGCCCAGGAGATCGGGAGCCACTCCTCTCCTCGCTGCTCGAGATAGGCGGGCCGCGTGCGGCCGGCCGCCACCGCGTCGCGCCAGAGGCGCGCGATCGTCCGCTTCTCGCTCATGAGCCCACTTTACTCTCGCTGATTGGTGGCAGGAAACGGCGTCCAAGGAGGGAAACCCCGTGGTCCCTCTAGAATTGGAGAGCGATGCGCACTACCTGGAACGGCTCACTCAGCTTCGGTCTCGTCAGCATCCCGGTGGGGCTCGCACCGGCGACGAAGCCTGCCGCGCGCGCGTCGGACATCTCGTTCCGGCTGCTGCACCGCGAGTGCGGGACGCCGATCAAGCAGAAGCGCTTCTGCCCCGTCCACGACCGCGAGCTCGGGCCTGATGAGATCGTCAAGGGCTGGGAGGTTGCGAAGGGGCAGTTCGTGCTCGTCGAGGAGGCCGAGCTCGAGGCGCTCACCCAGCACGACGACTCGCGCTCGATCGAGATCACTCGATTCGTCGACGCGGCGGAGGTCGACCCGATCTACTTCGACCGCACCTACTTCCTCGTTCCCGCGCAGGCTGCGGCTGCTCGGCGCCCGTACGTGCTGCTCCTGAACGCGATGGGCGAGTCGGGGATGGCCGCGCTCGGCCGCTTCGTCCAGCAGGGCAAGGAGAAGTTCTGCCTGATCCGACCGAAGGGCGACGCGCTCGCGCTCGAGACGCTCTACCTCTCGGCCGACGTCTACTCGCAGGCCGAGATCGAGGAAGTGGTCGAGGAGACCGCCGTCAAGAAGCCCGAGCTCGAGCTCGCGCGTCAGGTGATCGCGAGCCTCGCCGGCGACTTCGAGCCCGCCGACCTCCAGAGCGAGTACCGCAGCAATCTGCGCGCGCTGCTCGAGGCGAAGCAGGCCGGCGAGCCGGTCACGATCCCGGAGCCCGACGAGACGGAGGCGCCGACGATCGACCTGATGGAGGCGCTGCGGCGCAGCGTCGAGGAGGCGAAGGGCAAGTCGACCGCGAAGGCGAACGGCCAGCGGAAGGCTGCTGCGCGGCCGCCCGCCAAGAAGCGAACGGCCGCGCGCAAGTAGCTACGGCGAGGCGCTAATGCGCCTGCGACACCGCGCCGAGCGCCTGCAACTGGGCTGCGAAGAGCGTCTTGTCGATCTTCCCCTGGTAGATCGGCACGCCTTCCTCGATGCAGACCCGGATCACTTCCTGCCGGTCGATCCCGAGCTCCTTCGACAGCTCGTCCGGCGTCAGGTGGTTCGCCATATGGATTCGATCCTCCTTCGGGCAACGAAAAGCCCGCCGGCACCGGTGTCTCCGCGTCGTTGCGACCGGAAGACGTTGGCGCTCAGGCGGGCTTGCTCCATCGCTCGCTCGTCGTGTGTGCGGGAATCAACGGGCCCGCTCCCCGGAACGCTTCATGGGCGTGAGGATACGTTGCTCGGATGACGACCGCAACGCACATCCTTGGTCTGGAGGAGTGGCTTGGTCTGGAGGAGCGGCGGGCCTACGTCGAGGGAGTCGAGCTCCGCTACTTCACGGGCGGCGAGGGCGATCCGCTCGTCCTCGTTCACGGCCTCGGCGGCTCGGCCGCGAACTGGGTCGAGTTCCTCGCCGCCGCCGCGGGTCGCTTCCGCGTGCTCGTTCCCGACCTGCCGGGGCACGGCGGCTCCGGGAGGGCGAGGCGAGGCTCGGGGATGTCGCAGTTCGCCGACATCGTCGCAGGCCTGATTGAGCGCGAGACTGCGGCGCCCGCTCTCGTGGCCGGGCATTCGCTCGGCGGTCTCGTGGCGCTCCGGCTCGCGCACCGGCGACCCGAGCTCGTCCGGGCGCTCCTGCTCGCGGCGCCGGCTGGGATCGCGACCAGCACGCGGGCGGTGCAGCGCGTGGTCACCCTCGTGGGACTGATTCGGCCCGGACGCTGGGTCGCGCCGTTCCGCCACCGCTACTCCGAACGAGTCTGGTACCGCCGGGCGCTCTTCCAGCGCTGGTTCGTTGCCGATCCGCTGGCGTTCTCGCCGCGTGCGACGCTCGGCTTCCTCGAGGGGCCGCTCGAGCACGTCGACACGCGCACGGCCGCGCGGGCGATGCTGGCCGACGACCCGCGTGTCGATCTCGAGCACATCCGTTGCCCGGCGATCGTCCTCTGGGGAGCGCGCGATCCGCAGCTCCCGCTCGACGACGCATTCGAGTACGCGCGGCGGCTTCGAGCCCAGCTCCGCGTCGTTGCAGACTGCGGCCACCTCGTGATCGGCGAGCGCGCGGACGCCTGCCTGGACGCGCTCGACTCCCTCGCGGAATCGGCGCCTTAAACGGGGTTCGGGAGCTCGAGGAACTCCCACTCGAGCGCGAAGCACTCGGCGAGGTGTCGCGCGAGCGCCTGGACGCCGAGCCGCTCGGTTGCGTAGTGACCGGCGGCGACGAAGTGGATCCCGAGCTCGCGCGCGGTGTGCAGGCTCGGCTCCTCCGGCTCGCCGGTGAGGAAGAGGTCGAAGCCCTCGTGCGCGGCCTCGATCAGGTCGTGGCCGGCGGCGCCGGTCGAGATCGCGATGCGCTGGATCAGATCCGGTCCGTGCGCAAAGACGAGCGGCTCGCGCCCGACGGATTCGGCGATCCGCGCCACGACCTCGTCGATCCCGAGCGGTCTCGGCAGCCGTCCGGCGAGGCCTACCGGGCCGAGCTCTCCCTCTCGCTCGACACCGAGCGCGGCCGCGAGCTGGGCGCTGTTCCCAAGCTTCGGATGCGCGTCGAGCGCGAGGTGGTAGGCGAGAAGCGTCAGGTTGCCGGCGAAGAGCGCCTCGAGCCGGCCGCGCTGGCGCCGGTCGACGACGAGCGGCTCGTTCCGCCAGAAGATTCCATGATGGACGAGCACGAGCTGGGCTCCCGCCTCGGCGGCGCGCTCGAAGAGCTCGAGCGAGGCCGAGACGCCGCATGCGAGCTTCGCCACCTCGTCGGCTCCGACGACCTGCAGGCCAGGCGGCCCGAACTCCGGGAAGCGCTCGACCTCGAGTAGCTCGTCGGCGTAGCGGACGATCTCGTCCCGGTGAGCCATCGCACGATCTTAGGTCAGGCTGTCACGGCCCCCGACGACGATCCTCGCTAACCTTGAACCCGCTCGGGGTGTGGCGCAGCCTGGTAGCGCGCTCCGTTCGGGTCGGAGAGGTCCGGAGTTCAAATCTCCGCACCCCGATACTCAGACGCACGAGAAGAAGCCCCGCCGGAGCGGGGCTCTTTCTCGTGGTGAGCGTCCGATCAGGGAGTACGGTTGCGGCGCCGCCCGAGGCGCAAGCGCCAGCCCGGCTGGGCTCTGCGCGGGCGGCTCGGCTTGTTCCGGGAGTCGTCAGCGCGGTGCTTGGCTCCGGGCGCAGGGGCGCCGGCTGCGTGGGTCTCGCCGAGATCCGCCCAGGCACGGAGATGAAGATCGATTGGTGCAGTCAAGGGGCCGCTTCCCTTCCGTCGAGGCAGCCCGCCGCGGACCGCCACAGCACCTCTCTCGACGGGACTGCGCTCTGCCGCGATCCCTCGATCGAGGGATCTGCGTTCCTAGGCGGCCATCTCGCCTGTGTCGGCGCGGCCACGGCCGAGCGTCGTCGTGACGACGGCGATCACGATCGCGCCGACGAGCACGACAGAGCCCCACGCGGTGCCGGTGATGTTGTCGTCCCAGCCGAGCGCGCGGTCGAGCGAGAGCCGGCCGGGGCCGGTCGCGGCAAGGGCGACGACGATGATGAGGTAGGTCGCCTCGAGCTCGTAGCCGGAGAGGAATCCCTCGCGCCACTTGACCGTCACGATCGCGTTCAGCATCACCGTTGCGAGCGCGAGCGCGGCGAGCGGGGTCGCGAGGCCGCTCGCGAGAAGGAGGCCGCCGCCGAGCTCCGCAAGTCCCGCCAGGAGCGCCATCAGCGCGGGCGCCCGGTAGCCGAGCGAGGCGAAGAAGCCGGCCGTCCCGGCCGGGCTGCCGCCGCCGAACCAGCCGAAGAGCTTCTGGGCGCCGTGGGCGGCGAAGGCGAGACCGACGAGGAGCCGTAGGAGAAGGAGGCCGTACGCCATCGCGCGAGCTTACGTCCCGCGCACGTCGCGCCGGTGGACGACGGCCGTACAGGCATCCTCGACGTAGTCCAGCTCCGCCTCCTCGGCGATCCTGCGCGCCTCCGCCGAGACGATCCCGAGCTGGAGCCAGAGAGCCCCCGCGCCGGCGGCGACGGCCCCGCGGGCGACGTCCGGGGTGAACTCAGGCCGGCGAAAGACGTCGACAACGTCGATCTCGCGGTCGATTTCCTCGAGCGTGCGGACGCACGGGACGCCCAGCACCTCAGCACAGCCGGCCGGCCGCACCGGGATCACGTCGTAGCCCTGCTCGAGCAGATAGCGCATGACGCCGTTGCTGGGCCGATCGGGCTTCGGCGAGGCGCCGACCAGCGCGATCGTCTTCGCCTCGCGGAGGATCTCAGCCGGGGTGCGCACGAGCCAAGGCTATCCTCGAACTGTGGTGCGGGCCGTCCTCTTCGACGTCGACTTCACGCTCGCGCTGCCCGGCCCGGAGCTCGGGCCGGAGGGATACCGCAAGCTCGGGGAGCGGCACGGGCTCACGCTCGATCCTTCCCGCTACGAGGCCGCGCGGCAGGCCGCGATCGCCTCCCTGCAACGCCATCCCGAGCTCGAGCACGACGACGAGCTCTGGATCGCCTTCACCGAGCGGATCGTGCGCGGGATGGGCGGCGACGCGGACAGCGCCTACGAGTGCGCGACCGAGCTCGTCGCCGTTTGGGAGCAGCACGACAAGTTCACGCTCTACGAGGACGTGCTGCCCGTTCTGGAGGAGCTGCGCGGACACGGGCTCAAGCTCGGGCTGATCTCGAACGGCAGCCGCGACCTCGACGAGTTCGTCCGCCACCACGCACTCGAGGTCGATTGCGCGATCGGCTCGCGCGCCTTCGGCCGGACGAAGCCGCATCCGGACATCTTCCGCCGCGCGCTCACCCTGCTCGAGGTCGAGGCGCGGGAGACGGCGATGGTCGGCGACTCCTACGAGGACGACATCGAAGGCGCCCGCGCGCTCGGGATGCGAGCCTTCCTGCTCGACCGCGACGGCCGCCATCCGCACGAGCCGGGCCGCCTCGAGACGCTCCTCGCGCTCCCGGCCGCGCTCGGCCTCGCCAAGTAACAGTCTGTTACTTGGCGAGCGACCGCGTGTAGGCGACATCGAGCGGATGCGGCGGAAACGGGACGACGCGCGTCTCGCCGTTCTCTGTCCAACCGCGTCGCTCGTAGAAACGGCGCGCTTTGCTCTCCGCGAGCGTCCAGAGCTTCGCCTCGACGACGCCGGCCGCCTCGAGTCGCTCGAGCGCGAGGTCATGCAGATCGGAGCCGAGCCCTCCGCCCCAATGCGCGGGCAGGACGAACAGTGTCCGCAGAAGCCCGTGACCGACGGAGACGGAGGCGACGGGGTCTGCATCCAGCTCCGCCAGGTAGACCTCGATCCCGGCATCCTCGATCGCTGCAGCCCAGCCGTTCCTGATCGCCACGTCGGGAAACGGATGGTGCTCTGGTGGAAAGATGTGCGAGAAGGCGGCGATCGCCGCCTCGCGTTGGATCCGAAGGAGCGCCTCGAGGTCGCCCGGTTGCGCGCGGCGGACGATCGGTGCGGCCACATGGCGACACTACCGCTGGGCGTATCGTCACGGCTGCGCTCTCGCGCAGGCGGTTGGGGAAGCGGGTTAGGATCGGGCCGCGGTGGATCTGTACGACTGGCTCGTCTTCCTGCACGTCCTGAGCGCGTTCGTCGCGGCCGGCGCCTTGACCGCGCTCTGGGCGCTCATCTTCGGCTCGAGGAGCGCCTCCCCGATCCTCGCCCCCGACTCGGCGATCGGGTTCGGCCGGGTGGGAGGGATCCTGGTCGGAGCGGGGATGATGGGCGCGCTCGTCTTCGGGATCTGGCTCGCGATCGACGTCGACGGCTACGAGCTCTGGGACGCTTGGATCCTGGCTTCGCTCGTCCTTTGGGCGCTCTCCGTCTGGGCGGGCACCGCGGCCGGAAAGGCCTTCGCCGGCGATCCTGTGGGCGGGCGCCGGGCGGGCATCCGCTTCCAGGCACTGAACAGCGTCGGCGTGCTCGTCATCCTCGTGCTGATGATCTGGAAGCCCGGAGCCTGACGATGCTCGCCGCGATTCGGCCGGACAGCGTCAATCTGCCCCTCTTCCTCCACGTGCTCGGCGCGATGCTCCTCGTGGGAAGCCTCCTCGCCGTGGCGCTGGCGACCGCGCTCGGCTGGCGTCGCTCGGACGACGCAGCCGGCCTCTCCCGCTTCAGCCTGCTGACGCTGCTCTACGGAGTCGTGCCGTCGTATGTGCTGATGCGCATCGGCGCTCAATGGACGGAGGCGGAGCAGAGCTATCCGGACGACTTCGATCCCGCGTGGATTGGGATCGGCTACGTCACGGCCGACGCCGGCGCCTTGCTGACCATCGTCTCGGTCGTGCTCGCGATCTTCGGGCTGCGGCGCCTGCGGCGTGGGGACGGGATTCGCCTCGCGCGCACGGTCGGCGTGATCTCGATCCTCCTGCTCGCGGCGTACCTCGTCGCCGTCTGGGCGATGACGGCGAAACCGATGTAGCGCCTCAGGCCAGGCCGAGCTCCTGCCGCCAGGCCTCCGTGTGCTCGCCGACCGCAGGCGCACGCAGCTCGGAAACCGGGCTCCCGAACTCGGCCGCCGCTTCAGCGAGCGTCGCGACCGGCCCGGCTGCGACCTCCTCACCGTCGAAGAGCTCGAGCCACTCCGCGAGCGGCCTCGCTGCGAACACCCCCGCGAGCTCGCCGGCGAGCTCCTCCTGCCGGGCGCCGTCGAGATGGAGCTCGGCGAGCTCCGGCCGTCCGACGACCTCGCAGAGCCGGACGAAGAACTTGGGCTCGAGCGCCCCCACCGTCAGGTGACGGTCGTCCGCTGTCGCATAGATCCGGTAGCAGGCGAGCCCGCCCGTGAGGAAGCGCGGCAGCGGATCGCCGCCAAGGCGATGGGCGACGAGCCTGTGGGCGCCGTGAGTCATCGAGATGGTCAGACGCGCGCCGGCGCCTGTGCGCTCGCGCTCGAGCAATGCTGCGAGGATCTCGGCGGTGGCCGCGAGCGCTCCGGCGGCGAGATCGGCGGGCTGAACCGGCGGCAGGCCGGGCGCCGTGTCCGCGAGCACGCCGGCGAAGCCCAGGTAGTTGAGGTCGTGGCCGACGCGGTCGACATGCCGGCCCTCGCCACCGAAGCCGGTGATCGAGCAGTAGACGACTCGCTCGGGAACGTCGTCCGGCCCGACTCCGAGCCGCGCGGCAACCCCCGGTCGGAACCCTTCCAGGACGACATCGGCGCGGGCGCAGATTGCGCGCGCGAGCTCGGGATCCGTTTTCAGGTCGCACGCAACCGACTCCTTGCCGGCGCCGAGCGCCTCGTCCCAGGCGGGCGCCACGTGCCGCATCGGGTCTCCGTCTGAAGCCTCCAGCCGGACGACCCGCGCCCCCAGCCGCAGCAGCTCGCGGGACGCATACGCCCCCGGCAGGTACCGGGTCAGGTCGACGACGAGCATGCCCCCGAGAGGAAGGAGTGGCGGTTGCATGCCGGCCGAGGATAGCTCTACAGTGCGACGGCGTTGACTGAGCGTTCAACACCGCAGGAGGAGAAGCGCCGCCTGATCCTCGAGGCGTCCGTCCGGGTCTTCGCGCGCAAGGGCTACCACACCTCGCGCGTCGGCGACATCGCCGAGGAGGCCGGAATCGCGCACGGGCTCCTCTATCACTACTTCGGCTCCAAGGAAGAGGTGCTCGAGACCGTCTTCCGGGAGAACTGGGGCGAGCTGATCGAAGCCTTCCGGCGCGTCGAGGACTCGGAGGAGCCGCCGCTCGAGCAGCTGGAAGGGATCGCGAAGATCCTCCTTCGCTCGTGGCGGAACGACCCCGATCTCGTCAGCGTGATGGTGCGGGAGGTGGCGCGCAGCCAGCATCTGCAGGGCCAGGTCGAGGGAATCCGCGAGGGCTTCCAGCTCATCCAGCGCGTGATCGAGCGCGGCCAGGCGGACGGCTCCCTGCGCCCCGAGCTCGACCCGCGACTCGCGAGCTGGATCTTCTACGGCGGGCTCGAGGAGCTTCTGACGGGCTGGGTGCTCGGGCAGCTCCCGGACGGCGACGACGAGGTCGCGCGTGCGGAGCGCACGATCGTCGACATGCTCTGCGGCGGGCTCGCCGTCAGCGGCAGAGTGGAATCCCGGGCCGGCTGAGGCCGAACGCCCAGAGCCTCTCGCGCAGAACGTAGAAGGCGGTGGTCGCGGCGCCCCGGCGAAGCACCAGCACCTGGTAGCCGTCGCATTCGACCCGCGTCGCGACGGGATACCGCGTCTTCACGTCCGAGACCGGGGCGCCGAGTGTCAGCCCTGCCCGCGTGCGCCAACCGGGCGGCGAGTGGAGGGTGAAGAGCGCGACGGCCCGGCCGCGGCGAAACTCGACCCCGACCCCGCGCGGCTGGAAGGCGAAGTAGTTGAAGTACCAGGTTTCCTGCGGGCAGGTGTCGCAGATCCCGTAGGCGCGGCCCCAGGCGGCCTCCACCTGCGCCGTCGTGGCGCCGAGTCGGAGCCCGCCGAGACTCGAACCGGGAACGAGCACGCCGGCGGTCGGCGGCGCGGCCACCGCTGGGGCGACGGCGACCGGGACCGCGAGGAGCAGCGTTGCGAGGAGCAGCGGGCGGAGCACCGTGGAAGGATAAGCACGTGGACGCGCCTTCTCGTCCGGAGCTCAGCCGTCGACTACTACGAAGACGAGAGCTGATTCAGCGGAAGGCGTTCTCGCCGGTCAGCGCCTGGCCGACGACGAGCGTATGCACCTCGTGAGTCCCCTCGTAGGTGAGCACCGACTCCAGGTTGTTCTGGTGCCGGATCACCGGGTACTCCAGCGTGACGCCGTTCGCGCCGAGAATCGTCCGCGCCGAGCGCGCGACCTCGATCGCGCCGCGGACGTTGCCCATCTTCCCGAGCGAGACGTGCTCCTGGCGCAGCGTCCCGTCGTCCTTCATCCGGCCGATGTGGAGGGCGACGAGGGCGCCGCGGTTGAGCTCGAGCGCCATCTCGGCGAGCTTCTGCTGGGTCAGTTGATAGGCCGAGATCGGCTTCTCGAAGACGATTCGCTCCTTCGCGTACTCGAGCGCCGACTCGAAGCAGGCCCGGCCCGCGCCGACCGCGCCCCAGACGATCCCGTACCGCGCCTCGTTCAGGCACGAGAGCGGGCCACGGAGGGTGCTGACCTCGGGGAAGACGGCGTCGTCCGGCACGCGCACGTCCTGGAGCACGAGCTCGGACGTGACCGACGCGCGCAGCGAGAGCTTCTTGTGGATCTCGGGCGCGGAGAATCCGGGCGTTCCCTGCTCGACGAGGAAGCCCCGGATCGCGCCGTCGTCCGTACGTGCCCAGACGGTCGCGATGTCGGCGATCGTCCCGTTCGTGATCCACATCTTGGCCCCGTTCAGGATCCAGTCGGAGCCGTCCCGCTTCGCGTGGGTGCGCATCGAGCCGGGGTCGGAGCCCGCGTCGGGCTCGGTCAGGCCGAAGCAGCCGATCGCCTCGCCGGTGTGCATCGCGGGCAGCCACCGCTGCTTCTGCTCCTCGGAGCCCCAGCGCCAGATCGAGAACATCGCGAGCGAGCCCTGGACGGAGACGGCGCTGCGAACGCCCGAATCGCCGGCCTCGAGCTCGAGGCAGGCGAGCCCGTAGGCGACTGCGCTCGCGCCGGGGAGGCCGTAGCCGTCGAGGTGCATCCCGAAGAGACCGAGCTTCGCGAGCTCGGAGATCAGCTCGCGCGGGAGGATCCCCTGCTCGAACCAGTCGCCGACGTCGGGGAGGACACGCTCGCGTACGAACTGCCGGACGGTGTCGCGGATCGCCCGCTCCTCGTCGTCGAGGAGCGCATCGAGCGCGAGGAAGTCGAGCGGGTCGAGCGCGGCTCTCGTGTCGGCGACGGCCATTCGCGCATCGTAGAGAAAGGAACGCTTGTGTTGGAACAACACAAGGTCTTCGTCCCTCGCCTCGGTTTGGCTCAACCACGCGGTTCGTTCGCGAGGGAAGAACCGCTTGTGTTGTTCCAACACAAGCTCTCGAGCTCCGGCGGGCACACTGGGCTCGTGGCAACGACAGCACCGAGCGGGCTCGTGCTCGAGCCCGAGCTGATCGACGAGGCCGAGGAGCGGCGGCTGCTCGCGAGCTT
>Ga0136613_10002122_pt1 | contig 10552 bp, 10 predicted proteins | sample AntDrymUQ2722106_2_FD_106649 | JGI IMG/M metagenome (GOLD analysis project Ga0136613, IMG submission 106649) | Polar desert sand microbial communities from Dry Valleys, Antarctica - metaG UQ272 (21.06) | ecosystem: Environmental > Terrestrial > Soil > Desert | place: Antarctica: Dry Valley... | reverse complement strand
GGGGTTGACGTCTCGATGAGCCAGATCGAGGCCAGAGTCCCCGTCGTTCGGCGGTTCAGTCGCTTGTACACGAATGCCCTGGGTCTCTCGAGCAGCCGGCTGCTCGAGACGCCCTACTCACTCACGGAGGCACGGGTCATCTTCGAGCTGGCACAGGCGGAGCGGACCGAGCTACGCGATCTGCGCGGATCGCTGGACCTCGATGCCGGGTATCTGAGTCGTATCGTCGGCCGCTTCGAGGCGAGCGGCATCGTCGTCCGAGAACGTTCGACATCGGACGCGCGTCGACAGGTGATCCGACTGACCGATGAGGGATTCCAGGCCTTCGCACTTCTGGATCGTCGCTCTGCCGAGCAGGTGCGTGATCTGCTTTCGGGGCTAAGTGATGATCAACAGCATCGCCTGGTCGGCGCAATGAAGACCATCGAAGCGATCCTGGCCCCCGTTTCTCTTCCCAGAACCGTCGTTCTCCGTCTTCCTCGTTCTGGGGACTTCGGCTGGGTGGTCGAGCGACACGGCGCCATATACGCCGACGAGTACGGATTCGGTCCCACCTTCGAGTCTCTGGTCGCTCGGATCGTCGCCGAATACGTCGAGCATGCCGAACCCGACCGTCAAGCGGCTTGGATTGCGGAGGTTCACGGCGAACGGATGGGCTGTGTCTTCTGCATGCAGGAAACCGAAAGGGTTGCACGCCTTCGACTGCTCCTTGTGGAGCCAACCGCACGGGGCCTTGGGATCGGCGCGCGCCTGGTGGATGAATGCATCAGCTTTGCGCGCCGCGCAGGATACGAACAGATGACGTTGTGGACCAACGATGTCCTTCATGCCGCACGCCACATCTACGAGAGAGCCGGGTTTCAACTCGTGAAAGAGAAAGCGCATCACAGTTTCGGGCAAGACCTGGTCGGACAGGACTGGGAGCTAAACCTATGAGGCGAGGAAGCTACAGTGCGAGTCGACGCGCGCGCCTGCTACCGCCCACGGAGCCGACCTCAGTATGTTGGGAGCGCGCGCGTTGACCGAAGCGTTCCTCGAACAAGAGACTCAGGACCGGTTCGTCCCGACCGGGCACACGCAGGGACCGTGGGAGCCCGGCTTCCAGCATGGGGGTCCCTCCCGCCGCGCTTCTGGGCCGGAAATGCGTTTCCATCTCTCGTGTGGAGACTTTGACCGAGACAGAGATCCGAACCGTATTCTCCGCTCACGGCCCCGCCGGCGAAAGGCGAGCGGCCGCACTTACCGCGCTCCGAACCATCGTCCTCAACGAAGGCCCTAAGGGGCCCTGACTCGGACACGTAAAGCGCTGCTGAATCCGGTTCGGGCCCCAGGGCACTCGCCTGAGGCCCCGAACCCCGGTTGCTACTTCTTGAAGGCGTCCTTGATCTTCTCGCCCGCCTGCTTCATGCCGCCCTTGGTCTGGTCGGCCTGGCCTTCCCGCTCCATCTCACGATCGCCTGTGCTGCGACCGACGCCCTCCTTGGTCTTGCCCTTCAGCTCTTCACCCTTGTTCTTTGCCTTATCCGTTCCCGACACTTCTACCTCCTAGGTTGGACCCTGTCCGACCATTCCTATTTACCCGGATTATGAGGACTCACTACATTCTCGCCTTTCAGATCCCAGAGCTGGGGCGCATGTGTGCCCGAAGGCATCCGACGGAGGACTCCTGAATCGCCCACCCTCGAAGCTCAATTCAGCAATATGTTCAAAATGATCGTCCCCAGCACGGACAACACAATCGATACCAAGATCATCACGAGGCAGCCGGGCCCTCCGCCGAGCGGCTTGATCTCCAAGTTTCCGAATCTCATATCCACCGGCTACCCGCAGAGCGGCAGGTCTCACGAGCCCACGCGAACAAATCCGCGAACAGCAAGGAGGGGCGCCGGTTGTGCACGCCCCTCCTTGGTGCTTCTATCGCTTCGCTTGCGCTTAGCGCTGGGGGATCAGGCAGACCATCTCGTAGTCGGCGGGGATCTCGCCGACATTCTTCGAAAGGTAGAGCTCGGCCTCCGTCGGGCTCATGAACCTGCCCTTGTTCTTTGACTTCTCCCCGCCTGCATCGAAGTGGTAGATGTCCATGCCGCGGCTGAGGTCGTTGCCGTAGAGGAAGAAGTCGCCGTCCCGGGCGATCTTCGGGGTCTTGGCGGCCCAGGAGTCGGAGTCGGAGAACTGGTAGAAGCCGATCTGCTTCATACCGCCGCTCAACTGCGTTTCACCGAGCGACACTCCGACGAGTCCTTTGAGGTCGACCACGCGCACTCCACCGTTGTAGAAGGCGATCGTCATGATGCCTTCCTTCTGGTGGATGTCGAACACGTGCGCCGTGCAGCGCATGCCGCCGTCGATGGAGGGACGAACCTCGTCGATGTTCCAGTACCCGACCTTGACCGGGTCCTGCTCGTTGGCGCCGGTGATGTCGTAGACGTGCACACCGCCGTTCGGGCACTGCGCGGTCTGCAGAGCGCCGACGAACTCGTCCTCGATGATGAGAAATTCCCGCGTGTTGCCGTCGATCTTGAGGGTAACGGGGTCCGACTGGTGGAAGACGTTGATAGCCGGGTCTATGAAGCTCGACACGATTCTTGGCTCGGTCGGCCTCTTCGTGTTGATGATCACCTGCTGGGACAACGCCGCCGAGTAGGCACGCGATCCGTCATTGTTGAAGGTGATGTCGTGCGACTCGGTCCCGAGACCCGGTCTGATGGGCAGGTCGATCTCAGTCACCAGCCTGGGCTTGCTGAAGTCCTGGATGTCGAAGACCTCGATCGAGGGGTTGGAAAGCACTGCGGACGTGATGAGGTCCGAGTTCGAGTTGTAAAGGTAGCGTCCGCCCGGGTGCACCGTCTGGTTGTGCGATCCCTTGGGGACCTCGACGAAGGACACCGTTTTCGGCTGCAGAGGCGTGGTGATGTCGACGATGAAGGTTCCGTTCTTGCCCCTGGTCTCTGACTTCTTTATGTCGAAGCCGAGCGCGGCCGCCTCTTGATAGCAGGTCGAGGTGCCGTCACCGTAGGTGTCCGAGGTGTAGGTCACGAAGGTACGGCCCGGCTTGTCGCTCTGCTTGAAGACCTGAATGTCACCCTGAGTCACGCCGCAGTCGTAGACCGCCTTAACCTCCGCCGCCCGAGGGTTCGTGATGTCCACGATCTGCATGCCGTTGTCGTACGAACCTCCGAGAGCGTACTGGCGACCGTTCAGCGTCACGAACTCGATATCGGTTCCCGCGTTGGGATCCCCACCGTTGGCAGCCTTGTAGTTGATGTTCTTGATGTGCTTCATGTTCGGGCTGTGCTCGCCCTCGACCTCGACCCCCTGTACGGCCCCCGCCACGGGCCCAGCAGCAGGAAACGGCACGAGCGCCACCAGACAGGCCAGAACGACCGCTCTCTTGAGAACTTTCAAAGTTGATCCCCCTTGATCCGGACCTTCGCCATCACGTGCTTTTCCTGGTCGTCTTGGAAGGTTCGCCGCTCAGCGCGCCGCTCCTGCCCTCTCCTGCCATCCCATCGGGTTTCTTCCCCCCGCCGCCCACCTCAATCCTGGCGGATCGCCGAGGTTTGCTGGCTTGAGCCCATCGCCGGCCTCGAGGACCACGCCTTCGGCCTCGATGGCCGAGCCAGTGACGGGCAGCCGGTATGGGCCGCTTATGTCCGTCTATGCTACTAGGCACCGGGAGAGAAGTGGCTGGTAACTATTCCCATTCGATCGTCCCGGGCGGCTTGCTCGTGATGTCGTACACGACCCGGTTGACGCCGGGCACCTCGTTGACGACGCGGTTGCTGATCCGCTCGAGCAGCTCGTAGGGAAGGCGCGCCCAGTCGGCCGTCATGGCATCTTCGCTGGTCACCGCGCGCAACACGATCGGATGCCCGTAGGTTCGCTCATCGCCCATCACGCCGACCGAACGGACCGCAGGCAGAACCGCGAAGCTCTGCCAGATCTCCCGCAGGAGGTCGGCTCGCTTCATCTCCTCGAGCACTATCGCATCGGCCCCACGCAGCATCTCAAGCCGCTCGGGAGTTACGTCGCCGATGATGCGTACGGCGAGGCCGGGCCCGGGGAACGGTTGGCGCCACACGATCTCCTCGGGCAGTCCGAGCTCCTCCCCCACGCGCCGGACCTCATCCTTGAAGAGATTGCGCAACGGCTCGACCAGCTCGAAGCGCATGTCCTCGGGCAGGCCCCCGACATTGTGATGACTCTTGATCTTGGCCGCGTCTTTGGTACCGGACTCGATGACGTCGGGATAAAGAGTGCCCTGCACCAGAAAGCGAGCGTCCTCGACCTCGTCGCGCGCGACCTCTTCGAACACCCGGATGAAAGTTTCACCGATGATCTTCCGTTTGCGCTCGGGGTCTGTGACTCCCGAAAGGTTCTCGAGAAAGCGATCCGCCGCCTTGACGTGGATCAGGTTCGTGTGGAGATGCCGGCGGAAGGTCTCTTCGACTTGTTCGCCCTCTGCCGTCCGTAGCAACCCGTGGTCCACGAACACGCAGGTGAGCTGGTCGCCGATCGCACGGTGTATGAGTGCCGCCGCAACGGATGAGTCGACGCCCCCGGACAGAGCGCACACGACTTTCTCGCGACCGACGGTGGCTCGGACCTGTTCGACCGCGCTTTCGATGATCGACGTCATGGTCCAGGACGGCAGGAGATCGCAGGCCTCGTAAAGGAAGTTCTTGAGTAGCTCGAGTCCCCTGGGCGTGTGGCTCACCTCGGGATGGAACTGCACGCCGAACAGCCGCCGGTCTTTGTCCTCGAAGGCGGCAACCGGACACGCCGCGGTGGAGGCGGTCGCAACGAAGCCGTCGGGTGGGCGAACGACCGCGTCGTTGTGGCTCATCCATACGGTCTGTTCGACCGGCAGATCGTCGAAGAGCACGGCCGTGGGTTTGACGACGTCGAGCGCACTCTTGCCGAACTCGGCGATGCCGGTGTGCCCGACCTCTCCGCCGAGAGCTTGAGCCATCGCCTGTTGTCCGTAGCAGATTCCGAGCGCAGGGACGCCTAGGCCGAAGAGCTTGGGATCGACCTCGGGTGCCCCCGGTTCGTAGACCGACTTGGGTCCTCCGGAAAGGATGATGCCGGCCGGATGCATGGCCGCGAGGACCTCGACAGGGGTGTCGTGGGGGACGATCTCGGAGTAGACGTGGCACTCGCGCACCCGTCGCGCGATGAGCTGAGCGTACTGAGCGCCGAAGTCGATGACCAGAACCCCGTCCATGAGCCACCGTACCGCGCGCGTCCGGGCTTCCTGCAGAGGAACCCGCCTTTGCATATTATATGTATCTCATGTATCTTACTGCACATGTCCACGCTGAAGAGGCGCCTGCAGTTATCGGTCGCCCGTCCCATCGGTTCGCCCGAGGATGCGGAGAGAGCCGCACAAGCCGCCGAGGCCCTGGCGGAGTATCTCCGCGCCGAGAAACTGGCCGAGGCTGCACTCGAGCCCGACCGGCCCCGGCCGGCGGCGGGTCCGCTGGCCGAGCTGACCCTCCAGGACGCCGCCGAGCGAGTGCTGCGGGGGGCCGGCATCCCACTCCACGTCAAGGAACTCGGCCGCAGGATCAAGGCTGGTGGCTGGGCTCATCCGAGAGCGAGACGAGCGCGTCCCGACCAGATCAACTTTCAGCTCGCTGCGAGGTTGCCGCGTCATCCGGAGCGTTTCGTCAGGGTCGCTCCGAACACGTTCGGGCTCCTTCAGGGGGCGAGCGCGTCCGAATGCCCGAGACCACGGCTTGCGCTGTTCAAGGGACCCCGAGACGGTGTCGCTCGGCGAATCGGTGATCTTGCGGACGAAGCCGCAGCGTCCCCATGGCGCTCGTCTTAGACTCCGGCGTTCTACTTGCCGCACTGAATGAGGGCGACCCCGATCACGGGGCGTGCTTCGAACTACTGCAGTCGACCGAGGAACCATTCGTCATCCCCACACCGGTCTTGGTCGAGCTCGATTACTGGCTGCGGAAGCTCGCCGCGCCCGACGCGTGGCTGATCTTCTGTGAAGACGTCGGCAGAGGTGCTTACACCCTCTACCAGGTCGACGACCGGCTGCTGGTGGCGACGTCTGATCTCCAGGCGAGATACGCCGATCAGCCGATCGGGTTTGTCGATGCTGCGGTGGCCACCACCTGCTGGGCCCTCGGTGAACGGACGGTCGCGACCCTCGACCGGCGTCACTTCGGAGTTCTGCGCACAAGCGCTGGAGAACCGCTGGCCATCGTGCCGCAGTGACTGACCCGGCCTTGTTCAGGGGGTAAGCAGTGTGACCAGGCGTCGATTAGTGACGGCCAGGCCCACCGCTCCCATGGCGGCGAGGAAGGCCACGTGCCCGAGCAGGTGGAAGCCGAGGTCGCCGAGCATCAGCCCTCGGATCAGGGCCACTCCGTGGTACAGGGGAGAGAGATGGGCGACCGCCTGGAGCGAATCCGGATAGACGCTCAAGGGATAGAACGTCGCCGAGAACAAAAACAGCACCAGGACTGCGAGATTGACGAGGTCGAAGTCCTGCCAGCTGCGCATGTAGGTCGTCGCCGCCATTCCGACCGCGGCAAACGAGAACCCCACGAGAATTGCGGCCGGAAGAGCAAGGAGCGCCCACGGCGACTCGATCAACCCCATCACGGCCAGCACGACCATGTATCCGATGCCGTAGATCGATCCGCGAATCTGCGACCACGTGATCTCTCCCAGCGCAAGGTCGAAGGGTTTGAGCGGGGTCGACAGCATCGCGTCGTAGGTCTTTGCGAATTTGAGCTTGTGAAAGATGTTCATCGTCGACTCGAACACCGCGCCGTTCATGGCGGCCGATGCAAGCAGGGCCGGCGCGACGAAGGTCGCGTAGTCGACGACCTCACCGGAGTCCATGCGGATGTCGCCGACGAGCCCACCGATGCCGATACGAACCGCAAAAAGATAGAGAAGCGTCTCGATGAACCCGGAGAAGATGATGATCCAGATGTGTCGGTAGACGAGCAGGTTGCGTTCGAGCACGTAGCGGGCGCGTGAACGGCCGAAGACCAGCGGCGGCGTGATTCGCAGAGGGAAGCTTCGGGCGTTCATGGCTGCAACCTCCGGTGGAGAGTGCGGCCCGCCAACACCCACCCCGCCGCAGTCCAGGCGGTGAGGTATGAGAAGTGCACGACCGCGGGGAAGGCCGTCTCGAAGCCGAGCGCCGCAGCGCGGGAGAGCTCGACTCCGTGCCACAGGGGTGTGACGAAGGCGACAGGCTGCAACCATCCGGGAAGTTGCTCGATCGGAAAGAACGTGCCCGAGAAGAGAAACATCGGGAGGACCACGAAGCGGAAGAGAGACGATAGACGGGTCTCGTCCTTCGCCACCGCCGTGTAGGCCGTCACCGGCGCCGCCAGCGACATGCCCGTCAGAACCGCTGCGGGTAGCGCCGCAAGGACCTCGATGGGAGACAGCGCACCGAGTGCCGCCGACACGATCGCAAAGGCGCCGGCCGACAAAGTCACTCGCACGCCCAACCAGAGCAGATTGCCGGTTACGAGATCGCCGACCCGCACCGGCGTTGCGAGTGCCGCGTGATAGGTCTTTAGCCACTTGATGCCGGCCATCACCGGCCACGAACCCTCGGCCGCTCCCGTCTGCATCGCGGTGGCGGCGAGCAGGCCCGAGGCGATGAAGCTCACGTAGCTCACTCCGCCGAGCCCGTCCGTCGCCGGATTGCGGTCGATGAGCGAACCCAGTCCGAGACCCATCGCCAGCAGGAACAGCACCGGGCTGAGAAATGCGGTCATCGCGCTCCCCTTCCAAGTGCGCTTGTAGACGCGCGCGTTGGCCTCGAGTACCCGCAGGGCAACGATCATCAGTCGATCAACCTTCGTCCGGTGAGCCGCAGAAAGACATCCTCGAGAGAGCTGCGCCGAACGATTATGGTTTCAGGCATCACGCCGCGTTCGTGGATCGTCCCCACCGCGTCGTCGCCGTTGTCGGTGTACAGCAGGACGCGATCCGGCAACTCTTCGATTCTCTTCGCCAACCCTTCGAGCCGATCGACGACGTTGTCCTGGTAGCCGGCGGCGAAACGAAGCTCGACCACTTCACGGGTTGAATGCCGAGCGATCAACGCGGCGGGCGAACCCTCCGCAACGATCCTGGCCTGGTCCATGACGACCAGGCGGTCGCACAACTGCTCGGCCTCGTCCATGTAGTGGGTCGTGATGATCAAGGTCACGCCGCGCTGCTTGAGCCGGTAGAGCCTGTCCCATAGCGCATGGCGCGCCTGCGGGTCGAGTCCAGTGGTGGGCTCGTCGAGAATGAGCAGATCAGGCTCGTTTATGAGGGCGCGGGCGATCGTCAGGCGTCGCTTCATTCCCCCAGAGAGGGGCTCGACCTTGCTGTCGCGCCGCTCCTTGAGTTGCACGAAGTCGAGCAGCTCCTCGATCCGCTCCTTGAGCACGCGCCCGCCGATGCCGAAGTAACGCCCGTAGATGTAGAGGTTCTCGTTCACCGTGAGCTCGGTGTCGAGAGTGTCGTCCTGCGGTACAACGCCGAGCCGAGCGCGAATCTCGGGACCCTGAGTTGCAGGATCCATGTCGAACACGCGAAGCTCGCCGGATGTAACGGGTGAGACCGACGCGATCATCCGCATCGTCGAGGTTTTGCCGGCCCCGTTTGGCCCGAGGAAGCCGAAGGCCTCGCCTCTTGCAATGGCGAAGTCGACTCCGTCCACGGCGACGAATTCATCGAACCGCTTGGTCAAGGTGTGGGCGGTGACGAGCGGCCGCACCTCGTGACCTGAGGCCTCGGAGCGCGCGCCCGCCGCCTGTTGTTGCTGCATCTAGTTCTCCTGGCAAGTTGTCGCTCGGCAGCGGCCCCCGAGCATTGTCGCATGTCGGCTCGCCGAGCCGAACGTCGATTCCGGCCTTGCGCGACACCCGAGGACCGAGACGCTTCTTGATCGGGAGTCGCTCGGGATCGAGCACGAGGTGGAGGCCCCGCCTCGAGCCTCTACTTCGGCTTGCGAGCCTCCACGACGATGCTCAAGTCGTCCTCGTCGGACGCAGCTCCGTGGTCCTCGAGACCCGCTTTCATGCACATACGGCGCACCTTCTTCTCGAGGTCATCGCTTATCTCGAGCAACAGCCAGCCGCCCGGTTTCAGCCACCGAGTCGCGCCGTTGATCCCCATACGCATGAGAAAGAGTCCGTCGGCAGTCTCATCCGAAAGCGTGGAGATCGGCTCGAACTCGCGGACCTCCGCAGGAAGGTCGCCGAGCTCCTCCTTCGGCACGTACGGAATGTGGCCGGTAACCACGTCCACCCTGCCCTCGAGTGCCGGGGGCAACGACCCGTACATATCACCGACTTTGAAGCGGACGTTGTCCAACTCGAGCTCGCGTGCGTTGCTGCGTCCCAGTTTGATCATGGCCGGCGCAATGTCGGTGCCCCAAACCTCGGCGTTGGGAACCTCCCCTCCGATCGCAAGTGCAATCGGACCCGTTCCGGTTGCGACGTCGACCACGATGGGGTTCCTGCGGCCCTTGAGCTTCACGAGCGCTCGCTCGACCACGAGTTCGGAACTGGGTCGCGGCATGAACATTCCCGACTTCACCTTGAGGTCGTAGCCGAAGAAGGTTATGAACCCGATCAGCAGCGGGAAGGGTTCACCTCCTGCTCGCCGGGCCACCAGCGAGAGAAAGCGCTCGCGCTGTCTGCGAGAGGGGCGCTCGTCGAGATCGAGATCGTCTCCGTCGACTCCGAGCACCGTAGCCATGAGCTCTTCGGACTCACGGCGATGGTCATGATCGTCGAAAAGATGGGTCGAATCGTTAAGAACGCGCTCTGCGAGATCGAGGAGTGCGGCGACTCTTTTTGGCTCCATGACGGCGCATCATAGTGCTGTGCTTCAGGCGCGCTTGCCTCGGCAGGGCTAACAGGAGCAAGAATCCACCCACAGGCTCTCCATGTCGGACATCATGCACCCTCGCTCCTCCCTAAGCCGTCTTTAGTGGAATTCGCCGGCAGAAAGTCCTCGATCCGCCGAGGCCGGCGGACGAAGAAGCAACTTGGCATCGATGAGCGGTGCTTTCGTCGTCGCCAAGAACCCAGATCCGCATAGCCAGGCTCAGATACCTGCTCCGGGTCCCACTCGAGGGCGGTCTGATCCTCAAGGCGCGCGAACCGTGGCCGACGACCACGCGCGTCTTCTGCGCCGAGGTCGAAGACGCCTGGCCGGGAGATGCGGAGATCATCGAGACGCTCGAGGTGCGGTCCTGCCGTCGTCGAGGTGTGGCCGTTGACCTCATCCTCGAGCGCAGCCGCCTCAACCGCAGCCAGTTCGTGTTCACGAAGTTGAAGGGCGGGCGCCCGGCGATCTTTTGGCAGACACCGAAAACGGTGCGCAACGCCAAGCCGGGAGCCAGGGTGCCGACGCGCCGCGCTTCCGGGCAGACCGACTTGGTCATCGCAATCGACACGCGCGAACGCTACGGCTACCGCTTCGCCGGCAGGCAGGTGACCGTCCACAAACAAGCCCTGCGTTGCGGTGACTACGCACTGCTGGATGAGAACGGCGCGATCCAAGC
>Ga0136613_10002121_pt1 | contig 10555 bp, 7 predicted proteins | sample AntDrymUQ2722106_2_FD_106649 | JGI IMG/M metagenome (GOLD analysis project Ga0136613, IMG submission 106649) | Polar desert sand microbial communities from Dry Valleys, Antarctica - metaG UQ272 (21.06) | ecosystem: Environmental > Terrestrial > Soil > Desert | place: Antarctica: Dry Valley... | reverse complement strand
TCGCCGCCGGTGACGCGCGCGATCTCGGCCTCGACGCGCGGGTCGAGCGGCCCGAGGCCGGACGTGAGCAGGATCGGTCCGCGGTCGCCGGCGAGGGCGGAGCCCGCGAGGGCGTCGGGGAAGCGGTCGGCGGTCGCGAGCACCACGCGGCTCGCCGTGCCGTCAGCGAACAGCGCCCGGGAGGTCGCGACCGTCTGCGCGACGGGATCCAGCCGCCCGCCGCCGTCCAGCCGCCCGCCGTCGGTCAGCCCGCCGGGTTCGGGCTCGGGGTCTGGCCCCGGGCCGGGCGGCGGGTCGGTGCCGGGGCGGCACGGCCCCCCGCCGGCGGGCGCGACCGGCTCGGCGTTCACGCCGACCGCGTAGGTGATGCAGTCGTTCGCGTACTGCGGGTCGTCGAACGAGGAGGCGCTCCGCGGCACGCTCAGCGCGAAGTCGCTGTTCACGACCACCGCCGTGACGCGCTCGGCGTTGCCGACCCCCGTCAGGGTCGCGGTGGCGGCCCCGTCGGCGAGCGTGTCGTCGACGACCGTCCGGACCGTGCCGGCCCCGAGGGCGACGAGCGCCACGCCGCCCCCGACGCCCTGCGGCCCCTCGACCGTCACCGTGACGGTCGGCTGTGGCGCGACGTCGCGGAGTTCGTACGCGGTGTGGTCCAGGGTCACGTCGTAGCGGCCGTCGGACGGCACGGCGCCGCCGCGGGCCACGTCGGGGTAGGGGGGACCATCCGCCGGGAACTCGTTGTGGTTCCACTCGGCGGTGGCCGCCGCGAAGGCGACGAACTCTGAGGAGATCCCGCCGTCCTCTGCGGCCAGGGCCCCGTCGTAGCCGGCCAGCGAGAAGTTCCCGGCGCCGGCCGCGGCGATCCAGGCCTCGCGCACGATGTCCGGACCGTAGCGGTCGGCCAGCCACAGATTCCAGACGTACGCGCCGTACGCGCGGTCGAACCCGCCGGTGGAGCGGGCGAAATCCGTCAACGGCAGCCCCGGCAGGTCGGCGAAGTCGGCGACGTAGAAGGTCCGGGCATCGACGGCGGGGTAGGCCTGGGACTCCATCCACACCCCGCTCGCCTCGTAGAACCAGCCTTCGGCGGTGTACGCGAGGGTGAAGTGCGACAGGTGGTTGAACTCGTGCGCCGCGGTCGCCCGCAGCGCCCCGGCGGGCGTCGGGGGGTACCCGACGTAGTCGTTGTCCACCACCATGAAGCCGTGGAAGCTGTTGCACACCGCGGCCGACTGGCAGGAGTTGTCGGGGTCGGCGGCCGCGTAGCCGAACGCCCCCGAGTCGGAGAGCTCGGCGATGTAGACGTCGGTCCGGCCGTCGCCGCCCAGGGCGCCGTCCGGCGCCGGCGCGACCCAGCGGAGCTCGGTCACCTCCCTGGCCCAGACCTCCTCGAAGATCCGGCCCACCTCGACCGCGTAGGCGGCCGTCGCCGCGTCGGGGCTGCTCGGGTCGGTGACGTAGTGGACCTTGAAGTGGGCGGTCTCGATCGAGTCGACCGCGCTCGGCGGCACGGTGTACCCGTCTCCGAACGGGTCCGCCGAGCCGTCGGTCGGCCGCAGGAAGTACGCGTCGGCCTCGCGCCGCTCCACGCCGTCCAGCGCTCCGCGGGCGACGAACAGCCGCTGGAGCGCCTCCGTGATCCCGCGGCCGGCACGGTGCCCGTGCCCGTCGGCGGCGAAGGCCTGGTCGTCCGGCACAGCCGCGAACGCGTCGCGCACGGACTGCAGCGCCGCCCGCGCCTGCGACGGCTCGACCGACCGGTCGGCCGCCTCGGCGGCGCCGGCCGGCAGGAACGGGAAGAGCAGGGCGAGGACGGCGACGATCCGCGCGGCGCGCGCGCTGCCCCCTTGCCAGAAGACCTCCCGAGACACGACGACCCGCTTTCGCTCCGCCCCGCCCGCCGGGGGTCTCAGCGCAGTGTAACGCCCGCGGGATGCCACCCCGGTGGCGGCTCAGGCGTCCGCCGGCGCTCTCTGGGGTCGGGGGATGACGCGGTAGGCGTCGTAGACCGCTTCGATCCGCTTGACCTGCGCGATGATGTGGTCGAGGTGGGCGATGTCGGCGAGCTCGAAGGAGAAGCGCAGGTAGGCGATCCGGTCACGCTGCGTGGTCACCTGCGCGGACAGGATGTTCACGTGCAGGTCGCCGAGCACGGTGGTGATGTCGCGCAGGAGGTGCTTGCGGTCGAGCGCCTCCACCTGCACCGTCACGCGGAACGTCGAGGGGGCTTTCGTGTCCCACCGCACCGCGACGAGCCGTTCGGGGTCCGTGCGGAGGTCGGCCGCGTTCGGGCAGTCGGCGCGGTGCACCGACACGCCGCGTCCGCGCGTGACGAAGCCGATGATGTCGTCACCTGGCACGGGCGTGCAGCACCTGGCCAGGGTGACCCAGACGTCGTCGGTGTTCTCCACGACGACGCCGTCAGAGGAGCGGGCGGGCGCCTCGACGGCCGGCGGAGGCGGGATGTCCAGCTCCTCGACCTCGTCGGCGAGCCGGCCGGCGAGCTGCTGGGCGACCGAGACGGCGGAGACGTGCCCGTCGCCGATCGCCCGGAGCAACGCGTCGAGGTCCTGGTGGTTCATCGCCTCCGCGACGGCTTTGAGCTCCGGCGCGCCGATCAGCCGCTTCCACCCGAGTCCCTGTTTCGCGAGCGTCCGGCGCAGCTCGTCACGCCCCTTCTCGATGGCGTCGACGCGTCGTTCACGGGAGAACCACTGCCGGATCTTCGACCGTGCGCGGGACGAGCCAACGAATTCGAGCCAGTCGCGTGAGGGGCCGGAGGCCTCGGCGCCCTTCGAGGTCAGGATCTCGACGGTCTCGCCGTTGCGCAGTTCGTGCTCCAGGGCGACCAGGCGCCCGTTGACCCGGGCGCCGACCGTGCGGTGCCCGACGTCGGTGTGGATCGCGTAGGCGAAGTCGATCGGCGTCGATCCGCGCGGCAGCGCCTTGATCTCGCCCTTGGGGGTGAAGACGAACACCTCGTCGGCGTAGAGGTCCAGCCGCAGGTTGCGCATGAATTCGCCGGAGTCCCGGGTGTCAGACTCCATGTCGAGCATCTGCGACAGCCACTGCGTCTCGCCACCCCCCTCCCGCCCTCCGCGGCCGGCGGGGGCGGCCGCCGCGCGCTTGTATTTCCAGTGGGCGGCGATGCCGTACTCGGCCGTCCGGTTCATTGCCTTCGTGCGGATCTGCACCTCGAGCGGCTTGCCCTCCGGCCCCACGACGGTGGTGTGCAGCGACTGGTAGAGGTTGAACTTCGGCATCGCGATGTAGTCCTTGAACCGCCCAGGGATGGGGCGCCACATCGAGTGGAGCGTGCCGAGCGCCGCGTAGCAGTCCTTCACCGAGTCGACGATGACGCGGATGCCGACGAGGTCGTAGATGTCCGCGAACTCCTTGCCGCGCACGACCATCTTCTCGTAGATCGACCAGTAGTGCTTCGGCCGACCGGTCACCTCGGCGCGGATCTTCACCGACTTCAGGTGGTCCTCGACGTCGGCGACGACCCGCTCGAGGTAGCGGTCGCGCTCCGGCTGGCGGTCGGTGACCATCGCCTTCAGCTCGTCGTAGCGCTTCGGGTGCAGCGTCGCGAACGCCAGGTCCTCCAGCTGCCACTTGAACTGCTGCATGCCGAGGCGGTGCGCCAGCGGGGCGTAGATCGCCAGGGTCTCCTCGGCGATGCGCTGCTGCTTCTCCCTGGGCAGGTGGTGGATCGTGCGCATGTTGTGGAGCCGGTCGGCGAGCTTGATGAGCAGCACGCGGAAGTCGCTCGCCATCGCGATCAGCATCTTCCGGAGCGACTCCGCCTGCTGGTCCTCCCTGCTCGCGACCTTGATCCGATCCAGCTTCGTGACCCCGTCGACCAGGGCTGCGGCCTCGTCGCCGAACACCTTCGCGATGTCGCCGACGGTCGTCGAGGTGTCCTCCACGGTGTCGTGCAGCAGTGCGGCCACGATCGTCGCGGTGTCCATCCCCAGGTCGGCGAGGACCTCCGCGACCCCGACGGGGTGGATGATGTATGGCTCGCCGGACCTGCGCGACTGGCCGGCGTGGGCGGCGTCGGCGACCTCGTAGGCGCGCAGGACGAACTTGACGTCGACCTTCGGGGAACTGCGCTTGAGCGCGGCCATGAGCGGCTGGGCGAGGTCGGGGACCTGTGGGCCGAGGTCGAACATCGGCAGCCGGGCCAGGACCGCCTTCACGCCGGACTGGCGGGGTCGCGGCGGGCCGGTCGGCGGGTCCGGCGTCGCGGGCGTGGGCTCGGGGGCAGCGGCGGGGGGCGGCGCCGGCGGCAGCGGCAAGCCATGGCGCTGCTCCAGCGCAGAGCCGGCCGGGCCGCCCTCGGAGGTCACACCTCGTCCCATCCGTGTGTCGGAACTGCCCACGATACCTGTCGTCGGTCAGTGCGCGGAAGGACCGTGGCGAGCGACGGCGCGGTCCAGGACGTCGCCGATCCGGGGGGCCTGGGCCGCGGCGAGCGGCCCGACGACCGCGAGGACGAGGACGTAGAGACCGGCGAACGGCCCGATCCTGGGGTCCAGGCCCGCGGCGGCGGCGAGCGCGGCGAGGATCAGCGCGAACTCGCCGCGGGCGAGCAGCGTGAGACCGGCGTTGACTCCGCGGCGGGCGTCCAGGCCGTTCAGGCGCGCGGCGAGCAGACCGGCGGCCAGGTTCGTGGCCAGGGCCAGCAGCACGGCGATGAGGGCGGGGGCGGCCACCGAGGGGAAGGCGGCCGGGTGGACCGTGCCCCACCCCAGGGCGAAGCCGAGCAGCAGCCCCGCGCCGACGTTGATGGCGATGTAGCCGCCGCCGGCCGCCAGGAGCCTGGGCGCGTTGGCGATGAAGTCCTCGAGGTCGAACTCGAGACCGAGGTGGAACAGCAGCAGGATGAGGCCCAGGGCGGCGAGCAGTTCGAGGACGTCGGCGTCGCCGACCATCGCCACGCCGGGTGAGTTCGGGCCGAGCAGGAGCCCCGCGGCCATGAAGAACGGAATGGTCGGCAGCCGCAGCCGCCGTCCCAGCTTGGCGGCCAGACCCGCGCCGACGAACGCGCTCCCGAGCGCGATGAGGTCGTGGCCCATTCGGCGGTCTGCGCGTCGGCGGGGGGTCGCGGGCCGGCGGGGTCAGTCGCCGCGGAGCACGGCGAAAGCGTGCTGCACGCCCTCGGGGGTGCCCACGGCCACCGCGGTGTCCCCGGGCCACAGCCGGAAGTCCGGCGGCGGGGACGGGAACGTCTCGTCGCCGCGGATGACCGCCACGATCATGACGCCCTTGTCCCCCAGGAGCTCCGGATGGCCGATCGGGCTGCCCGCGCAGGCGGAGGAGTAGCCGACCTGGAGCCAGTCGATCGCGAGACCCTCGATGGTCTGGAGCTTCGTGGTCTCCTCGGTCACCTTGGAACCGCCGAGCAGCTCGCCCAGGATCCGCTCGTCGTCGTCGCTGAGATTGATCGCGTCACTGCAGTCGTCCGTGGAGCCCTCGCGGTACACGAGCAGCTCGCGGTGCCCCGTCCGATGGGTGACGACGCCGAGCCGGCGACCGTCGGTGGTCGTGAAGTTGTGGAGCACCCCGACGCCCGGCAGCTTCACTTCCCGCACCTCGGTCATGGCTGACAGTCTGGCACGGCGCCCGCGATCCGCAGGGCCGACGGTCGGCGTGCCGGTGGGTCGGCAACCTCAGAAGGGCTCGGCCGGCTCGGGGAGTTCGCCGCGGGCCCAGGCGACGATCTGGGCGCTGCTGCGCGGGTGCCGCGGTGACGCGACCAGCGCGCGGTCGCCCGGCAGGAGCAGCGTGTCCCCGGTCGGGACGAGCGTGCGCCCGTCGCGCACGACCGCCGTGAGCAGGCCGCCGGCCGGCAGCGGCACGTCGCGCAGCCGTCGGCCGGCGATGTGCAGCTGGTCGGTGACGTCCACCTCGAGGAGGTCGACGTCGACGCCTTCCAGCGGGAGGGTCTCGGCGATGGGCGCCCAGATGCTCGCGCCCTCGCGCAGCCCCAGGCGCCTGGCGACCAGGCCGATCGTCGACCCCTGCACGGCGGTGGAGACGAGCACCACGAAGAAGACGATGTCGAAGACCTCGCCGCCTTCGGGGTACTGCGCCGTGAGCGGGAAGGTCGCGAGCACGATCGGCACCGCCCCCCGCAGCCCCGCCCACGACACCAGCCCGAGCTCGCGCATGTTCCAGTCCCGGCGGACGAGCCACGGCCACGCCATCGTGGCGTGGACGGCGAACGGGCGGGCGACGAGGACGAGGACGGCCGTCACGCCCATGGCCGTCAGGCCGACGGTCGGCAGGCTCGACGGGAACACCAGCAGGCCGAGCAGGAGGAAGAGGCCGATCTCGGCGATGTTCGCCAGCCCCTCGTGGAATGTTCGGATGCCGCGCCGGTGGCGGGGGACCCGCGCCCCGACGATCAGCCCGCAGACGTAGACGGCCAGGAAGCCGGAGGCACCCGCGGCGGCGGCGGTGCCGTAAGCCACGCCCGCCACCCCCAGTGCCAGGACGGGGTAGAGCCCCGACGCCCCCAACTCGACGCGGCGGAGCAGCCACGCGCCCGAGGTCCCCACGAGCGCGCCGACGAGCAGGCCGCCGCCGAGTTGCAGCGCCCCGAACCGCAGCCACTCCGCCAACGTCGGGTCGCCGCTCGCGGCCTCGAGGATCCCGATCGTCAGGAGGATGGCCATGGGGTCGTTCGCGCCCGACTCGACCTCCAGCAGCGACTTGATCTTCGGCGGCAGCGGGGAGCGGCGCAGCACCGTGAAGACGGCGGCGGCGTCGGTGGAAGAGACGACGGCACCGATGAGCAGTGCCGTGGTGCCGCCCAGGTCGGTGAGCAGCAGCACGCCGCCCGCGACCACGGCCGCGGTCAGGACGACCCCGACGGTGGCCAGCCCCAGGCCGGCCGCCGCCGCCCGGCGGAGGTCGCCGGGCTTCGTCGTCAGGCCGCCCTCGAAGAGGATGACGAGCAGGGCGAGGACGCCGGCCGTCTGCGCGACCGAGGGGTCGCTGAGGCTGACGAGCTTCAGCCCGTCGTCGCCGATGAGCATGCCGAGCGCCAGGAACAGCAGCAGGCCGGGCAGCCGGACGCGCGCCGCGAAAGCCGCGGAGAGCACGCCCGCGACCAGCAGCGCGGCGACGACCAGGACGGCCGGGTCGACGGGCAGGCCGAAGGTCACGGCGGTCGCCGGCGAACAGGGCGGCGCGGGTCCGCGATCGGCGTGCTCCTTGTCCGGCTTTCGGGGGCGGCGGCGCCAACCTATCGGATCGTCACAGCACCCCGGCAAGCAGGAGGAGTCCGACGACAGCGGCGATCGCGATGCGGTAGTAGCCGAACACCGCCAGACTGTGGTGGTTGAGGTAGCCGACCATCCACCGCATCGCCAGGGCGGCGGAGACGAAGGCCGTCGCCAGCCCGACGACCGGGGTCAGCCATCCGAAGACCCGGACCATCTCCTGACCGCCCGTCAGCGACTCGTACGCCGTGGCGGCGCCGAGGGTGAAGAACCCGAGCAGGAAGCTGAACTCGACGGCCGCCGGCACCGACAGCCCGACGACCGCCGCGGCGAGGATCGTGACCAGGCTCCGGCTGACGCCCGGCCACAGGGCCAGGGACTGCGCCAGCCCGATTGTCAACGCCCCTCGCCAGCCCAGCGCCTCCAGCGGGGCGCCTCGCCGGGCGGCCTGACGGTCGCGTCGCCGCGACACGGCCAGGATCGCCACGCCGCCGGCGAACCAGGCGGCGACCACGGGCCACGGCCCGAAGAGGCGCTCCTTGATCACGTCCCCGAGGATCAGCCCGAGCACGGCAGCCGGGACGAAGGCCACGGCCACCGCCACCAGCGTCCGGCGGCCGTCGGCGTCGTTGCCGGCCAATCCCTGCGCCATCGCGGCGAACCGGTGGCGGTAGAGCCCGAGCACCGCCAGGATCGCGCCCGCCTGGATCGCGATCGCATAGCTGTCGGCGGCGTCCCGGCTCCCGGCGTCGTCGCCGATGCCCATGAGCCGCTGCGCCACGGTCAGGTGTCCGGTCGAGCTCACCGGCAGGAACTCCGTCACGCCCTCGATGACCCCGAGCGCGACCGCCTGGAGGACGCTGAGGCCCGTCCGGTCCGTCGCCGCGCCGGGCGCCGTGCCCGGCGCATCGGCGGCGGCCGCCATGCCGGCGACCGTCCCGCCGAGCAGGGCGGCGAGCAGCGCTCCTGCCGCCAGAGACCGTGAGAGACGTCTCACCGGTTGGTGCCCGTCCGGTCTGATGCCCGCCGCGCCAGGGTCAGTACTTCAGCAGGCTCACGAAGTCGTAGCCCTCCAGGCGCCTGGCGCCTTCGAGGAAGCCCAGCTCGATCACGAAGGCGAGGCCGGCGACCGTGCCGCCGGCCTGCTCGACGAGGTTGCAGGCGGCTTTGGCGGTGCCGCCGGTGGCGAGCACGTCGTCGACGATCAGCACGCGGTCGTCGGGGGCGAAGGCGTCGGCGTGGAGCTCGAGCGTCTCGGTGCCGTACTCGAGCTCGTAGGTCTCCGACAGGGTGTCGAACGGGAGCTTGCCGGCCTTGCGGAGCGGCACGAACCCGGCGCCGAAGTGGTACGCGACGGGCGCGGCCACGATGAAGCCGCGCGCCTCGATCCCCACGACCTTGTCGATCGTGCCCCGGCCGTAGCTGACGACGATCGCGTCGACGGCGCTCGAGAACGCCATGGGGTCGGCGAGCAGCGGCGTGATGTCCTTGAAGACCACGCCCCCCTTCGGGAAGTCGGCGATGTCCCGGACGGAGTCGCGGAGGATCGCCGTGTCGAGCTCGATGCGCATCGGGGTTTCCTTCGTCGCCGGGCGGTCAGCGCTTGCGCGACCCGCTCTTCCTCTTCTTCGCAGAGCTCGGGCGGCGCTGGCCGGACCCGCCCGCCTTCGGGCGGTTCGCGGCGATGCCGGGCGCGTCCGCCGCGGTGCCGGTCGAGGCGGTGCCGGTCGAGGCGGTGGGGGCGACCGCCGCGGCGGGGGCGCGCCGGCGCGACAGGACCCGCTCCTTGAGCTCGGCGAAGCGGGGCTCCTTCTCCTTGAGCCACACCAGGAGGGGCGTCGCGACGACGATCGACGAGTACGTCCCGACCGCCATGCCGATGAACAGCGCGAGCGCGAGGTCCTCCAGCGTCGCGGCGCCGAGCAGGCGCGCGCCGATGAACAGCAGCGAGCCGACCGGCAGGATCGAGGTGATCGAGGTCGACAGCGAGCGGATGAGCACCGCGTTCAGGGCCCGGTTCGCGCTCTCGCCGTAGGTGGTCGTCGAGACCGACGTCAGGCCGGCGGTGTCCTCGATGACCCGGTCGAACACGACGACCGTGTCGTAGAGGGAGTAGCCGAGGATCGTGAGGAAGGCGATCACCGACGCCGGCGTGACCTCGAAGCCGACCAGCGCGTAGATGCCGACGGTCACGAAGACGTCGTGCAGCAGCGTCACGACCGCGGCGACCGCCATGCGCCACTCGAAGCGGAACGAGATGTAGGCGAGCACGAGCGCGAGGAAGACGACCAGCGCCCGCAGGGCCTCACGGGTGACCTGCGCCCCCCAGCGGGGTCCGACGGTGCTGACGTCGACGCCGTCGGAGGGCGCGCCCGTGACCGTCCGCAGGGCGGCGGCGACCTCGGAGTCCTCGACCCCCTCGACCTCCTCCAGCGCGGCGGTGCTGACGAGCGCGCCCTCGCCGCCGGCGACGACTTGGACGAAGGACTCGGTGATGCCGAGTCCGCCCAGCACGTCGCGGATGTCGTCGGCGGTGAAGTCGGCCTGCGCACCGGTCACGGTGAACGAGGTGCCGCCGGTGAAGTCGATGCCGAAGTTCAGCTGGCGGACCGCCAGCGCCGCCAGGCAGACGAGCACCGTGGCGATGACCACGCGCAGCCACAGCCCCGAGCGGCCGATGAAGTCGAACCCGGTCTTGCCGGCCCCGCCCGTCAACAGGCGGCGCAGGCGGCTGTCGCTGGCGGTCGTCGTGGCCGGCCCGGCCTCGGCGCCGGACATGGGATGGCTCATGGCGTCGCGCTCCCGGTTGGCTTTGCGGGCTGGGTCACGCCGGCGCGCAGGCCGACGAGGGGGGACCTCGCGAGCCTCGGGTTGCGCGCGATCAGCCCGAACATCGACCGCGTGAAGGTCGCGAAGAGCAGCGTGTCCACCAGCGTGGACAGCCCGAGGGTGAACGCGAACCCGCGCACCGGACCGACGGCGAGCAGGTACAGGACGACCGCGGCGAGGAACGACACGGTGTTGCCGGTCAGGTTGGTCCGGAACGCCTTCGTGAACGCGTGGTCCGCCGCGGTGCGGATGGTGCGGCCGGCCCGCGCCTCGTCGCGGTAGCGCTCACGGTAGATGATCGACGAGTCCGCGGCGATGCCGATGGAGACGATGATGCCGGCGATCCCCGCGAGCGTGAGGGTGAAGCCGGCGACGTGGCCGAGGACGATGATCAGCCCGTAGGTGACGAGCCCGAACATCGCGAGCTCGGCGATGGTCGCGAGACCGATGCCGCGGTACAGGAAGATCATGTAGACGGCGACGAGCAGCAGCCC
>Ga0136613_10002117_pt1 | contig 10564 bp, 9 predicted proteins | sample AntDrymUQ2722106_2_FD_106649 | JGI IMG/M metagenome (GOLD analysis project Ga0136613, IMG submission 106649) | Polar desert sand microbial communities from Dry Valleys, Antarctica - metaG UQ272 (21.06) | ecosystem: Environmental > Terrestrial > Soil > Desert | place: Antarctica: Dry Valley... | reverse complement strand
GGTGGGCCGCCTGCACCTGGGCGGCCAAGGCGTCGATCGTGATCAGGCGAAGGGCATCGGCGGTGGCAATCACGTGCAGGAGCCTGCGACGGCGACCCGCCGCGGGCTCAGGGAGCCCGGCGAGGTCTCGGATCGTCAGACCGATCGATGTCGTCGGCAGCCCCCCCGGCAGGGTTCCACCGATCGGCGGAGGCAGCCTCACGGCAGCGCAGCAGCCTGTGGATTTCGGCTCCCGTGGGGATCACCGGTCTGGAGAGACCCGATCACCACGGGAGCGGTGTGAACGGGTGAGGATGCCGACCGGCGGCTGGAATGGTGCCTGGGGTTATGCTCTTGGGTCAGCGTCCACGAACGGCGGGCGGACGACCTCGGCGGCCAGCGCGCGACCGCGCACGTCGATGTGCACCGTCTCGCCGAGCCCCACGGCGGGATCCAGGTAGGCCAGCGCGACCCCCACGCGCAGAGTTGGACTGAAGGTGCCGCTGGTCGTCTCCCCCACCGCCGCGTCGTCGCGCAGGACCGTGCAGTGCGCACGCGGGATGCCGCGCCCGACCACCTTGAGCCCGCGAAGCCGGCGTTGCGGGCCCGACTCCTTGCGGTCGGTATAGGCGGCCTCTCCTCGAAAGCCCGTTCCCGGCTTGACCGCCCATCCCAGTCCCGCGTCGACGGGGGAGGTCGACGGCCCGATGTCGTTGCCGTGCAGCGGATAGCCCATCTCCAAGCGCAAGGTGTCGCGCGCGCCGAGGCCTGCGGGGGTGGCGCCCCCTTCGATGATCCGGTCCCACAGCGAGGGCGCGGTCTCGACGGGCATGAACAGCTCGTAGCCGTGCTCGCCGGTATAACCCGAGCGGGCCAGGACGCCGGCCTCGGGCGGCGCACCGGAGTCCGCCGATCCGGAGGCACTGCCACCGGGGGCCGGCATTGCCAGCACCTCGCAGTCCAGGTAGCGCAGCTGCCCAACGTCGATGCCCGCTGCGGTCACCGCGTCGATGGAGTCCGGACCCTGCACCGCGATACAGGCCAGGTCGTCCTTGACGTCGGCGATATGGCAGTCGTCGCCTGCCGCCTCCCGCAGCACGGCCTGAACCTCGGCGGCGTTAGCGGCGTTGGGCACCACGAACAAGCCCCACGACAGCCGGTAGACGAGCAGGTCGTCGACGATCCCGCCGTCGGAGGTCAGGCACAGCGTGTAGTGGGCTCGGCCGGGCCGCAGTGCCGTCGCGTCGTTGGTGAACGCCCGCTGCACAGCGGCCTCGGCCCCGAAACCGGTCACGCGCAGGGTGCCGAGATGCGACAGGTCGAACGCGCCGACCGCCTCGCGCACGTTGCGGTGCTCGCCGACGACGCTGCCGTAGTCCAACGGCATGTGCCAGCCGCCAAAGTCGGTCAGGTTCGCACCGAGCTCGCGGTGTCGATCGTCGAGCGGTGAGCTGCGCAGCTCCATCGCGTCGGGCTCCAATCCTCTGGGCGTATGAGTGCCTGCGGCCGCTGGCGGCGGCTGGCAGCCTATCGGCAAGGCGTTGGCGGGTGGCCGCTGACGCGCCGATGCAACGCCAACGGCCGTGCCCCGTCGCGCTCATGCGGCGATAGCGGCGGCGCACTCATAGGATGCGGGCAAGGACACCACCGGCGCCCCCCCAGGCGCCATAACGCGAGGCCTGGAGATGGCTGACACCTACGAGATGATCGTGCTCGGCGGCGGCACCGGCGGGTACTCGTGTGCGCTGCGGGCAGCCGGCCTCGGCCTGAAGGTCGCCCTGGTCGAGAAGGAGAAGGTCGGCGGCACCTGCCTGCACTGGGGCTGCATCCCGACCAAGGCGTTCCTGCAAGCTGCCGAGGTCGCCGAGCACGCCCAGACCGCCGCCGAGTATGGCGTCAACGCCAGCTTCGACGGCATCGACATGGAGCGCGTGCTGTCGTACAAGAAGAAGATCGTCGACGCCAACTGGAAGGGCCTGCAGGCCACCATGAAGGCGCGCGGCATCGACACCATCCAGGGCACGGGCCGGCTCAAGGACGCCCACACCCTGGTGGTGACCACCGACGAGGGCGAGCGCACGCTGTCGGCCTCCAAGGCGATGGTGCTGGCCACCGGCTCCCGGCCGCGCTCGCTACCGATCGAGGGTGCCGAGATCGACGGCGAGAAGATCATCACCTCCGACCACGCGCTGTACCTGGAGCAAGTGCCGCAGCGTCCGATCGTGCTGGGCGCGAGCGCCGTCGGTGTGGAGTTCGCCTCGATCTGGAAGGCGTACGGCGCCGAGCAGGTCACCATTGTCGAGGCGCTGGACGCCGTGGTGCCCCGCGAAGACATCGACACCCAGAAGGCCTTGGCCAAGGACCTGCGCAAGTCAAAGATGCAGGTCCTTACCGGCGCCAAGGTCACCGGCGTCGAGAAGGGTGACGACGGCGTGCGCGTCACGCTGGAGGACGGCAAGCAGCTGGAGGGCGACGTCCTGCTGGTGGCCGTGGGCCGCGGGCCGGTCAGCGAAGACATGGGCTTCGAGGACGCCGGTGTCACGCTCGACCGCGGGTTCATCACCGTCGACGAGTACTGCCGCACCGGGCCGGAGGGCGTCTACGCCCTCGGCGACGTCATCCCGACCCTCGGGCTGGCCCATGCCGCCTTCCAGGAGGGCTTCCTGGTCGCCGAACAGGTGGCCGGCGACAAGGTCCGCCCGATCGACTACGCCGGCATCCCGCGCGTCTACTACTGCCACCCCGAGATCGCCAGCGTCGGCTACACCGAGCAGGAGCTTCGCGACAAGGGTGTGGACTTCGACAAGCAGCTGTACCCGTTCAGCCACAACGGGCGCGCGATGATGATGAAGGCGAGCGGTCACGTCAAGGTGTTGGCGGCCAAGGCCGGCGACAGCAAGGAGGGCAAGGTTCTCGGGGTCCACATCATCGGCCCGCGCGCCACCGATCTCATCGCCGAGGGCCAGCTGATCTACAACTGGGAGGCCCTGCCCACCGACGTCGCCCAATTCATCCATCCGCACCCGACGCTGAGCGAGGCCGTCGGCGAGGCGCATATGGCCCTCGCCGGTAAGGGCCTGCACGGCTGAGCGGCGTTTCCGCCGCCGACCGCAGGGAACAGGAGCGCCAGGGATGGCCGACCGGACCAGGACCCGTCGCAACCCCCCACCGCAGGACAACGACACCGGACAGCGCCGCCGCCGCGCCGGCGCCTCGCAACCGCAGCCTCGTCGTCGTCGGGGTGGCGACGCCGGCGCCTCACCCCCCGCAGACCAGCCCCAAGCCAAGACCCCAGCGGCAGCCGAGCCGAACAGGAGCACGCCCGTGGCAACCGAAGTCACCCTTCCCCAGCTCGGTGAAAGCGTCACCGAGGGCACGATCACGGCCTGGCTCGCCGAGGTCGGCGACAACGTCGAGGCCGACCAGCCGCTGTTCGAGCTCAGCTCCGACAAGATCGACACCGAGGTGCCGGCCCCGACCTCGGGCGTGCTAACCGAGATCAAGGTGCAGGTCGACGAGACCGTCGACGTCGGGACCGTGGTGGCGCTGATCGGCGAGCAGGACGAGGCCGGCGGCGACGGGCAGGCGCCACCAGCCGGGGACCAGCAGGCCGAAGACGCCCAGCAGGCAGAAGGCGCCGAGCCCTCCGAAACCGACAGCGGCGAGGACGCCGCCGAGGGCGAGTCGGCCGCATCCTCCCAGGAGCGCGAAGCCGTCGCCGCCGAGGACACTGACGAGGAGGACACGGGCGGGGAGGGCAAACCCTCCGGGCCTGACCACGAGACCGGCGACGAGCCGGCGGCCGACGCCGCTGCGGGCACCGGCACCTACGAGGGCACCGAAGACCAGCCCGAGTCGGCGCAGGGACCGGAATTGGACCAACCGCAGGACGGCGGCAACGGATCCCAGACGCTGTCATCACCGCTGGTGCGACGCCTGGCCACCGAGCATGATGTCGATCTGTCCACCATCAGCGGGAGCGGTGAGGGCGGCCGCGTCACCCGTGAGGACGTCGAGGCCGCGATCGGCGGCGGCGGCGACGGCGGCGGTCAGCAAGCCGCCCAGCAAGAGGCCCCCGCCGCCAAGCAGCAGGCCTCCCAGCGTCAGCCCGACGCCACCCCGAAGGTGTCGCCGCAGCCGCAGCGCAAGCCGACGCCACAGACCGGCGACCGCACCCGCGTGGAGGACCTGTCGCGCATCCGCCAGCGCATCGCCGCGAAGATGATGGAGTCCTTGGAGTCCTCGGCGCAGCTGACCACCGTCCAGGAGGTCGACGTCACTCGCGTCATGAGCCTGCGGTCCCAGATCAAGGACGAGTTCAAGGCTCGCGAGAGCGTGTCACTGTCGCCGTTCGTGTTCCTGTGCCGCGCCGCCGTGCTGGCGATCCGCAACCACCCCAAGGTCAACGCCTACGCCGACTGGAACGCCGGCAAGGTCACCTTCCACGAGTACGTCAACCTCGGCATCGCCGTGGACACCGACAAGGGCCTGCTGGTGCCCAACGTCAAGGGCGCCGACGATCTGTCGCTGGCCGGGCTCGCCCGCGCCATCAACGACGTCGCCGGCAAGGCTCGTGGCAAGGGCAAGCTGGAGATGCAGGACATCGAAGGCGGCACCTTCACGATCACCAACACCGGCAGCGTCGGGGTGTTGATCGACACGCCGATCCTGAACTATCCCGAGGTGGCGATCCTAGGGACCGGTGCCGTGCGCAAGCGTGCTGCGGTCATCGCTAATGATACAGGCGACGCGATCGCCATCCGCGACATGGCCTACCTGTCGCTGACCTACGACCACCGCCTGATCGACGGTGCCGACGCGGCTCGTTTCGTGACCGAGGTCGCCGACGTCGTCGAGACCCACGACTGGGCGCAGGAGATCGGCTACGGCAACTGAGTGAAGGCCAACCACCGAGCAACATCGCGCAGAGCACGCTGATGCGGATTGCGTAAAGCACGCTGATGCTCGCTATCTGGTGTGACGAGGTCGTCTACGAGGAGGCGCTGCGCTGGCAGCGCCTGCTCGTTACAGCCCGCGCTGACGGCGCCATCGACGACGTCCTGCTGACGCTTACGCACGATCCGGTCTACACCGCCGGGCGCCACGCCGACCTTGCGCGCAACGTTCTTGCCGACACCGGCGTGCGAGTGGTACGCACCGAGCGCGGTGGTGACGTCACCTACCACGGGCCGGGACAGCTGGTCGCCTATCCCATTCGCAAGCTTCGCGACTCCAAGGCCGTCCGCGCCCACGTTGACGCGCTCGTGGGCGCCTGCGTGGCGGTGGCGGCGTCCTACGGCCTAGAGGCGCGGGCGGACGGGCGCCGCCCCGGGGTGTGGGTCGGAAACGGCAAGCTCGCGGCGGTCGGGGTCCGCGTCACCCAGCGCGTGACCAGCCACGGCCTGGCCTTCAACGTCGATCCCGACCTTGACGAGTTCCGGGCCGGCATCATTCCCTGCGGCATCCGCGATGCCGGTGTGTGTTCGCTGCGGTCACTCGGCGTCGACACGTCCCTGGCCGAGGTGCGGCGCCGCCTGACCGCTTGCCTCGCCGACGCCTTCGGTGTGACCCTGCGGCCCGCCACACTCGCCGATCTCGGGCTGACGGTTGGTATGCACGCCTCCTCCTAACAACGGGGAGCCGGCGGCATAGATTCGTCGGCTGTCAGGACGTGCCTCAATCAGACGGGATGATGATGACGACCTCGCAGGCTTCCGAACCGAGTTTCTTCTCGGCCCCGTTCGACGTCTCCTTCAGCAACTTCGTGACCAACCGCATCATCAAGGTGCTGTACATCCTCGCGCTGATCGGCGTGACGATCGGCGCGCTGGTCTTCCTGGTCACGGGGCTGACTCAGGGCGGTGGCGCCGCCCTTCTCGCGCTCATCGTCGCGCCGCTGTACTTCCTGCTCGGCCTGATCTACATCCGGGTCCTGCTCGAGGTCATCATCGTCCTGTTCCGAATCGGGTGAGAACACCGCCGTGATGGCCGAAGCCATGCAGCGCGGCGGTGGATTCTCCACGCCTAACCCCGCATCCCCGCCCCCGCCTCCGCCTCATGGCCCCACCACTCGCACCGACCCGCAGCCGCCGGCCTGACGCAGCCGCTGACTTGACGCCGTGCGGTGCCGATCAGGCGGCACCACACTCGAGCGACTTACGGATATTCGATTCCGTCAGCTACCCTGCGCAGGGCGGCGGCGGGCGCCGTGATGATCGCGGGAGACACAACGATGAGTGATCCGGCGCAGCACAGCGGATTCGGCCAGCACCCGGTAGAGGGTTCCGGAGCGGGTACCTTCAACCCGGACCAGCGAGGGTTGGCGGGCTTTTGGATCCGGTTCGGGGCGCGCTTCATCGACGGGCTGGTCCTGGCGTTGGTCGGCCTCGTCTTGCGGCTGCTTTTCGGCCAGAGTGCCGCCAGCGGCTTGGCCAACCTCGTCGCGGTCGCCTACTTCACCTACTTCCACGCCCAGCCGGCCGGCCAGAGCCTCGGGGACCGCGTGGCCGGCATTCGCGTCGTCGACGCTGACAGCGGCGGCAGCATCGACTACATCCGCGCCTTCATCAGGTGGATCGTGAGCCTGGTGTCCGGCTTCGTGCTGCTCATCGGCTATTTCTGGATGCTGTTCAACGACCGCAAGCAGACCTGGCACGACATGGCAGCGCGCACCCTGGTGGTGCGCGCCCGCCAGTACCCGGCGCCGACCTCGTAAGCCGCTGCCAGGGCGGCCTGCACCACTAGGCGCCGCGGCATCACGCATCACTAGACTGGCCGCCCCGCACACCGCAGCCTGACAGGGGCAGCATCGTGACCTCGCTCATCCCGGAGGGCGCCACGCGCCTGACGGTCGTCGGCGCACCGACCGTGGCCCAGCGCAAGCCGTCGTGGCTGAAGCAGGCGGCCCCGCTGGCCGGTCCCAACTACCGCGACATCAAGGACACGATGCGTGGCCTGTCGCTGCACACGGTCTGCGAGGAAGCCGGCTGCCCCAACATCCACGAGTGTTGGGAGGACCGGGAGGCCACCTTCCTCATCGGCGGTGAGGACTGCACCCGCCGCTGCGGCTTCTGCCAGATCGCCACGGGCAAGCCCAAGCGCTACGACCGCGAGGAACCTCGCCGCGTCGCCGAGGCGGTGGCCGAGATGGGGCTGCACTTCGCGGTCGTGACCGGGGTGGCCCGCGACGACCTGCCCGACAAGGCCGCCTGGCTGTATGCCGAGACCTGCCGGCAGATCCACGCCCGCCTGCGGCACTGCGGCGTCGAGCTGCTCATCGACGACTTCCACGGCGACGCTGATCTTCTGCGCATGGTGATCGACGCCGAGCCCGAGGTACTGGCCCACAACCTGGAGACCGTGCGCCGGCTGTTCCGCCACGTGCGCCCCGCCTTCGACTACGACGGCAGCCTGCAACTGCTCGACCGTGCGCGGCAATGGTCGCAGGCCGCCACCAAGTCCAACCTGATGCTGGGCCTTGGCGAGACCGAGGACGAGGTCCGCGAGACGATGCGGGACCTCCGGGGGGTTGGCTGCCAGATCCTCACCATCGGCCAGTACCTGCAGCCGACGCACAAGCATCTGGCGCTGCAACGCTTCGTCGACCCGGCCGAGTTCCTGCGCTACGCCCACTACGGGCGCGAGCTCGGCTTCGACCACGTCGAGTCGGGTCCGTTGGTGCGCTCGTCGTACCGCGCGGGGCGCCAGGCGCAGAACGCCGGGGCGTGGTCCCGACCGCAACCCGCGCTCGCCGGACCCTCCTAGCCGCCGGCTGCTCCCCATGCGTGTTCAGATCCTGCTGGCCCAGCTGTTCGCCCAGGTAGGCGACCAGCTCGCCAATACCTGCGGCGGCAGCGACGACGGCGGATCGATCAACCCGATCTGTGCCACCGTGCTGCGCCTCACCAACAACCGGATCGCGGCGTCGCTGGCCGGCAACGCGGTCCCGGCGCTGCTGAAGATCCTCGCCATCCTGATCGTCGCCTGGGTGCTCAACCGGGTGCTGAAGCGGGCGATCAAGCGCTTCACGCGGCGGCTGGCCACCGGTGGCGTCCAACGCCTCGGCAGGCTCCAGCGGCGGGCCCCACTGGCGGACACGTCACCCATGGACCTGTCGCGGGCCGCCATGCGCACCGAGACGGTCGGCGGTGTCCTCAACAGCGTGTCCACGTTCTTCGTGTGGGCCGTCGCCGCGTTCTTAATCATCGGCGCCCTCGGGTTTCAACTCGGCCCGCTGCTCGCCGGCGCTGGCATCGCCGGTGTGGCCCTCGGCTTCGGCGCGCAGCGGATGGTGCAGGACTTCCTCGCCGGAATCTTCGTCATCTTGGAGGACCAGTACGGGATCGGCGACATCGTCGACCTGCGTGACTCGATCGGCAGCCCAGGTGCGGCGGGCACCGTCGAGGCCATCTCTCTGCGGACAACCCGTATCCGTGATGTCGAGGGCACGGTGTGGCACGTGCCCAACGGTGAGATTCGCACCGCCGGCAACAAGTCCCAGCAGTGGGCGCGCTCGCTGCTGGACATTGGCGTGGCCTACGACACCGACATCGACCATGCCACCGGCGTGCTCAAGCGGGTGGCGGACCATCTGTGGCAGGACGAGGCGTTCGGTCCGTTCATCATCGAAGAGCCAGAAGTCTGGGGCCTGGAGCGCTTCGACGCCGACAAGGTGACCCTGCGCATGGTGCTCAAGGTCCAGCCGGCTCGCCAATGGGAGGTCAACCGCGAGCTGCGCCGGCGCATCAAGGACGCCTTCGACGCCGAGGGCATCGAGATGCCCTTCCCGCAGCGGACGGTGTGGATGCGCAACGACACCGAGCGCACGGCACCCGCGGGCGCTGCCGGCCGTGACGGCACCACTGGCACCAGCAAGCCGACGTAACGCCGACGAAACCTCCGAGCAACCGCGCCGACACGCCTGTTCCGTAGCCTCCGCGCGTACTCGATCAACGCCGCCGCATACTCGATCAACCCAGCCAATGACCACAGAAGGGACTCGGATTGGCCAGCCCAGACGACGTGTTGTCGACGATCTCTGACGAGGGCATCGCCTTCGTCGACCTTCGCTTCTGCGACTTACCAGGCCTCATGCAGCACTTCACCGTGCCCGCGCACACACTGTCCGCCGACGTGTTCGGTGACGGCCTCGGCTTCGACGGCTCGTCGATCCGCGGGTTCCAGGAGATCCAAGAATCCGACATGATCCTGGTGCCCGACCCGGAGACCGCGGTCGTCGACACCTTCCGCGCGCACCCGACGATCAACCTCAACTGCTTCGTCCGCGACCCCGTCACCGGCGAGTCGTACAGCCGCGACCCTCGCTACATCGCGCAGAAGGCGGAGCAGTACCTGCGCGGGACGGGGATTGCCGACACCGCCTACTTTGGTCCCGAAGCCGAGTTCTTCATCCTCGACGATGTGCGCTTCGACACCACGGCACGGTCGGCGTATTACTACGTGGACTCGGTCGAGGGGCAGTGGAACTCCGGCAAGGACGAGGGGCCTAACCTCGGCTACAAGCCGCGGCACAAGGAGGGCTACTTCCCCGTCCCGCCGACCGACCACTACCAGGATCTGCGCTCCGAGATGACACTGGAGTTGGAGCGGGCCGGTATCGAGATCGAGGTGCAGCACCACGAGGTCGGCACCGCCGGTCAGGCCGAGATCGACATGCGCTTCGACACCTTGCTGCGCACCGCCGACAAGTTGATGCTGTTCAAGTACATCATCAAGAACACCGCCCTGCGCCACCGCAAGACGGCGACGTTCATGCCAAAGCCGATCTTCGGTGACAACGGCTCGGGGATGCACACACACATGTCGCTGTGGAACGGCGACGAGCCGCTGTTCTTCGACGAGGCCGGCTACGCGCAGCTGTCGGACACCGCGCGCTGGTATATCGGCGGGCTGCTGGAGCACGCGCCGGCGCTGCTGGCCTTCACCAACCCGACCACCAACTCCTACCGGCGGCTGGTGCCGGGCTACGAAGCGCCGGTGAACCTGGTCTACAGCCAGCGCAACCGCTCCGCGGCCTGCCGCATCCCGCTGGTCAGCAAGTCACCGGCGGCTAAACGCGTCGAATTCCGCGTCCCCGACCCGTCCTGCAACCCGTACCTGGCGTTCTCGGCGATGCTCATGGCCGGCCTGGACGGCGTGCGCAACAAGATCGAGCCGCCCGACCCCGTGGACAAGGACATCTACGAGCTGCCCCGCTCCGAGCTGCTGGACCTGCCCAGCGTCCCGGCCAGCCTGGAAGAGGCCCTGGCCGCCTTGGAGGAGGACTCGGAGTTCCTGCTGGAAGGCGAGGTCTTCACCGAGGACCTGCTGGAGACCTGGGTCGCCTACAAGATGGACCACGAGGTCAGCCCCATCCGCCTGCGGCCCCACCCCCACGAGTTTCACCTGTACTACGACATCTGACATGCGAGGCCGAGGCGTAGACACGGGGCGTGAAGCCGGAATCCGAAGCGTCTGTCGTACGCTTCTCGCTATGACGTTGCCCGGTCTTGCGGTCGACCCGCAGCAGCTGCGCGAAGTGTGCAGCCGCTACGGCGTAGCACGACTCGAGGTGTTTGGTTCCCTG
>Ga0136613_10002116_pt1 | contig 10564 bp, 10 predicted proteins | sample AntDrymUQ2722106_2_FD_106649 | JGI IMG/M metagenome (GOLD analysis project Ga0136613, IMG submission 106649) | Polar desert sand microbial communities from Dry Valleys, Antarctica - metaG UQ272 (21.06) | ecosystem: Environmental > Terrestrial > Soil > Desert | place: Antarctica: Dry Valley... | reverse complement strand
TCGGTCGGACCGATGGATCGCACCCGTCCCTTCTCGAGCCACATCGTGGTTGGGCAGAGGCGGGCCATCGCGTCGAGGTTGTGACTGACGAACAACACGGTCCGCCCGTTCTGCTCCACTTCATTCATCTTTCCCAGGCACCGGCGCTGGAAGTCGGCGTCGCCGACCGCGAGCACCTCGTCGACGAGAAGGATCTCGGCCTCCATGTGCGCCGCGATGGCAAACCCGAGGCGCAAGTACATGCCCGAGGAGTAACGCTTCACCGGCGTGTCCATGAAACGTTCGAGTCCGGAGAACTCGATGATCTCGTCGAGCCGCGACCTCACCTCGTGTCGCGTCATGCCGAGAATTGCGCCGTTCAAGAACGTGTTCTCCAGCCCAGTGAGCTCACCGTGGAAGCCGGTACCCACTTCGAGCAAGGACCCGACCCGACCGCGAGTTCGACACGTGCCCTCGGTTGGCGTGGTGATGCTGTTGATCACCTTCAGCAGCGTGCTCTTCCCGGCGCCGTTGGACCCGATGATGCCGAGCGCGTTGCCCTCTTCGACGGCGAAGGACACATTTCGCAGCGACCACAGCTCACGCACCTCTTCGCGAGGCAGCCGCCGGAGGCGACCCGTCGTACGAGCGATGGTCTCGCGCAGGTCTGTCCCCGCGCCGTGATGCTCGCCGAGCCGGTAGCACTTTCCGACGTGTTCGAGCTCGATGACCACCTCGGACGACATCAGATGATGTCCGCGAATTCGAGTTCGCTTCGCCGGAAGTGTAGCAAACCCACGAACAGCACGATAACGGCAACCGCCCCCGACAGCGACAGCGACCCGATCGACGGTAGTGGGGTGTTCACCAGTGCAGCGCGCAGCAACCCGAGCGCACCGGCGAGGGGGTTCACGTACAGGAGGACCCGCCAGCCAGCCGGGACGAACTCGGGCGGATATGCGACAGGACTCACGAAGAGAAGGAACTGCAATCCGAATGTCACGAGGGCCGACGCATCTCGGTACTTCACCAACGATGCGCTCAAGAAGAGCACTGGACCGGCAACGGCGATTACGAGCATCAGCAGGCCGACCGGGAGTCCGACCACGAGGCTCACAGCGGACGCGCCGCCGCCGGAAGCCAGCCCGATGACGGTGGCCAACACCATGGCGACCGCCAGATCGACCAGTCCTGGAAGCAGCGCAGCCGAAGGCGCGACTACCCGCGGGAAGGCGACCTTGGTCAACAACTCCGCGTTGTACACGAGGCTTCCGGTGCCGCTCTGCAACGTGGTCGAGTAGTACGTCCACACGCCGAAGCCGAGCAGCGCGAAGGCAAAGTATGAGCGCCCGGCAATGTCGACGTCGGCGAGCCCGTGGAACAGGATCGTGAAGGCGACTGCACCCACCAGCGGTTGGATCGCTGCCCATGCGACACCGAGAAAAGCTTGCTTGTATCGGACTTTGAGATCGCGTACGGCGAAGAAATAGATGAGCTCGCGGTGGGTCCAGAACTGCCGTAACTGCAACGCCGGCCAGCGACCCGTGGGCGCCGTGTTGACGACCCAGACGCGTGACCTGTGCTCGCCATGCGACGCTGCCCCTTCGCTGGCAGCGTGGGGGAGATCAATAGGATTCACCTACTTCAACCATCTTTCACGATCGCGCCAGCGGCGGCACACGATACCTCCGCGGGGCTGCTGCTGGCGGGGCGCATCGTTACTGTTCACGACGTGCACGACCTCCGGGGCCGAATCAGCAAGTCCTCAGCGCGTGACGCCACGAAGACGGTCATTCGCTCCGCGGTGCGAACCCTGCCTGCTCCGGCAGTTCGATTTCTCCCCCCGCGGCTCCGTCGCCTCCGTCCGCCGATCTTCGGCAAGGTGAAGCTCGGCGATCTTGGGACCACGGTACCTGTGAGCATGGACTTCGGATGGGATCGTGGTCTCGCGATCGACCGCTACTACATCGAGCTGTTCCTCGAGCGGCACTCATCCGATGTTCGCGGTCGAGTGCTGGAGATCGGTGATGCGTCCTACTCTGAGCGATTCGGTGGACCCGCAGTCCAACAGCAGGACATCCTCCATGTCCATCCCGGGAATCCGCTGGCCACGATCGTGGGCGACATCAGTACGCCGGATGTGTTGCCTCGATCTGCGTTCGACTGCGTCCTCCTCACCCAGACGCTGCACCTGATCTACGACTTCCATGCTGCGGTCCGTGAGGTGCACGAGTCCCTCAAGCCAGGCGGCGTCCTCCTGCTGACAGTGCCGGGCATCAGTCAGATCGATCGTGGCGAGTGGGGCGACGACTGGTTCTGGGCGATGGCCCCTGCGGCGGTACGGCGGCTGCTCGGTGACGGCTTCGGTGAGGACAACGTGCTCGTCGAGAGTCATGGCAACGTGTTCGCGGCGACCACGTTCTTGCAAGGACTCGCGCTGTCGGAAGTCCCGACGAGTAAGCTTGACGTTCGCGATGAGGCCTATCCGGTGATCGTCACGGCCAGGGCTGCACGGGCTCGACGCGACGAGAGTCATCGGCGCTGAGACAGCATGCTCGACCTGTCACGGATGATCGAGCGAAGCTTCATTTTCAACCCATCAACGGCGAGCGACAGGCGGTCGACCGGTGTGAGCAGCGCACGACCCTCGCCATACGAGGCGAACGCACGTCGAAGTGCCCGTTCGACCGGCGCATCTGCCAGGCCTCCGCTACGGGCGTAGTCGCGAACCCATGTGAGGAAGGCGAGGCGCGCTGGGTGGGGTCGCATCCGGTCGTACTCGCCGGACTGTTCGGATCTTGCCGTCGCCGACGCGTTGTGCTGGCGGTAACGCGCCCCGACCATGTCGGTCACGTAGACGGGGAAGCGCAACAGGATCTTGACCCACAGGGTTTGGTCCTCGTACAGGTGGAACGTTTCGTCGAATCCGCCGACGCGATCCAGCGCCTCCCGTCTGATCAAGACGCTGCAGATGCAGGGGACATGGCCGCGCTGCATCAGCACGACGCGGTTCAACAAACCGGGCGCCTGATGAACGCGTCCGGCTTCCTTTCGCATGCCCTCGGTCCAGTCGAGATCCGTTGCTCCCGGGTGCCACCAGCGAGTCGGACCATAGACCATCATGCTCTCGGGACGAATGTCGAACGCGTGGATTCGGCCGCTCAGACTGTCGGGCTCGTAGACATCATCGGCGTCGAGAAAGCCGACGAACTCCCCGCGCGCCTCTCGGATGCCGAGGTTGCGAGCGGCGGCAGCGTTCCCCGACGCCCCGGCATGCCGGGCGAGCAGCCGGACGCGAGGATCGGCCTTGGCGGCCTCGGAGGTGATCGCATGGCTGCCATCGGTGGAGCCGTCGTCGATGAGGACCAGTTCCCAGTCGGTGCACGTCTGGTCCTGGACGCTTGCGATCGCTTCCGCGAGATGTTGCTCGGCGTTGTGGAACGGCATGATGATCGAAACCATCGGCATCAGCGGTTCCTCCGGAGCGCCAGGTGATGCTTCGCCCGATGGGCGAGGCCTCGCGATCGCCGGGTGATCAACGTCCTCTGCACGGCCAGGAGATCGCCGGCTCGGCGTCGACCGGGCTGCAGCAGGTATCGGCGGACCGACTGCAGATAGCGGAGATGCGCATCGGCGTCGGCGTCGGCCGCGCCCGACAACGTTGAACTGCTGTGAGCATGCTGTCGATACTTGGCCCAGCAATGGTCAGAGACAAAGACGGGGAACTTCAGCAGCAACTTGGCGAAGAAGGTCTGGTCCTCGAACATCGCTGTAAACGATTCATCGAAGCCGCCGACCTCCTCGACGGCAGAGCGGCGCATCAGCGCGTTGCACGTCGTCGGGGTCTGGTAGACGTTCCGGAGCAGGTTCCGGAACAGCATCGGCGGCGCGTACATCCGGTTGGGTGCAACCCCGAGCTCGTAGAAGAAGTCCTCGCCGACGGATGCGACCTCCCAGGAATGCCAGATCAGCGTTCGGCCGTAGACCATCGCCGACTCGGGATTCTCCCCGAAGGCCGTGAGCTGGTCCTCGATCTTGGTGGGAAGCCACACGTCGTCCGCATCGAGGAAGCCGACGTACGCACCTTTCGCCTGCGACAGGCCGATGTTGCGAGTGGCGCTCATCCCGTGATTCCGTCGGTCCGGATGCTCGACCAACCTGATCCTGGCATCCTCGACTGCGTGGCAGCCGGCGATCTCGCGGCTCGTGTCCGTCGAACCATCGTCGACGATGAGGAGTTCCCAGTCACGGAAGGTCTGCGCTCTCACGCTCCTGATCGCTTCATCGAGATAGGTCGCGCCGTTGTAGACGATGGTGATGCCGGTCACCTGCGGCGACGAGCTCACGCGAGGTGGGCGGTTCGCGAGCCGAACCGGCTACACAGCTTCCGCATCGCTCGACGCACGCCGTAGAACGGCGCTCGCATCACCGTCAGGGGGGCGTGGCATGCCAGCGAGATCCCTTGACGGACGAGCGACGTGTCGAACGTCTTGGCGCGGACCGCCCGCAAGAGGTCGATGCACCACACCGCGACATAGTGACGCTTCCAGCCGAGGACACCGTCTCGATAGGCGGCGAGAAGGCACTGGCGTCGAGCCTCATCCTCGTGCCGACCGAGAACCATCAACGAGCAACGCAGCATCAGCGCTGAGTTGCGCGACATGTTGCCCCGGTGGTGCCAGTACTCGGCGAGCGGCTCGGGTCCGTGCAACGGCGGTGAATGGTGCGCCAACCTCAGGTAGAGGTCGTAGTCCTCGCACGCTGGAAGCCCCGCCTCGAAGCCGCCCACCTCGTCGAGACATGCCCGCCGATACATCACTGTCCCGTGCATCCCGATCGGGTTCTCCCGCAAGAAGGCCGCGTAGCCCTCCACAGCCGGCCGGAACTCAGCGAGCTCTCGCAGACCGGTGTCCGCATCGACATCGATGTAGCTACCATAGGCGAAGCCTGCGGCTGGGTGCTCCGCGAGGCGCCCCATATTGAGGCGGAGCGCGTCGGGCAGCAGCCGGTCGTCGGCGTCGAGGAAGACGACGAACTCGCTCGAGCTCGCGCGCCAACCCGTGTTGCGCGCGGCGGCCAGCCCGGCGTTTTGTTGGCGGATCAAGCGGACCTGCGGAAACCTCTCCGTGACGTCTTCCGGTTCATCATTCGACCCGTCGTCGACGACGATGATCTCGTCCGCAGCGACTGTCTGCGCAATGGCGCTGCGGACGGCCGACTCCAGGAAGTGGGCGTGATCGTACGTTGCGATGATCAGTGCGACGCTGCCCGGCCGCGGCGGGGCACTGGTCATGCGGCGGACCCACCGTGCACCGGATATCCGGCGAAGTCGAGCCACGCAACGGATCGCCGGCAGCCGTCGGCGAAGGACACCAGGGGCTGGTAGCCGAGATCCTGTCGCGCCTTCGACCACGGCAGCTTGTACGCGCACGTGTGCAGCAACGCCTTCTCGAGCGTCACGGTGGGCACGGCAGAACCGGAAGGCACCTTCTGCCTCGCGTCTCGGTGCGTTCGGTATGCAGCCTTCATCCCGGCGCGTACGGGCGCGGGCACGAGCCTGAACGCTGCCGACCCACGCACTCTGTCAACCATCGGTACCCGTCGAGCGACGGCCGAGGCGGAGGTCGTCGGCAGGAGATCGAGATCGATGCCGAGCCCTGCGGCGATCGGCCCGTACAGATCGCGCCAGGTGATCGTCTCGGCGTCCCCGATCAGGTACGCCTGCCGATCGACACCCGGAGCCGTCAGCGCAAGGCGGATCGCGTGGACCACGTTGTCGACGTAGATGCCGTTGCAGATGCCGCGCCCACCCTCGACGAGGGACGCCGCTCCGGCCAGCATCTCGTCCGCCAGACCACCCGTCCAGTTCGAGCGGGGGCCGTAGACGATGCCCGGCCTCAGCAGGACGGTCTCGACCGAGCCGCTCTCGCCACATCGCAGCAATTGGCGTTCGGCTCGCACCTTGGCGTTGTTGTACGGGATCTGCTGGCGATCCGAGAGGGGCGTCGTCTCGTCCGTACCGGCGAGTGGGGCCTGACCGTGGACCGAGGCGGTGCTCAGGTGCACGAGGCGTCGGACGCCTGCTGAGTCGGCCGCTCGGTAGACAGGAGTGACGGAGCCGACGAGGGTCCGGGGATCACCCGCGATCGCGATGACGGCGGTGTCGCATCCGGCGAACGCCTCCGTCAGCGCGTTCTCGTCGAATGCATTCGCGATGCGCGCGGGCAGGTCGAATCGGCCGGGCAGGACGAGGCTCGATGGTTGGCGAACGATCGGGATCACTGGGGCGCCGTCGAGATGGAGCATCTCGACCACGCGATTGCCGATGAAGCCGCCAGCACCCAAGACCGCGATGGGACCACTCGTCACGTCGCAGCCCTCCATGCGGGCACCATCCAGGGCATCGGCATCTGACGTCGCGACGCGTAGCAGCGGTCGATGAGACCCAACGTCGTGAGCGCGTCGGCCCCGGGAACACGTTCGCGGGCGTCGCTCGCCGGATCGACCAGGACCCGGACCTGATTGGCGAACGCCTCGTCGAACTCGCCGGCGACCGCACCAAGAGTGGGGCGCCGCACGCCCACGGATGCCTCGTGCAGAGTGAGGTCGCCGGCGTAGCCCGTGCCGCTGATTCCATAGTCGAAATGGTTCGTCTCGTTCACCGTCCAGGCGACCCATCCGTCACGGCCGGTGATGACGTACCGGTTTGGCCGAGCCCAGTCACGGCTCAGCCGCACCGTGGCCGGGACGTCCCCGAACATGAGCTCGATCCGGCAGTTCGCCTCGACGCCACCCATCGCATCATCCTCATAGGAGATCGCCGACGGCGACCCCAGCCACCACGTCAGAAGGTCGAGGCAATGCGTGCCGATGTCCTGCAGGACTCCCGCGGCTCCCGCAACAGGTCGAAGGAAGTCCACAGATCGCACCGGCCACGTGAACGGGGTGCCTTCGAAACAATCGATCGAACCGAGCGGCCCGAGATTTCCGTTGGAGATGAGCCGACCGATCGCACGCGTCGCTGCGAAGTGCCGACGCACCATCCCGATGGACAAGCGACGACCCGCCTCGACAGCCGCTGCGACCATCCGCTCCCCCTCGGCAAGGTTGGGTGCCAACGGCTTCTCGCAGTGGACGTCAATGCCGGCGGCCAGTGCGGCGATGGTCTGTTCGGGGTGGTAGCGCGGTGGCGACGCGATGATGACGAGTTGGGGTGAGATCGCGAGCACTTCCGGGAAGCGCGTGAGGCGACGAGCCGACGGAAAAGAATCGCCGAACGTGTCGAGCGCAACAGGATCCGGATCATGAGCGGCGGTCAGGCGGAGCAGCCCTTCGCGCTCGAGCGTCTCGAGGGCTGGGCGGTAGTAGAGCTGCGCAACGGCTCCGCAGCCGACCAGCGCGACGTGAACCGGCGCGGGCCTGGCGTTCATGGTCGTCCCATGTGTGGTAGCAACCGTGCCGCCGCCAGCAGCACGTGCGGCGAGCGACTGAGGCGGAGCGCGGCGCGTAGATGGGCGCGCACCGCCTCGGTATCGCCGAGCTGGGCGAACGTGCGGGCGTTCCGCAACGCCGTGCTCGCGTACGTGCGCCGGGCCGTACGCATGATCGTCGGAGCTCGGTCCGGGGGCAGCGAGTCCCCGATCATCGCGATCGCTGTCCTCGTGTACTCCAGCTCCTCTCCGAGCCGAGAGTGCCGGCCGGTGTTCGAATCGACGTGTGTGCGGTATGCCGCGAGGAGGGTTGGTTCGTACCAGACCCGGTGGGCGGCGGCGACGCGCACCCACATCTCCCAGTCTTCCGCGCAGTGCAGCCGAGCGTCGAACCCACCGAGCTGCTCGAAGGCAGATCGCCGCACCGCGATGGACGGCGTGACGATGTGTTGCTCCTCCGCCAACCGTGCCGCTGCGTCGGCAAGCGGACTCGCTGCGGGCTGTAGAGGATCCACGACCGACAGGCACTTGCTCCTGTCGTCGACCAACATCCAGCGACAGAACGCTGCGCCGATCGTCGGATCGCTGTCGAACCCTCGCCGCAGTGCTACGTAGAAGCCGGGCAGCACGAAATCGTCGCCGTGCAGCAGGTGTACATACTGTCCCCTCGCCCGTTGAAGACACATCTCGAAATTGCGGATGTGCCCGACGTGCTCAGGTTGCCGCACGAACTGGATGCGGTCGCCACCGACCTCGTCGACGACCGCTTCGGGATCGTCCTGGGTCGACGCGTCGTCGATCACCTCGATCTGCATCTCATCCGGGCCAGGAGCTTGCGCGAGGACGCTCCTCAGCGTCGTGGCAAGGTAGTCTGCGCAATGGAACGTGGGGATCATCACCGACCAGACAGGACGGGCCGTGTCGGCGGGGATCGGCCTGATATGAGCGCGATGTTCGAACTCGCCCGTAGCCACCGGTCCCACGGCGCTCAACGCAGTCGCCAAGCGCAACGGGCCCAACTCCGCCACCCGACCGACAGCCCGACGCCGCGACCTCCGAGACTGTGAGCGAGGCAGCAGCGCGCCATCGCCCGATCTCCGGAGTCGGCGTAGACCTCCGCCCAGTCGAAGAAGAACCGCGATGCGGCCGCCCGGGCTCGATCGTGCGAACGGAAGGCGAGTGCCTCGTCCATCCGGCGGTAGAAGTGAGCGATCATGTCGAGCTTGGCCCTACCGGGCAATGCGGAGACCAGGCCACCTTCGTGCAGGCGATACGCGCCGACCACCTCATCGTCGAAACAGATCTCGCCATGCTCGGCACAAAGGACGTAGAGCGGCCAGTCGGTCATCGGGAAGAAGTCGTGGTACCAGGCGCCGAGGTCACCCAACGCGCTGGCCCGCATCATGCCGGCGCAGGTGGCGAACGGATTGCCGTGCCAGATGTCGTCCGCAGTGACCACCGCCGGTTGACTCGACGGAGTCCATCGATCCTGCGACAGACCGTCGGCACGGCAGATCGCGGCGTTGTGGAACCAAGCGGACACGTGGGGGTGATCGTCGAGCAGGCCGGCTTGGCGTTCGAGCCTCGTCGGTGACGTCCAATAGTCGTCGCCGTCGAGCAGGCAGATGTAGCGCCCGCGTGCGCTATGGATCCCGCGTGCGATGACTTCGTTCGATCGCATGTTGCTCGCTGAGAGCATCAGGCGGGCTCGCGGCTCTCGCGTCGCGAACGCCTCGACGATGTTGCGCGTTCCGTCCGTGGAGTCGTCCTCGCTGATGATGATCTCGAACGACCGGCCAGTTTGCTGTGCGAGCACGCTGTCGAGCGCCTGTCCGATGAAGGGAGCATGGTTGTACGTCGCGACCACGACGCTCAGCTCGACGCTGGCATCACCTCCCTGCTTCACAGGGCACGCAACTCCCTCGCCAGTCGGTCGGCCGACCAGTCCTTGACCTGGAGGCGTGGCAGCGCGAGGACATCGCAACCCGCTGTGACTGCCGCAGGGTCGGTGGTGCAGGCCGCCGCGAAGCCCGCAGCGCGGACGAGCGCGACCGTTGCAGGGTCATGGTCGCCGAATGGGTAGGCGAACGTGGTCGGCATCCGCCCGATCATGTCTTCGCACGCCTGTCGGCCTTGCTCGATCTCGGTCCGTTGGACCGCCTCGGACCTCTCGGTGAGCGCAGGATGGGTGGCGGTGTGGCAGCCGAAATCGATGACCGCTGAGCGGCTGAGTGTCTTCAGTTCGGCCATGGTCATCGGACGATGGCTCTCGCGCGGCTCCAATGCGATCCCTGCCTGCGCGCGGAGCTCGGCCAACGTTGCGGTCTGGTCCGCTGGTTCAAGCGATCTCACCGCTCGCCACAGCTCCATGTATGCCTCCTGCCGCCTGTTCCCGGGCGCTGATCCCGACAGCCATTCCGCACCGCCTCCGACTGGACTGCCGAGTTCCACGGACATCCGTCGATCACCGCTTCGAATGTCGAGTCGGTCCGCCGTCGTTGCGAATACGATCCGCTGGAGATCGTCCCACCAGAATTCCCGCCCGGCCAAGAGCGGAGCAGTCGTCAAGAAAATGGTAGCAGGTGCACGATGGGCCTCGAGGAGCGGCGCGGCGATCGTTGCGTTGCAGGCGTAGCCGTCGTCGAAGGTGATCGCGACGGCACGTGCCGGCAACCGTGACGCCCGATGCAACCGCGCGAATTCGGGCAGCGGGAGGACCTTCGTGTGCTCCGTGAGCCATAGCAGCTGCTCGTCCAAGCGAGCCGCCGAGACCGCCAACCCCCAGGGATCCACACGGTCCGTGGCGATGCGGTGATACATCAGCACAGCCGGTCGGATTGGCAGGACGCCGGCCTGCCGGCCGGCGCGAGCCAACCTCGACACGATTCTCGATTGCAGGTTCACCACTCTTCGCCTCGCCAACCTGAACGTCTCTTTGCGGTCACGGGGCTCCGCCGGTGATGAGCACTGTTCCGCAGCCGTTGCACTGTGACATCTTGCCGGCGACTCGACCGTGTTCGGCGCCGGAGAGACGCTGCCCTTGGCCGGTCTTCGGTCGGTGCAGTGGACTGTCCCTGACTCGCCCGAGTGCCGGGCCCACCTACCTGCGGCGTTGCCCTTCATCGCTTCGGGCTGACGACCTCACCGCTGGTCTC
>Ga0136613_10002115_pt1 | contig 10566 bp, 10 predicted proteins | sample AntDrymUQ2722106_2_FD_106649 | JGI IMG/M metagenome (GOLD analysis project Ga0136613, IMG submission 106649) | Polar desert sand microbial communities from Dry Valleys, Antarctica - metaG UQ272 (21.06) | ecosystem: Environmental > Terrestrial > Soil > Desert | place: Antarctica: Dry Valley... | reverse complement strand
CGAGCGGTTCAACCGCCGACCCCAACCACCATGCCTGCCCGAGCAGGCATGGATCAACCAACCCACCCCGCAACAGCCAACCCAGTAAGATCAACTGTCTCATTTGACTTGACAGCTACCGAGCAGCCGTTGGTGGATCAGTTCGTGGACTAGATCAACGCGTATCGCTCGGAGAAGGCTCCGCAGTTGCCGGCGGAGGCGGCGGCTCAGCCCGGTAGACCATCGTGCTTTCCTCGCCCGCCTCGTGGCGTAGTAAGGGTTTCACTGCCGTGTTTCGGGTCCGCTCGGCGGCGAGGTCCGCCACGGGCGGGAGGCGCAGCCTCTCGTAGAGGGCGAAGCGGTTCAGCGTCACAAGCACGCCGAGCGCGCGGCCGTAGGCGGCCGCGGCGGTGACGGCGCCTTGATAGGACAGGTACCCCGCCAAGTAGGGCACAACCGCAACCAGTAGCCACAACCCGTGGCGGGCCAAGAAGACGAGAGTGAGGCCGGTCGCCACGAACCCAACGATTGTCATCCGCACAGCGAGGTCGAGCTGCCCGCGCTGGTCGTTTACGTAGTCCATATCGCCCGGGGCAGCCACCCGCGAAAGGAACGGCACCGTGGTGATTGTCTCTAGGCAGTAGGCCTTCCCGACGCTCCACTCGTAGCGTCGCAGGACGTTACCGAGACGGCTGGGCATGACGGCCTCGGGGCTGGTGGGAGCTGTCGCGGTGATCCGGATGAGCTCGGTCTGCAACGACATGAGTTCGATCATGGAGGTCGTCAGCCGGTCATACTCATCTCCGGTCGCGCTCTCCCGTCGATCCCACAGGTCCTCAATTTGTCGGTCGAGCTGGGCCAGCCGATCAAGTTGCCCGCCAAGACGGAGGCCCTTCGATTTGATGCGCAGAAACCGCAACCGGCAGGCGAGTCGCGAGGTGCCCCAGTACCCCTCCAGGAACTGCACAAAGGCGAACTGCATCGGGTGCAGGACCAGGCCGAGGGCGAGACTCGCGAGCACCAGCCCGGCCGCGCCGCCGACACCGAGATCGGAAAACCCGCGCAGCGAGGCTGACACGTCGGGGGTGCCACTCCAAGCGCCGCTCTGCACCAGAAGCACGGTCCACCCGACGAGGACGGCGGAGGGGACCGCGCTCACGAGGCTGAAGTAGCGTCCAATCGAACTCCTGGTGCTGGAGGCGATCTGCGACAGATCAGTCATGCGCTGTGGCAGGTGTCTCGTGCCCGTTCCGACAGCGGTACACTGATCCCGTCCAACGCGCGCTACGGTGGCACCTGGGGCACGTGATCGGGCGGCGCCGGTCGCCCTCCGGGGCGCCGGGCGGCGTCGGATCAGCCGTATCCGTCATCGAGCCTCCCTTACTGACCCCTATCCCGGTTGAGACACCGGAACAGCGCGGGGTGTGCCGATGGTAGGCAGTAGCGGTTCGTGTGTCAGCCGCCGCACGCGTGGGAGCATCTGGCCCGATGTCCGTTCCCGTCCGGCAGGTATCGATCTGGGTCTGGCCGGTCGTCGCCATCGTGTTGGTGGCGGTGGCCGGCCAGGTTTTCGGCCTGCTCGGAGCGCTGATCGGGGCCGGCTGCGCCGCTGCGGCACTCTTCTTCTCCGCTGCGGAGGTGGTTCGCACCCGCAGGGCCAGGCGGCTTGCCCCGATCGGAGCCCTCGCGTTCGTCCTCGCCGTCATCGCGGTCTTCGTGCTGCAAGGAGCGTTGCCCTGGTCCCGCGGCACACCCGCTCCGGCGGCCGACGTGCTGCTGAATGCTCGCGGCGAACGCCTGACGGCCGACGACCTGCGGGAGGGGAACCTCCGCGGCGCGCAGCTAGCGGGGGCGGACCTTACCGGCCTCGACCTACCCAACCGCGACCTTGACGGCGCCGCCGCGCCCGGCGCGATGTTTCGCGACGCCGACCTCACGGGTGCTTCCCTGCGAGGGGTCGATCTGCGAGGCGCCGATCTCAGTGGCGCCTGCCTCGATCGAGCCGACCTCACCGGCGCCGACCTCAACGGAGCACGGGTTGGCGGAGCGACGATCGCCATCCCGTTCGGGACTACCGTGACGGGCACCCCGCTGCCGCCAGGCCTCCTGGCACATAGTTGCCATCCCTAACGGCTTTGCACTGCGCTAAAACGCCGCCGCCCGACGACCTACCGGTGGCTCCGTCCATAGCCTGCTCTTGGGATGCCTTGACCGCGGGCGACCTACAGCCGGGCGACCGTCTATTGTGGACCATCTCGACCCCGGCGCTGTCCCCGCAGCTCTGTCATCGGCGTGCACCGACCCGGAACAGTCCGCGGCCGGCGACTCCGCCGTCGGGGAGGCGGTGCGGTTGCCGGAGGTGTTCGTCGGCGGGGAGGGGCTCGCCCGCGGCCCGGCCGACGTGCTGGGGACATTGCTGCACGAGGCCGCTCACGCACTCGCGCACGTACGGGGGATCAAGGACACCTCCCGGCAGGGGCGGTGGCACAACGCGCGGTTCAAGGCGCTGGCCGAGGAACTCGGGACCGAGGTCACCAAAGGACTCGCGCATCGGCTGGTCCCCGACCGCCATCCCTGCCGGCACCCGCGACACCTACGGCGACGTGATCGCCGAGCTGGGGCGGGCGCTGCGGCTGCACCGGTCGGTGGAGATCGCCGATGGTGGGCGGACGAAAAAGCCGAGCCCGCCGCCGTGCGTGTGCGAGTGCGGACGCCGCATCAGGGTTCCCCGACCGTGCTGGCTGCTTGCCCGATCTCGTGCAGGGTGTGCGGGACCAACTTCACGCCCGACCTGCCCGACGAGGACCCGAACGGCGAGCACGGCGGGGGGGAACAGGGGTGAACAGCGACCCTGCCCGGTCCCCGGGCCGCCACCTTGACGGCGTAGTCGGGGGCGGCGCGGCTGCTCGGCTGGCCGGGGGGGGGGGGCTGGTGATGACGCTGTTCCGTTGCCGGGGGTGCTGCCCGTGGTCGTGCCCGCCCCGGCCGCGCATCCGCTGGTCACGCACCGTGCCGCAGATGGACGGCATGCGCTCTTGTGACGCGCGGAGTTCCCACCTTTGTGGTAGCAGCCTATGGCGTAGAGCAACCGTTAGGCTCCGGAGGGTGGGGGGATGGAGTCGAAGCCAGCTGGTTGCCGTTCCCGAGCTCAACCGTCGGTTCGCCGCTGCCCTGGGTGACGCGGTGTGCCAGCCTGGGGCCGAGCGTCTTCACCGTAAGCCGTTGGATCTACGGGGTCGACACCGGCTTCCACCGCACCTGCGGGCCTACCTGTTCAACTGCACCGATCACCCCTCTGAGCGGGACGCCGGCGGCTTCCGCATCCAGCTGCACGTTCCCGGGCAGAAGAAGAGACAGCGCGGCGACTTCGCCCACGCTCCGGGCGCGCTGCTGCTGGTAGTGGGTTTCGTCTCGGCGTTCGACGTCTTCGTCCTTTGGGACGCATACGCGCACCGCAACTTCCCCAACTCAAAGGGGGTTCAGGTCGCGTCGAGCACCGTCCACGGCGCGGCCATCCACGGTCTTGCCGAACAGCCCCGCGACGTACGGAGTGCCGGCTACCGTGAGCAGGTGATCGCCGCCCGCGCCGACAAGCTCGTCGAAGGCGTTCGGCGACGCCAGGAGCTGACCCATGAGTCCCTGCTCGGCGAGGATCGGCCGAGCCTGGGTCTGCCGTCTGATGAGGCGATATGAGCGGACTACGTGATCGCGAGTTGGCGCCGAGCTACGACAAGAGCGTCGATGACATCGCCGAGCAGTTCTACCTGCCGTGCATGCGCATGGCGCATCGCTACGACCGGATCTCGGGCTACTTCTCCTCGGCGATCTTCTCGATCGCGTGGCCGGCGTTGAAGGACTTCGTCAAGGCGGGCGGGCGGATGCGCCTGATCTGCTCCCCGGTGTTCTCCAGCACCGACGTCGGGGCGTTGCACGATGGGTACGCAGCTCTCACCGATGACGAACTCGGCGCCGCGCTCGTCGCCGAGCTGCGGGTACTGCTTGACAGCGCTCGTTCCCGCAAGCCGGCGCAGGTCCTGGCCGGGCTAATCGCTGCCGGGGTCGTCGACGTGCGGCTGGCCGTCCTCACCGACGCAGCAGGTCCTGGGGACCGGCGGCTGTTCCACGACAAGGTCGGGTTGTTCACCGACACGGCCGGCGACGCTGTGGGATTCCGCGGATCGATGAACGAGACCTACCTGGGACTCGCGGCGGACGGGAACCTGGAGAGCATCGACGTGTTCCCGTCCTGGTCTGGCGGACGGGACGCTCAGCGAGCCACCGAGGCCGGCAGCCGGTTCGAGGCGCTGTGGAACAACGAAGTCCCCACCGTGAATGTGCGACCCGTACCCGAAGTAGCCGCCGTGGTCATCCGCGAGGCGGGTCCAAGCGACTGGGAGGTGCTCGTCGACGAGGTCCTGGCCGAGGCCGCGGTCCGGGACGCCGCGCCGGCGGGTGCCCGTCCGATGCGCGATCACCAGATCAACGCCCTCGCGGTGTGGGAGCTACATGGTCGGCGCGGCCTGCTGGAGCACGCCACGGGTAGCGGGAAGACTTACACCGCGGTGCAGGCAATCCGCGCGGTGCTCGGTGAGGCCGGTACCGTCGTCGTGCTCGTGCCCAGCGAGCTACTCCTTGCGCAATGGCAACGCGAGCTCACCCTGCATCTGGCCGACCTCGGGCCGCAGGTCCTGCTCGTCGGTGGCGGCAACGATCGATGGCGCAGCGACGAGCTGCTGCGACCGTGGACCAGTCGGACGCCAGCGGGTTCGGCGCCGCGGATCGTCTTGGCGATGATGCAGACCGCCGGGACGGACGCCTTCATGACCCGCGTCGCCGTGCACGACCGGCTGCTCGTCGTCGCCGACGAGGCCCACCGGCTAGGCAGCCTTAGCGCGCAGCGACTGCTGGACATTGATGCGCCGTGGCGGCTCGGGCTCAGCGCCACGCCCGTGCGGGCCGGCGACGCCGAGGGCACTGCCCGGCTTATGGCCTACTTCGGCGGGGTGCTGCAGCCGCCCTACACCCTGGCCGACGCCATCAGGGACCGCGTGCTCACGCCCTACAACTACGTGCCGCACGATGTGGCGCTAAGCCCTGCTGAGCAGGCTTCCTACGACGACCTGTCCCGCCGGTTGCGCCGCGAGGCCGGACGCCGCGGGGACGCCCTCGACGATCTGGAAGGCAACGAGCGGCTTCGCAAGCTCGCCATCGCCAGGGCCAGCATCCTCAAGCGCGCGGCCGGGAAAGCACCTCTCGCTGTGCGGGTGCTGACCGAGCACTTCCAGTCGGGCCAGCGGTGGCTGGTCTACTGCGACGGGCTCGTGCAGCTGCGTGACGTCCGCGACGGCCTGCGTCACGCCGGACTGGAGTCACTCGAATACCACAGCGCGATGGCCGGAGATCGAGAAGCGACCCTGGCCGAGCTGGACATCAACGGCGGCATCCTGGTCAGCGTGCGCTGCCTCGATGAGGGGGTTGACCTGCCGGCGGTGAGCCACGCGCTGATCCTGGCCAGCAGCCGCAACCCGCGCGAGTTCATCCAGCGTCGCGGCCGCATCCTGCGCCGCTACCACGGCAAGACCCTGTCCTACCTGCACGATGCGGTCGTGGTGCCTGCTCCGGACACCGAGCGGCCCGCGGTGGGAGGCGACCGTCTCCTGGCCGGAGAGCTGCACCGCGTGCTGGAGTTCGCCCACGGGGCGGCGAACCCGCAGGCCCTCACCCAGGTCGAGGCGCTGTGCATCCGCTACGGCATCCCGGTCGAGCCCACCACCGAGATCATGGGTGCTGCCGGTGTGGAACTGAACGTCGACGACGACAAGGACGACGATGACTGAACCGACGCCGGGCGACACCCCCCGCGAGCCGTTGCTGGCCGCGGCCCAAGTGGAGGACGTCGTCGCCCGCACCGAGGAGCTGCGCGCCGCGGACTTCCCCGACATTCCGGCGGCCTTGCTCGCCGGTGTCCTGGTGGCAGAGCGCGACAATCCCGAGGACCGCGCGGCCGCCGCCCGAGCGGTGGGTCGGGTCATCGACGCCCACCTGGCCGCGACCGGCGCGAGCCCGAACGGGAAGGACACCGCGTGAGGCTGCAGATCCTGGAGATCACCGACTTCGGCCCCTACCGCGGTACCCAACGCTTCGAGTTCGCGGCCGAACCCGGCGTCGAGCTGGTCTGGGGTTCGAACGGCCGCGGCAAGACCAGCCTGCTCAACACGATGCGCTGGGCGTTGTTCGGCACGGTCCTGGGCCGCGGCGGCCGGACCATCCCGGTTACCTCGGTGGGCAACCGCGAGGAGACCGATCCCGACACCAAGCCGTTCCGGGTCGCGCTCACCTTCACCCACGACGGCCACCAGTACCGGCTCACCCGCGCGTACCGCAATGACCCGGATCACCCCGCCAGCACCTCCGGGTTCCGGATCACGGTCAGCCTGGTCAAAGACGGCGACGCCCTCGGACCGATTGACCGTGATCGGGAGCTGGCCCGGCTGTTGCCCGAACAGATCGCCCGGTTCTTTCTGTTCGACACCGAGCTCCTGCAGGAGTACGAGCAGCTGCTCACCCCCGGCAGCGAGGCCGGCCAGAAGCTCAAGGACGCGATCGAACGCATTCTGGGCCTGCCGGTGCTGACCCAGGCCCGAGACGATGTCGCCACACACCTCGCCGACGCTCGCCGTGCCCAGGCCAAGGCGGCGCAGAAGGACAAGGCGACCCAGGCACTGGGAAATGACCTGCAGGTGGCCTCCGAGGAAGCCGAACAGGCACGCCGCAACGTCGAGGAACTGGTCGACCTCGTCACCGAGCTGAAGACCGAGGCTGATGAGCTGGAGAAGACGCTCACCAGCAACAACCGTTTCAAGAGCCAAGTGGGTGCCCGCAACGCCAAACGCGATGAGGTCGAGCGGCTCGCCACCCGAAGCAAGGAACGCGCCGAGGCCTTGGCCGCCGCCGCCGGCGACACCTGGCGCGCCGTCCTGGCGCCGCTGGTCGCACGAGAACTGACCGCCGTCGATATCCAGCTCGATGCGACCAACCAACGCCTCGCAAGCGCCCTGGCCGCGCGCCAGATCGCCACTGCGGCGGCCAGCGGTGTCTGTCCCACGTGTCGCCAGACGATCGATGCCGACGTCGCGCAGGAACTTCATGACCACCACGACGGCACCGAGGCCGAGGACGTCGAGCAGGTGCAGAGTGAACTCGGAGGACTGCGTGCGCGCCGCGACACGCTGCGCACCATGCGCGCCGACGGGGCACGCATTGCCCGGCTGGAGGAAGAGGCCAGCCAGGCTCGCGTGGACCTGTCCGACGCCGAAGGCCAGCTCCGGGAGCTCCAGGCCGAACTGGACGAAGCCCCGCCCGGCACCGCCGAGAACATCGGCGCGTGGCTCGGCGCTCTCGCCTCGACCAACGTCACCCTCGACAACACCCGGCGGCGACTCTCCGAGACCCGCAATGATCTCCAGCGCAAGGATCAGGCGGTGGTGGCGTTCTCGGAGAAGCTCCGTCGAATCGGCACGGCGGGCTCAGGGGCCGAGGACCGCAAGGTTCAGCTGCTGGTAGACCTGCACGCCCTGCTTGTCGCGGCCGTGGACGAGTTCCGCGACCGGCTCCGGGATGCGATCGAAGACGAAGCGACCGCGGTGTTCCGGGCGCTGTCTGCAGAACCGGACTACGACCGGCTTCGCATCAACGAGAACTACGGACTGACCATCCTCTATGCCAGCGGTACCGAGGTACTCAACCGTTCCAGCGGCTACGAGCACCTCGTGGCGCTGTCGTTGATCGCTGCGCTGCAGCGCCGCTCACCGATGAGCGGCCCGATCATCACCGACAACCCGTTCGGGCGACTGGACCCGACGCACAAGAAGCACGTCCTGCAAGCGCTGCCCGAGATCGCCGAGCAGGTGATGCTGCTTCCCTACGAGGATGAGATCGACCGGCCGAGCGCGATCGCCGAGCTCGGCGATCGTTTCGTCGGGGAGCACCACCTGCGGCGGGTGTCTGGCACCCACACCGTCATCGAACCAGGAGCTTATCCGTGAGCCAGCCGCCTTCGACTGCCCGCACCGGCGGGCGGGTCAATATCGCCTTCACCGAGGCCGCGGAGGAGGCCGCGCGGCGCCTGGTGAACCGGTTTCCCTTCGCGGCCCTGGTCGACACTGCGCGGGTCGGCGCGGCCTTCGCGCTGCGGGAAGGGATGTCGCTGAGCCGGCCGGAGGACTTCGGCCCGGCGAACGGTTCGAACTTCAACGTCGGGTCCGTCGATCCCGGAGGTGATCTGCGGGACCTACTTGTCGCCCTGCACCCGCAAATCCAGGAGGACCCCTACCGAGTGCTGGAGACGCTGATGAGCCAGGGCGTCCTCGCGATCGACGAGCGGGTCGCGTCCGGTGAGATCCTCTCGCTACGCGACCTTATGGGTGTCGAGATCTCCACCTGACACAGGTGACCTCACCGTATAGGTCACGAGACGGGACCAATCCACGAGCTGGGTTCCTCGGCAGGTTCGCCAGCGCGGCCCTCGGTGCGCAACCGTGCGGTGGTGCCCCGGTTGATGGTTTCCAAGACGGTACGGACGGCGTCGAGGTCCTCGCCGTCAAGGAACCGCAGCGCCGACAGCGCGGCGAAGTCGCGGTCGAGCTCGAAGGACAGCCAGCGGCGTTCGGCGAGTTCGGCGACGTTGCCGGTGGTGTTGGACCCGGAGAAGATGTCGAGGACAAGGTCGCCGGGGTCGGTAAGCATCTGGACGAAGAACCGGGGCAACCCGGCGGGAAACCGGGCGGGGTGGCTGCGCAGCTCGAGCTGTTTGCACGTGCGCAGGTAGTAGGAGTTGCTCTCGGTATTGGAGTAAGTGAGCAAGTTCGGCGGGATGGCGCCGCCGTTGTTGCGCCGGAACGCGGTGCCGATGTCGTGGCCGGAGGGACGCATCCCAGGCGCATAGAAACCGTCGGCGTCCTTGAGGAGCTGCTTCATCCGCGAGGAGTAGGGGCCCAGCACGTTGCGGACGTCGACCTTCGGGTTCTCGGTCTTCGACAACCACCACACGGTGTTTACCGAGTCCTTCACCCGGATCTTGCGCTTGTTGACCCACTCGATCGGCGAGGGGAGCTTGGCCGGGTTGTGCCAAAAGAACTCCTGGGCCAGGTGGTAGCCTAGCTCGTCGACGAAGGCGAGCAGTACCCGATAATTATAGAGGCTGCGCACCGGGCGGCCGCGCTGGTATGCGTGCCCGAGGTCGAGGACCAGGCTGCCGGTCGGTTTGAGCACCCGCATCGCGGCCTTGCCGAACCCTGCGAGCCACTGCACGTAGGCGTTCTGGTCCTCGTTGCCGTAGGACTTCTTGCGGAGCAACGCGAACGGCGGGCTTGTGATGATCAAGTCGACCGACTCGGCCGGCAGCAAGGCGAGTAGGTCCATGCTGTCGCCGACGACCTGTGCACCGAGTCCGGTCTCGTAGATCACAGCTTCAGGGGCGAACACGTCAAGATGTACGTCCGGACGTGGGTAGATGTCTTCGTCACCGCACCGGGCGGCGCGTAGCCGTCGACGAGGCGGCTGCGGATCGGCTGCTCGGCCCATGAAGCGCACCGCCAATCTCAGCGTGGAGGGAAGCAAGTAGCGCTAGCTTACTAGCGCTACTTGAATAGCGCTACGTCTGGGGCGCTATAGTCGGCGTATGCCGGGGCGTAAGCAGGTCGGCGACGGCTGGAGTGATGCGTCACGGCGGCTTGCCGAGCTGATCCGGGCCGAGCGTCGAGCACAGCACCTCACTCAGGAGGGGGTGGCGCGCGCCGCCTGTCTGGCGACGTCGACTGTTCGGAAGATCGAGTCAAACAGCATTCAAGAGCCGAGCGTCTTCACAGTGCTCGCTCTCCTTCGGGTACTGGGCCTGCCGCTCTCGGCTGTTGAGGAGCTGGCCACTGGTGCATCAACGGATGGCGCGGCGTCTTGATGCGCAGAGGGAACATGTGTTCGAATCTAGACCTCGACACTGACACTCTGGAGAACGATCCTCGCCGGGCGTCGTTGTGCTCAGGGCGGGCGTGAGGTGGTTCGAGGTGCTTCCCACACCCGCGGGAGGTCCGGCGGTGCGAGGAATTGCGTCCACTATGGACGTCATGTCACCGAGTCTTCGCCACAGTTCTCTCACCTGCAGGCAGCGCTCGCGCTGGCCGGAGAACCGGCCGCCGTGCAGGTACGCGCGGATGGTCTCGGTCATGACCACTCAGGTGCGGGCGATCGCTGAGATCGTCCAGCACTGCGACCACCGCGACCACCGCCAGAGCTCGGCTCAGGCGGATCCTCGGTCGGTAGGTTGGACACTGCCCATGACACGAGTGGTGACACGAAGTGTGGTCAACGGGTGCGGTACGAGCGGGCCGCAGCGATGGGCCGCGGTACCGTCGTTGCTGGTAGTGGCCCTGGTCATCGTCGTCGGCCAGCTTTGCAAGGCAGTGCATTGCCGAAGTGGCCCCTCTCCAAGGGTTGTCAAGGCGCCGTCCCCGGCGACGCTCGGGCCGGCTACGCCGGCCCCTCCCGCCAGATGCGAACCCCGAGGAGATCATCGCCGAGGTCGCAGACGTG
>Ga0136613_10002111_pt1 | contig 10577 bp, 8 predicted proteins | sample AntDrymUQ2722106_2_FD_106649 | JGI IMG/M metagenome (GOLD analysis project Ga0136613, IMG submission 106649) | Polar desert sand microbial communities from Dry Valleys, Antarctica - metaG UQ272 (21.06) | ecosystem: Environmental > Terrestrial > Soil > Desert | place: Antarctica: Dry Valley... | reverse complement strand
CGAGGTGGCGGGCACGCCCAACTTCGCAGGCGCCCTCGCCCTAGCCGCCGCCGTCGGCGTGCTGGCCGATCTCGGGCCGGCCGCCGTCGCAGAGCGGGTGTCCACTCTCAGCGGCCTGCTCGCCGACGGGCTGACCGACGTCGGGATGACGCTCGCCGCGCCGCACGACACCGCCCGTTCTTCGGGCATCGTGACCTTCCGCAGCTCCCGCACGGCCGACGACGACCGCGCCCTGCTCGGCGCGCTCGTCGCCGCCGGCGTCAGCGTCGGGATCCGCTACAGCTCCGGCGTCGGGGGGATCCGGACCGCGACCCACCTGTACAACGACGAGTCCGACGTCGACCGGCTGCTCGACGTCGTGCGCCGCCGGCGACGGCGGCTGCCGGCCACGGGCCCCCACCCCCCTGCCACGAGCCCCCACCCCCCACCGTTCGAAGGGTAGGCGACATTGGCGACGCCTACCCTTCGAACCCTGCCTCCGACTTGGCCACCGACCGGCTACAGGCGCTCGAGGATGTGCAGCCCGCCGCCGCGGCGGTCGGTGAGGTAGACGATGCCGTCCGGCCCCAGCGTGACGTCGTCCACCTGGGGGACCCCGCCAGGCTGGGGCGGGTCGGGGACGAAGGCGGCGACCTCGACCGGGCGCGCGGGGTCGCGGAGGTCGTAGACGCGCAGGCCGGCGTTGAAGTAGGTGAGGTACACCTCGTCCGCGCCGAACCCGGTTCCGGGGCGGAACTCGCCGAGGTTGTGGGGCCCGAAGCGGCCGCCGCGGTCGCAGAAGTCGCCCTCGGGGACCGGCAAGGTGGACAACAGCGCCGGGCTGTACGGGTCGGAGACGTCGAAGACCCTGACCTGCTTGGGGATGTCACGGCAGTCCGGCAGGATGGCCTCGTCGGTGACCACGAGGAGGTCGCGGCCGGGGAGCGGCAGCGCGGTGTGGGTCGCCCCGCTCTCGGCGGGTCCCCAGTTGAGGTTGGCCACCAGTTGCGGCCGGCTGACGTCCGCGGCGTCGAGGATGATCAGGCCGGCGTCCCACCAGCCGCAGAAGACGAGGTCGCCCTCGACGAGGGCGTGGTGCAGGGCGTACCGCCGGCCGTCGGGGAAGCGCGGCCGCTCGCCGCCGCCCTCGCACATGCCCGGGTACCACCAGCGCCCGGCCTCGGTCGGCCGGGTGGGATCGGACAAGTCGACGATGTGGAGGAACTGGTCGGTGTGGCCGTCGTCGCTCGCGGTCACATAGGCGTGGCGCCCGCCGGTCCAGGTCATCCGGTGGACGCCCACGCCCTCCGTGGCGTAGAAGCCGATCCGCCGCGGCTCGGCGGGCGTCGAGACGTCGTACACGGCCATGCCGCCCGTCCACTCCGGGGCCCCGCCGACCGGCCGGACGAACGGCGGTTCGCCCCAGTCGAGCTCCCGCTCCCCGCTCGTGAGCAAGGTGTCCCCGACGACGACAACCTTCGCGGTCCGGGTTCCCGGCGGGCGCGGCAGCTGGCGGACCAGCCGGGGGTGGGCGGGGTCGCGGACGTCGACGATCGACGTGCCGGCGTCGCTGAACCCCGTGTGGCCGACGTAGACGTGCCCGTCGCCGAGCGCGACCCCCATCGTGTCGCCCCGCCCGTCCAGCGGCGTGGACCCGACCAGCCGCAGCCCTCGCTCCTCCATCGCCCGCCTCTCCGCGACCTCAGGTCGCCTCCGCGAGGCGGCCGAGGCAGCGTGCGACCATGCCCCTCGCGGCCTCGAGCTTCCACGCGTTGCCGGGCAGGGGATGGCCCTCCTCCACGCAGGCGCGCGCCGCGCGCTCGGCGAGCTGGCCCGTCAACCGCCGGCCGCGGAGCAGGTCCTCGGCCGGCCGGGCGCGGTAGGGCGTCGGCGCCATCGCTCCCAGGACGATCCGGCAGTCGCGCACGACGCCGTCCGCGAGGTCTGCGGACACGCACACCGAGGCGACGGCGAAGTCGCCCTCCCACAGCCGCAGCTTCTCGAGCACGGTCGCGCGCCGTCGGGCCGCCGCGGCCACGACGACCTCCTCGACGAGTTCGCCGCGTCCCAGGACGGTCTCGCCGGGCCCGGAGAAGAACTCCTCCATGGGGACCGTGCGGGTACCGCCGGGCCCCCGCACGGCGAGGCTGGCGTCGAGCGCCGTGAACGTGGTCGCGAGGTCCGACGGCGTCACCGCCTGGCACCGGTGCGCGCCGATGGCGGCATGGTAGAAGCGGTGGTCACCGGTGACGGCGTAACACGGGCACGTCACGCCGCCGCGCTTGTAGCAGTCGAAGCCGCTCCTGTAGAACCAGCACCGCTTCTGCTGGCAGAGGTTGCCGCCGACCGTCGCCATCTCGCGGATCTGCTGCGAGGCGATCGACCCGATCGTGTCGAGCAGCGCCTCGTCGCCGGCCAGCTCCGGCCGCCGCGCGAGGTCCGCCAGCGTGACCGCCCCGCCGATGCACAGGTCGCCTCCGGCGCTCTCGGCGACCGCGTTCATCCCGACGACCGAGGTGAGGTCGACGAGGACCCGTCCGTCGGCGACGCCCTGCCGCCGGGCGGGGAGCAGGTCCGTCCCGCCGCCGAGCGGCCGCGCCGAGCGATCGGCGGCGAGGGCGGTCGCGGCCTCGGCGGCGTCGGTGGGCCGGCGCAGCTCGGCGACGGGCGGGGCGGTCCGGCGGCGGGCCAGGCGGGTCCCGTGGGTGTGGAGCAGGCGGTGGAGCCCGCGCGGGTAGCCCCACCGGACGGCGGCGATCCACCAGCGGTCCGGGCGGCGCCACACCCGGGCCCGGTGCCGCCGACGGCCTTCGTTGGCGATCAGGCCCGCCAAGACCTTGTCCGGGGTGATGGGCAGATCCCGGACGCGGACGCCGACCGCGTGCGCCACCGCGTTCGCGACCGCGGCGGCGGTGGGGATGAGGCAGATCTCGCCGATGCCCTTCGCCCCGTACGGGCCGTTGGGGTCGGCGTGCTCGACGAGGATCGGGCGGATCGGCGGGACGTCGGCCGCGCGCGGCAGCGCGTAGTCGAGGTAGGCGGGGTTGGCGTGCCGGCCCTCGGCGTAGACCATCTCCTCGCCGAGGGCGGCCCCGAGGCCCATCGTGACCCCGCCGATGATCTGGCTCTCGACGGAGATGGGGTTCAGGGCGATCCCGGAGTCGTGGGCGGCGACGACGTCGAGGACGCGGACCTTGCCCGTGGCCCGGTCGACCTCGACCTCGACCGCCTGCGCGGCGAAGGAGTAGGTGGCGGACAGGTTCGCGATGCCACTGACCGGGTCGAACGGGTCGGCGTCGGTGGTGACGAACGCCTCCTCGACGCGCAGTTCACCGTCGACCTGCCGGTCGGACAGCCCGACGAGGTCGCCGATGGCCACCCGCCTGCCGTCCACGACGGCGGCGCCGCCGGCGAGTTCGACGTCCTCCGGGCGGCAGTCGAACTTTCCGGCGGCCAGCTCCCGGAGCGCGTCCGCCGCGGCGCGCGCCGCCCTGCCGACGGCGTGCCCGCTCATGTACGTCCCGCGCGAGGACCACGCGCCGAGGTCGGTCGGGGTCTCGGCGGTCTCCATCATGACGGTGTCGACCGCGTCCACCCCGACGCCGAGCTCGGTCGCGGCCACCTGGGCCAGCATGGTCCGCTGCCAGGTGCCCGCGTCGGCGCCGCCGAAGCGGACCCGGACGCGACCGTCGAGGCCCACGTCGACGCCGGCCTCGGACCGCTCGGCGCCCTCGTACACCCGCGCGCCGCTCACATGCACGGCGACGGCGACGCCCACGCCGCGCCCGCTCCCGCCGCGGGCGCGCTTCGCGTCCCAGTCGATCGCCTCGCGGACGCGCTCCAGGCACTCCACCAGCGCGGAGGAGACGATCCGCCACCCCGCGAGGGTGGTGTCCCCGGCACGGTTGGCGTTGCGGATGCGCAGGTCGATCGGGTCGATGCCGAGGCCGTCGGCGAGTTCGTCGACCTGGGACTCCAGCGCGAAGATGACCTGCGGGCCGCCGTAGCCGCGGAACTGGCCGCCGGGGTGGTGGTTCGTGTAGACGAGCTGCGCGTCGATGCCGACGCCGTCGAGCCGGTACTGCGAGCCGAGCAGCATGGCCCCGTAGCCCATGACCGAGGGTCCGGAGTGGTTGTAGGCGCCGTTGTCGACGCGGATGCGGGCGGTGCGGTGCAGTAGCCGCCCCTCGGCGTCGGCGGACGACTCCAGGTCGATGTCGAACGCGTGCCGGCACTTCGTCGTCGAGAACTCCTCGTCGCGGTCGAGCACGCCCTTCACCGGGCGCCGAGCGCGCATGGCGAGGGCCGCCGTGAGCACCTCGTGGTCGGAGATCTTCGACTTCGCGCCGAACCCGCCGCCGACGCCGATCTCGTGGACTTCGACGTCGTCCATCGACAGGTCGAGGACGTGGGCCATCTCCTTGCGGATGAAGTAGGGGGCCTGGGTCGACGTCCACACCTCGAGCTTCCCGCGGCCGGCGTCCCAGCGCGCCACCGTGCTGCCGGGCTCCATGCAGGCGTGCGCCTGCCGACCGAACCGGAACCGGGCCCGCTTCGTGACGGCGACGGCCCCGTCGACCGGCGGGACGCCGTACTGCCGCTTGAACTGGAACGCCACGTTGCCGGGCCGGGCCTCGTGGACCAGCGGCGCGCCCTCGGCGAGCGCGTCGTCCACAGACAGGACACCGGGGAGCGGCTCGTAGTCGACGCGGATGAGCCGGAGCGCCGCCTCGGCCTGCTCGCGGGTCTCCGCGGCGACGGCGGCGACCTCCTCTCCGACGAACCGGACGACGCCCCGCGCGGCGACGCGGCGGTCGGACAGCGGCCCGCCGTGGTGGATGTAGCGCCGGTCCGGCAGGTCGGCCGCCGTGACGACCGCCGCCACGCCAGGGGCCCGCGCCGCAGCTGACACGTCCAGGCGGGTGACGCGGGCGTGCGGATGCGGGCTGCGCAGGAAGCGGGCGTGGAGCATGCCCTCGAGTCGCACGTCGGCGGAGAAGGCAATGTCCCCGGCGGTCCGCCGGGCCCAGTCGACGTGGCGGATCCGCTCGCCGACCGCCATCAGGCCCGCGCCTCCTCGGCGCGGCGCAGCGCGCCGATGATCCCGACGTAGCCCGTGCAGCGGCAGATGTTGCCCGACATCGCGCGCCGCAGGGCCTCCTCGCCGGGCGGCAGCCCCTCCCGCAGGAGGCCGACGCCGCGCACGATCTGGCCGGGGGTGCAGAACCCGCACTGGAAGCCGCCGAGGTCGGCGAAGGCGGCGCGCAGTTGGAGCGCCTCGTCGGCCACCCCCTCGACCGTCTCGACGGCACCGCGGGTGCGGGCGGTGAGCACCAGGCAGGACACCACCGGCCGACCGTCGATCAGCACGGTACACGCTCCGCACTCCCCCCGGCCGCAGGCCTCCTTGGTGCCGGTCAGCCCGAGCCGGTCCCGCAGCGTGTCGAGGAGCCGCTCGCCCGGGTCCACGTCGAGGGGATGGGCCGATCCGTTGACCTGGATCTCGATCAGCATCTGTGCTCCATGGCCGCAGGCCGCCGGGCTCGCGCAGCATGCCCCGTCTCCGTGACCGTCGTCAAGATCCTGCCATGCTGCCCGGCGGCCCCCGGCGTCTGTCGGCTGGGTTACGGTGCTCGTAACCCACTCGACGCACCCCGGGTGGGGGGCAGCATCCCGCGGCCACCGAGGTCACGAGAATCGCCTCCGCAGGCTGCGGCGATTCACGGCTCAGGTCCGCAGCAGGCGGCGGTGGCGGGCGAGGGCCGAGACGACCGCCTCGATGTCGTCCGCCGAGTTGTAGCAGTGGGCCGAGACCCGCAGGTTCCCGTCGCGGGACGACGTGACGATCCCGTCCGCGGCCAGGGCGGCGACGAGGGCGTGCTCGTCGGCCGCGGCGATCGCGACCAGCGGCCCGCGTCGCGACTCCTCCCGGGGGGTGACGACACGGCCGCCGAGCTCGGTGACCCCCTCGATCAACGCCGTGTTCAGCGCCTGCACATGGCGGTGCGTGTCGGCGACGCCGATGGCGCGCATCAGCTCCACGCCGGCCACCCCCGCGTAGAGGCTGGGCACCGGCGGGGTGCCCGACTGGAACCGGCGGGCGGTCGGCGAGGGCGAGTAGTCGTGGATGTCCATGTCGAAGATCGACTCGTCCGCGAACCACCCGGTCGCGGTCGGCGCGATCGTCTCGAGGAGGTCGGCGCGGCAGTAGAGGAAGCCGAGGCCCGCCGATCCGAGCAGGTACTTCAGCGCTCCGCCGACGAGCACGTCGACGTCGAGCGCGCGGACGTCGATCGGCAGCGCGCCGACCGCCTGGTAGGCGTCGAGCACGACCAGCGCGCCGCGCTCGTGGGCCAGTTTGACGACCCCGTCGACGTCGATGCGGCTGCCGTTGCGATAGCAGACCTGCGTCACCGACACGATCTTCGTGCGCTCGTCGATGGCCGCGTCGAAGTGCTCCATTGGGATGGTGGCCGCGCCGTCGTCGGCAACGTGGACGACCTCGGCCCCCCTGGCCTCCTGTGCGTGCCAGATCTGCCCGACGGCGGGGAACTCGAAGTCGCTCAGGACGACCTTTGGCCGGTCGGCGCCGAAACGCAGCCCGCTGGCGAACGCGCTGAGGCCGGCAGACACCGACGTCGTGACCGCGATCTCGTCCGGCTCGGCGCCCAGCAGGCCGGCGAAGGCCGATCGCGCGGCCTCCGTGCGCCCGACCCAGTACTCCCACGGGGCGCCGTGGGTGTCCCAGTCGTCGAGGTAGGCGTCGTAGGCCGCCCGCACGGCGTCGGAGAGCGCGCCCTGCGAGCAGCTGTTGATGTAGATCTGGCGCTCGAAGATCGGGAAGCGGTGCCTGATCCGGTCCGGCAGCGGCTCCGACGGGTCGGGCGGGAGGGGGGCGTCAGCGTCCAAGGTAGGCCTTCCTGAGGTCGTCGTTCTCGCGCAGGGCGTCCGCACGGTCGGTGAGCGCGATCCGTCCCGTCTGCAGCACGTAGCCACGGTCGGCGACCGACAGCGCCATGTTCGCGTTCTGCTCGACGACCAGAACCGCAACGCCGGCCTCGTGGACCGCCTGGATGATCTCGAAGCTGCGCTCGACAAGGATCGGCGCCAGGCCCATCGACGGCTCGTCCATCAGCAGCAGCCGCGGTTCGGACATGAGGGCCCGGCCGACCGCCACCATCTGCTGCTCACCGCCGGACATCGTGCCGGCGAGCTGGGAACGGCGGTCGGCGAGCAGCGGGAACAGGTCGTAGACCCTCTCGAACGCCGCACGCAGGTCGCCCGAGCGCCGGTAGGCGCCCATCTCGAGGTTCTCCGTCACCGTCATCGGTGCGAACAGCCGGCGGTTCTCCGGCACGATCGCCATCCCGCGCTCGATCCGCCGGCTGGTCGACGCCCGCGTGACGTCCTCGCCGTCGAAGACGACGGAACCGCTGCGGGGCGCCACCAGGCCCAGGATCGTCTTCAGGGTCGTCGACTTCCCGGACGCGTTGCCGCCGAGCAGGCAGACGAGCTCCCCCTCGGCGACGTCCAGGGACACACCCTGGAGGATGTGGATCTGGCCGTAGTAGGTGTTGACGTCCTTCAGCGCCAGGAGCACGCGGTCACTTCCTCTCCGCGGTGCGCAGGCCGAGGTAGGCCTCGACGACCCGGGTGTCGGCGGCGACCTCGTCGAAGGAACCTTCGGCGATCTTGACCCCGTGGTCGAGGGCGACGACCCGGTCGGAGATGCCCTCGACGACGTGCATGTCGTGCTCGATGACGGCGATCGTGTGCCCCACCTCGTCCCGCAGCCGGGCGATCAGCTCGGTGATCTCGTGGGTCTCCGCGGGGTTCATGCCGGCGGCGGGCTCGTCGAGCAGCAGGACCCGCGGGCGGGTCGCCATCGCCCTGGCGATCTCCAGCCGCCGGCGGTTGGCGTAGGAGAGGCTGTAGGCCGGCTGGTCCCAGCGGTAGCCCTGGAGGCGGGTGCCGAAGAAGGCGAGGTGCTCGGCGGCCTGCGCCCTGACGGCCGCCTCCTCCCGCCTCGCCGCGGGGGTCCGCAGGACCGACTGCCACATGCGCGCGCCGGTGTGCGCGTAGGTGGCGGCCATGACGTTTTCGAGGACGGTCATGTTGAGGAAGAGCCGGATGCTCTGGAAGGTGCGCGAGATGCCGGCCTGGGCGATCTCGTGCGCCGGCCGGCCGGCCAGGTCCTGCCCGTCGAGGCGAATCGCGCCCGCGTCGGGGGCGACCACGCCGGTGACGAGGTTGAACAGCGTCGTCTTCCCCGCCCCGTTGGGGCCGATGACGCTGAGGATCTCCCGGTCGTCGACGTGCAGGTCGAGGTCGCGGATGACGGCGAGGCCGCCGAAGCTCTTGCTGACGCCCGCGAGCTCCAGCACCCGGGGCCTTCGACCGTCCGCCGCTGCACCCTGCGCCATCACGGGTCCTCGACGCGCACGACCCACAGGGAATACACGGCAGCGCCCGTCGTGACGTCGACCAGGTCACCGGCACGGGCGCCGACGAGTGCGCGGGCGACGGGACTGTCGACCCTGAGCACGCGCGTCCCACCGGTGGGAAGCATGCCCTCACCGATGCGGTACACCTGGACGGCGTCGGCCTCGTCGGGGTCTTCGACCTCGACGAGGCTGCCGACGCGCGCGACGCCGGGCGCTGCGTCCGCTGGTGGGTCCGCCAGGCGGTGGCGTTCCCGGTTGCCGGCAGGGCGGAAGGCGGGCGTGCAGTCGGTGCAGTCGACGGTCTCCGCTGTCGTGGCGAGGACCCACGCCAGCGCCTCGTCACGGCGCTCGAAGCACCACTTGCCCGGGGCCGCGGTGTAGCGCCACTCACCGGCCGGAACGTCGCGCGGTCCGAACCAAGCGATGTGCTCGCAGGCCGCCATGTGCACCATGAACAACCCGGCCTTCCGGTGCTTGAAGACCAGGCCGGAGGGATGACGGGCCACCCAGGACTCGTAACCGTCGTCGTCGTGCACGAAGTGCGTCATCACGGCCTACAGCATCTCCACGCGCGGGGTGCCGAGCAGCCCCTGTGGGCGGGCGGTCATCATGACGACGAGGATGGCCCCCAGGACGAGCTGGCGGGTGACGCTCGGCTCGGCGACGAGCCGGGTCTCCCAGACGAACGCGGCCAGGTAAAGGACGGTGGGCAGGGCCCACGTCCGGGCGGGGCCGCGGAGCCGCGTGACCGCGAGGACCGCCGGCACCAGCAGGACGAACGCGACGTTGCCGACCGTCGTTGCGTTCGGCGGCGTGGCGACCCAGGCGCCGAGAGCCCTCGCCACCAGCCCGCCGGGCGCGACCGCGGCGGCATCCGGCCAAGCCGCCGCCGTCGCGAACCGCACGACGAACCCGAGGACGACCGTGCCGGCGAGGACGGCCGCGAGCCGCGACCACGGCCGCAGCAGCGCGACGAGCCCGCCGAGGACGACCCCGTAGAAGATTAGGCGGGCGTAGTCGGGCGTGCGCAGGACCTCGGGGAAGACGGCGATCACGGCCGCCCCGATCGCGACGCCCGGCAGGCTGCCGGCGCCACCGAGGATGACGGCCGCGTAGATCATGATCAGCAGCAGCGTCTCGAAGTTCTGCGGGAAGACCCCGACCTGGACCGCGGCGAAGACCGCGCCGGCGAAGCCGGCGACGGCGCCGCCGACCGCGAACGCGAGCAGCTTCAGCCGGTTGACGGGAAGACCCATCTGCTCGGCCGCCAGCGGGTCCTCCCGCAGGGCCCGCCAGGCGCGCCCGGTGCGGGACGCGGTGAGCCGGTGGAGTCCGACGGCGAGGGCGACGAAGGCGACGAGCAGCAGGTAGAAGTAGTCGGTGACCGAGGAGAACGTCACCCCGACCAGGCGGATCGGGTCGATCCCGACGATGCCGTTCGGCCCGCCGGTCACGTTGACGGGGCCGTCGGCCCACGGCAGGCTCAGCCGGTCGAGGTGGATAGCGAGCTGCACGAAGACCTGGCCGAAGAACAGCGTGACGATCGCGAGGTAGTCGCCGAGCAGGCGGCGCGACGGCAGGCCGAGGACGTAGCCGAGCCCGGCTGTCAGCGCCACGACGACGATCAGCGTGAGCTCCGCCGGCAGGTGCACGCCGATCTGGTCCGAGGACAGCAGCGCGTAGGTGTAGGCGCCGAAGCCGTAGAAGGCGATGTACCCGAGGTCGAGCAGCCCCGCGTACCCGACGACGACGTTGAGGCCCAGCGCGAGCAGCCCGAACAGGAACGCGTTCACGCCCACCCGGACGACGTAGCTCGAGTCGGTCGCGACGGGCAGGAGGGCGACCAGCAGCATGGCGGCGGCGAACCGCCAGCCGAGCGGGATGCCGTCCCACGTCCGGCGGACCGGCGCGGTGAGGCCGCGGTAGGCCTCGGTGCGCTCCCCGACCTGGGCGACCCACTCGTCGGTGCCGATCTTCGTCACGATCAGACCTTCTGGAGCGCCGGTGTGCCGAAGAGCCCCGAGGGCCGGACGAGCATGACGCCGATGAGGATCGTGAACACGACGAGCTCGGAGAACCGCGACGACAGGTAGGCGGCAGCGTACGCCTCGGCGAGACCGATCAAGAGGCCGCCGACCATGGCGCCGGGAATGT
>Ga0136613_10002110_pt1 | contig 10581 bp, 12 predicted proteins | sample AntDrymUQ2722106_2_FD_106649 | JGI IMG/M metagenome (GOLD analysis project Ga0136613, IMG submission 106649) | Polar desert sand microbial communities from Dry Valleys, Antarctica - metaG UQ272 (21.06) | ecosystem: Environmental > Terrestrial > Soil > Desert | place: Antarctica: Dry Valley... | reverse complement strand
TTGCGGCACGCTGCTGACCATGGGCGGCTCCATCCTGCGCTCGGCCGAGACCGGCCGGCGACGCAAGCCACCCGGCGTGCTGTAGAACCCCGTCTCATGGGTATCGAGCACCACTACCTGGACCAGCGGTCCGCGTCCGACGAGCGGCCCGACCGCAACCTCGCCCTCGAGCTGGTGCGGGTCACCGAATGGGCCGCGCTGGCCGCCGCCCGGTGGGTGGGGCGGGGCGAGAAGGAGCTGGCCGACAAGGCCGCCGTGGACGCCATGCGCCTCGTCCTGGAGACCGTGCGCATGGACGGACTGGTGGTCATCGGCGAGGGCGAGAAGGACGAGGCGCCCATGCTCTACAACGGCGAGCAGATCGGCGACGGCTCCCAGCCCAGCGTCGACATCGCCGTGGACCCCCTCGAGGGCACCACGCTGACGGCCAGGGGCATGCCCAGCGCCCTGAGCGTCATCGCGCTGAGCAAGCGCGGCAGCATGTTCGACCCCGGGCCCTGCGTCTACATGGAGAAGCTGGCCGGCGGCCCCGAGGTGGCCGACCTGCTCGACCTCGACCGCCCCATCGCCGACACGCTGCAGCGCGTGGCCCAGCGCCGCGGGGTCGCCGTGGGCGACGTGATGGTGGTGATCCTCGACCGCCCGCGCCACGAGGCGGGGATCGAGGAGGTGCGCCAGGCCGGCGGGCGAGTGCGCCTGATCGCCGACGGCGACGTCTCCGCCGCCCTGCTGGCCGTCGACCCCGACTCGCCGGTCGACCTGCTGTGGGGCGTCGGCGGGACGCCGGAGGGCGTGATCTCCGCCGCTGCCATCAAGTGCCTGGGCGGCCAGCTCGTGGGGCGCCTGTGGCCGCGCGACGACGTGGAGCGTCGTGCCGCGCTGGAGGCGGGCTATGACCTCGAGCGCCAGCTCACGGTGGACGACCTCATACGCTCCGACGACTGCTTCTTCTCGGCCACCGGCGTGACCGACGGCGACGTCCTGGAGGGCGTGCAGTATCCGCCCCACCCGGCCGGGGCGGGAGCGACCACGGAGTCGCTGGTCATGCGCTCGCGCTCGGGGACCGTGCGCCGCGTGCACGCCCGCCACGATCGCGCGAAGCTTCGCGCGATCGCCGGCGAGCTCCTGGGCTGATCACCTGAGCCAGGGCGTGCCCCGGACGGAGGGCAGCGGTCGGTCTGGGTCGGGGTCGGGGACCTCGTCCACCGCCGCGTAGCGCCCCACCCGCGACTCGGCCAGGTCCAGGCGGGCCAGCGAGCGCAGGAAGCTGTGGGTGACGATCACGTGGATGCGCGACTGGGTGTTGGCGTAGAACCAGGTGGCGATGCCCGAGGCCAGCGCGGGATAGAAGTTGGCCACCTCGACCTCGACGTGGATGCGCGCCTTGCCGGGCTCCTGCGTGGGGCGGCGCTGCACGTCGATCTCCAGGAAGCCCTGGTCGCGGCCCCGCCGGGAGACCAGCACGCCGCGCTCGATGCGCCAGCGCACGATGCCGCGCTGCGCGTCCATCTGGTACTCCGGCGCGCGAAAGGTCAGCAGCGAGAAGGGCCGGGTCAGCAGCACCACCTGGCGGTCCTCCTCGCTGTACTTGACCCGCACGAGGCCGAGCGTGGCGCGGGCGAGGAAGCGCCAGTAGGTACGCGCGAGGTTCTCGAGGTCGCGCGGGCTCCAGATGGCCTCGAGCTGGTGCTCGTCCATCGTGAGGTCGGCGGCCTGCACGGAGCGCACCGCCCCGCCCTCGCTCATGGTCGAGTGCTCTTCGGGAGAGACGATCGTCGCCCGGGCGACCTGCCTGGCGCGGTTGAGCAGCCGCCGGACGAGGCCGAACCAGGCGGCGGCCAGGGCTGCGAGGGCCGCGATGACGGCGAGGGGGACGCCCATCCGGCGCGGAGCCTACGCCACCACGCGGGCGTCCGAGGCCTCGCGCAGCGCCGCGCGGACGGCGTCGTCGAAGCCGCGCGGGGCGTCGTTGAGGCCCGCGGGCGGCGGCGTGCGCACGAGCATCTCGGCGCCCAGGCCCGCGACCAGCGGCCGCACGAGGGCGGCTTCCACCGGGGTCACGAGCTGGACCCAGTAGGAGGACAGCCTGGGAGTGAGGACCGGCACGCGGACGATGAGGGGCGCGCGCCGGCCGGCCAGCACTGCGAAGCGGCTCATCATCTCGCGGTAGGTGAGCACGTCGGCGCCACCGACCTGCACCTCCGCCGGGACGTCGGCGCTGTCGGCCAGTGCGGCCAGCGTGGCGACGACGTCGTCGACGGCCACGGGCTGGGAGCGGGTGTCGATCCAGCGCGGGCACACCATAGCCGGCAGGCGCTCCACCAGCGCGCGCAGCATCACGAAGGAACTGCTGTCGGCGGCGATGACCATCGCCGCGCGCACGTGAACGGTTCCCGGCACATGCTCGGCAAGGAGTCGTGCCACCTCCTCGCGGCTGCGCAGGTGGGCCGTGTCGCGGCGAGCCTCGGTCGGCTCGAGGCCGCCGAGGTAGACGACGCGGCCCGTGCCCGCGCGGCGGCAGCCGTTCCGACGTTGGCGGCGGCGATGCGATCGCCACGCTCGAAGTCGCGGCCGTTGCCCCGGCCCATCGCGTGCACGAGGTAGTAGGCGGTGTCGACGCCCGCCAGCGCCTCGACCAGCCCGGCGCCCGAGACCACGTCGCCGCGCACGACCTCCACCGCGTCGGGCAGATCGGCGCGGGCGGGATCGCGCACGAGCGCGCGGACGCTGTGGCCGCCGTCCAGCAGCGGCCTCAGCAGTCGTCCGCCGATGGCGCCGGTGGCGCCGGTGACCAGGACCCTCGTCATGACATCGGTACGGAGCCCGGCACACCGGCGATCCATCCCGTCGCACCCCGTCGCCGTACCCGAGGCGACGATGAGAGCATGATGCCGCCACCCATGAGCCATCTACAGATCGGCGACCTCGCCCGCCTGACCGGTGTCGCGGCGGCCACACTGCGCGTCTGGGAGTCGCGCTTCGGCTTCCCCACGCCGGCGCGCACCGAGTCCGGCTACCGCCGCTACTGCGAGGACGACGTGGATGCCGTACGCCGGGTCGCGGCGCTGCGGGAGCGCGGGGTGTCCGTGTCCGAGGCCATCGCCTCGGCGCGCGAGGGCGGCGAGGTGCACGCCTCGATCTACGCCGCGGTGACCGGCAGCGACCCCGCTGCACGCCCGCAGATGCTGCGCAAGTCCTCGCTGGTGGCCATCAGCCGGGCCATCGAGCACGAGACGATGGCCAGCGGGACCCGCCCCGTCGTGGTGGGTGCCTTCCAGCGCGAGGGCTTCTACCGCTCGGTCGAGCACCGCTACCGCCGCATGGCTCAGGTGGCCGACAGCGCCTGCGTCTTCGCCGACTTCGCCGGGGTGCGCCGCGCGCCCGGCGTTCCCGTCGAGCTGCCCCTGCGCCATGAGGACGTGCTGGGCAACGAGTGGGCGGTCATCGTTGACGCCCCAGGTTTCGCCGCCTGCCTGCTGGCCTGGGAGCACCCCGCCCCGCCGGCCGCCGACGACCCCGATCGCCGCTTCGAGTCCCTGTGGACCGTCGACCCCCGCGCCACCCGGCGCGCCGCGCGCGCGGCCGCCCGTCTTGCGCGCCGCGTCGACGCTGCCTACGCGGACGAGCTCGAGGCGGTCCTCGAGGACCGACCGCTGGCCTTTGAGGAGCCGGCGCCCACGCTCACGGCCCTGGCCAATCGCGTGGTCGGCTACCTCGAGACGGCCTGAGCTCGCGCTCAGACGAGCTCGACGGTGACGCTCGCTCCGGCAGGGGATTCCCCCTCTGCCGCCGGGACGATGGCCAGCCCCTGGGCGCCGACCATCGAGCGAAGCTGGTGGGAGCCCTGCGGGCCGGTGGGCGTGGCCGTGCGCCCGGTCGCCGTCTCCTCGAGGCGCACGCGCACGGCCTGCGCGCGGTCGGGCAGCGCAGCGATCGGCTCGGTGAGCGTGGCGGGCACCCGCCGGGCCGTGGGATCGGCGCCCTGAAGCGCGAGCAGGGCGGGCCGGGCGAAGAGCAGGAATGTGACCATGGCCGAGACCGGGTTGCCGGGCAGGCCGAAGACCAGGCGCGTGCAGCCGGCCGCGGCCCCACCGCCGCCGTCCCCCTCCGCGCCACCCGCAGCCTCCGCGCGCGTACCGAACCAGGTCGGCTTGCCGGGCCGCAGCGCGACGCGCCAGAAGCGCTCGCGGACGCCCAGGGCACCCAGGGCCGCCTTGACGTGGTCGTGGGGGCCGACGGAGACGCCCCCCGAGGCCAGGACAACATCGGCGTCCTCCAGCGCCGCGCGCAGTGCCTCGTGGGTCGCGTCGCGCCGATCGGGCACGGGCTCGGTGCGGTGCACGACGGCGCCCGCGGCCTCGGCCAGCGCGGCAAGCGTCAGCCCGTTGCTCTCGTGGATCTGGCCGGGGCCCAGGATCGACCCTGGCGCGCGCAGCTCGTCCCCCGTGACCACGATGGCCACTGCGGGCGCGCGCGTGCAGCGCAGCGTCGCCCGGCCCGCACCCGCTGCGACGCCGACCTCCGCTGCGCCCAGGCGGGTGCCGCGCTCCAGGACGGTCTGGCCCGCGCGCACGTCCTCCCCGGGGCCGCGGATGTTGGCCCCCTGGACGATGTCGCCGGCCAGGCGTACCTCGCCCTCGGCCTCCTCGACGCGCTCGATCGGCACCACCGCCGTGGCCCCCTCGGGCATCATCGCCCCGGTGGCGATGCGTATCGCCTCGCCCACGCGCAGCGCCACGGGGGAGGGGGCCCCAGCGCGCGACTCGCCGGTGACGCGCAGCACGGTGCCTGCGGACGCCGGGTGCACCGCGAAGCCGTCCATGGCGCTGTTGGTGAACGGCGGGACGTCGCCGGCGGCGACCACGTCCTCGGCCAGGACCCGCTGCGCTGCGCGGTCCAAGGGGATGTCCTCGCCCTCCAGGGGGGTCACGGCGCCCAGCACGACGGCCCGGGCCTCGTCGATCGAGAGGGCCACGGGGCGGTCTCAGCGGCCGGTGAGCCGGCGCAGCGTGCCCTTGACCAGGCGCCCGCCCACGCCGGCGCCGAGCTGGGCGACCTCGCCGGCCGCGCGCACCGCGCCGCCCAGCAGCTCGCCCGTGCCGGGCGAGGTCCGCTCGGGGGCCGGCGTCGCGTAGCCGGCGGGTGGCACGGGGGGCGTGGCGGCCGCCTTGGCGGTGGAGGGCCGCTCGGGCGCCGTGCGCTTGGGTCCGCCCGTCCGAAGGCCGGCGGCCGGCTGGGGGGCACCCCGCTCGCCGCGCTTGGCGCTGCGTCGTGCCGGGCGGGAGCTGGGCAGGCTGCTCAGGACGTCGCGATCGGCGTCGTTACGCTTGTCGGCCATAGTGCGCTACATCTTGGCAGAGCTGAAACGGAGTCCTCGCAAACGGGTAGTGGTTGACGAAAACGAGCCCTACATGGGTAACCCGTTGCTGAGATAAAGGCCAGGAGACGGGGCCACCAACCTCCTACGATGCGACCACCGCTCGATCGGGTGTCGGGGCCGCAACGGCCGAGGCCGAGAAACGCGAAGGCGATTTACATGTCTGTTGTGGAACTGCAAGAGCTCGAAGAGATCAAGGGCCTGCTGGCCAAGGGCCAGCAGACCGGCGTCCTGACCTACGCGGAGATCGTCACCGCGGTCTCCGAGCTCGATCTGGACGAGGCCGACATCGAGGACCTCCACGGCTTCCTCGAAGGGTCCGAGGTCGAGCTGGTCGAGGAGATCGATCCGGCCACCGCGGCCCCCAACGAGGTCGAGCGCGCGCCCGACAAGCGCGGCGCCCGCCGGGCCAAGGCGAAGACGACGATCGACTTCCGCCCGGACATGACCACCGACTCCCTTCAGCTCTTCCTGAAGGACATCGGCAAGGTCCGCCTGCTCACCGCGCAGGAGGAGGTCGACCTGGCCAAGCGCATCGAGCGCGGCGACCTCGACGCCAAGCAGAAGATGGTCGAGTCCAACCTGCGCCTGGTGGTGTCGATCGCCAAGAACTACCGCAACCAGGGCCTGCCGTTCCTGGACCTCATCCAGGAGGGCACGCTGGGCCTGGTGCGCGCCGCCGAGAAGTTCGACTACCGCAAGGGCTTCAAGTTCTCCACCTACGCGACCTGGTGGATCCGCCAGGCCATCGCCCGCGCCCTGGCTGACAAGGCGCGCACGATCCGCATCCCGGTGCACGTGGTCGAGAAGCTCAACAAGATCGGCCGCGCCGAGCGCAAGCTGGTCACCGAGCTGGGTCGCGAGCCGACCCCGGAGGAGATAGCCGAGGTCACCGGCATCGAGCCCGACGAGGTCGACTCCATCAAGCGCTCCGCGCAGGCCCCTGTCTCCCTCGAGAAGCCGGTGGGCGACGAGGAGGAATCCGAGTTCGGCCAGTTCATCGCCGACGAGCGGGCCGAGTCGCCCTACGAGCGCGCCGCCGAGATCCTCACCAAGGAGGCGCTGCGCGAGGCGCTGGAGAACCTCTCCTACCGCGAGCGCCGGGTGCTCGAGCTCCGCTACGGCCTGGGCGGGGAGCACCCGCGCACGCTCGACGAGGTGGGCCGCACGTTCAACGTCACGCGCGAGCGCATCCGCCAGATCGAGAACCAGTCCCTGAAGAAGTTGCAGTCGCTTGCCGAAGCGCAGAAGCTGCGCGACGTGGCGTAGGGCACCGGCCGGTGTCGCGGTCGTGCTGGCGCTGAGCGCGCCCGCCTTCGCGCAGGCGCAGGGCCAGGGCAACCGTCCCCCCGACAACGTGCTGGGCGCCACCGACGCGGTCGTCGCCGTGCACACCTCGGTGAGCAACGGGGCCGGCTTCGTGCTCGAGGGCGCCGAGGCCGAGGTCATCACTCACGACGCCGTGGTCCGCTCAGACGAGACCGTCCGCGTCACGACCATCGACGGCCGTGAGCTGGAAGGCACGGTCGTCGGGCGCGACGAGGAGGCCGGCCTGGCCGTGCTCTCGGTGCCCGGCGTGCGCGTGGGCACGATCCCGCTGGCCAGCCAGTCGGCTGAGGATGGCGACGACGTCTGGGCGGTCGGGCGCCCGCTGGGCTACTCCGATCGCATCGCGGCGCTCGGGGTCGACGACCTCAGCGGCGAGCTGGCCGGACGCCGGATCGAGTTCGACGGCCCCATCGCCGGCGACGGTCTGGGCGGCCCGCTGATCAACGGACAGGGCGCCGCCGTCGGCATCGTGGTCGCCGATGGGGACGGCGCGCGCGCCGTCCCCATCGGCCGTGCGGCCCGGGTGGAGCGCGCCGCAACCGCCGAGCCGCCGCCGTGGATGGCCATCGGCGCCGGCGTGGTGGGCGGGCTGGCGGTTTTCGTGGCGTTCATCTCGTGGGTCACCTCACGCTCCAAGCGCCGCTGGGTGCGGCACTTCGAGAACGAGCCTTAGCCCGCAGCGTTGAAGCGCAGCCGGCCCGCCTCGTTGACCGTGACGCCCGCGGGGCCGAAGTCGGCGGCCGACAGCTCGTTGACCATGCGCGCCGCGGCGTTGGAGGGGACGGGGCGCGGAGTCCCGGCGCCGTCGAGCAACAGGGAGCTGAAGCGCCCGCTGCGTAGCGTCCCGTCCTCGTTGAGGCTCACCCGCAGGACGCCGCTGAGCCCCAGCGACCCGCTGGTGGCGAAGTTGTGGAAGCCGGCGAAGTTGCCCAACGAGTAGGCGATGAGCCGGTCGCGGTAGCGCTCCATCCCGCGCAGCACGTGCGGCCCGGCGCCCAGCACGAGGTCGGCACCCGCGTCGATGACGGCGCGGGCGAAGGCCCGCGGGTCGCCCCTGTCCTCGCCGAAGGCGCTCTCCGGGCCGGCCGGGGTCCGGGTGGCGCCGGAGCCCTCCGCTCCGGCGTGCATGGTCACGACGACCACATCGGCCTGCTCGCCGGCCTCACGCACCAGGGCGGCGGCCGCCTCCAGGTCGGTCAGGGACGAGGCCCAGGGGTAGGGAGCGAAGCCCAGCACGGCGATCTTGACGCCGTCTCGCTCCACGATGGTGACCTGGCCCGGCAGCCCGGTGTGGTCGATCTTCCGGTCGTCGAGGGCGGCGATCGTCTGCGCGCGGCCATCTTCGCCGAAGTCCAGCGCGTGGTTGTTGGCCAGGCTCATGACGTCGAAGCCCGCGGCGTGCAGCGCGCCGGCATGGGAGGGCGGCACCTGGAAGGCGTGGCAGGCTCCGCCGCTCGCGCCGCCGCACTTCGACGCGCCGCCGACCGAGAGCGTCCCCTCGAGGTTGCCGATCATCACGGCGGGGTCGACCGTGATGCGCCCGACCTCGGTGAGCAGCTCACGCCCCTCGTCGGGCGGGAGCGTCCCGCCTCGGCCGAGCATCGTGTCGCCGACCCAGCCGATGGTCACCGAGCGGGCCTCGGGCTCCGGCGCGTCCTCCGTGTCCGTCTGGATCGCTCCGCGATCGGACGCCAGGGCGATCTCGCCACCGCCGCCCGGGAAGAGGCTGGGGAACATGGACTGCATCGCGACCACCCAAGCCAGGAGCAGCGTGAGGGGGAGGGGCGCCATGAGCAGGAACCCTCGGACCACCGGCTGTCGCAGCAGCTCGCGCAAGATCTCACGCCGGCTGCGATCCCCGCCGCCGGCTCGCCGGGTGTTTCGCCGCCCAGGCACCGTGCCCTGCGGGGCGGGTGCCAGGTTGCAGCGCCGGGGCTCAAGGGCGCCCGGCCCCCCGCCGATAGGAGGCGTGCCATGTTCGACGTCACCTACGCCCTGCGCCGGCTCATCGAGGTCGGCGGCTCCGATCTCCACCTCAAGGTCGGCGCTCCCGCTCTGGCCCGTGTCGATGGCCTGCTTGGCCCGCTGGACCCCGACACGCCCGTTCTCGAGGTGGCCGACACGGAGGCCGCGGTCGACGCGCTGCTGCACGACGAGGTGCGCCGTCAGGAGCTGGCCACCGACGGCGAGGTCGACTTCGCGTTCGCGATTTCCGGCCTGGCGCGCTTCCGCGTCAACGCCTTCCGCCAGCGCGGCTCCCTCTCCCTGGTCTGTCGCGCGATCCCCGTCACCATCAAGAGCATCGACGAGCTCGCCTTGCCGCCGGTCATCCGCACACTGGCCGAGGAGGAGCGCGGAATCGTGCTGCTCACCGGCACCACCGGGTCGGGCAAGTCGACCACGCTCGCGGCGATGATCGATCACATGAACGAGACGACGGCCCGCCACATCGTGACCATCGAGGACCCCATCGAGTTCCTCCACCGCGACAAGCGCTCGGTCATCAACCAGCGCGAGGTGGGGGAGGACACGATCTCGTTCAAGCGCGCACTGCGCCGCGTCCTGCGCCAGGACCCCGACGTGATCCTCATCGGCGAGATGCGCGACGAGGAGACCGTTCACGCCGCGCTCAGCGCCGCGGAGACCGGCCACCTCGTGCTCTCCACCGTGCACACCGTCGACGCCCCCGAGACGGTCAACCGGATCATCGACTTCTTCCCGCCCCACATGCACGGGCAGGTGCGCGCGATGCTGGGCGGCACGCTGAAGGGCGTGGTCTCCCAGCGCCTCGTCCGCGGCGCCGACGGCGGCCGTGTGGCCACCTGCGAGATCCTGCGCATGACCGGCCGGGTGCGCGACATGATCATGGACCCCGACAAGACGGGCCAGCTCACCGAGGTCGTCTCCGAGGGCGCCTACTACGGCATGCAGACCTTCGACCAGGCGCTCTTCCACCACGTCAAGGCGGGACGTATCACCGTCGAGCAGGCGGTCAAGGCCGCCACCAGCCCGCACGACTTCAAGCTGCTGCTAGCTGCCGACGGGCGCAAGGGCACGACGATGGAGGACGTCGCCTCGGCGCAGGAGAGCCGGGCCGCCTGACCACTTCAGGTTGTAAAGTATGGGCATGGCCGTCGACTCGACCTGCCCGGTCTGCCGCACCGCTGACGTCGTCTGCGGGAAATGGACCCTGCTGCTCGTGCGCGATCTCGCCGAGGGTCGCTCGCGCTTCTGCGAGCTCGAGCGCTCGCTGACGGGCATCAGCCCGCGCACGCTCTCCCTGCGCCTGCGGGCGCTGGAGGAGGAGGGCGTCGTCGAGCGCCACACCTTCTCCGGGGTGCCCCCTCGCGTCGAGTACGCGCTGACCGAGAAGGGCCGCGCGCTGCTGCCGATCATCGACGGCATGCGCGCCTACGGGGATCGCTGGCTGACCGACGAGGATGTAGTGGAGCCGCTTGGACCGGCTCCGCTGGCCGCGGTGTAGCGCGCGGCGAGGCACAACCGGCCGATCGGGTTTCACAGCAGGGCAACGCCTCGGTCACATCTCGACACGAAATGATCGCCACCCTCCCGGGTCGCTTGGCAACGACCCCGTCGGGAGGCTCACGTGGCGATCGAAGGCAACTGGAACCGCGGCCCCATCAGCCGCCGGACCCTGCTGGGTCGGGCCGGCATCGGCGCGGGAGCCTTCGCCCTCTACGCGGGGGGCTTCTCGCAGAGCAAGGCGTGGGCCAAGCCGTTCTTCAATGAGGATCCCTTCAGCCTGGGCGTGGCCTCGGGCGATCCCCTGCCCGATGGGGTGGTCCTGTGGACGCGCTTGGCGCCCGAGCCCCTCCAAGCCGACGGGGGGATGCCCTCCCGCAAGGTCCCGGTGC
>Ga0136613_10002109_pt1 | contig 10584 bp, 9 predicted proteins | sample AntDrymUQ2722106_2_FD_106649 | JGI IMG/M metagenome (GOLD analysis project Ga0136613, IMG submission 106649) | Polar desert sand microbial communities from Dry Valleys, Antarctica - metaG UQ272 (21.06) | ecosystem: Environmental > Terrestrial > Soil > Desert | place: Antarctica: Dry Valley... | reverse complement strand
GCATCAAGTAACAGACTGTTACTTGGCGTGATTCGCGGCGTTTTTCTCGTGTTGCTCGGGGCTGTCGCGCTCGGGCTCGTCGGGGCGGGGGAGGCGCAGGCGTGTGTTTGCGCGAGGCAACCTCTCGACGAACGGCTGGACGACGCGGATGCCGCGGTTGTGGCCCGTCTCGTGGAGGTGCGTGAGACCTTGTCCTTCCCGCCGCAGCGGACTCTTTCGTTCGAGGTCGACCAGCGTGTCAAGGGTGACATCGAGGAGCGATTCGACATCAAGTCGTCGGCTCGGAGCGATTGCGATCTCACCGTCGAAGAGGGAGTGCCCGTCGGGCTCCTGCTCACACGTGGACCGCGTGGGGAGTGGCAGGGCACGGCGTGCAGCATCGTCGGGGCAGGCGAGCTCGTCGCCGAGGGCGGGGAGCCGCGGGGCGGCGGCATCAAGATCGTGATCGGCGTGCTCATCCTCGCGCTCGTTCTCTCCTGGGCGCTCCGGCGCAAGGTTCGTGGAGCGCGACCCGAGCTGCCCGGAGCGCCGGAGCCATAGATACTCCTGGCGTGCGCTTCGATCACGTGCTCGTCGTCGGCGCCGGACAGATGGGCGGTGGGATCGCTCAGGTCGTGGCGGCTTCCGGCCGCCGAGTCTCGCTTCACGACGAGGTAGCGGGTGCGCCGGAGCGAGCGCTCGAGACGATGCGGCGAAGTCTGCAGAAGCTTGCCGAAAAGGGCGGCGGGGACGGGGCTGGCGTCCTCGAGCGAGTGGAGATCGTGCCGGATCTCGTCGCGGCCGACCTGATGATCGAGGCCGTGATCGAGGATGTCGACGTCAAGCAGGACCTCTTCCGGCGCGCGGACTCGATCCTCCCTCCGGCGGCGATTCTCGCCTCGAACACGTCCTCGATACCCATCGCGTCGCTGGCGGAGACGACAAACCGGCCCCAGCAGGTGATCGGTATGCATTTCTTCAATCCTGTGCCGGTCTTGAAGCTCGTCGAGGTCATCAGCGCAGCGCAGACCTCAGAGGAGACTCGCGCCGCGATCGTCGCTCTTGCCGAAGACCTCGGGAAAGTCCCGGCCGAGGCGCGCGACGCTCCGGGCTTCGTGTCGAACCGAATTCTCATGCCCTTCTTGAACGAAGCGGCCTACGCGCTGATGGAAGAGGTCGCCGAGCCGGAAGCGATCGACACGATCGCCAAGCTCGGGTTCGCCCACCCCATGGGGCCGCTCGCGCTGGCGGATCTCATCGGGCTCGACACCTGCGTCGCGATCATGGAGGTCCTGCTCGAAGGGCTCGGAGATCCGAAGTATGCGCCCTGCCCGCTCCTCCGAGAGCACGTCGCGGCAGGCAGGCTCGGCCGCAAGTCTGGCCGCGGCTTCTACGAGTACACGTAGCCCACCTCGCCGAGAGCCTGCGAGTGCCCGGGGGCAGCCGTCCTGTGGATAGATCCGCGCTCACTTGTTGCACTTCGAGCTGTCCGGGTGGGACATGTCCAGGGTCAGACCCTGGTTTCAAACGTCACATACGCGGCCGCGAGCCCGCGCTGAGGCGAGCCGTATAGTCAGTCGGCATGGACTTCGAGCTCACCGCCGACCAGCGCGAGATCCAAGGCCTCACGCGGGAGCTGGCCGAGGCCGAGATCGTCCCGAACGCCCCGGCCTGGGATCGCGACCACCGTTTTCCCGACGAGCTCTTCCCGAAGCTCGCCGAGCTCGGATTGATGGGCGTGTGCGTGCCCGAGGAGTACGGCGGCGCGGGCGCCGACTTCCTCTCGTACATCCTCGTCCTGGAGGAGCTCTCACGCGCGGATGCCGGCGTGGGGGTGACCGTCGCGGTGCACACCAGCGCGACGACGCTCCCGATCCTCACCTTCGGCACCGAGGAGCAGCGATCGCGGTTCGTCCCGCCGCTTGCTCGCGGCGAGCAATTCGGCGCGTTCGCGCTCACCGAGTCGGGTTCCGGCTCTGATGCGGCCTCGCTGCGTACGACTGCGGATCCGGAGAGCGACGGCTGGAGGCTCACCGGCTCGAAGCAATGGATCACGAACGGGTCGCGAGCAAGCACGTTCATCCTCTTCGCGCGTACCGATCCCCAGACCGCCGGGGCGCGAGGCATCTCCTGCTTCGTCCTCGACGCGGCGCACGTCGTCGTGACACACGAGACGGAGAAGCTCGGGCTGAACTCGTCCACGACGTCCGACCTCGCGCTCGAGAACGTCCACGTCGACCGGGACCGCCTGCTGCATGAGGAGGGGCGCGGTTTCCGGGTCGCGATGGCGACGCTCGACGGGGGACGGATCGGGATCGCCGCGCAGGCGCTCGGGATCGCCCAAGCCGCCTACGACGTCGCGCGCGCATACGCGCAGGAGCGTGAGCAGTTCGGTCGACGGATCGCGGACTTCCAGGCGATTCAGTGGAAACTCGCGGATATGGCAACCGAGATCGACGCAGCTCGCCTTCTGACCTACCGGGCGGCATGGCTCAAGCAGCAGGGCCGCCCGCATACGGAGGAGGGCGCGAAGGCGAAGCTCTTCGCCTCGGAGATGGCCCGCCGTCAGACGGGCGAGGCGATCCAGATCCTCGGCGGCTACGGCTACACGAAGGAGTTCCCGGTCGAGCGCTACTACCGGGACGCCAAGATCACCGAGATCTACGAGGGGACGAGCGAGATCCAGCGACTCGTCATCGCGCGCTCCATCCTTGGACGTCAGCTCCGCGACGAGCCCGTATCTCAGGGTCGCCACTCATAGCGGGCGTCCGGCTCGCGCTCCTCGTTGTCCGACCCGCCCGTGAGCTCGATCAGGCGGCATCCGTGTCGCTCGTAGAACCGTCGCGCGCGGTCGTTCCGTTGGAAGACCCAGAGCTCGAATCCTTCCGGGCGCTCGAGCTTGACGTTCTCGAGCAGCGCGCTTCCGACGCCTCGACCCTGCGCATCCGGATGGACGTAGAACCATCCCTCAGCGATGCGAAGCCGACGAGACGGCCGTCCATCTCCCCGACCGATACTTCGTGTCCCGGGGCCATGACGCGCCGGACCCAGTCTCGCATCTCTTCGTCCGAGTGGAGCCGCGGCAGGAATGTCAGCCCGCGAAACGATGCGACGTAGATGTCCGCGATCGTGTCGATCTCGTGTTCTCGCGCCGGCCTGACGAGCACGCCGCCTAATCTACGACGCGTGGCACCGCGAGACCGAGACGAGCCCGTTCGGTTGACGAAGATCTACACGCGCGGCGGGGACGCGGGCGAGACCTCGCTCGGTGACGGCAGCCGCACCTCGAAGCTCGATCTGCGGATCGCGGCGTACGGAGCGGTCGACGAGCTGAACGCGGCGATCGGCCTCGTCCTGGCGGCCGACTGCCGTGACGAGATCTTCGAGCTGCTGACGCAGGTCCAGAACGAGCTCTTCGACCTCGGCGCCGACCTCTCCGTTCCGCTGGAGAACGAGGGACGGCTGCGGGTCACCCAGGAGCAGGTCGACGCGCTCGAGCAGGAGTGCGACCGCTTCAATGCCGAGCTTCCGGAGCTCAGGAGCTTCGTGCTGCCGGGCGGGGGCGAGGTCGCCGCGCGCATGCACATCGCGCGCACCATCTGTCGGCGGGCCGAGCGTGAGGCGCTCTCGGCTTCCCGCGAGCACGACGTCAACCCGCTCGTCCTCGTGTACTTGAACCGTCTCTCCGACCTTCTCTTCATCCTCGCGAGGGCCGCAAACGCGGCCGACGGCCGAGAGGAGCCGCTCTGGAGGCCTGGGAGCTCGGGCTAACGCTCGTCGGCTCGTTCGTCGCCGGCTACCTCGGATCGATGCTGGGTCTCGTGCTGGGGACGCTCCGGCTGCCGCTGATCGTCCTCGTGACCGGGAGCCCGCTCGCTGCCGCGGGGACGAACATCGCGATCTCGGCGGCGTCGGCCGGCGCCGGCGGGTGGAAGCACGCCCGAGAGGGTCGCGTCGACTGGCGCGTCGTCCGCTGGACGGCGCCACACTCGATCGCGGGGGCCATTCTGGGCGCCCTGCTGGCGAACGATGTGCCGGAGGCGCTCCTGTACGGGCTGATAGCCGGAGTGCTGGTCTGGAGCGGGATCGATCTCGCTTTCCGCCCAATCGCCCCGCTCGCGCGCGACCGCCTGCGCGTCGCGCGCGGCAGCGGGCTCGCCTTCGCGATCGGCATTCTCGGAGGCGCGGCCGGCGTCATTCTCGGAACCCTTCGCATGCCTGCGCTCGTCCGATCCGTTGGCCTCGACGTGCGCCGGGCGGCGGGGACGAACCTCGTCGTCGGATTCCTGCTCGGGGTCGCGGGGTTCGCCACCTACGCCGCCGGCACGGGCGTGGAGTGGGCCGTGCTTGCCGCCGGCCTGGCGGGGGCCATTCCCGGGGGATGGCTGGGTGCTCGCGCGACCGGGCGGCTGCCGGAAAACGTGCTGCGCCTGGCGCTCGGCGCGGTTCTCGTCCTCGTAGGCGCGGTCTTTGCCGCGCAGGCGATCGTTCAGGCGTAGGGCGAGGCTCGCCCCTACGCCACGGCCGGCCAGCGGCCGCGGAGCCATTCGACGAGAGCGATCGCCGAGCGGGGAGTGGCCACATAGAAACCCTGGGCGTAGTCGCAACCCCACGCGCCGAGGACGTTCCAGGCTTCCCGGGTCTCCACTCCTTCCGCCACGACGGTGAGGTCGAGCGCATGCCCGATCTCGATCAGCCCGCGAACGAGCGCCGCATCGGTCGCGCTGCGGCCGAGGCCGTGGACGAACGCGGCGTCGATCTTCAACTCGTCGAGAGGGAGGACTCGGAGCGCGGCAAAGGACGCGGCGCGGCCACCGTCGTCGAGAGAGAGCCGCACGCCTAGGCTGGAGAGACGACTGAGAGCATCCTCGTCGAGCTCGGAGCCGGCGCCCGGACCTGCGGGGACGATCTCCAGGGTGAGCCTGCCGAGCGGGACTTCGAACGAGCCCAGGAGCCCAGCCAGCCCTTCGACGAACAGCGGGTCGTCGATCAGCTTGTACGGTACGTTCACCGACACCCCGAGGTCGTGCCCTGCCTCCGCCCAGATCTGTGTCGAGCGAAGCGCGTCGGCGACGACGACGAATGTGAGCTCGCGAACGAGGGGCGTTCTCTCGACGTGTGGGACGAACTCGGCCGGCAGGAGCAGCGCCTGATCGGGAAGCAGACGGCGGACGAGCGCCTCCGCGGAATGCGGCTCGCCGTTCTGGAGGTCGATGATCGGCTGGTAGACGACGACGAGCTCGTTCCGCGTCATGGCGGTCTCCACGTCGCGGATGACGCCGGCATCGACTCCGCGCCTGACCAGCGGGTCGTCGGCGCTATCGCGCTTGGTCGCGTACATCTGCCCGTCCGCACGCGCCAGAAGCTCGTTCGCCGTCGCGCCGTCCCCGGGGAAGACCGCCCACCCGATGCTGCCGTCGATCTCCACCGTCGCGCCCTCGACCCGAAAAGGACGGCGCAAAGCGTGCCTGAGGCGGCCGACGAGCGTGGATGCCTCGTCGTCGTTCGTCGTATTCAGCGAGAGGATGACGAACTCGTCTCCGCCGACCCGCGCAACGGTGTCGCTCGCGCGCACGATTGCCTCGAAGCGCTTGGCCAGAGACCGAAGGACGTCGTCGCCCGCGCTGTGTCCCCGGACGTCGTTCACGTCCTTGAACCCGTCGAGGTCGACGACGATGAGCGTGAACCCTTGGTTCGAGCGTTGGTAGGTGCGAAGAGCCTGCTCGATCCGATCCTCGAGCAGCACACGGTTCGGAAGGCTCGTCAGCGGATCGCGGAGCGCGTCAGAGCGCGCGTTTCGCAACTGCCGGTCGAGAGCGACGCCACAGGCGCCCGCGAGCATCCCGAGCAGCATCAGCGCCCCGACGACGCGCGCAGGTTCTGCGCGCAGGGATACCGCCGCCGCGCCCGCGACGAACACGAGCGCAGCGAGCGACAAAGCCCATGCAAGCGTTCCCCGCAGATTCCGCCTGTTTCGGATCCTCACCTCGTCCTTATCGTCCGTCGCCCCGAGCTACAAGAGGCCGCAGCAGTACCAATCCGATTGTAGTAGTCCATGTCTTCTGCATCGCCCCTAGTTCGGGTGAAGGCATCCCCGAAAGGAGTGATCGAAACCCATAAAGCCCGCTCGGGACGGGATCTCCGCCGGTATCAGTCCTCCAAACGGGGGAGGGGCCTTCAAGCAGGAACGGGACGTCGTCTCGGGAATCGAAAGCGGTGAACCTGGGCGCAGGGCTCCTGGGGCTGCTCGCGGGACTCGTCGTGGGGCCGCTCGCCGACCGGCTCGCGACCAATGCGCCAATTCATGCCCCGCTGTTTCGGAGCGTGGCGTTCTCGGCGCGGCTTCCGCTCGTCATGGCCGCCACCGCTCTCTTGGGCGCGGCATCGGGGCTCGTCTTCGGCTTCACGCCCGAGGCGGCCATAGCAGCGTTCTTCTGCTGGGTTCTCGTGGTGATAACCAGGACCGACCTCGAGCATCGGCTGATCCCGGACCGGATCGTGTTGCCGAGCGCTGTTCTCGTGGCAGCGGCGCGAACCCTGGACGAGCCGAGCCCTGCCTGGGTGCTGGGTGGGCTCGCAGCCGGCCTCGCGCTCTTCCTGCTCGTTCTCGCGTACCCGAAAGGGATGGGTATGGGGGACGTCAAGCTCGCCCTGTTCATGGGTGCGGGGCTCGGGCTCTCCGTCGTAGTCGGTTTCTTTCTCGGCTTCATCGCCGGCGCGGCGCCAGCGATCGTACTCCTCGTGCGCCACGGGCGGGAGGCTCGCAAGCGGGCGATTCCGCTCGGGCCCTTCCTCGCGCTCGGCGCGGTGATCGCCCTCTTCGCCGGAGACGCCATTCTCGACTGGTATCTGAGTTGAGCTCGGCGGCCCCGTAGGGCGAGGCTTGCCTCGCCCTCGTCCGCCGTTGGAGCATGGAGGTCGAGGCGAGCGTCGCCGTCACGTAAGAAAAGCGTTCAGAACGCTCCGGAGCGCTTCAGCGCCGGGTCGCTATCGCCGATTCTCCTCCTATGGAATCCGCGCAGACGCCTGCCCGCGTGTTGCCGCCTGTCGACGGATCGCTGCTCGCGGTCGGGGCGAACCGAGCGGCTGCCGCGGCCGCGGAGATCGCGAGCGCGGCACAGGCCATCGACGCCGCCGTCGAGGCGCTGCACGCTTCAATCACCGGCCTCCTGCCGTCGGTGTTCGTCTTCGAGCACGGTCGGCTCTGGCTGGTTGCGCAGCGCGGATACGCGGTCGTGCCGGACGGTTTGAGCGTGGAGCGGGGGGTCATGGGCCGGGCGGTTCGGCTCGGCCGTCCGCAGCTCGCCGCCGACGTTCGCGCCGATCCCGACTTCGTCCCGACGTTTCCGGGGATACTGACCGAGCTCGCCGTGCCACTCCGCGTCGGTCGGGTCGTAGTCGGGGCGCTCAACATCGAGTCGGAACGCGCCCTGCCGGATGGCGCCGTGCAGCTCATCCGACCCCTCGCATCCGTCCTCGCGCCGCTTGCGCAGGAGCTTCGAGCAGGCGGCGCCCTCGATCTTCCCGCGCTCGCGCGATTGTTCGTCCACTTGAGCAGCATCCGCGATCCGGACGAGATCGCCGCGCTCGCAGCAGCGTCTCTTCCCCGCGTGCTGCCCGTGGAGGTGAGTCAGGTCGTCGTCTGGAACGAGCTCGGCTCTCCCCTCGAGCTTGCCTCCTGGTCGCAGGATGGAGCCAATCAGTCGCCACTCACCGGCGCCGAGCTCGAGGCGGTGCGCGCTCGAGCGGATCCGACCGGCGTGTGCGAGGTGCTCGACCTCGAGACCTCGGCGAGGCGCATCCCCGGTCGCGGCTCGGTGATTTGGCTCCCGCTCCGTGCAAACGGCGCCGAGCTCGGAGCGCTGGTGGCGCGTAGCCGTACGGGAGAGCCGATGGATTCCGTCCCCCTCGACGGGGCGGCGCTTCTCGCCGCGCACGTGGCCGCCTCGCTCGATGCCGCTATCTCACTGAGGCGCGAGCGGCAGAGCGCGGTCACGGATCTCCTCACCGGAATACTCAATCGTCGCGGGCTCGAGGAGAGGCTCGAGGACGAGCTCGCGCTCGCACAGGAGCGCCGCTTGCCCGTGAGTCTGCTCGTGATCGATTGCGATGACTTCAAGGAGATCAACGACCGCGCCGGTCACGAGTTCGGTGACGCGCTTCTGCACCAGATCGCGCGCGTGCTCGTGCAGGTGCTCCCCGAGGGCGCCGAACCGGCTCGGCTCGGCGGTGACGAGTTCGTCGTCATGCTGCCGGGTGCCGGCGCCGACGCCGCGGAGGCGCTGGGTGGAAGGATCCGGAGGGTTCTCGCGGACGGGCTCACGGATGCGGGCTTTCCGCTCCGAATCAGCGCAGGGATCTCGACGTTCCCGTTCGACGGGGCCTCTCCTAGCGCGCTCTTGCGGGCAGCCGACCAGGCGCTCTACTCGGCGAAGAGCCAAGGAAAGGATCGGATAGCGTCGTTCCGAGACGTGGTGCGCGGCGTATCGCCGATCTCCACCCCGAGCGGCGCGGCCCTCAACGACTTCCAACGCCGCGGACGAGGTGAAGGATCGGTTCTCTCCGACGTCGTGGTCGCCACTGCCGCGATCGATGCCGAGGAAACGGTCGAGGGTGTCTGTGACCGCCTCTGCAAATCGCTCGTCTTCGTCGTGGGCGCGACTGCGTGCTCCGCGTCGCGAGTCGTGGGGGACTATCTCGTGGACGCGACGGAGCACGCCCTCCGTGAGATCTGGCTCGGTGACACCGCGGCCTATCGGATCTCGGACTTTCCACTGACAGCGGAGACGCTTCGCACGAGCGAGCCGCGTGCAGTCTCTTTCGCGCACGGAGACGTCGATCCCGCCGAAGCATTCATCCTCCGGGAGAACGGGATGAATGCGCTCCTGATGCTTCCCCTGCACGTCGGCGGTCGGCCGTGGGGGTTGGTCGAGCTGTACGAGATGCGCCTTCGGCAGTTCACCGAGGACGACGTGGCGATCGCGGGGTTTCTCACGGCACAAGCCCAGCGTCGGCTCGACGTTATCGAGCCGGGGAGCACTCCGCTCCGCCGGCCGCCCGTCTACGAGCTCCCGCCCGACGACGCCGAGAGAGCCGAGAGATAGGCGCAGCGCCGGTCGTCCGCGGGAAGGGGCGACGGGCCGATTCGCAGCGTGATGTACTCGGCGCCCTCGAGCACGAGGATCGTGCCTGTCGTGAGCGGGGTGGGCTCGATCTCCGTGAGCCTGTAGGCGACGCCGGGCACGAACGCGAGCACCGCCACCTCAGGGAGTGGCTGCTCACGCGGCATGAGCTCCACCTCGCGTTCGGAGAGCCGCTCTTCGCGGTCGGCGAGCGCTCGCTCGCGTTGCTCGACCGCCTCACGTTTCAGCTCCACGGCGCCGAGCTCGCTGCGCCGGCGCGCGAGCTCGAACTCACCGACGACAAGCTGTTCCTCCCGTTCCACGATGACACGGGTCGTGTTGGCAAGCTCCGATTCGCGGAGATCGAGATCGCCGGTCCCAACACGGAGGACACGCTCGACCGATGCGCGTGAATCGCGCAGGAGCTGCTCGCGTCGCTCGAGATCGGCGACGGTCTCGTGGAGCCGCGCCACCTGCTCTTCGAGTCCGCGACGACGCGTCAGAAGGAGATTCTCGAGCTGCTCCTCTGGTGTTTGGGCCTGGGCCATACGTGTCGTCTTGCTGCCGGGCCAGCGTCTCGAGACGCTCGACAGCCGAATGAGCCGGCGGACAGTCCTAAGCCGTCGATTTCGGAGCAATCCGCCGGCTGCTCGTATCTTCGCTGATCGCGAGCCGTTTCCTTCCGTCGGGAAGAATCGTGCGAAAGAGGGTCAAGCTCTTCCAGGTCGAAACCGATAACTCCGTCATGGACCCCACTGGCGCACGTCTCCTTGCAGCCCGCATCAAGGCGGGCGTTTCAGTCGGAACGAGGATCGAGCTCGTGGCCGACGCTGACGGACCCTCCGGCCTCTGTGCCGGCGATCGAGGCGTCGTCGACGACATCGACGAGCGGGGCTTCGTCCGCGTGATCTGGGACCGGGGCATGGTGGTCGAGATCGACCCGGACCTCACGCACTTCCGACCGCTAGCAGCATAGGAATCGTGGGGGAACCCGTGGTTCCCCCACGGGCCCCCTCCTTATGTTCATCGCGAGCGAGGTCTGCTGCGCGAAGCCTCCCGGCCGGCTAAGCCGGCCTGCCGCCCGACTGGGGCGTGAACAAAGTTCTGCACGCACACGTTGAAGTGGGACCGGACACATCTTGGTTAGTGCGCCGGCCGAGCCGGAGGCCGGCTTCGCCGGCCGGGAGGCCTGACGCAAACGCGCCTCGTTCACACTCCGCAGAAGGAGGGGGCACGTGGGGGAACCATGGGTTCCCCCACGATTTACATCGGTTCCCAGCGCGGCAGCGTGAGCTTCAAGGTCGTCGGTCCTCCCGGTGCGCTCTCGAGCTCGAACGTGCCGCCCACCATCCGCACGCGCTCCGCGATTCCGACAATACCGAGCCGGCCGCGCTGGGCGGCCTTTGCCAGGGCCCGCTCCACCTCGAAGCCGATTCCGTCATCCGCGATCTGAACCTCGATCGAGCTTCGGCGCGCGCGAATC
>Ga0136613_10002106_pt1 | contig 10587 bp, 9 predicted proteins | sample AntDrymUQ2722106_2_FD_106649 | JGI IMG/M metagenome (GOLD analysis project Ga0136613, IMG submission 106649) | Polar desert sand microbial communities from Dry Valleys, Antarctica - metaG UQ272 (21.06) | ecosystem: Environmental > Terrestrial > Soil > Desert | place: Antarctica: Dry Valley... | reverse complement strand
CCGGACTCTTTGTACCCGCCGAACGGAGCGGTCGGGTCGAAGCGGTTGAACGTGTTCTCCCACACCACGCCGGCGCGCAGCCGCTGCGCCGTCCAGAGCATCCGGGAGCCCTTCTCGGTCCAGATGCCCGCGGACAGCCCGTAGCGGGTGTCGTTGGCCTTGGCCACGGCCTCGTCGGGGGTGCGGAACGTCAGCACCGACAGCACCGGCCCGAAGATCTCCTCGCGGGCGATCCGCATCGACTGCTCGACGCCGGTGAACAACGTCGGCGGGAAGAACAGGCCACGCTGTGGCACCGGGCACGGGCTGGTCCAGCGGGTTGCGCCTTCGGTCTCCCCAGCCGCGGTCAGTTCGGTGATCTTCTCCAGCTGGGCGCGCGAGTTGATCGCCCCGACGTCGGTGTTCTTGTCCAGCGGGTCGCCGATGCGCAGGGTCGAGATCCGCGCCTGCAGCAGCTCGATCAGCTCCTCGGCCACCGACTCCTGCACCAGCAGCCGCGAACCGGCGCAGCACACGTGCCCCTGGTTGAAGAAGATCCCGTTGACCACGCCCTCGACGGCCTGGTCCAGCGCGGCGTCGTCGTAGACGATGTTCGCCGCCTTGCCGCCGAGCTCGAGCGTGAGCCCCCTGCCGGTGCCGGCCAGGGTGCGCTGGATCTGCTTGCCGACGTCGGTGGACCCGGTGAAGGCCACCTTGTCCAGGCCCGGGTGGCCGACCAGCGCCGCGCCGACGTCGCCCGCTCCGGGCAGCACGTTGACCACGCCCGGTGGGAGGCCGGCCTGCTGGCAGATCTCGGCCAGGACGAGGGCGGTCAACGGTGTCGTTTCCGCTGGTTTGAGCACGATGGTGTTGCCGGCGGCCAGGGCGGGGGCGATCTTCCAGGCGGCCATCAGCAGCGGGAAGTTCCACGGGATCACCGAGCCGACCACGCCCAGCGGCTTCGGGTCCGGCCCGTAGCCGGCGTAGCCGAGCTTGTCAGCCCAGCCTGCGTGGTAGAAGAAGTGCGCCCCGGCGAGCGGGATGTCGGTGTCGCGCGACTCCCGGATCGGCTTGCCGTTGTCCAGCGTCTCCAGCACCGCCAGCTCGCGGCTGCGCTCGGCCATCATTCTGGCGATCCGGAACAGGTACTTGGCGCGCTCGACGCCGGGCATCGGCCCCCATACCTGCTCGTACGCGTTGCGCGCGGCTGCGACCGCGTCGTCGATGTCGGACGGGCTGGCGGTGCTGACCTCGGCGAGCACCTCCTCGGTCGCCGGGTTGAGCGTCTTGAGCGGCTCGCCCGAGCCGTCGACGAACTCGCCGCCGAGGAACATCCGGTACGACGGCTGGAGCCGGCCGGTGGCGGCGGACTCGGGCGCGGGCGCGTACTCCCAGGCGGCCATGACCTAGAGATCTCCGATCTGGTCCGGGCTCGCGTAGTGACCTTCGAGCTGGGTGCGGCGCTGCAGCAGCAGGTCACCGAGCAGGCTCGACGCTCCGAAGCGGAACAGGTCCGGGGTCAGCCACTGCTCGCCGGCCACCTCGTGCACCGCGACGAGGAAGCGGATGGCCTCCTTGGTGGTGCGGATGCCGCCGGCCGCCTTGACGCCCCGGTACTCGCCGGTGCGGCGGTACCAGTCTCGGAGTGCCTGCAGCATCACGTGCGCCACCGGCAGGGTGGCGGCGGGGCTGATCTTGCCGGTGGACGTCTTGATCATGTCGGCGCCGGCCAGCAGTGCGAGCCAGCTTGCCCGGCGGACGTCGTCGTAGCTGCCCAGCTCGCCGGTCTCCAGGATGACCTTGAGGTGGGCTCTGTTCTCGCCGGTGCCGCACGCGGCCTTGACGGCGACGATCTCATCGAAGACCCGGCCGTAGCTGCCGGTGAGGAACGCCGCCCTGTCGATCACCATGTCGACCTCCGACGCCCCGGCGGCGACGGCCAGCTCGGTGTCGGCCAGCTTGATCTCACGGGACGACCGGCCGGAGGGGAAGGCGGTCGCCACCGCCGCCACGTGGATGCCGGTGCCGCGCAGCAGCTGCACGGCCTGCGCGGCGAGGTCGGGGTAGACGCAAACCGCAGCCACCTGCGGGGTGTCCGGGCGCTCGCGGTCGGGTTGCCGGGCCTTGGCGCACAGGGCGCGTACCCGGCCTGGGGTGTCCGCGCCCTCAAGCGTCGTCAGGTCGATCATCGAGATCGCGGTGTCGATGGCGTGCACCTTCGACGCCCGCTTGATGCTGCGGGTGGCGAGGGTTGCGGCGCGTAGCTCGAGGCCGACGGCGTCCACGCCGGGAAGCCCACGCAGGAACCGGCGCAGCGACGCCTCGTCCGTGGTGGCTTGGGCCACGTCCAGGGACAGCTCCGCTGGGAGCTGTGGGGCCGCGACGGTGCTGGTCACCCGCCTGAGTCTAGGTGGCGAAAGGGGAGCAGCGGGGAGCTGAAGCTGCGGGCCTCTCAGGCGCTGGCGTCGGCGGTCAGGCGGCAGTGTGCAGGCGGACGACTCCTACCGTGACGTCTTCCAGGCCACCCTGGTCGAAGTCCCTGCGTAGCTTGTCGGCCTTGACGGTGGCGGTGATTCCGTCATACGGGCCGTGGGCGTCGACTTCGCCTGTTTGCGGGTCGACCGCAAGCACGACGTAGCCATCACACTGACCGAGCTTTTCGGCCGCAGCTACGATGGCCGCTTCGTCTGACATCGTGTTCTCGGGCACAGGCTCACCTCCTCGTAACGCCCAGTACATCTGCGTCGGAGGCGCTGGCGTACACGCCCGCGGACATACCACCCATTCGGGTTATGCGCCGCGTGACCATCGGTGACGGCTCCCACCCGGTCCGGGAGACACTGGTCAGATGCCACGGCCTGGTCGACGTACCAACCTCGGGCTGTTGTTACTGCTGGTCATCACGTTGATCACAGGCGGTGTGGCCTTCGCGGTCGGAGATGCTCCGGCGGCGGGTGTAGTGGTCGCCGTGCACGGAGCCGCCGGGCTCGGCGTGCTGCTGTTGATCCCGTGGAAGTCGATGATCGTGCGCCGCGGGCTGCGCCGGCCGGGCCTGGCGCGCCGGCTGGCCAGCCTCGTGCTCGTGGTGTTGGTACTCGTCGCGGTGGGGTCCGGGCTGCTGCACGCGCTCGGCGGTTTCGAGGTACGGCTCGGCGTGCTTCCGATGCAGCTGCACGTCGGTTCCGCGCTGCTCGCGCTGCCCCTGCTGGGCTGGCACCTCTGGGTGCACCGCCGGCGGCGCGAGTTCCTGCCCCGGCGGACCGACGTGTCTCGCCGCGTTGCGCTGCAGGCGGCTGGGCTCGCCGCGGGGGCGGCGGCGCTGTACGTGGTGGCTCCTGGGCGTGCTCGGCGGGAGACCGGCTCGCACGAGGTCGGCTCCGGCGAGCCCGGGGCGATGCCGGTGACGCAGTGGCTGTTCGACTCGGTTCCTTCGGTGAACGCGGGGGGCTGGCGGCTCGCGGTGCCGGGCGGGGAGCTGACGCTTGCCGGGCTGGCGGCGATGCCGCAGCGCACCGAGCGGGCGGTGCTGGACTGCACCGGCGGCTGGTACGCCGAGCAGGAGTGGAGGGGCGTTCCACTGGGGGCGTTGCTGGACGGCGCGGGCGCGGGCGGGGCGCGAAGTGTCGAAGTGGTATCCGTGACCGGCTACCGCCGCCGGTTCCCCGCCGCGGACGTCTCCGGGCTGCTGCTGGCAACCCACGCCGGCGGGCGGCCGCTGTCGGCCGGTCATGGTGGCCCGGCGCGGTTGGTCGCTCCCGGGCGGCGGGGGTTCTGGTGGGTCAAGTGGGTGGCCAGCGTCGAGCTGACCGACACGCCGTGGTGGTGGCAGCCGCCGTTCCCCACCCAGTGACCGCTGCGCTCCCCTTTGCTCTGCTTACTCCCACGCATCGGGTCCTCACCTCGGTGGTGCGTCACAGTGCGCAGAGCAAAGGGGAACCGCGGACGGGTGCACGGGGAGCAAGCTCGACACGGACGGCTACGGTCGCCAGCGTGCGACGGCTCTGCACGTGGGTGCACAGATGAAGCGGACCGCACCGTCGCGCAGCTCGCCGATCAACGCCGGCTGGGCATGCGTGCAGACCGGGACGTTCCGCGAGCTCGCTCCGCTGAACTTCCGCAGGTTGTCCTGGCTCAGCCCCGGCCCGCTGATCAAGTCGCGCAACGACAAGCTGGCCAGGTGGTTCGGCGACCCCACCAACCACATGCGGCGGGCGTGGATGGCCCGGCTCGGCAACCCGACCGACCTGGTCGTGCGCCGCTACGCCGAACGTGAGCGGATCTCGTTCGCCGTCCTCGGCGACACCGGCGAGGGTGACCTGTCGCAGTACGCGGTCGTTCCGGTCCTGGCGCGGGCCGGCGCAGGCACCGAGTTTGCCGTGCTCTGCAGCGACGTCATCTACCCCGCAGGCGGCATCCGCTCCTACCGGCGCGCGTTCTACCAGCCGTACTCGCGCTACCCGGCGCCGATCTACGCGCTTCCCGGCAACCACGACTGGTACGACGGCCTGACCGGTTTCATGACGGCCTTCTGCGACGCCCCCGTCGACGCCGGTGCGCCGCCGCTGCCACGCGGGGACGTCTCGCGGTGGCGCCGAGCGCTGCGCCGCCTGCTGTGGCGCCGACCGCCGCGGGCCAGCGTCGAGCAGCTCGCCGACATGCGGTGGCTGCGCGACGCCGACACCCAGCAGGCCGGCCAGCCCGGGCCGTACTGCGCCATCGACGCCGGCCCGGTTCTGCTGGTCATGATCGACACCGGGATCACCGGCGGCATCGATGCCGACCAGGCGGCATGGCTGCGGCGTGTCTCGCGGGAGAGCCCCAAGCCGAAGATCCTGCTCACCGGCCGGCCGCTCTACACCTACGCCTACCGGCAGACCAGCCCCATCGAAGCGCTCGACGGAGGCGACGCCGGTGACGTCAATGACATCGTCACCGACCCGGCGCACAACTACATCGCCGCGATCGGCGGTGACGACCACAACTACCAGCGCTACCCCGTGCGGCTCGCCGACGGGCGCACCGTGCAATACATCGTCAACGGTGGAGGTGGCGCCTACCTGTCGGCCACCCACCAGATTCCCAACATCGACCGGCTCGCGCCCGCGGTCACCGAGGATGACTTCCGCTGCTACCCGCTGCGCGGTGACTCGCTGGCGCACTTCAGCCGCCGCTACGACCGCATCCTCGGCCTTGGCCTCGGCCGCCTCGTCGTCTCACCGGCCGACGCAACCGCGCTGATGGCCGAGCGGATCGGCGTTGCCCCAGCCCGGCGCTGCACGCCGAAGGGGCAGGTCAGCGACCATGCGCGGTGGGCGGCCAACCGGGTGTTCCCGCTGCCGGGGCGGGTCAACAAGCAGCCGCAGAACCACGGCTTCTCGGTGCTGCTGGACTCCGACTCGGCGCCGATGTTCAAGAGCTTCCTGCGGGTCGACGCCGGCCCGGCCGAGATCGTCATCTACTGCTGGGCAGCGACCGGCTGCCTCGAGCACGAGGAGAACCCGGTGCTGGAGGACCGGGTGCGCGCCAGGCTCGGTGCAGACGGTCGGTGGTGCTGGACCAGCGAGACCCCGGCCCGGCCGTAGCGCGGGCCGCTAGCCTTTCCGGCCATGGACGTGCGCGTGGTCGATCATCCGCTGGCCCGTACCCGGTTGAGCACGATGCGCGACAAGGACACCGACAACGCCGGTTTCCGCGCCGCGCTGCGCGAGCTCACCCTGATGCTGATCTACGAGGCCACCAGGGACTCCGCGGTCGCGACATACTCGATCGACACCCCGGTGGCGCCGACCGACGGTTACCGGCTGGCGCGGCCGCCGTTGCTGGTGCCCGTGCTGCGCGCAGGGTTGGGAATGGCCGAGGCCGCGCACGGCCTCATGCCCGAGTCGCAGATGGGCTTCGTCGGGCTGGCCCGCGACGAGCAGACCCACCTGCCGACGCCCTACATGGAGTCGCTGCCGCCGCCCTCGCTGGCCCAGCGCCCGGTGTTCGTGCTGGACCCGATGCTGGCCACCGGCGGCTCGATGGCGCACACGATCAAGCTGCTGGTGGAGCGCGGCGCCGTGGACGTCACTGCGATCTGCGCGTTGGCCGCGCCGGAGGGCGTCGAGCACCTGCGGGCGAGCGGGCTGCCGGTGCGGCTGGTGACCGCGAGCATCGACGAGCGGCTCAACGACGACGCGTTCATCGTGCCCGGGCTCGGCGACGCGGGTGACCGCCAGTTCGGCGCCGTATGACCCACCACTTGTGTGACAGGACATCCGCTGGGAGCAAGAAAAGCCACATGAGTGGCGGCCCGCGGGGCCGGGCCGGCGGTGCCGGGTGGGCGGGGCGGGCTGTCGTCCTAGGGACGCCAGCCAGCGAGGTTGGCCCGTACCGCCTTGGAGAAGGCCTGACCCGGGTCGGGCGCTCCGGGCGGCAGGAAGCCGCGCATCTCCAGCGAGACAAGACCGTGCACCATCGCCCACAGGGACATTGCGATGACCGACGGTTCCTCGGCCCGCAGCGCGCCGGCGTCGATCGCGCGGCGGACCATCCGCAGCAGCGGCTCGAAGGTGCCGGCCGCGCGGGCGAGCGAGCCGGGGTCCATGGTGATGTCGGCCCGGATGGTGCCGAACATGACCTCGTAAAAGTGCGGGTCGTCCAGCGCGCTGGCCCGGTACGCGATGCCGAGCTGGACCAGGTCCTCGAACGGGTCGTCGCTGGGTGTGACCGTGGCCAGGTGGGTTCCGAAGCGGTGGAACGCCTCGTCGAACAGGGCCGTGAGCAGGGCGGGCTTGCCGCCGAACAGCGAGTACACCGCCGTGGTGGACGTGCCGACGTCGGTGGCGAGCTGACGCAGGCTCAGGGCGCGCAGGCCTTTCGCCGACAGCGTGTGACCAGCCCGCTCGAGCAGCCGCACCCGCAGCGCGTCGTCGTGGACCTTCGGCCGTGGCACGTGCGGAGGGTAGCGCAACGCTGTTCTAGAACCTCTCGGACGTCCGGGCATGACCAGTCGCTGGCCGCGCCGATCATTGGTACGCCTGAGTAGTTCCCCCTTCCGAGGTGAGGTAGGGGCACGCATCCGCATGCCGATCGGCTCGGCAAGGCTGTGCGTCATGGAGATCACGACATCGGCCCAGCGCCGTTCCCCGCGACTGGACAGGCTCACCCCGCGAGAGCGCTGGCGGCGCATCCGGCTGCGGACCTACGGTGGCGCGCTCACCGGCGTTTACGGGCTCACGAACCTCCATCCGGCCGTCTGGAAGTACGTGGTGCGCACCTACCGGCCGTCCTTCGACGCGATTGCCCGCCGGCACGCCCGGCTGAGCTGCGCGCACGCCGCCGTCGACGTGCCGGCCTACCGCGACCTGGTGCGTCTCGCCGGCGTCACCAGCCACCGCCGGCTCACCGACTTCCCTGAGACGACCAAGGACAACTACGTCACCGTCTACGACGAGACGAGCCGCTGCCGGCACGGGGAGCTCGACCTGGTCGGCACCGTGGTGGACGAGTCGGCAGGCTCCTCGGGGCGTCCGTTCAACTGGGTGCGCGGCCGCCGCGAGCTGAAGACGGTGTACCGCAACGCCTCCTGCTACACCGAGCTGGTCTTTCCCTCCCGGCGGCCGTTCGCGATCAACGCGTTTTCGATGGGTGCCTGGGCCACCGGGACCGCCACCGGCACCGCGATGGCTCGTATCGCCATGGTCAAGAACACCGGCCCGGATGTCGACAAGATCGTCGACACGTTGACCCACTTCGGCCCCGGCTTCGACTACGTCGTCTCGGCCTACCCGCCGTTCCTCAAGCACCTGCGCGACCGACTGGACGCGATCGGCTTCCCGTGGGAGCGCTACCGGATCCGGGGCATGGTTGGTGGCGAACCCATGACCGAGGCGCTGCGTGACTACCTGCAGGAGCGGTTCGAGGAGGTGCGCTCCGGCTACGGCGCCAGCGATCTGTCGATCGGCATCGGGGCGGAGACGGGCTTCACCGTGTGACTGCGCAGGCAGCTGATGACCGACGTCGAGCTGCGCCGCGACCTGCTGGGCGCCGACGAACAACGGCTGCCGATGATCTTCCAATACAATCCGCTGGAGACGTTTCTCGAGGTCAACGGGCGCGGCGAGCTGCTGTGCACGGTCAACAGCCGCCACGTCCTTCAGCCCAAGCTGCGCTACAACGTCGGCGACGAGGCGCGGCTGGCTGCGCTGCCCGACGTGCGGAAACTGATCCGCCGCGACCCGCAGCGGTGGGACGCGTGCGTGCAGGCCACGGCTGACGAGCGGATGAGCCTGCCGCTGCTGTTCCTGTTCGGCCGCCGGGACAGCACCATCTCCTACATGGGGGCCAACATCTACCCCCAAGACGTGGAGTACGGGCTCTACGCGGACAACCCGGTCGCCGCGGACATCGAGCGGTTCTGCCTCACGATCGAGGAGCAGGCCGACCTCGAGCCGCGCCCGGTGGTCAACATCGAGCTGCGGGCCGGCGCCACCCTGGATGACGACGGCCGCGCCCGGCTGGCAGAGCTTTGCCGGCAGGGCGTGCTGCGCCACCTCGCCCGGGTGTCGCGGGACTTCGCCCAGTCGCTCGCGGAGGACCCCACAGCGGCCGACCTGCGGGTGCGGGTCGTCGAGTCCGGCGGCGGGCCGTTCGGCACCGCCAACCAGAAGCTGAAGAACACCTACCTGGTGAGGCAGCCATGAGGACCACCGACTTCAGCGCCGCCCCCAAGCAGGCGCAGGCCACCGCGATGTTCATCGGAGCCACCCGCTACCGGGGGCTGCGCTCGATCGTCACGCTGACCCGCACCTGGTTCCGGCTGGTCCGCGATCTCAAGCGGATGCGTGGCTACTGCTGGCACAAGGTCTACTGGGAGCTCCCGTTCACGCTGGGCACGATGGCGTTCTTCACCGACCGCGACGCCATGCTCGCCTTCGCCCGCAGCCGGCACCACCGCGCGCTGATGCAATGGGTGTGCGACGGCACTCGCAACGCCAACGGCGGCTGGATCCGGCTGTACTCGGCCGAAGCCGGCGGCTATGCCAACGGCGTGTGGCGGGCGGAGGAGAACGTCATGCAGCACATCGAGACGTTCACCCCGCTGTCCCGCGAGCAGGCCGGCCCGCCGGTGGTGCGGCGGTGAGGCTCGAGCCGGTGCGCGGCGGTCGGGCGCTGCGCGAGTTCCTCGCGCTGACCGACCGGATCTACGGCCGCGACCGCCGCTTCGTGCCGCCGCTGCACTCCGCTGTGCGGGCCTGGCAGGCCGATCCTGCTGTCCAGCTGTACGTGCTGCGGGACGGCGGCCAGGTGGTGGCCCGTACCACGCTGCACACCGACGACGCGTTCGACGCGAAGGTCGGCCGGCGCGTGCAGCTGTTCGGACTCACCGAGTTCGTCGACGACGACGCGGTGGTTGACGCGCTGTTCGAGGGGATCAGCGCGGCCGGGCGGCGAGCCGGACGGGACGAGGTGTTCGGCCCGGTCTCGCTGCTGCCCAACCAGTCGGGCGGTGTGATCACCGCTGGATTCGGCGAACGCGGCTTCGTGGACAGCGCCTGGAACCACCCCTATTACCCGGGCGCGTACGAGCGGCGTGGCTTCGCACCGCGGTTCTGCTCGGACACCTGGATCTGCCCTGACCTGCAGTCCGACACCCGCGACGTCGCCGAGGTCTTCTGCTTCGACGACGCCAGGTTGGCCGCCGAGCGGCTGGAGATCCACCGCGGCGACCGGCGCCGGCTGGGCCAGCAGCTACCGATCCTGCGCGAGATGCTCAACGCCAGCTTCGGCGAGCTCGGCTACTACACCGAGGTCTCTGCCGAGCAGCTCCGCCGGGCGACCGACGGGCTGGCGTATCTGCTCGACGAGCGCCTGATGCTCTACCTGACCAAGGCCGGCCGGCCGATCGCGTTCGTGCTCTGCGTTCCGGACGTCTCGGCGTTCCTCTCGGCCACCGCCGGCGACCTGCATCCCGGCAACCAGCTGCGGCTGCTCGCCACCCGCAGCCGCTACCGCAAGGACGCGGTGCTGATCATCAAGGGCGTGGTGCCGGACGAGCAGGGCAACGGCTACGCCCGGCTGTTGTCCCGCGAGCTGCTGCGCAACCTGCGTGCCGGCGGGTACCACACCCTGCGCAGCACGTGGGTGGAGCGCACCAACCCGGCATCGACCGCGCAGTACCAAGCCATGGGCGGGCGGCCGCTGCACGGCTACACGTTCTACGCCAAGGACCTCGCATGAACCTGGATGTGACCGCCGTGCGCCGCCTGGAGCCCGACTTCTGGCGGGCGCCGAGCGCACACAACACCCAGCCGTGGGTGCTGCGCTACATCGCGAACGGGGTGGATGTGGGCTGGGACCCGGCCCACGCGCTGCCCGCGGCCGACCCCACCGGGCGGGACCTGCGGCTGTCGCTGGGCGCCTTCGTCGAGACGTGCCTCATCGTGGCCGCGGATGCCGGGCTGGCGGTGGAGTACGTGTCCGACCACGACGAGCGAGCGCGGCGGGTAGGGCGCCTGATCGGCACGACACGGCCGTACGGCTCACCGTTCGACGCCGCTGCGGTACGGGCCAGGTCAACCAACCGTGGCGAGTACCTGCCCGGCGTTGTCCCCGACGACCTGCTGG
>Ga0136613_10002105_pt1 | contig 10590 bp, 11 predicted proteins | sample AntDrymUQ2722106_2_FD_106649 | JGI IMG/M metagenome (GOLD analysis project Ga0136613, IMG submission 106649) | Polar desert sand microbial communities from Dry Valleys, Antarctica - metaG UQ272 (21.06) | ecosystem: Environmental > Terrestrial > Soil > Desert | place: Antarctica: Dry Valley... | reverse complement strand
GAGGGTGGCAGGGCGACTCATCGTGCGAGCGTACCAGCGGCCCGTCGCGCCCCATCTTCGGCCGCAACGCCCACATCCAAAGATGTCGGCGTCTCGCCCGGCGGGTACGGCTCTGCGAGGATGGGTACGAGAGACGTACAGGAGGGGTGCGATGACCCAGGCGACGACGGGGCCCACGAACGGGCCGGGCGGAACGGGGCAGACGGGCGCCGGGGAGGGTCGCGACTACGACGCGGCCCGGCGTCAGGTGGAGGCGCGCCTCGGCTTCGGGATCCACCTCGCCGTCTACGTCGTCATCAACGTCGTGTTCCTGATCGTGGTCGGGCTCGACTTCCTGTGGGCGACCGTGTTCTGGGGAGTCGGGATCGTCTTCCACGCCGCCAAGGCCTTCCTCGGTCCGAGCGACGCGCTCAGCACCTGGAAGGAGCGCGCCATCCAGAAGGAGATCGCCCGACGCCGAGGCGACCCGGCCCGCCCCGCGCCCGCGTCGAGCTCCGCCGTCGGAGGCTGGGACCAGGGGGCGACGCAGCCGGGTGACGAGCCGGCGTCGCCACCACCACCTGCGTCGTCCGTCGCGGTCGCGTCGTCGTCGCAGAGCTCCGCCGCGCCGCCGCCCGACCTGGGCCTCGATCCGACGGCATCCATCGAGGCCGGGACCGATACCCAGCGCCTCCCTGCTGGCGAGGAGACGATGCCGATCCCTGGTGCCGACGCCGACCCGACCGCTCCCACTGACCGCCCCGCCCGCTCGTAGCGCGCCGGCTCGTCGCCGAACAAGCCTCCGCATCCCGTGACACCGGGCGCATCCGGAGAGCTCGCCGACCTTTCCGGTCGGTGGCGGGCGACACCCGCCGAAGGCGACCTCGCCGGTCGCTTCCTCGAGCCGTCCTTCGACGACTGTGACTGGGCCGACGTCGACGTCCCCGGCCACTGGCGTTCGACGTCCGAGCTGGCCGGGAGCGACGGTCCCGTCCTCTACCGCCGGCAGTTCGCGCTCGACGCGTGCGCGGCCGGGCGGCGCCGATTCGTGGAGTTCGACGGCGTCTTCTACCAGGGCGACGTGTGGCTCGACGCGGGGTACCTCGGCGCGACCGAGGGCTACTTCTTCCCGCACAGCTTCGAGATCGGTTGCAACGATGGGGGCGAGAACCGCCGGCTCGCCCGTGACCACACCCTGGCCGTCGAGGTGGCGTGCCCACCGCAGCGCGACCGCACGGCCAAACGCCTCATCACCGGCGTGTTCTCGCACTGGGACAACCTCGACCCCGAGTGGAACCCCGGCGGCCTGTGGCGCCCGGTGCGGGTCGTGGAGACGGGCCCGGTGCGCATCGGCCGCGTGCGCTGCGTGTGCACCGAAGCCACCGAGGAACGGGGCCGCCTCGCCCTCGACCTGACGCTCGACCCGGGTGACGCGCCCGAGCCGGCACCGCTCCCAGTCCGTCTCACCGCTCAGGTGCGCGCCGCAACCGGGCAGCCGGGAAGGGGCGCGCTGCTCCACACCGCAAAGCGCGAGATCCCGCTGGCCGGCGGGGACAACCACCTCACGTGGGTGCTCGACGTCGACGACCCGCCGCGCTGGTGGCCGTGGCGCCTCGGCGAGCCCGCGCACCTGGTCGAGGTGGAGATCGTCGTGGAGGTCGACGGTGAGCCGAGCGACCGTCACGAGCTCACCACCGCGTTCCGCGAGGTCCGGATGCGGCGCTGGCAGGTCACCGTGAACGGCGAGGGCCTCTTCGTGATGGGTTCGAACCAGGGCCCGACCCGCATGGCGCTCGCCGACGCGACCCCAGCCGAGCTCGCCGGCGACATCGAGCTCGCACGCGCCGCCAACCTCGACTTGGTGCGCGTCCACGCTCACGTCAGCCGCCCCGAGACCTACGCGGCGGCCGACGCCGCCGGCATGCTGCTGTGGCAGGACTTCCCGCTGCAGTGGGGCTACGGCCTGGGCCTGCGCCGCCAGGCCGTCCGCCAAGCGCGGGCCATGGTCGACGTGCTCGGCCACCATCCGAGCGTGGCGCTGTGGTGCGCGCACAACGAGCCGCTCGCGGTCGCCCTCCAGCCGGGCGAGCCGGTCACGGCCCGTCAGGCGGCGCGCTTCGCGGCGTCGATGTTCCTCCCGAGCTGGAACAAGGACGTGCTCGACCGGTCGGTGGCTCGTGCGCTCAGCCGGGCCGACTCGAGCCGGCCCGTCGACCGGTACTCCGGCGTGCTCCCCGGGATCGGGACCTTCGGTACCGACACCCACTGGTACTTCGGCTGGTACCACGGCGAGCTCGACGGGCTCTCCTCCATCATGCGACGCGTGCCGCGCTTGGCCCGGTTCGTCACCGAGTTCGGCGCCCAAGCGGTCCCCGACACCCACGACTTCATGGAGCCGGGACGCTGGCCGGACCTCGACTGGGAACAGCTGCTGCACCGCCATGCCTGCCAGCGCCGGATGTTCGATCGTGTCGTCCCGCCCGCCGACCACGCCACGTTCGACGGGTGGCGCGCCGCGACCCAGGAGTACCAGGCAGCGCTGATCCAGCTCCAGGTGGAGGACCTGCGCCGCCTCAAGCGCGCGCCGACGGGTGGCTTCTGCCACTTCTGCTTCGCCGATGGCCATCCCGCGGTCACGTGGTCGGTGCTCGACCACGCTCGGGCCCCCAAGCTCGGGTTCGAGGCGCTGCGCGCCGCGTGCCGGACCGTGCTCCCCATGATCGAGCCCCGGGCCGGGCTCGTGCACGTGGTGAGCGAGGCGCGCCTCCCGCTTCCGGGGGCGGTGGTCGACGTCGAGTGGGACGGGCGCCGCCTCGGCCGCTTCACCGGTGACGTTCCCGCCGACGGCATCGCCTACGTCGGCCGGGTGTCTCTCGACGAGCCGCACGGCATCGCCGGCGACCTCGTCGTGACCGTCGAGCACGAGCGGTGCGGCCGGGTTGAGAACACCTACACCGAGGCGTTCCGGGCCGCACTTCGCGCCGCGCGCTCCGGTTGAGCCGCGCGCGAAGCGCGCGGTTAGCGTTCCGGGCGTGGCCCGCGCCCAGGCCGTCCGCTCGATCGACGCGCCGCCCTCCGACACGGACGCGCGTCGCTCCCGGCCGCCGTTCCTCCTCGAGATCTACCGCTCGGCGATCGGCAAGAAGTGGGTCATGGCGATCACCGGTATCGTCCTCATGGGTTACGTGTTCGCCCACATGGTCGGCAACCTGCACATCTTCGAGGGGCCGCACCAGATCAACGAGTACGGCGAGTGGCTGCGCGACCTGCTCGAGCCGCCGTTCCCGCGCAGCTTCACGCTGTGGTCGCTGCGCATCGTCATCATCGTCGCCTTCGCCCTGCACATCCATGCCGCCTACTCGCTGACGGTGATGAACCGGCGGGCCCGTCCGCTCGGCTACCAGTCGAGTCGTGACTACGTCGCCGCGAACTTCGCCGGGCGCACGATGCGCTGGACGGGTGTGATCGTCGGGCTGTTCGTCGTGTACCACCTGCTCGACTTCACCTGGGGCAGCGCCAACCCCGGCTACGTGCGCGGCGACGTGTACCGCAACGTGGTCGCGAGCTTCGAGCAGTGGCCGATCGCGCTCGTGTACATCGCGGCCAACCTGGCACTCGGCGTGCACCTCTACCACGGGGCATGGAGCTTGTTCCAGAGCGTGGGGTGGAACAACCCGCGCTTCAACCCGTGGCGGCGCTGGTTCGCGACCGGCTTCGCCGTCGTCGTGACCGCCGGGTACATCAGCGTGCCCATCGCAGTGCTCGCGGGGGTCGTCGAATGAGCTCCACCGCCACCCGGTCGCCCGAAGTGGCTGCGGCGGGACGCCTCGACGCCCGCATCCCACCCGGGCCCGTCGCCGAGAAGTGGGACCAGCACCGCTTCGACCTCAAGCTCGTGAACCCGGCGAACAAGCGGCGCTTCGAGGTCATCGTCGTCGGCACCGGGCTGGCCGGTGCCGCCGCGGCGGCGTCGCTGGGCGAGCTCGGCTATCGCGTAAAGGCGTTCTGCTTTCAGGACTCGCCTCGGCGGGCTCACAGCATCGCGGCGCAGGGCGGGATCAACGCCGCCAAGAACTACCGCAACGACGGCGACAGCGTGTGGCGCCTCTTCTACGACACGGTGAAGGGCGGCGACTACCGGTCGCGCGAAGCCAACGTGTACCGCCTCGCCCAGCTCAGCGTCGACATCATCGACCAGTGCGCGGCGCAGGGCGTGCCGTTCGCGCGCGAGTACGGCGGTTTACTCGACACCCGCTCGTTCGGCGGCGCGCAGGTGTCGCGCACGTTCTACGCGCGGGGCCAGACCGGCCAGCAGCTCCTGCTCGGCGCGTACCAGGCGCTCGCCCGTCAGATCCACCTCGGCACGGTGGCGATGTACCCGCGCACCGAGATGCTCGACGTGGTGGTGCACGACGGGCGCGCGGTCGGGATCGTCGTGCGCGACCTGGTGACGGGCGAGGTGTCGTCGCACAGCGCGCACGCGGTCGTGCTCGCCACCGGCGGCTACAGCAACGTGTACTTCCTGTCCACCAACGCCAAGGGGTGCAACGTCACCGCCATCTGGCGGGCGCACCGCAAGGGCGCGCTGATGGCCAACCCCTGCTTCACCCAGATCCACCCGACGTGCATCCCGGCGAGCGACGACTTCCAGTCGAAGCTCACCTTGATGAGCGAGTCGCTGCGCAACGACGGGCGCATCTGGGTCCCCGCCGACGCCGGCGACACCCGCTCGCCCGACGCGATCCCGGAAGCTGACCGCGACTACTACCTGGAGCGCCGGTACCCGGCGTTCGGCAACCTCGTGCCGCGCGACGTTGCGTCCCGGGCGTCGAAGCACGAGGTCGACGCCGAGCGGGGGGTCGGCCCCCGCAGGAACGGCGTGTACCTCGACTTCTCCGACGCCATCGGGCGCCTCGGCCGGTCGGTGATCGAGGAGCGCTACGGGAACCTGTGCCAGATGTACGAGCGCATCACCGGGGACGACCCGTACGCCGTCCCCATGCGCATCTACCCGGCGCCTCACTACACGATGGGCGGGCTCTGGGTCGACTACGACCTGATGAGCACGATCCCGGGCCTGTTCGTCCTGGGCGAGGCCAACTTCTCGGATCACGGCGCCAACCGGCTCGGCGCCAGCGCGCTCATGCAAGGGTTGGCCGACGGCTACTTCGTGCTCCCCGCGACCATCAGCGGCTACCTCGCCCCGCTGCTCGGCCAGGCCCCGGTCCCCGCCGACCACGAGTCGTTCCAAAGCGCCGAACGGGAGGTCAACGACCGGGTCGAAGCGCTCCTCGCCGTCAACGGCAGCTGCTCGGTCGACTGGTTCCACCGCGAGCTTGGTCGGATCATGTGGGACTACTGCGGTATGGAACGCAGTGCCGAGACGCTCGACAAGGCGCTGGGCGAGATCCCGGCCCTGCGTGAGGAGTTCCACCGCGACGTGCGGGTGCCGGGGAGCGCGGCGACGCTCAACCAGTCGCTCGAGAAGGCCGGGCGGGTGGCCGACCTGTTCGAGTTCGCCGAGCTGCTCTGCGTGGACGCACGCCACCGCGAGGAGAGCTGCGGCGGCCACTTCCGGGTCGAGCACCAGACCGACGAGGGCGAGGCCCTTCGCGACGACGAGCGCTTCGCCTACGTGGCGGCGTGGGGGTTCGAAGGCGTAGGCGCCGAGCCCACGTTGCACCGCGAGCCCTTGGCGTTCGAGGACGTCGCGCTGGCGCAGCGGAGCTACAAGTGAGTGCGGACGAACGGCGCGCCCGTGATGTGCCCGCCTGGGTGATGGGGCCGCGCGCGTGAACGTCTCGCTGCGCGTCTGGCGTCAGGATGGCCCCGACGACGAGGGTCGCTTCGAGGACCACGCGGTCGACGGGGTCAGCGCCGACATGTCGTTCCTCGAGCTGCTCGATGTGCTCAACGAGCGCCTCATCGCCGCGGGCAAGGAGCCGGTGGCGTTCGACCACGACTGTCGCGAGGGGATCTGCGGGTCGTGCTCGCTGATGATCGACGGCCGGGCCCATGGCCCCGAGCTCGGTACCGCGACGTGCCAGCTCCACATGCGCAAGTTTCCCGACGGCGCTCGGATCGTCGTCGAGCCGTGGCGCGCCGCCGCGTTCCCGGTGCTTCGCGACCTCGTCGTGGATCGCAGTGCGTTTGACCGGATCGTGGAGGCGGGCGGCTACATCACCGCGCCGACGGGGAGCGCGCCCGAGGCGAACATGACGCGTGTCCCGAAGGAGGCGGCCGACGCCGCCATGGACGCCGCGGCGTGCATCGGATGCGGCGCGTGCGTGGCGGCGTGCCCCAACCGCGCCGGTCAGCTCTTCACCGCGGCGAAGATCGCGCACTTGGGGCTGTTGCCCCAGGGACAACCCGAGCGTGACCAGAGGGTCCTCGCGATGGTCGACCAGATGGAAGACCTGTTCGGGAGCTGCACCAACCACGGCGAGTGCGAGGCCGCGTGCCCCAAGGAGATCTCCATCGACTTCATCGCGCTCATGAACCGCGACTACCTCTCCGCCAAGTTCCGCAACCGCAAGCTCGCCGGCCGGCGCTGACGCACAGGAGGATCACCGATGGCACTGCCCCGGACCACGGTCACCGACGGCACCCTCACCGAGTACGCGGCGTTCGCCGGCCTGGTCCGATCGCTCGGCGACGACGAGTGGGCGAAGCCGACCCGCTGCGACGGCTGGACCGTGGGTGACGTGGTCGCCCACGTGGCCGGCACGCTGACCGACGTGGTGTCGGGCCGCCTCGAGGGGCTCGGGAGCCCCGAGGTGACCGCGCGCGAGGTCGACGAGCGGCGCGGCGCGGGCCCGGCCGCGCTGGCCGACGAGCTCGATGCCAGCGCGCGCACGGCCAAGGAACTGCTGGCGGCGTTCGACGACGCCGCCTGGAACGGCGAGGCCCCACCCGGAGTGCCGGGCACGCTCGGCGACGGCGTGGAGGCGCTCTGGTACGACACGTTCCTGCACGCCGACGACATCCGGGTCGCGGCCGGGCGCGCCACCGAGACCGGCCCCGGCCTCGAGGCGTCGGTCTCGCACCTGGCCACCGTGCTCGAGAGCCAGGGGTGGGGCCCGGCGACCCTGGCCCTCGACGGCGTCGCCCGTCACGACGTCGGCGGCGGCGGGCGCGAGATCACCGGCGACGCGTTCGCCTTCGTTCTCGCCGCCACCGGCCGGACCGACCCCGCCCCGCTCGGCCTCGACGAGACCGTCAACGTCTACCGCTGAGCCGTCGCTGTCTCGGTCGCTCGCTGCGGGCGGGGATAGCCGTTCCATGGCTCCCTCGCTCGGCGCCGGGATACCCGGCGCCGCCCCTACGGGGCCGCTCGTCCGCACAATGCCCGCGGCCGCTCGCTCCCTGGCGAGCGCCTCCGCGCTCTCCGGTCGCTGCGGCCACGCAGATCTCGCGCGACTGCGCCCGCTCGACTGCTCAGGCCCGGTCGGTGCAGGCCCGGTCGAGGGCGGGGTAGGGATCGACGGCCGTGCCACCCCCGGGGCGTTTCTCGAAGTGGGTGTGGGTGGCGGTGGCGTTCCCGCTGTCACCCGTATAGGCGATCACGTCGCCCGGTGCGACCCGGCGGTCGGGCCCCTCGTAGGCCTGGAGGTGCCAGTAGACGTACACGGTGCCGTCGTCGGCGCGGAGCCGGATGCCGAGCCCGCCCCCATACGGGTCGGAGGTCCGGGCGATCGTGCCGGCGGCGACGGCGACGTTGGTGCGCCAGCGGGGCGCCAGGATGTCGACCCCCTGATGGATGCGCCCCCCGGAGCGGGCGTCACCGAATCCGTCGCCGAACCGGACGGTACCGGTCACCGGGCAGGGCATCTCCCCCTTCTGGCTCGCCGGGGGCGGGGCGTAGCAGGCCCCGAGCCCGAGCGCGGCGACGGCGGCGAACGCGACGAAGGTGCGGAGACGAAGGCGCGCGACGGGCACCTGATGATGATCGGCACGTCCGGGACCGGCCTGAAGGCGGTCCGGGCGCGTCACGGGCATGCGCCGTTCCACGGCGTCCGGCCCTGCCACTGGTAGAGGTGCCAGGCCAGGTCGTCCTGGTCGTATTCCGAGGCGCCGTGCGGGTCGACGCCCCGGAGCTCCTCGCGCTGGGCGTGGTCGGCGGTGGCGTCCCAGGTGCTCTGGTAGAACTGGTAGGCGCCGTGGTACTGGCGGTCGGGGCTGTCGATCGTGTAGTCGTCGCCGCTCTCGCGCGCGCGCACGCAGGTGAGGAACGGATCGTCGTGGTGGGGATGGGTGGCGTCCTGGGGCGCCGGTGCGTAGCACGAGGCGAGGACGACCGCACCCGAGATGACCGCCCCGGCGAGGGCCGTCGTCCGGGCGCGGCGGGACAAATGACGCGAACCGAAGATGTGGGCACGCTAGACGCCTCGTCTGGGTGGCGCCAACCCGTGTGCCCGTCACCGCGAGGTGGCACGGGTTTGACGCCACCACCGGCACGCTGAAGCTCTTCGGCACAGAGACCCTGCCTCAGCGTGACCCGGCGACCGCCGGCGCCCGGTGGACCGGCTACTTCTCCGTCCCTGTCGTCGGGGCCCGGAGGCGGAGCCGCCGCGCCAGGACCCGCGAGAGGGGACCGGGAGGTGGTGTCCGCACGTTGGTCGTCGGCGTGTACTCGGGAAGGGAGCGGGCCCGACGGAGCTCATTCGCCTCTCGGAGCGTGTCCGCGAGCGCTCGATCAGCGCAGAACGGCTCCTCGACGAGCGCGTGGCAAGCACCCATGCGATACCTCCACCCTCGGGTCGAGAGTATCAACGTCGCTGACCCGTCGTCGAGGGTCGGGCGCCGCGGCGTCAGGCGTCGACGGCTTCGTCGAGGCCTTGTTGGAGGGTGTTCCAGGCCAGGGTGGCGCACTTGATGCGTACCGGGAACTTCACCACGCCCTGCAGTGCCTCGAGGTCGCCCAGGCGCACCCCGTCGAGCGCGTCGCCGGGCTCGCCGTCGCCCTCCTCGTCACCCTCGAGCTTCGACTCGTGAATCGACATGAGCGCCTTGAACGCCCGGATCAGCTTGCGGGCTTCGCCGACCGGCTTGCCCTTCACCGCCGCGCTCATCATCGACGACGACGCCTGGCTGATCGAGCAGCCCTGGCCGCTGATCTTGACGTCGCGCACCGTCTCGCCGTCGATGTCGAGGTACAGCACCACCTCGTCGCCGCAGAGCGGGTTGAACCCCTCGGCCTTGCGCGCCGGCGGGACCGGCAGCTCGCCCTGGTTCCGGGGCGCGCGGTAGTGGTCGAGGATGATCTCGCGGTAGAGGTCCTCGATTCCCGGCACGGCGTCCCAACCTAGACGGCGAAGAACTTCTCGGCCGTGGCGAGCGACTCGACGAGCGCGTCGGCGTCGGCCTCGTCGTTGTACACGTAGAACGACGCCCGGGTCGTCGCCGACACCCCGAGCACCCGCATGAGCGGCTTGGCGCAGTGGTGCCCGGCGCGCACGCACACCGCGTCCTCGTCGAGGACCTGCGAGATGTCGTGGGCGTGGATGCCGTCGAAGAGGAACGAGATGGCGCCGCCGCGCGCCTCGACGTCGCGCGGCCCGTAGATCGTGAGGTGGTCGCCGAAGCGCTCGGCCAATGCCTCGAGCGTGTAGCCGGTGAGCACCTTCTCGTGCTCGCGCACCGCGTCCATCCCGAGCGCGTCGAGGTAGTCGATGGCCGCGGCGAGGCCGCTGGCCTCGACGAACGGCATGGTGCCGGCCTCGAACTTCCACGGCAGCTCGTTGGGCGTGAAGCCGTCAACCCGCACGTCGCTGATCATCTCGCCCCCGCCGAGGAACGGCGGCATGGCGTCGAGGAGCTCCTCGCGCGCCCATAGTCCGCCGATGCCGGTCGGGCCGAGCATCTTGTGGCCGGTGAAACCCACGAAGTCGGCGTCCCACCCCTGCACGTCGACGGGCATGTGCGGCACGGCCTGGGCGGCGTCCACCAAGATCCGCGCGCCCGCGGCGTGCGCGGCGTCAGCCAGCGGGCGGATCTCGTTGAGTGTTCCGAGGACGTTCGACATGGCGCTGACCGCCAGCAGCTTCGCCCCGTCGAGCAGCTCGGCGAGCGGACCGGTGTCGAGGCGGTAGTCGTCGGTGATGGGGAGCCAGCGCAGCTCGACCCCCCGCTCCGCGGCCAGGATGTGCCACGGGACGATGTTGGCGTGGTGCTCCATCTCGGTGACGACGACCGCGTCACCCTCCCGCAGGTTGGCGCGCGCCCACGAGTAGGCGACGAGGTTGATCGCCTCGGTCACGTTCTTGGTGAACACGATCTCGCGCCACGACCGGGCGCCCAGGAAGCGGGCCACCTTCTTGCGTGCGCCCTCGTAGGCGGCGGTCGACTCCTCGGAGATCGCGTAGACGCCCCGGTGGACGTTGGCGTAGTGGTGGCGGGCGTGGTGCTCCATCGCGTCGAGGACGGCGCGGGGCTTCTGCGAGCTCGACGCCGAGTCGAGGTACACCAGCCGCTTGCCGTGTACGTCACGCTCCAGGATCGGGAAGTCGCGCTGCACCGACGCGGTGTCGAACGGGGTGGCGACGGCCCCCGCCGGCTCGCTCACGCTGCGACCTCGCCCCGGAAGGCGTCGAAGCCGTCGCGCTCGAGGCG
>Ga0136613_10002103_pt1 | contig 10595 bp, 10 predicted proteins | sample AntDrymUQ2722106_2_FD_106649 | JGI IMG/M metagenome (GOLD analysis project Ga0136613, IMG submission 106649) | Polar desert sand microbial communities from Dry Valleys, Antarctica - metaG UQ272 (21.06) | ecosystem: Environmental > Terrestrial > Soil > Desert | place: Antarctica: Dry Valley... | reverse complement strand
CGGAATTGGGATTCTTTACGGCTCCGCCGAGGTCGGAATTGGGATTCTTTACGGCTCCGCCGAGGTCGGAATTGGGATTCTTTTCGCACCAGGACGTCCCTGCATCGACGATGGCTGCGTTGAACGGCTCCGCCGAGGTCGGAATTGGGATTCAATCTGTCGCTCACGTACCCTCCGGGTACGCGCGGCTCCTCTCGCCTTTGCCCACGGCTCCGCCGAGGTCGGAATTGGGATTCAATCGCCGCGCATTGCCGCGCTGGATGCTGACGCTACTTCCGCGCAGGAGCACTAGCCGGGAAGCAGCCGCTTGAGCCAGCGCGGCACGAGAGAGCCGGCGATCTCGGCGATGTTGCGGATCAGCTCGAGCACATCCTCGTCGCCGTCCCAGTGCTCTCTGAGAATCTCGACCGGGACCTGGTTGATCATGTAGTCGAGGGCGAACGCAGCGATCACAAGATCGTCGAGCTGGCCCACTCCCGGGACCATGTCGGGTATGACATCGATGGGCGAGACAAGATAGCCGGCCACCAGGACCAGCACGGCCTTGCTGCGAGGAGGGACACGCGGATCCCTCATCAGGCGCACCATCAGCTTGACCAGCCGCGGCGCGATAAGTGCGTATTCCTTGAGCGTCGTCTGCCTCAGGACCCGGTCCCGTCGCTCCATCATGTCTCTCCTGCCCCCTTCTCCGTTGCTCGAATTGGTCATCACTCCTCCACCCTCCCCGGCGCCTCGGCGAGGGCGAGCGCTGCAGCTCCGATGATGCCTGCGTCTCCCCCCAGGGCGGCGATCACGATGCGCAGCGGTCTTCTCCTCTGCGCCTGAGTCATGCGGGCGATCTCGTCGCGCGCCGGGCCCAAGAAAGGTTCCCCCGCCCGCACCACTCCCCCGCCCAGCACGATCACCTCCGGATCGAAGATATTGGCCATATTGGACAGCCCGATCGCCAGCGCTCGGCCGGCCCGCCTGAGCACCGTGCAGGCGGTGTCGTCGTATTCATGAGCGGCACGGGATACATCGGCCGCCGTCACCTCTTCGACCGAGGCGGCATAGCTGAGGATCGAGCTTGCCGGGTCCTCGGCCAGTGCCTCTCTCGCCATTCGAGCGATCGCCTGGCCCGACGCATACTGTTCCAGACAGCCCCGGAGCCCGCATTTGCAGGGGGGGCCGTGGGCCTCGATCACGGTGTGCCCCATCTCTGCCCCCGCGCCGGTTAGCCCGCGCACGAGCCGCCCCGCTTCAATGAATCCGGAGCCGATGCCGGTCCCCATCCCGAGGTAGGCGACGTGGTCCGATCCCCGAGCCGAGCCGTGGGCGCGCTCACCCCAGCAGGCTGCGTTGGCGTCGTTGTCGACCAGGGTCGGAAGACCCGTGTGTGTTCGCACCGCCTGCGCGATGTGCGGGTCGTCGTAGGTGAGGTTCGGCGCGAACGTCACGGTCCCGCTGGCGGCGTCGATGAAGCCGGCCGCGCCGATGCCGACGGCGCCGACCTCTATTCCGAGCTCGACCGCCTTGACCAATAGATCCTCGGCCACCGCGATCGCTCCCTTGGTACCCCCCGAAAACAGTGTGGGCCGTTCGACGCGGGCGGCAATCTCACCCGAGTCGTGAACCAAGGCAGCCTTAGTGCCAGTCCCACCCACGTCGATACCGATGGCCGTGCGTCTCGCTCCCACCCAAACAGGATAGGGCCCGGGTCGGCGACTTCTCCTCTATCGAAGCCGCTGGGCGCTGGTGACGTGGAAAAAGCCGGCGGTGGCGGCCCCCTCAGTCGTCGCCGGAGCGGTGTGCGAAAGCTCGACGCGTTCTCCTGAAGTAGCCCACGTTCAGGCACATCGTCCGCCCGATGTGCATGGAGGACAGAAGTGGCTGGTGCACGTGGCCGAAGTAGTGGCGGCGCGGCTGCACCTCCTCGATGTAGGCCAGCAGCGCTTCGCTGCCTCGTTCGACTCTCTTGGCACGGGTGTCGTAACACAGCTCCGGCACGGCCGGAGGTATGTGGGAGCACAGCACGTCGGCCTCCCCCAGGGACTCCACCTTGGCTCTCATCTCCTCGACCGAGATTTCGCCGGCCACGTGCAGCGGAGTCGGTAGCGCTCCCCCCACGAAGCCAAAGCGCTCGCCGTCGAGTTCGAAGACGCGACCGTCCGCCCACGTCACGGCCGGGGTGGCCTCACAAAGCCAGTGAGCGATCTTCGGGTTGTCGACATTGCCGAGGAGGAGATATGTGGGCTCGGGCAGAGCCTCGAATAGCCGGTCATAGGCCGTCTGCACGCGCGATCCGATCTCGGCTCGCACCTCCTGCTCCCTGCCCTCGGAGCGAGCCTCCATGACTCGCCGGGCCTCGAGGACGTCTCCGGCCGTGCGCAGGCGGACGACCTCGGAAACGGTCTCTACCGAAAAGACCTCGGTGAGGATCCCACTCATCGAGGTGTAGTCGATGAAATTGATGAGGTCTCCCAAGAGAAGCAGGATCGCGCCCTCGGGCACCGCCTTCACGAGCGCGTCGTCTGCTCCGTGAAGATCGGACACGACATAGATCGCCACCCTGGGGATGGTACCGGTCTCCCCCAGGGAATGATTGACGCGGGCGGCTCAGCCACCGAGGATCAATCCGTGCGCGTCTACGTCCATGGTGGAGTCTCGGGGAGGACCCGGGAAGCGCGTGATCTGACCTATGCGGTCGCCGCAGCGCAAGTGTCCTCGAGTGCTCTGGGGGCCGTGGAGGCCGCGATCATGAAGCTGGAGGACGATCCCGAGCTGAACGCAGGCTACGGCGCGGTCCTCAATGTGGCCGGCGGGCTCGAGCTCGATGCCGGGATCGCGGATGGATCCACCGGTGCGGTCGGAGCGGTCGCCGGGATCGCGGTGCGCAATCCCATCCGCTTGGCGCGCGCCGTCCTCGAGCACACTCCCCACGTCCTGGTGGCGGGGCAGGGCGCAGCTCGTCTGGCGGAGGAGCTCGGGCTGGCACCACTCGAGGACACCACCCCCTCGCAACGAGCGCGGTGGCAGGAGAGTTTGTCGGGGAAAGCGTCCGCAGGCGACGGCTTTGGAGCACCCGAGCAGGTGGACACGGTTGGGGCGGTTGCGCTCGACGAGCGCGGCCGCCTGTGCGCCGGGAGCTCAACCGGAGGTGTGGCGGGTCAGATGGCCGGAAGGGTCGGGGACTCTCCCCTGTTCGGCGCGGGCTTCTACGCGTCCAGGGCGGTCGCGGTCATCGGGACCGGCGTGGGGGAGCTGTTCATTGAAACGCTCGCAAGCCTGCGGGCGGGACACTTGATCGAGTGCGGGGTCGCCCCTCAGCAAGCCTGCGAATCCACCCTTGCGATGCTCGGGGAACGACGTGCCGATGCCGCCGCAGGCCTTCTGGCACTGGACGACGAGGGCCGAGTCGGCGCCGCCTACAGGGGCGACTCGTGGTCCCTCGCCGGACCGGAGGGAATCATGGACGCGGTTCGATTGGAGTTGGTCAGCCGGCGGTGACCGCGACGATGAACACCATGGAGATCTGCAGCCCGAGGAGCCCCAAGACCAGATAGAGAAAGTGATTGCTCTTGATCAGGGCGAGGGTCGGGGAGCCCGACGCTTCGCGGAAGGCATCATGGGCGGCGATCACCCAGAGGGCGAAGGCGATGAATCCGAAGACGATCGCCAACAGCATCCCTCGCCCTCCCTGGACGCCGGCGAAGAGGCAGACGAGGACCGCCCAGAGGCTGATGACAGCGCGCGCCACCGCCTGGCCCCACTGGCCCATGTAGGCGTGGCCGGCGCCGGGAAGGAACAGCGATATCAGCGCAACCGTCCCAGGGTCCCGCGCCACCTGCAGCTTCTCCTCCTTGAGGATCTCTCCAAAGCTGGCACCGCAGACGGAACACCTCTGCTCGACAAGGGAGTTGCGTGCCTCACACCATTTGCAGGCCCAGGTGATTCCCTCGGCTCGGACACTGAACGACCCGGCGTCGGCTTCGGTCACTTCGGGGCCGGCGTTGACCGGTCTCGACTCGGGCGATGCCGGGTCGAGCGGTGCTACGGCGGCAGGTTGGGCTGGGTCGGCCGCACCCTCGAGCCCAGGTGGGGCCGGGGCCCGTTGGCGACCGGCGGGTACCCGTGTTGTAGCGCTCCCCGACCTCTTGGCCAGCATCAGCATCGCTTCCTCGAGCGAGGTGGGCGCTGCGTTGCGCACGGGCTCGGCCGCGTCGGTGCTGTGAGAGGCCTCGAGGGCCTGAGGCGCGGCCTGCGATCCCGGCCCGGCGGCGGGAGGGGGGGTAGCGGGAGCGGCGAAGCACTGCCCGCACCATTGCGCGCCCACCCGATTGGTGGCGCCGCACCCCTGGCATTTCCACGTCTCTGTTCTTGCTGGAGCGCCGTGCGGCGCCGAAGAGGGTCGCATGCCCTGACTCCCGATATCGCCCGTAGACTCAGGCGCGCGCGCCGCGCACCCGTGTTCGTTATCGGCAGCCACGCCGGTTTCCTCAAGCGGATGCCCCAGGGGCGCGGTCCGATCAGTCGTAGGAGTGCTCGGAGTCGGGGAAGGTACCCTCCACGACTTCCCGTGCGAACTCCTTGGCTGCTCTCGTGACCTCGTCTCCCAGGGACGCGTAGCGCTTGACGAAGCGCGGCGTTCTCCCCATCGTGAGGCCGAGGAAGTCGTGCAACACCAGCACCTGAGCGTCTGTGTGAGGGCCCGCCCCGATGCCGATCGTGGGAATCGAAAGGCTCTGCGTGACCTCGCGCCCCAGTGCCTGAGGGACGGCCTCCAGCACGAGGGCGAATGCGCCCGCGGCCTCGAGATGCTTGGCGTCCTGGAGTATCCGTTGAGCGGCCTCACCCCGTCCCTGGACGCGATAGCCCCCCAGCTGATTGACGGACTGCGGCGTCAGGCCAAGATGTCCCATGACCGGGATACCGGACTCCACCAGGCGGCTCACGACCTCCGCCACACGCCCGCCGCCCTCGAGCTTCACCGCATTGACGCCGGCCTCCTTCAGATGACGTCCGGCATTGTGGAGCGCTTCGCTGGTCGACGCCTGGTAGCTCATGAAAGGCATGTCGCCGACGACGAAGGCGTTCTCCACCGCCCTGGTCACCGCCGAGGCATGGTGAATCATGTCGTCCATGGTCACGGGGATAGTCGAGCTGTGTCCCAGCACCATCTCGCCCAGCGTGTCCCCGACAAGGAGCACCGGGACACCCGCCTGATCGAGTAGCCGGGCCATCGAGGCGTCGTAGGCGGTGAGCATGATGAAGCGCTCGCCCCGCTGCTTGAACGCGTGGACGTCACGCACGGTGATCGGCACTGTCGCCTCCTCGGAAAGGTAGCCGCAGAGATCTCAGCATAGTGCGCTCCCGCAGGTACGCCGACGAGCCACGCTTCACCCGGCTAAGGGCCGCGGTCCAGCGCGGCGCGAATCCGCTCGGCCGTCGGAGGATGGCTGTAGAGCAGGGCAACGGCAGCTCGGGGTGGTGCGAGGTCGGCCAGGTTCGACAACGCCAGGCGCCGGAAGGACGAGACGGCGGCTTCCGGATCCTTGGTCAAAGACAGCGCGATCTGATCGGCTCGGCGCTCGAAGCTGCGCGATACGGCGCTCTGGAGCGGCAGGGTGAGGAGTCCCACGACGGTTGCGTACAGGACCAGCAGAGGCAGGGCGCGCAGGTCCGAGGGCCCCGATGAGCCCGCCCACGACCACCACTCCTCCCGGCCCGACAGCAGGGCGAGCAGGCCGAAGCCTCCGAACAGCCCTACGGAGGAGAGCGCGATGTTCTTCAGGACATGGCTCTCGGCCTCGTGTCCGAGCTCGTGAGCGACCACGAACAACGTCTCCCGTTCGGTGCCGGAGCGCAGGAGCGTGTCGTACAGGACCATGCGCTTGGTCTGGGAGAAGCCCGCCACGTATGCGTTCTCCGCAGTGCTGCGGCGGCTTGCGTCCGCAACCAAGACCTCTCCGAGCGAGACGTCGGCGGCGACCGCCAGGGCTTTGATCCGTCCGGCCAGGTCCCGGTCCTCGAGCGGAGTGAAGCGGTTGAATAGCGGCGCCACCACCACCGGCCACACGAACGCCAGCAGCACGCTCAGAAGCGTGAACGCGCCCCATCCCCACAGCCACCAGGTGCCCGGCTGCCAGCGGACTACCGCGAAAAAGACCGCCGCCCCCACCGCCCCCGTGATCATCCCGATCACCAGCGAGCGGAGCTGATCCGTGGCCCAGGCCCCAGAGCTCTGGGTCGACAGGCCCCAGGCCTGCTCGATGGAATAGCCACGCACGAACGACAGTGGCAGGCCGGCGAGCGTGATCGCTGCGACCACGGCCGCACCGGCCAGGGCAGAGGCCACGAGAAAACCCCCAGGGACGCCGTCGAGCAGACCGACGACCCGTGCGAAGGGCCCCCGTGCCAGCATCACGAGTACCGCAACCTGCAGAGAGATGGAGAGCCCGAGAAAGAGGTAGGCAGGCCCCCTGTAGGCGCCGTGCCTGGCGACCTGTTGGGGGGTGAACCGGGCCCCCAGAGCCGGGTCGCGGGACTCGGACGGCGGCTCGGCCAGGCGCACCTCGGCAGGCGTGCGCGAGACGAGGGCGAGGAGCCCGGTCGCGGCCCCTGCAAGCAGCAGGATCACGACTACCGCTTTGCCCACGCTCACTCTCTCAGCCTACGCGGCGGGATTCCCCGTCGGAGCGCGGCTTGAAGCGCAAGACAGGGAGCAGACCTACCCCCGAGAGCACCTCCAGGGGCGAGTCGAGCTCTTCGTCGAGCTCGACCTCGGTCCCGGGTGGGTGCAGCACCGCGGTCACTAGGCAGTCTTCGCAGTGCTCGGTGCGGAACATCACGCAGTCGCTGCAATCGATCCTCACGGCGGCCTCCTCCGGGCGTTGGTGAACCTATGGCAATGAACCTAGGACAGGCCTGTGACACTCGGTCCTCTGGGGACTTTTCGGGCATCAGCCCCGCCCACCGGGCCGTCGTAATCTCCGGGTGGGCGTCGAAGCCTGCCGCAAGACGGTGGCAAGAGCGGACCGAGACATCTGCCGACAAAAAACTGTGGGCAGGAGCCGACCGAGGACATTCACCACCGTCGGCGTGGGCGGGCGGGTTCAGCGGAGGGCGGCCAGCAGCTGCTCGGAGGTGGCGATCGTCGCCCCGAGCTTCCGGCAGAGCTCCTGAAGCTCCTTGTCGCTGGTGGCTACCACCACGGGGTCGGGGGGCCACGAGGCAAGCCAGGCCACGAGGTGATCATCGCCCGATTCCGGGGGCCGCGAATACTCGACCTTCACCGGGCCGCGGCGTCTTCGTGAGATGCCGGGGGCGACTTCGGCCCCGTCGAAGACCACGGTTGCGAGCACCCCGTGCCGGCGAATGAGCCGGGCGACCTCATCGACGGTGCGGGCGCGCTGGTCCTCCGTGGACAGTGCCTTGAACGCGCCCTCCTGCTTCGCCACGTTGTATCCGTCTACCAGCAGATGCACGCCCGGCTCGCTGAGCCACTGGGCGAGAGTGGCCGGGTCGTCCTCCAGCAGCCCGGGTGGAGCCGACAGTGGCCGTCGGGGGCGCGGGCGGGCGGCGCTGCGCTTCCTTCCGGCTTCGATGCCGTCCCCAACCCCAGCGTTCTTTGGATCCCCGGCGTCACGGCCAGCGGCCTGCGCCTGCTCCCAAGCCTCCGCCCGCCGAGCATCCTCCTTTACCTGCCGGCGGAGAACCTTGGTCTCGGCCCGCGCCCGATCCCGCTCGTCCGCAGCCTTGTCCGCAACGCGCTGCAGCCTCCGCAGCTCCCTCTCCTGCGCCTGCTTGGCGCCCGCGGCGGCCGCGACCTCCCGGCGAGCCGCGCTCTCCGCTGCCTCTGCCCTCCCCCGCAGCTCTTCTAGCTGCCGAGTTAGTGCCGCGGTGCTGGAGCCATGCTCTCGAGCCGTGGCTCGCAACTCCGCCCGCAGCCTGCGGACCTCTGCCTTGTGGTCGCGTTCGGGCGCAGCGGATCCAGCTGCCTCGAAAGCCGACTCGGTGGGTGGGGTCTCGGGACTGGGAGCGGCCGCGCCTTGGATCTGCTCCTCCCATCCCTCGGCCCGCTCGGCAACCACGCTCAGCACACGCAGCTCCGCCTCCGAGAGGCGGGGCCTGCTCTCGTCCAACCAATCGAGGATGGCTTTGCGCAGGTCATCGTCTTGGTCGAGAGCTTCCAGCAACCTGTCTCTGTGCTGCCGCAGAGCCGACTGACGAAACTTGCGGAAGCGCCGGATCGAATGCGGGAGCTCCGACACCGGCGCCGCCCGCAGATAGGCGCCGAGGGCCCGCAACAGGTCTCTCTCGACGCCTTCCGGGATCCTCACTTCGGAGGTGTTGTCAGGCGCCTGAGCGTCAGGACGACGGTGTCGTCGGTGACCTCGCCGAACGACTGCGCATCTTCGTAGACGCTCCGCACCAGCTCCTCGGAGGATGCTTTCGCCGCATGACGTCCGATCGAAGCGGCGACCCTCTGGGCTCCGAACAGCTCGTTGCCCTGTCGCGCCTCCAACAGTCCGTCCGTGAACACCACGAGTCCGTCTCCAGGCCCCAGCGGGGTCTTCTCGGTTGCGTAGGTCTGCTCCTCGAACGCTCCCAGCAGGTGCCCGGGAACCGTTATCGACTCGACCGTGGCTGTGGCGGCACGGAAGACGAACGGCGGGGGGTGGCCGCCGAGGGCGAACTCGAGGACGTGGTCGTGTGTGTTGAGGACTCCGTAGAAGGCGGTGGCGAAGCGATCGTTGCCGATCCGGCCGACAAGGGCGTTGTTGAGGTGGTAGAGGACCGAGTCGGGCCTGGGGTTGCGGAGCGCGTAGGCGCGCAGCATGTACTTCGCCATCGCCGTCTGTGCCGCCGCCTCCAATCCCTTGCCCGAGATGTCGCCCACCACCACAGCCACCGAGTGATCAAGCTCGAAGACGTCGTAGAAATCCCCACCGACCTCGGCGTCGGCTTCGGACGCTTGATATATCCAGGCGAGCTCGTAGCCCTCTACCTGCGGCAAATCGCGCGTGACCAGTGCCCTCTGGAGGATCTTCGCCATCGCCCGCTGGCGCTCGAACCGCTGTGAGTTCTCGATGGCGATCCCGGCCTGGGCGGCCGCCACCCGCAGGGCCTCGGCGCGCAGGGGGCCGAGGGTTAGGGGCCACTCGAAGGAGAGCACGAGAGCACCGAGGATGGAGCCGTCGGAAGACAGGAGGCCGACGGCGAACGCCGCGCCCGAATTCGAAGCGGCGGACCCCGGAAGGGCGGTCACCTGACGCTGTTGCAGCTGCGCCCAGGGGAGACCGTCGTCGGAGCCTTCGACAATCGTCGCCGGGGAATCGACCAGCACCACCTCTACATGGTCGGCATCGACCAGGTCGCGCGCGGCCCCGCAGATCTCGTCGGTCAGCGGGCTCAGGCGTTGCCGGGTGGAGATCCTGAGCCCGAAAGCCCGGATCTTTGTCAGCATCGTGAAGCGGCGGGCATTGACCAAGGCCATCCCCAGGAGGCGAGCGATCCCTTCAGCCATGCGCTCCTGGCGGCGGCCGAAATCGTGGGGGCGGCTGAACTCGAGCCCCATTCCCCCAATGGCCTCCTCGCCCCGCAACAGCGGGATCCCGATATAGGCGCCGAGAGACCGCCGCCGTGCCTGTTCGGGATCCAGCAAGGAGGTCGTGGATATGTCCGAGAGAACCATTACCTCCTGGTGATCGAGCACGTGGGTCATGAGCGGCAGCCCTCCACGAACCCCGGCCCGCTCCTTTAGGTGCGCCAGCAAGTCGGCATCAAAGCCCAGCGAGCTCACGATCTTGAGCCCCCCGCTTCTCTCCCTCCTCGACACGACGTAGGTGCGCTCGGCCCCGAACATGTCGGAGCACGCTTCCACCGCCCGGCGAATCGTGTCCTCGAAGCCGCGCATCTCAGAGAGCCTGGAGGCGAGCGTGAGCAGGGAGCTCGCCGCCGACGCCTCGGCACGCGCCGAAGACAGCATCGCCTCGAGCTCCTCTCTCGTCGCCGGGTGGCCTGTCTCCATGGAAGCCGATCCTATGGCGGACCCCCGCGTCATCGGGGTCGTGAAGTTGGGGGCCGGGTGGAACTAGCCAAGTGCGGGCCGGGTCGAGGGTGGCTAAAGCGGACCGTGGACCTCTGGACACGTCTTCTTGTGGGTAGACGCGGACCGTGGACATTTGCCACCGCGTGGGTGGTCGCAGGGCCGCGGAACTTCGTCGGACAGGACCGGCTACTCGCCGGTGGTGCCGTCGATCAGCTCACGCACGATATCGGCATGACCGTTGTGGCGGGCTGTCTCCTGTATCAGGTGTAACAGTACCCATCGCAGGTTGGGGCGTGCCTCGCCACCGTGAGCGCGCCGGGCCACGGCATCGAGCTCTGCGGCCGAGGCGATAGCGCGGTCGCGCTCGATCTCCGCCTGGTAGAGCGCGAACACCTGCTCGGCGGTCTCGTCCGGCTCGACCCGGAAATCGGCATCGGGATCTTCGTCGGTCCACGGGAAGCGCACCTCGTCCCCGGCATGGATCCACTGGAACCACCAGCGCTCGACGTAGGCGAGGTGCTTGACCAGCCCCAGCAAGCTCGTTCCCGAGGGCGTCAGCTCGCGG
>Ga0136613_10002102_pt1 | contig 10596 bp, 13 predicted proteins | sample AntDrymUQ2722106_2_FD_106649 | JGI IMG/M metagenome (GOLD analysis project Ga0136613, IMG submission 106649) | Polar desert sand microbial communities from Dry Valleys, Antarctica - metaG UQ272 (21.06) | ecosystem: Environmental > Terrestrial > Soil > Desert | place: Antarctica: Dry Valley... | reverse complement strand
TCGCGGAAGCAGTACCAGAACATCGACATCGCGCCGAGGTCCAGCGCGCTCGTCCCGAGCCACACGAGGTGGCTCATGATCCGGTTGAGCTCCATGTGGATGACGCGCAGGTACTGCGCGCGCGGGGGGATCTCGACCTCGAGCAGGGCCTCGGTCGCGCCACAGAAGGCGTAGGCGTTGAAGTAGTAGGCCAGGTAGTCCATCCGCTCGATGACCGGGATCGCCTTCCAGTAGCTCTTGTCCTCGGCCGTCTTCTCGATGCCGGTGTGGACGTAGCCGATGATCGGCTTGAGGTCGCGCACGATCTCGCCGTCGAGCGTGATGAGCAGGCGCAGCACCCCGTGCGTGGCCGGGTGATGCGGGCCCATGTTGAGCGTCAGCAGCTCCTGGTCGCCCTCGGAGCGCACGCGCTCGAGTGGCTCCATCGTGATCGACTCTTCGAGCTTGCGGTACTCGGAGGTCTCGTCGGCAGTTGTGATCTCGGTTGTCATTGCGAGCACCTCCTTTCCGGCTCGATGAAGAGACGGCTTCGCCGTTCGGTCGCCGGAACCGGCGACCTTCCGGCGACGTCACCGCAGCGATGACGCGCTGTCATTGTGGGTACGTCCTCCCGTGCGCCTCGTCGACGGTGAACATGACGGGCTCGCCGCCGATCGGGAAGTCGCGGCGCTGCGGGTAGCCCTCGTAGTCCTCGGGCATGAGGATCCGGCGCAGGTCGGGATGGCCCTCGAAGATCACCCCGAACATGTCGTAGATCTCGCGCTCCTGGTGGTTGGCGGTCGGCCAATCCGGCGTCACCGACTCGACGACCGGGTCGTCGAGCGCGACGCGCAGCTTGATCGTGAGGCGGTCGAGTGCGCTCATGTCCAGCAGCTCGTAGTGCACGCCGAGGCGCGGCTCGTCGGGGTAGTAGTCGACGCCGTGCACCGACATCAGCGCGCTGAAGCCCTTGGATCGCAGGCGCGCCAGCGTCTCGCGGATCGCCGCCGGGCTGACCTCGATCGTGCCCTTGTCGCGGAAGTGCAGCGTGTCGATGACCGACGCCGCGTCGGCCTCGCGCAGCTCCTCGGCCAGGAGCTCGAGGCCGACCGCGTCAGGCACCGCTCGTGTTCCCGGCCTGGAAGACGTTGATCGCGGTCTCGCCGGACTCGCCCGAGGCCTCGAGGATCTCCTCGGTGCCGTGCGCGCCGTGCCCGTCGCGCCAGCCGAGGTCGGGATCGTCCTGGATCTTCTTGCGCAGCTTGAGGATCCCGTGGATGAGCGCCTCGGGGCGCGGCGGGCAGCCCGGCACATGCACGTCGACGGGCATGAACTTGTCGGCGGGCACGATCGCGTAGTTGTTGAAGACGCCCATCGAGCTCGAGCAGGCGCCCATCGCGATCGCCCACTTGGGCTCGAGCATCTGGTCGTAGATGCGCCGCACGACCGGCGCCATCTTGATCGAGACGCGGCCGGAGAGGATCAGCAGGTCGGCCTGGCGGGGGGAGGCGCGGAAGGCCTCGAAGCCGAAGCGCGCGATGTCGGTGCGCGCGGCGACGATCGACATCATCTCGATCGCGCAGCAGGCCAGGCCGAAGGTCGCCGGGAACAGCGCGTTGGAGCGCGCCCACGCGACGGCCTTGTCGAGCGTCGTCGTCAGCACGCGCTCCTCGACGTAGCGCTGAAGGTCCTCGTCCTTGAGGTCACCGCGCAGCATGTCCTGCGCACGCAGCTGGCGGATGCGAAAGTCATCCTTGGACGGAGGGCCCAGGTCGATATCAGGGTTTCGCCCGCCGCTCGCCGCGAGCGGCGAGCTCTGGGCGACGTCACCTGTGAGCTTCTCGCGCTTTACCGCCATTCGAGCGCGCCCCTTCGCCAGACATAGACGAACGCGGCCATCAGCAGCGCGATGAAGACCGTGATCTCGATCAGCGCGAACGTCCCGAACGCCTTGAGCTGGATCGCGACCGGATAGAGGAAGATGACCTCGATATCGAACAGGATGAACAGCATCGCGATGAGGTAGAAGCTGATTCCGAAGCGAAACCCCTGCTGGACCTCGGACGGCAGGCCGCACTCGTAGGGATCTGTCTTGCTCGGTATGTCGCGGCGCGGGCCGAACAACATGTTGAACGCCCCGAAGGCCGCGCCCACCGCTGTCCCGAGGCCGACGAAGACGAGCGCCGGCAGATAGGTCTTGAGCACAGTCTTCTTTCTATCAGCTAGCCCTACCCAACCGGATGACTAGCACGACGATCGCCACGGTCGCCGCACTATCGACGCTCGTCGTCAACTCGGTCGCGGCCGCGTTCGCCGGCTGGCGCTGGTGGCGCGTGGAGCCCCACGACGCGGTCTGGCCGATGCTGCGCGGCGGTCAGATCGTCGCGGGCCTGTGGGCGCTGGCCGCGGGTGTGCTCGCGCTGACCGGGTTCGAGCCCAGCGACCGCCTGTACTGGCTCTACGCGGTACTGCCGGTCGCCGTCGGCGTGATCGCCGAGCAGCTGCGCATCGCGTCAGCCGAGCAGGTGCTCGAGCATCGCGGCCTGGGCGAGGCCCAGGACGTGGGAGCGCTGCCCGAGTCCGGGCAGCGCTCCGTCGTCCTGGCGATCGTGCGCCGCGAGATCGGTGTGATGGCCCTCGCAGCGCTGGTCGTGGCGTTCCTTGCGCTACGCGGGGCGCTGATCTCCTAGTTCGTCGGGGGCCGCCATCACCCCGTCTGCGCGATCAGCCCTTCACTGGCCTCCCACAGCCGCCGCTGGGCCTCGACGTCGTAGGACCGGGCCGCCGAGCGCCGTTCGCGGCAGGCCGCGAAGTAGCGCCCGCTGCTGCGCTGGACCTCGGACGAGCTGGCGAGGTAGATCTGTGTGCGCGCGCCGCGGCGCGCGGAGGCCGCCAGCGGCGGCAGCTGGATGGCGGTCATGAGCGCACGCATCGCCAAGCCGTTGTTGCGCCCGAAGCCGCTGCGCACGAGCCCGGGATGGAGCGCATTGGCGGTCACGCTCGTGCCCTGCAGCCGGCGCGCCAGCTCGTAGGTGAACAGGACGTTGGCGAGCTTGGAGCGCGCGTACGCATCCCAGCCGTTGTAGCCGTAGGCGAACTGCAGGTCGCTGAAGTCCAGCCGCGCGCCGGTGTGGGCGAGCGATGAGACGGTGACGATCCGGCTCGGAGCGCTGCGCTGCAGCCGCTCGCGCAGCAGCGTGGTGAGCAGGAAGGCGCTGAGGTGGTTGACCTGGAAGGTGTGCTCGACGCCGTCGATCGTGATCTCGCGCTGGGAGAGCATCAGGCCCGCGTTGTTGACGAGCACGTGCAGTGCATCGAAGCGGCGCTGCAGGTCGGCCGCCGCGGCGCGCACCGAATCCAGGTCGGCGTGGTCGCAGCGCACGACGTGGACGTCGGCGTTGGCGCTGCGCTGCACGACGCGCTCGCGCGCGGCCTCGCCGCGCTCGCTGCTGCGGCACAGCATCGCGACCGTCGCCCCCATCCGCGCGAGCTCGAGCGCGGTCTCAAAGCCGAGGCCCGAGGAGGCGCCGGTGATCGCGCAGACGCGGCCGATCACGTCAGGGGCGATCGGCGATCGAGGTGTAGCGTCCGCGGTAGAAGACGAGCGGGTCGCGCTCGTCCTGAACGGCCATCCCGATGACCTCGCCGATGCCGATCATGTGGTCGCCGGCCGCGCGCAGCTCCACGAGTGAGCACGCGATCCAGGCCAGTGCGCCGTCGAGCACGGGCACGCCATGGGATTCGCGGTGCGTGACGCTGTCGAACTTCTCGCGCGCGACGCGCTTGGAGGCGAACACCGCGGCCAGCTCCTCGTCGCCCGCACCGAGGACGTTGACGGCGAAGCGGCGCGAGTCCTGCACGATGTCAAGCGTGCGCGACTGCAGGTCGAAGCAGACGAGCAGTAGGAGCGGATCCAGCGACAGCGACGCGACGGCGTTCGTCGTCATGCCCGCCGGCCCTTCGGGTCCGGTGGCCGTCACGACCGCCACGCCGGTTGCGAAGCGGCCGATCGTGTCGCGGTACGCGGCCAGCGCGTTCTGTGCCGCGGCGCTCATCGTCTTACCTTCAGCGTGCCGAACTGTCCGAGGTCGTCGTGGTTTGCGATCGTGCAGACGAGCCGGTACTCGCCGGGTGTGAGCTGGAGCTTGATCGGCTCGCCGGTCTGCTGGGGCTGCATCGTCTGCGTGCGGCCGATCTCGATCGGCTTGGCAGCGAACTTCTCGGGCACAAGCTGGACGACCACGTTGTGGGTCAGCCGGCCCGTGTTGCGGGCGGCGAACTTCATCCGCCCGGCCTTGACCGACACGTTCTGCGGAACGATCCGGTACTCGTCGAGCGCGATGCGCAGGATCGGGCGGTCGGTGCGGAAGACCTCGGGCTCGCCACAGCCTGTCAGCACGGCGGCGAACGCCGCGCAGGCGGCGAGGAGGGTGCGTGAGCGGGGCATCGCCCACGGGATTGTTCCGTATGATCTGCGCCGCCCATGCCAAGCCGCGCATCGACCGCCGTCTGCCTTGCCATCGCGGCTCTGCTTGCGGCGGGCTGTGGCGAGCAGAGCGTGCAAGTCTCCAAGGACGATCCGACCTATCAGGGCGCCGTGCTGTTCTCCGAGCGGTGCGGCATGTGCCACACGCTCACCCCGGCGGGCACGCAGGGCTCGGCGGTGGACGTGGCCGAGAAGGAGACCGTCGACGGCCCGGACTTCGACGCGCGCAAGGAGAGCAAGGAAGACGTCCTCTACGCGATCGCCAACGGTGGCTTCTCCGGCGCGATCATGCCCGAGAACATCGCCACCGGGCCGGAGGCCGACGCGATCGCCGAGTTCCTCGCCAAGTACTCGGGTGGCTAGGCCAGCGGTTCGGGCTCCGGCGGGTAGCTTCGCTGGAGCTCGTCGCGGCCGCTAGTGGGTCACCGATGGACGTGCGACCCACTCGTGCTTGATCTCAGACTCATCCGACGCGAACCCGACATGGTTCGCGCGGCGCTCGCGCGGCGCGGGCCCGATGTCGCCGGGCGCGTCGACCACGTGCTGGAACTCGATGCGCGCTGGCGCGAGGCGGCGCAGCGAGCGGAGGGCCTGCGCGCCGAGCAGAAGTCCGCCTCGGATGAGCTGGCGGCCGGTAAGCGCGAGGGACGCGACGTCGAGGCGCAGCTCGCGCGGCTGCAGGAGCTGTCGGGCGAGGTCAAGGCACTCGGCGAGCGTGCGCGCGAGGCGGAGGCGGGGCTCCAGGAGCTGCTGGCGACGCTGCCCAACCTGCCCGACCCGAGCGCGGCCGAGCCGCAGGACGAGGTGCTGCGCGAGGTCGGCGAGATTCCCGAGTGGTTGTCGGTGGAGGGCCGCGACCACCTCGAGCTGGCGGGGGAGCGGATCGACACGGAGCGCGGCGCGCGCCTGTCGGGCGCGCGCTTCGCCTATCTGCGCGGCGATCTCGTGCGGCTCGAGCTGGCGCTCGTGCAGTGGACGCTGGCGAAGCTGACCGGCCACGGCTTCGAGCCGGTGATCCCGCCCGTGCTGGTGCGCGAGCAGGCGCTCTACGGGACCGGCTTCCTACCCGACACCGAGCAGCAGATCTACCACCTGCCCGCGGACGACCTGTACCTCGTCGGCACCAGCGAGGTGGCCCTGGCGTCGCTGCATGCCGGCGAGATCCTCGCCGCGGGCGATCTGCCGCTTCGCTACGCCGGCTTCTCGCCGTGCTTTCGCCGCGAGGCGGGCGCGGCGGGCAAGGACACGCGCGGGATCTTCCGCGTGCACCAGTTCGACAAGGTCGAGATGTTCTCGTTCGTGGACCCGCAGCAGAGCGCCGACGAGCACGAGCGGCTGCTGGCGATCGAGGAGGAGATCCTCGGCGAGCTCGGGGTGCCCTACCGCGTGGTCAACATCGCCGTCGACGACCTCGGCGCCAGCGCCGCGAAGAAGTACGACCTCGAGGCATGGCTACCCGGGCAGGGGCGCTATCGCGAGCTGACCTCGACGTCGAACACGACCGACTTTCAGGCGCGACGGCTGCAGATCCGGGTGCGCGAGGAAGGCGGCAAGCCGGAGACGCTGCACACCCTCAACGGCACGGCGGTGGCGGTCGGGCGGACGATCATCGCGCTGCTGGAGAACGGGCAGCGCGAAGACGGGTCGGTCGAGCTGCCGCAGGTGCTGGTGCCCTTCGGAGCGCCGGCGGAGCTGCCGCCGGCCTGACGCCCCCAGGCGCGCTGAGTTGTTGCAGCGGCGCGCCTGAGTTGTTGGGGACGCATGTAGTTCCGTGACGCCGGGGTGGTGAGGATGAGCCCATGACCGCTTCATGGCGGCTGTGCTGGCCGGTGGGGAAGGCGCGGTGCTGAGCCACTTCGCAGCGGCCGCGCTGTGGGGTTCTTGCGCTGGCGGCCGGGACCCGCAGAGGTGATCGTTCCCGGCGATAGAGGCCGCACGCAGAAGCGCCTGCACGTTCATCGCGCACGCGCTCTCGATCCGCGTGACGTGACGCGACATCAAGGCATCCCGGTGACTACCCCAGCGCGGACCTGTCTGGACGTCGCGGCGCGATCCTCGCCGGAGGCGCTCCGGCGCCCGGTTCGTCAAGCGCAGGCCGAGCATCGCACGAGCGTGCGCCAGATCGCCGACGTGCTCGCTCGAGCGAACGGCCATCGGGGGGGCCAGGAAGCTGGCCCATCTGATCGCGACCGGTCCGGCGCCGACCCGCAGCGAGCTCGAGGATCTCGTGCTGGACCTGCTGTTGCGGCGGCCTGCCCCACCCGGAGGTCAACATGCCGCTCGTCTGCCTCGGCCGGCGGGTCATTCCCGACTTCCGCTGGCCCAGGCAGCGGCTCGTCCTCGAGGCCGACGGAGTCGCCTGGCACGGCGGCAAGCTCGCGCGCGAGGACGATGCCGAGCGTCAGGCCGTCCTCGAAGCCAGCGGCGAGCGGGTCATCCGTGTTACCTGGGACCAGGCCGTGTGTCGACCCGACCAGTTGCTGACGCGTGTGTGGGCGGCCTGGCCGACCTAGATGGCCGCTGTCCCCGGCGCCACCGCATGTGCCCACCGCGCCCACGGCTCCGCCAGCTGCGCCTCGAGCTCGGCCAGGCCGCGGGCAGCAGCGCGCCGCAGCGCGCCGCCGCGTGCGAGGGCGTACCGCGGCTCGTCGTGCGCATCGGCGCCGAGGAGACACAGCGTGCCCGCCACGCGATCGCCGGGAGCGAGCGCTACGTGCGCGTCATGGCGCCACGAGGCGGGCTCGAGGCGCAGCGCGTCGTGGAGCACGACGCCCTCGTCGTCGGTCACTCGCAACGTGCTGACGAGGCGCCCGCCGGCCTCTCCGGCGCGCCCGAGGACGACGGTGTCGCGCAGCGCCGCGATCGCGCCGGCGGCCAGCGTCACCGTCGTCGAGCGCTCGACATCGGCGCCCGCGGCCACGATCAACGGCGGGTCCTCGAGCACGAGGCGGGCGCCGGGCCCGACATCGATCTCGAGCTCAAGACGGGTTCGCGCGGCCCCCGGCAGCGCGAGCGTCGCGGCGATCGGGCGCACGACGAGCGTCGCGTGTGCGCCGACGACGATCCGCACGCGATCGTGGTCGCCCGAGAGCGGCCCGGCCTGAGTCGGCAGCACGCAGGCCTGCACGGCGCCGCGACCCGCATCGAGAACGCGCGGGGCGAGCCGCTCGCCACGCCGCAGCCGCTGCACGACGTGACCGCGCGCCGTGCGCTGAACGCACAGGAGCGCCCCGTCGCCGACGGGCGACTCCTCCACGCGCTCAATGCGCGTGGTGATGATGGTCCTCGGTGATCGCAGCGACGCTGGACCGAACATGTCCGAGTGCGCTGAACTGCTCCGATCGCCCGCGCACCCAGCGAGCGATCGTCCCCGCGCCTGCGGTCGCAGCCAACGACAGGGACTCCACCGGCAGCGCCCCGCGACGCGCCTGCGCCTCACGCACCATCAGCTCCACATCCGCGCCGACGTACGGCGCGAGGTCGGTCTTGTTGATGACGAGCAGGTCCGAGCGCGCGATGCCGGGGCCGCCCTTGCGGGGGATGTCGTCGCCCCCCGCCACGTCGATGACGAAGATCTGCGCGTCGGCGAGCCCCGGGCTGAAGATCGCGGTCAGGTTGTCGCCGCCGCTCTCGACGAAGACGATGTCGAGTGGGCCGGTCGCGCGCTCGAGGTCGGCGACCGCCTCGAGGTTCGTCGAGATGTCGTCGCGGATCGCGGTGTGCGGACAGCAGCCGGTCTGCACGGCTGCGATCCGCTCGGCGTCGAGCACGCCCGTGCGGCGCAGGAACTCCGCGTCCTCGGTCGTGTAGATGTCGTTCGTCACGACGCCGATACGCGCCGACGCGGCCAACTCGCGACATAGCGCAGCGATCAGGCTGCTCTTGCCCGAGCCGACCGGCCCGCCGACGCCGATCCGCAATGCGCGCTCAGCTGACAAACAGACGCTCCCTTCGGTCGTGGTGGACGGCCGCCCCCAGCTCGAGCCCGATCGCCGCCGGCGCCGGCTGCTCGGCGAGCGGACGCTCGTCAGCGGCCACCAGGCGTGCCGCGTCCTCGATCCACGGCGCCAGCTGCGCAACCCAGCGGGCCGCCTGCGCCGGATCGAGCGGCAGCAGCTTCAACGCGGCCGATGCGACCGTCGCAGCATCGTCGTACAGGGCGAGTGCCGCGAGCTGTTCGTTTTCGACACCCGTGGCCGCGGCCACGACCCCGAGTGCGACGGGGCGGGGGGTGGTAGGCGAGGCGTCGCGGTAGCGCTGGATGAGCGACGCATCCGCCGCCGGCCACACGGCGGCCGCCGAGCGCAGCAGCGCGCCGCCCAGCCTGCGCGCGCTCTCGCGCAGCACCGGGCTCGGGCAGCGCGCGGCGAACGCCTCGTCGACCGCCAGCGTGCCCGGCACGCCGTCCGAGTTCGCGCCGCGCCGCGCGGCCACGGCGATCCGCGCCTCGGGCTCGGCCACGAGCCGCAGCCGGCCGGCGATGAAGCCGCCGACCGCCCCGGCCTGGAGGCCATCGGCGACCGCCTGCTCGAGCCCGAGGGAGTGCGCGTAGCTGCCGGCGGGAAAGCGCCCGTCGGCGAGCAGCATGCTCAAGACGGTCGCCACCTAGAACAACTCGTAGCGCTGTGCCAGGGGGAGCTCCTCGGCGGGCGCGGGTGACATCTCCTCGCCGTCGATCCAGACCCGGAACGTGTCGGGCTCGACGCGGATCTGCGGCCGCGCCGCGTTGTGCGGCATGTCGGCCTTGCTCAACCCCCGCGTGTTGGCGACGGCGACGAGCGACGCCTCGAGCCCGAGTGAGTCAAGCGCCCCCTCGGCGAGCGCCTGCTCCGACACGAATGCGATCGACGAGCGCGCAGCCAGCCGGCCCGTCCCGGCGAACATCGGCGCCGAAAGCACCGGTTGCGGCGTCGGGATCGACGCGTTGCAGTCGCCCATCGGCGCCCACGCGATCGCTCCGCCCTTGATCACCAGCCGCGGCCGGATCGCGAAGAACGCTGGGTCCCACAGCACGAGGTCGGCCAGCTTGCCGACCTCGACGGAGCCCACCTCGGCGTCGATTCCGTGGGCGACGGCCGGGCAGATCGTGTACTTCGCGACGTAGCGGCGCAGCCGCTCGTTGTCCGCGCGACCCTGAGTGCCGGCGCCAAGCCGTCGCTTCATCGCGTGCGCGGTCTGCCACGTGCGCACGATCGTCTCGCCCACCCGCCCCATCGCCTGCGCGTCTGAGCCGATCATCGAGATCGCGCCGAGGTCGTGCAGCACGTCCTCGGCCGCGATCGTCGTCGCGCGGATGCGGCTCTCGGCGAAGGCCAGGTCCTCTGCGATCCGCGGGTTGAGGTGGTGGCAGACCATGAGCATGTCGAGGTGCTCATCGACCGTGTTGACCGTGTGTGGCCGCGTCGGATTCGTCGAGGAGGGCAGCACGTGCTCGAAGGACGCCACCTCGATGATGTCCGGCGCGTGGCCGCCGCCGGCGCCCTCCGTGTGGTAGGCGTGGATCGTGCGCCCGCCGATCGCATCGAGCGTCGACTGCACGTAGCCCGCCTCGTTGAGCGTGTCGGTGTGGATCGCGACTTGCACGCCCGTCTCGTCCGCAACCGACAGGCAGGCGTCGATCGCCGCCGGCGTCGAGCCCCAGTCCTCGTGCAGCTTCATCCCGCCCGCGCCGCCACGGATCTGCTCGAGCAACCCTTCCCTGGACACGGTGTTGCCCTTGCCGAGCAGCAGCACGTTGACCGGCGTCGCATCGAGCGCGAGCAGCATCTCGCCCAACGCCCGCGGCGACGGCGTGCAGGTCGTCGCGCGCGTGCCCTCGCTGGGACCGGTTCCGCCGCCGATCAGCGTCGTCACGCCCGCGGCGACGGCCTGTCCGACGATCTGCGGGCAGATGAAGTGCACGTGGCAGTCGATGGCGCCGGCGGTGAGGATCCGGCCCTCGCCCGCGACGACGTCGGTCGTCGGGCCGATCCGCAGCTCGGGATGCACGCCATCGGAGATGTCGGGATTACCGGCCTTTCCCAGTGCCACGATCCGCCCGCCGCGAACGCCGACGTCGCAGCGCACGATCCCCGCGTGGTCGAGCACGACGACGTTCGTGATCACGAGATCGGGTGCGCCCTGCGTCGCCG
>Ga0136613_10002100_pt1 | contig 10599 bp, 8 predicted proteins | sample AntDrymUQ2722106_2_FD_106649 | JGI IMG/M metagenome (GOLD analysis project Ga0136613, IMG submission 106649) | Polar desert sand microbial communities from Dry Valleys, Antarctica - metaG UQ272 (21.06) | ecosystem: Environmental > Terrestrial > Soil > Desert | place: Antarctica: Dry Valley... | reverse complement strand
CGGGCGGCTGGCACACCGAGGGTGCCGGCGCGGCGTACCCGGAGTCCACCCCACCGGGGCCGTGGGCGCGGGCCGGCCGGTGCTGGGCGCAGGTCGATCACCCGGTGGTGGACGTCAGTGTCTTCCTCGCTTGGACCGAAGGATCCCGCGCGGAGCTGGGTGCCGCCGCGCCGGTTCGCCAGGACACCCGATGATCCGCCATGCAACGGGGGCGCGTCCGGCGTCCCTCTTCCGGCGACTGTGGATCATCCGGGCGACAGGCGGTACATGGCGCAAGGGCAGGCATCGGCGGCCGCGAAGCCAGCGGGCTCACCCGCTGATCGGTGGACCGCGTCGTTGAGATGTACGAGCGTCAGGCCATCAGCGCGGCGTAACCCGGCTTGATCACGTCGTTGATCAGTTCGAGCCGTTCGTCGAAACCGAGGAACGCCGACTTCATCGCGTTGACCGTGAACCACTGCAGGTCGGCCCAGTCGTAGCCAAATGTCGACGCCAACGCAGCCATCTCGCTGGTCATCGAGACGCCGGACATCAGCCGGTTGTCGGTGTTGACGGTGACCCGGAAGCGCAGCTTGGCGAGCAGCCCGATGGGGTGCTCGGCCAGCGAGTCCGCCGCGCCGGTGTGCACGTTGGAGGTCGGGCACATCTCCAGCGGGATGCGCTTGTCGCGGACGTAGGCGGCCAGTCTGCCGAGCTTCGGCTCCCCGTCGTTGCCGACGCTGACGTCGTCCACGATCCGCACGCCGTGCCCGAGCCGGTCGGCGCCGCACCACTGCAGCGCCTCCCAGATCGACGGCAGCCCGAACGCCTCCCCGGCGTGGATGGTGAAGTGCGCGTTCTGCTGGCGCAGGTACTCGAACGCGTCGAGGTGCCTGGTCGGCGGGAAGCCGGCCTCGGCCCCGGCGATGTCGAATCCGAGCACGCCCTGGTCGCGGTAGCGCACCGCCAGCTCGGCGATCTCCAACGAGCGGGCCGCGTGCCGCATCGCCGTGAGCAGCGGGCAGATCTTGATCTCGTGGCCCTGTGCCGCCGCCAGCTCGGTTCCGACCCGGAAGCCCTCGAGCACCGCCTCGACCACCTCTTCCAGCGGCAGGCCCTGCTCGGTGTGCAGCTCGGGGGCGAAGCGCACCTCGGCGTAGACGACGCCGTCGAGGGCAAGGTCCTCCGCGCACTCGGCGGCGACCCGGACTACCGCGTCGGCGGTCTGCATCACCCCGACGGTGTGGCCGAAGGTCTCCAGATAGCGCTCGAGCGAACCCGAGTACGCCGCCTCGTTGAACCACTTGCCCAGCTCGGCCGGGTCCATGGTCGGCAGCTTGTCGTAGCCGGTGGCCTGTGCGAGCTCGATCACGGTGGCCGGCCGCAGCCCGCCGTCGAGGTGGTCGTGCAGTAGAACCTTCGGGGCGGTACGGATGTTCTCCTCGGCTAACGGTGCTGGCACGCCAACCACGGTAGCGCCTGCAGGTTGCGCGCTCGATCGTGCGGCGCAGACCCACATGAACACCAACGCACGCACCGTGTGCGACAAACTGCGACAACTCTGATACGCACCGTAGCCGCCGCAGTGGCCCCAGTCGAGCAGACCGCCGTCCCGGCTACCCTTTCCGGTCTAAGGCTCCCCACCTTCGACGAAAGCCGCCCGCCGTGAGCGACAACAGCAACCTGTCCTTCGACCGAATGCGCGGCATGCTGATGCGCGCCGCCGAGATCCGGGACAGCGAACAGCAGCAGATCTTCGACTCGCTGGACGAGATCCACTCCAGGCTCGCCACGCTGGACTCGCTCGGTGCCGTCCGCAAGCGGCTCGCCGAGCTGCCGGACCGCACCGAGGTCAGCGTCCTCGCCGAGCGGCTGGACGAGACCGTCGCCAAGCTCGACGGCCAGGAGACCGCGATCAACGCGGCGGCTCGGGGCGTCGACGCCATCGTCGACAAGCTGGCCAAGCCGTTCGCCCAGCTCGACGGGCGGCTGGACGCCATCGCCGGCCGGATGGAAGGCGTGTCCGGCCGGATGGAAGGGCTGGACGACCGCCTCGGTGGCCTGCACAAGCGTCTCGACGACCTCGACAACCGTCTCGACCGCAACGAGATGCGTCTCGACGGGCTGCCCAGCGCGCTGACCGGGCCGGTCCGCGAGCGGGTCGACGGGCTCGAGCGCACCCTGCGCGACTACATGAACGGCACCCGGGAGGCCGTGCAGCAGTCGCTGGCCGAGACCGGCGAAGGCGTGCGGCACCTGGTCGGTGAGACCGGCATCGGGCTGCACAACCGGCTCGAGGAGCTGGCCAACCGCCCCGCGGTCGACCCCACCGAGCAGCTCAGCACCCTCGCCGACCGGCTGGAGTCGCTGGCCACCCGGCTGGACACCGTCGCGGCCCGGCTGTACGCGGTCGAGGACGGCATCACCGGCCGGATCGGCAACCTCGGCGGCACCATCGAGCAGGGCATCGGCAAGCTCGACGCGACGCTGCTCGACCGACCCGACCGGGCGGCGCTGGCCAACGTCGTGCAGCAGGCCAACAAGGAGTCCGAGCGGCGCAACGCCGGCCAGTTGGACGAGGCGATGGCCACCTTCGCGGAGATCATCCTCGGCCGGGGCACCGCCGCCGTTCAGCCGCCCGTCATGCCGCCGCCGCGGCCGGCCCAGCGCCGCGGCCGCAGCAAGCCGGCGGTCAAGGCACTCAACGGCCGCAGCGCGGCCACCAACGACTCCGACGACTCCGACCTCGACTGACCTCCGGCCCGTGCGGTGATCGCCGTTTCGGTGCCGAAACGTGCGCTGAGCGAGCGCTAAGCAGCCGAACCGGCGATCACTCCGGGCGGACGGTGTCGATGACCAACGCCGGCCGCTCGGCGGCCTCGTCGGCGACGACCATCGCCCGCTCCAACGCCTCGCGGCCGGCGGGGAGCTTCTCCGGGGTGTCGGTGTGCAGCTCGGCCAACGGCTGGCCGGCGACGACGGTCTCACCGAGGCCGACGAGCAGCCGCACGCCCGCGGCAGCCTGCACCGGGTCCTCCTTGCGCGCCCGCCCCGCGCCGAGCCGCCAGGACGCAACGCCGACGTCGTAGGCGTCCAACCGGGCCAGCACGCCGTCGCGGGGTGCGGTGACCGTCTCCACGGTCCGCGCCACCGGCAGCTCGGCGTCCGGGTCGCCGCCCTGGGCCTCGATCATCTCCCGCCACTTCTCGTACGCGGCGCCGGAGGCGAGCACCTGCGCGGGGTCGATGTCGCCCAGCCCGGCGAGCGTGAGCATCTCGCGCGCAAGCGTCAGCGTCAGCTCGACGACATCCGACGGGCCGCCGCCGCGGAGCACCTCGACCGACTCCGCCACCTCGAGCGCGTTGCCCACGGCCCGGCCCAACGGCACCGACATGTCGGTCAGCACGGCGGTGGTCGCCACGCCGTGCGCCTGGCCGATCGCGACCATCGCCTCGGCCAGCTCGCGCGCTCGCTCGGGCGTCTTCATGAACGCCCCGGAGCCCGACTTCACGTCGAGCACCAGCCCGTCGGCCCCCTCGGCGATCTTCTTGCTCATGATCGAGCTCGCGATCAGCGGGATGGACTCCACCGTGCCGGTCACGTCGCGCAGCGCGTAGAGCTTGCGGTCGGCGGGGGCGAGGGTGGGCGTGGTGGCGCAGACGACCGCGCCGACCCGCTCCAGCTGCGTGGTGATCTCCTGCACGGACAGCTCGGCACGCCACCCCGGAATCGACTCCAGCTTGTCCAGCGTGCCGCCGGTGTGCCCGAGGCCGCGGCCGGACAGCTGCGGCACGGCGGCGCCGCAGGCCGCCACCAACGGCGCGAGCGGCAAGGTGATCTTGTCGCCGACGCCGCCGGTGGAGTGCTTGTCCACCAGCGGCCGGCCGCCGGTCCCGAGCCGCAGCCGCTCTCCCGAGTCGATCATCGCCTGGGTCCAGCGGGCCGTCTCGGCGGCGTCCATGCCGTTGAGCAGGATCGCCATGGCCAGCGCCGCCATCTGCTCGTCCGCGACCTCGTCGCGGGTGTACGCGGCCACCACCCAGTCGATCTGCTCGTCGGACAGCCGCCCGCCGTCCCGCTTGGCGATGACGACATCCATGAAACCGACGCTCACGGCAGGTCACCGGGCCCGAAGGCGTCGGGCAGCACCTCGCTCATCGGGCGCACCCCGCTCGGGGTATCCACCAGACAGTCCGGCCCGCCGAGCTCGTAGAGCACCTGCCGGCAGCGCCCGCACGGCATCAGCAGCTCCCCAGTACCCGAGCGGCAGGCCACCGCGACGAACCGGCCGCCACCGGTGAGCCGCAGTTGGCCGGCCATCGTGGTCTCGGCGCACAGCCCCAGACCGTAGGAGGCGTTCTCCACGTTGCACCCGGTGACCATCCGGCCGTCGTCGCACAGCGCCGCAGCGCCGACGCTCAGCCCCGAGTACGGCGCGTACGCGTGTCCAGCCGTCTGCACCGCGGCGTCCCGCAGCGCCGGCCAGTCAACGGGCGGGGTCAACCCTCAGCCACCCTCGCCGCGGCGATACCCCAGGCCGTCGGCGGCCGGTGGTCTCAGCCGTTGTGCGGCGATCGCGAGCACGAGCAGCGTCACGAGCTGCGGGGCGTACGCCGCCAGCTCGCGCGGCACAGTGTCCGTGGTGATGTAGAGCAGGTACACCAGCAGCCCTGCGCCGAGCGCGGCGGCCGCCGCGACCCACCGCCGCCGTGCCAGCCACCAGACCGCGACCGCCACCGCCAGCAGTGAGCCGCCGTAGAGCAGCGCGTGCACTGCCTCGCCGCCGGCACGTAGCTGCAGCCCGTCCACGAAGCCGAACAGCGCCGCGCCGGCCAGCGTCCCCGCAGGCCGCCAGTTGCCGAAGATCATCGCCGCGAGCCCGATGTAGCCGCGGCCACCGGTCTGGCCCTCCAGGTAACCGAGCTGACCGGGGAAGAGCACCAGCGCGGCCCCACCCATCCCGGCCAGCCCGCCGGAGATGATCACTGCGGCGTACTTGTAGGCGTACACCCCGATGCCGAGGGACTCCGCGGCGTACGGGTTCTCGCCGGTCGAGCGCAGGCGCAGCCCGAACGAGGTGCGCCAGAGCACGTAGTAGCTCAAGGGGACGAGCAGCAACGACAGGATCACCAGCGGACTCAGGCCGGTCAGCACACCGCGCAGCAGCCCGCCGAAATCGGACAGGATCGGGATCCGCTGCTCCTCCAGCGCGCCGAACCAGTCCGCCAGCGGCTGCACGGAGTAGCTGTCGAAGCCTTCTACCCGCGGCGACGACCTCGGGTTCCTGCTGATCGGCTCGAAGATCAACGCCGAGAGGTACTGCGTCACGCCGGCGCCGAGCAGTGTGATCGCGACACCGGAGATGATGTGGTTGACGTTGAACGTCACGGTCGCCACCGCGTGCAGCGCACCGCCGAGGGCGCCGAACACGATGCCGCCGACCAGGCCGGCCCACGGCCCCCAGTTGTAGCCGGCGAACGCCGCGCCCCAGGTCCCGAGGATCATCATGCCCTCGAGACCGATGTTGATCACGCCGGCGCGTTCGGACCACAGCCCGCCGAGCCCGGCGAGCAGGATCGGCAGCATCAGCCCGACCGCGGCCTGTGTCGTGCCGGAGGACGTCAGCTCGTTCTGCCCGGTGAGCGTCGCCGTCAGCGCCAGCGCAAACATCGCGATGCCGACCGTGATCATGGCCGTGGCCCACCGCGGCATCCGTCGCCCGCGGCCGGCCGGCTCGGGCCGTGCCGACTCCGGCGGTGCGGTGAGGCCGATGGTCACGACCGCACCGACCCTTCCTCGGCCTGGGCTGCGGGTCCGCCGCCGGGGTCTGCGTCGGCTGGGGCCAGCTCGGCGGCGACCCTGCGCTGCTCGGCGGCGAGGTCCCAACGCCGGACGATCTCGTAGGCCACGACGACCGACAGCACGATCGAGCCCTGCATGATGAGCACGATTTCGCGCGGGATGCCGACGTTGTCCAGCGCAAGCCCCGCCTTGTCCAGGAAAGCCCACAGCACCGCACCGAACGCGATGCCGACCGGGTGGTTGCGGCCCAGCAGCGCGATGGCGATGCCGGTGAACCCGTAACCGGCCGGCGAGGTGAGCGTGTACGCCATGTCACGGCCCAGCAGCTCGGGCAGCCCGGCCAGCCCGGCCACCGCCCCGGACATCAGCAGCGCAATGATCACCATGCGCCGCGCGTTCACTCCACCAGCGGTGGCCGCCGTCGAGGAGATGCCGGATGCCTTGAGCTCGAAGCCGAACCGGGTCCGACCGAGCAGGAACCAGTAGCCGACGCCCAACGCAGCCGAGACCAGCACCATGCCGAAGACCGTGCCGCCGCCACCGAGGCTGATGCCGGGGAACGCCCCGCTCGGCGCGATCGGCTGCGTGGAGATGTTGTTGCCCTGCAGCACGCCGAACGTGTCGTCGCGGATCAGGTAGGCGATCAGCCCGATCGCGATGAAGTTCAGCATGATCGTCGAGATGACCTCGCTGACGCCCCGGTAGGCCAGCAGGACCGCGGCGATACCCGCCCATGCCGCTCCGACCACCGCGGCGACCAGGAAGATCACGATCACGTGCAGCACCGGCGGCAGCGTCAGCATCCCGCCGACGATGGCCGCGACGCATGCTGCGAGGCGGAACTGGCCCTCGACGCCGATGTTGAACAGGTTCATCTGGAACCCGATCGCTACGGCCAGCGCCGCGAGGTAGTACACCGCCGCGGAGTTGACGATGTCGACCGCCGTCGTGCCCTCGCCGACCTGGGTGACCATCGCGCTCAGCGCCGTCGCGGGCGAGCCACCGCTGATCAGCACGACCACCACGCACAACAGCACGGCGAACACGATCGCCAGCGCGGGTGGCAGCAGCCGGCCCCGAAGCGCGGCGACCGTCATGCCGCAGCGCCTGCCCCGGTCATGGCCGCCCCGAGCTCCTCGGGCGTGACGGTGGACGGGTCCGCATCGGCGACGATCCGGCCGCGCAGCATGACCTTGATCGAGTCGGACAGTCCGATCAGCTCATCGAGGTCGGCGGAGATCAGCAGCACCGCAAGCCCGGCGGCCCTCGCGTCGCGGATCACGTCCCAGATGCCGGCCTGGGCGCCGACGTCCACCCCGCGGGTCGGGTGCGAGGCGATGAGCAGCCCCGGCTGACCGGACAGCTCGCGGCCGACGACGAGCTTCTGCTGGTTGCCACCGGACAGCGCGGCCACCAGCACGTCGCAGCTCGGCGTGCGGACGTCGAACTCCTCGATGATTCGCAGGGTGTCCTTACGGGTGGCGTTGGTGTCGATCAGCCAGCCGCGGGCCACCGGCGGACGGCTCTGGTAGCCGAGGATGCGGTTGGTCCACAGCGACTGCGGGGCGAGCAGCCCGTGCCGGGTGCGGTCCTCGGGGATGTAGCCGATGCCCTTCTCCCTGCGCTCCAGGGTCGTCGCCTTCGTCAGGTCCTTGCGAACGAGCTGCAGCTGTCCCGAGGTCGACTTGCGCATGCCCATGATCGTCTCGACGAGCTCAGTCTGGCCGTTGCCCTCGACGCCGGCGATGCCGAGCACCTCGCCGGCGTGCACGACGAGGTCGACACCGTCGAGCAGCATCCGCTCGCCACCCTCGGCGGCCAGCGTGAGCCCCTGGACGCGCAGCACCTCGCGATCGGTGACCGTCGAGTTGCGGGTCTCGGGCGTCGGCAGCTCGCTGCCGACCATCATCTCGGCGAGCTGGCGGCTGGTGACTTCCTTGGCGTCGACCGTGCCGACAGTGCGCCCGCGGCGGATCACCGTGACCGAGTCGGCGATCGTGCGCACCTCGTCGAGCTTGTGCGAGATGAACAGGAACGTGTAACCGTCTGCGCGCATCCGGCGCACGGTGTCGAAGAGGTTCGCTACCTCCTGCGGGACGAGCACCGCGGTCGGCTCGTCGAGGATCACCGTGCGCGCGCCGCGGTAGAGCACCTTGAGGATCTCCACCCGCTGCCGGTCGGCGACTCCGAGCTGCTCCAGCAGGACGTCGGGCCCCGCGGCGAGCCCGACCGTGCCGGCGAGCTCGGCGATGCGCGCCTTGGCGCGGGCACCGATGCCCGCGACGTTCTCCGCGCCGAGCACGACGTTCTCCGCCACGGTCAGGTTGTCGGCCAGCATGAAGTGCTGGTGCACCATGCCGATGCCGGCCTTGATCGCGTCGGCAGGCGAGCGGAAGCGCACCTCGGTGCCGTCCACCTTGATCGTGCCCTCATCGGGCTGCTGGAGCCCGTAGAGGATCTTCATCAGGGTGGACTTGCCGGCCCCGTTCTCGCCGCACAACGCGTGCACCTCGCCGGATCGCACGGCGAGGTGCACGTCGTCGTTGGCGACAACGCCGGGAAACCGCTTGGTGATCCCGACGAGCTCGACCGCGTCCTGGGATGTCACAAGCCGGTCACTTACGGCGTTGTCTTGACCGTGATCTGGCCACCCACGATCTGTGCCTTGTATGCGTCGAGCTTGGACGTGATGTCGTTGATGAAGCCGCCGCTGGTGGAGTAGCCGACGCCGTCAGCCTTCAGGTCGAACACCTTCGGCAGGCCGGCGAGGTTGTTCGACGCCACCGCGGAGATGTAGTTGTAGACCGCCACGTCGACTCGCTTGAGCATCGAGGTCAGGATGATGTTCTTCGACGCGGCCACCGGCGGCTGGTTGTACTGGTCGGAGTCGACGCCGATGCCCCACTTGGGCTTGTCCGCGGTGTTGGCCGCGTTGATGGCCTCGAACACGCCGTTCCCGGACAGGCCCGCCGCGTGGTAGATCACGTCGGCCCCTGCGTCCAGCTCACCCTTGGCGGCCACGTTCCCCTTGGCCGGGTCGGTGAACCCGGTGAAGTCGCCGGCCGGGGTCAGGTACCGCGACGTGATCTTGATGTCCGGCGCGACCGCCTTGGCACCCTGGATGTAACCGGCCTCGAACTTCTTGATCAACGGCACTTCGACGCCACCGACGAAGCCGATATGGCAGGCCTGGGTCTTGTACGCGGCTGCCGCGCCGACCAGGAACGAACCCTGCTCCTCAGCGAACACCAACGGCTGGACGTTGGCCGCACCTTCGACCGCACCATCGATGATCCCGAACTGGACGTTCGGGCTTTCCTTCGCCACCGTCGTGAGCGCGGGGACGTACCGGAACCCGATCGCGATGATCGGGTTGTAGCCCTCCGCGACGAGCTGGCGCAGCCGGCCCGCGGCGGAGGCCTCGCTCTCGCCCGCGGCAGCCGACAGCTCCTTGGTCTGGGTGATGCCGAGGTCGGCCTTGGCCTTGTCCAGTCCGGCGGCCGCCGAGTCGTTGAACGACGCGTCGCCGCGGCCGCCGATGTCGTAGGCGAAGCCGACCTTCAGCGCGCTCGCGTTCGGGCCTGGTGCGGCCTGCGTCGAGCTGGCGCCGGCAGCACCGCCCGCCGGTGGGTCGTTGCGCTTGCAGTCGCCACCCGCACTGGTGCTGGTCCCGCTGTCACGTGCACAGCCGACCACCGCCAACAGGGTGGTCAACAACGTCGCCAGCAAGACCAAGAAACGCCTCGTACGCACGTCCGCCTCCACTCGCTCGCCTCCGCCGGACGTTACCGGCGGGTAGGCCGTGCCGATCCCTCGCCTGAACCGCCGTGACCGAATCGTCGACAGCGGTGGGTGAGTGCCCGCTCACCTGACGATGCGTCTCGTGGCGCGCGCCCGGGGAGCTCGGCTCAACCAGGCTCAGGACCGTATCGCCGTTTGATCACCTTCGCTACGCCCGGAAGGCCCAAGGAGATGAACCTTTTGGCACGGTTAAGTCACGGCGTGCGAACGGCCCCTAGGCTCATCCGGTGCGGCGAGGGCGACGGGCGTGGCTGGTCGTCGCGGTGTCGGCCCTGTTGCTCGGGCTGGCAGCGACGCCTGCTTCGGGCCAGGCCGGCTGTGGCGAGATCAGTGGTCGCGCGGTCCCGCCGCCGCCGGTGGACACGTCCGAGGTTCCGGCTCCTGGGGCGCCTGCGCCGGCGCCGCTGCCCATCCCCACGACCCCGGTCGGCGGCCCGCGGATGGCCGAATGCGGTGTCGTGGCGGTGTCGGGAGCGCCGGTCCCGCCGACCGTCACCGCAGCGTCCTGGGTGCTGGCCGACCTGGACAGCGGCCGGGTCCTCGCGGCGTACGACCCGCACGCCCGGCACCGGCCCGCCTCGCTGATCAAGGTGCTCACCGCGCTGGTGGCGATCCGCAGGCTGGACCCGCAGGCCGTCGTCGTCGGCACGCCTGCCGACGCGCAGGCGCAGGGCAGCAGGGTGGGGATCGCGCCGGGCGGGCTGTACACCGTCCGGCAGCTGCTGCTGGGACTGCTGCTGAACTCGGGCAACGACGCGGCGAACGCGCTGGCCGGCCAGCTCGGTGGGGTGGAGGCGACGGTCGCGGAGATGTCGGAGACTGCGCGACGGCTGGGCGCGCTGGACACCCGGCCGGCCAGCACCTCGGGGTTGGACGGCCCGGGAATGAGCGCGTCGGCCTACGACCTTGCGCTGCTGTTCCGCGAGGCGATGCGGCTGCCGCTGTTCGCCGAGACCATCGCCACGCGGCTGGCCGACTTCCCCGGCCCGGGCCCCGGGCGGCCGGGGTGGCACATCG
>Ga0136613_10002099_pt1 | contig 10612 bp, 10 predicted proteins | sample AntDrymUQ2722106_2_FD_106649 | JGI IMG/M metagenome (GOLD analysis project Ga0136613, IMG submission 106649) | Polar desert sand microbial communities from Dry Valleys, Antarctica - metaG UQ272 (21.06) | ecosystem: Environmental > Terrestrial > Soil > Desert | place: Antarctica: Dry Valley... | reverse complement strand
CGCGAGCCAGTTCGCCTGCCGGAGAACGAAGACCTGACGGGCGTGCGGATCGGCGTTCCGAAGGAGATGAACGAGGCGGAGGGGATCGAGCCAGGCGTGGCAGAGGCGGTGCGGCGAGCGATCGAGCTCGCGGCGGAGCTCGGGGCGGACGTGGGGGAGTGCAGCCTGCCACGCTCGATCGCCTACGGCCTCCCGTGCTACTACCTGATCGCCCCGGCCGAGGCGTCGTCCAACCTCGCGCGCTACGACGGAGTCCGTTATGGGCCCCGGGTTGAGGCCGACGGGTTCTACGAGATGGTGGAGCGCACGCGCGATGCCGGCTTCGGTGACGAGCCGAAGCGGCGCATCATGCTGGGCACCTACGCCCTCTCGGCGGGGTACTTCGACGCGTACTACGGGCAAGCCCAGAAGGTGCGGACGGTGATCGCGCGCGAGCACGCTGCAGCGTTCGAGCGGTACGACGTGCTCGTCTCGCCGACGTCGCCGACCGTCGCGTTCGAGCTCGGCGCCAAGGCGACCGATCCACTCGCGATGTACCTCTCGGATCTGCTCACGATTCCGTCGTGCATGGCCGGACTGCCCGGGCTGAACGTCCCGTGCGGCCTCTCGGCAGGATTGCCGGTTGGTCTGCAGCTGATCGGGCCGCAGTTCTCGGAGAACACGCTCTTCCGTACCGGGCACGCCCTCGAGCGCGCCCTCGCCTTCGACCCCGTCCCCGAGCGCCTGCGATGACCGGCGCAGGTCCGACGGAGCCGGCCAGGAGCGGAGTTGCCGGCTTTGCCGGCGTTGACGAGTGGGAGCCGGTGATCGGGCTCGAGATTCACGTCCAGCTGAAGACGCGGACGAAGATGTTCTGTCGCTGCGCCAACGGCTTCGGTGGCGGTGAGAACACGCAGGTCTGTCCGGTCTGCCTCGGCTTCCCGGGTGCGCTCCCCGTCCCCAACCGAACGGCGATCGAGTGGACGATCAAGCTCGGGCTTGCGCTCGGCTGCCAGATCGCCGAGCGGGCCGTCTTCTCCCGCAAGAGCTACGTCTACCCGGATCTCCCCAAGGGATATCAGATCTCCCAATATGATTTACCTTCTTGCATTAACGGTAGTATGCTAGTACCTGGAGTCGAGGGCGACCGGGAGGTCGGGATCGTGCGCGCCCATCTCGAGGAGGACGCGGCGAAGACGACGCATGTCGGCGGGCGGACCGGCCGGATCGGGGGCGCCTCCACCTCGCTCGTCGACTTCAACCGGGGCGGCACGCCGCTCGTCGAGATCGTGACCGGGCCCGACCTTCATTCGGCCGAGGACGCCCGGCGCTTTCTCCAGCTCCTGCGCCAGACGATCGTCGAGCTCGGTGTGTCCGATGCGGAGATGGAGAAGGGCACGCTGCGCGTGGACGCCAACGTCTCGATCCGGCCGCGTGGCTCCCAGGAATTGCGCACGCGCTGCGAGCTGAAGAACATGAACTCTTTCCGCTTCGTCGCCCAGGGGATCGACGCCGAGGTTGCTCGGCAGACGGCCGTCTACGAAGCGGGCGGAGCGGTCGTGCAGGAGACCTACGACTTCGACGCCTCCAGTGGTGCGCTGACCGCGCGCCGCTCGAAGGAGGAGGCGGACGACTACCGCTACTTCCCCGAGCCGGATCTCGTACCGGTGGAACCCTCAGCAGACCTCGTCGACCGGCTGCGCACGGAGCTGTCGGAGCTGCCGGGCGCCCGCATTCGCCGGCTCGAGCGTGAGCTCGACCTGGATCGCGCGACCGTGCTCGTCACCGGCGGCCTCGACGGGCTCTACGAGGCGACCGTCGCCGCCGGTGCGGAGCGCCTGGCTGCCGCCAATCTGATCGCGAACCGGCTGGCCGACTCCGATCCTGGCGCGATCGCTCCCGGGGAGCTCGCGAAGCTCGTGGAGGCGCGCGACCGCATCCCGCGCTCAGCGCTGGACGAGGCGCTCGGGAAGCTCGCCGAGCCCGGTTTCTCGGCCGACCCGTTCCTCGCGCAGGAGGCGGTGTCCGATACGCGGGCGCTCGAGCCAATCGTCGACCGAATCCTGCAGGAAAATGCTGGCCAGGTGGAGGCCTACCGCTCCGGCAAGGAGGGCCTGCTCGGCTTCTTCGTCGGCCAGGTGATGAAGGAGACCTCTGGCAAGGCCAACCCGCGCGTCGTCAGCGAGCTCGTGCGGGAGCGGATCAGAGCGTGAACCCGAACCTCCGCAAGGTGGCGCTGATCGCGGCGAGTTTCGGGCTGCTGGTCAGCCTCTTCGTGGCGCTGCGGTCGGGGGACGACGGCGCGGGGGAGGCGCATCCGCCCGCGGCGGCTGCGACCGAGCCCACCGTCGAGGAGCCGCCGTCGCCGCCGGACGTTCGGCCGCGGAAGCCCCCGGTCCCGTTCTCGATCGAGATCGTCGACGGCGCACCCGTAGGCGGCATCCGACGTCAGACCATCGGGCTCGGGAACAACGTGCGTCTCTTCGTGCGCAGCGACGTGGCGGATGAGATCCACGTGCACGGCTACGACCTGACGGCCGCTGTCGCACCCGGCCGCCCCGGCGAGCTCGTTTTCGCTGCCGACGTGCCGGGGCGCTTCGAGATCGAGCTCGAGGAACGGGGCCAACAGATCGGCGAGCTCGAAGTCAAACCGTGAGCCTCGTCGCGCACGGGATCGGGGGCGTGCGCGATCTCCCGGTGCCCGACTGGCTCTTCTTCTGGGGTGGTGCCGTCGTGCTCGTGCTCTCGTTCCTGGCGCTCGGGATGCTCTGGCGGCGGCCGGTGCTCGAGCGGCTCTCCGCCGGTCGCCCGTTGCCGATGGGGCTTGAGCGCGTTCTGCGCTCGACCGCCCTCAGGCTCGTGCTCGGTGCCTTCTCGGTCGCCCTGCTCGCGCTCGTGTTCCTCACGGCGCTGCTGGGCGAGCCGTCGTCGGCCGTCAATCTCGCCCCTACATTCGTCTACGTCGTCTTCTGGCTGGGCGTGGTCGCCCTCCAGGTCGTGCTCGGCAACGTCTGGCCTGTGCTCAACCCGTGGCTGGCCGTCGCCGACGCGGTGGCCTGGTGCTGGGGGAGGCTCGGGCGGACGTGGGAGCCGCTCGCCACCTATCCCGAGCGCCTCGGGGTGTACCCAGCGGCCATCCTCCTGTTCGCGTTCACGACGCTCGAGCTCGCGTACAACGATCCCGCGAACCCGCGCTCGCTCGCACTCGCCGTTGCCCTCTACAGTTACGTGACGTGGTTCGGGATGGCCACGTTCGGGCGGAGGAAGTGGGCCGAGCACGGCGATGGCTTCACGGTTTACTTCGGCCTGCTCGCGCGCGTCGCGCCCTTCGGCGAGCATGCCGGCCGCCTCGTCCTGCGTGCCCCGCTCAGCGGCCTCGCCGGGCCGGACCGGCGACCGGGGGCGCTCCTCTTCGTCGCCGTCATGCTCGGCTCGGTCGGTTTCGACGGCCTCTCCCGCGCGACGTTCTGGCAGGACCTGCGGGCACGGGTCGAGGGCCGATACGTGCTGGACTCACCCGGCCTCGCGGATCTCTTCGGGACCTTGCTCTCCCTCGGTGGGTTGCTGGCCTGTGTGCTCTTTGTCTGCACCGCCTACCTCGTCGCCGTGCGGCTCGCACGGCTAGGGGCGCGGCGGCCGGGCGATCTGTGGCCCGAGTTCCTGCGCGGCTTGATTCCGATCGCTCTCGTGTACGCCGTCGCTCACTACTTCACGCTGCTGCTCGTCCAGGGGCAGTTCACGATCCCCCTCGCCTCCGACCCGTTCGGCTTCGGGTGGGACGTGCTCGGGACGTACAGCTTCCAGCCGAACCTCGCGCCACTCGCGCCGAACGCGGTCTGGTACGTCCAGGTGGGCGCGCTCGTCGCGGGGCACGTCGCAGGTCTCGCCGTCGCGCACGACCGCGCGATCGGGATCCTCCCGCCGCGCGCCGCGCTACGGTCCCAGTACGCGATGCTCGTGCTGATGGTGCTCTATACGGTTGGTGGTCTGTGGTTGCTCTCGCAGGAGTAGCGACGCTCCTCGCCCACGGCGGCGTCGGCGGTGCAGTCGTGGAGACGCTGCTCGTCGTCAGCATCGCCGGCGTCTTCCTGATCCTCTGGCTGCGGGAACGCCGAACGCGGGACGAGACGCCCGACGACGATCCCGTCTAGATCAGAGCCGTCTAGATCAGACCACAGTTGCGGGCGGTATGGGGCCAGGGCCAGAAGCCGCGGCCGCTCTTGTACGCGCGCTCTGCAACCCACATCTGCTCGAGGGGTGACCACCGGTCTGCCGTGCCCTTCGTCCGCAGGAGGTCGCGGCCATACGCGCGTTGGAAGGAGAGGTCCATCTGCAGCCCGCCGTAGAAGCCGTTGCCGGTACGGGTCGACCAACCTTGCGCGGGATGTCGCTCGTAGCGCTGGATGCAGAGCCAGCCCGCCCGATGCGGTGGAGTCGCGGCTCGCCTTGCTGCCCGATTGGCGCGCGCCTGCCAGAACTCGCGCAACCAGAGCCGATACGCCCGACTCTTGGCCGTTCGCTCGCTGTAGGCGGTTGGCGTGCGGGGCTTCCCCATCAGGCGTTCCCAGCGCCAGGTCGCGTCGCGCGCACCGTCGATCTGGGTCAGGACGGCCACGCGGCTGGAGCTGGCGCTGGCCGCGGTCGGCCGCACGAGCGCTGACGCTGCGAGCACGAGGGCGCCGACGAGGACGAGCAGACGCACGGATAGGTTGGGCACAGAGTCTCCTTGAGAGGGAACAGGGACGGCCGATCGGGGCGGATGGAGCCGCAGGGCCCCGACGGCGAGCTGCTTGACCGCGGCAGGCTAGCACCCGCACTGTTTGCGAACGGTAAAGATCGAGCGCGAGGTTGACGTACGTCCCGTCCGCCGCCGGGACTAGGTGACTGGCGTGCCCCCGACGGCCACCCGGATTTACACATCTCGCACGATGTCGTTACACCTCTGTCACGAGCGCGGTGCTAGTCGTGCACGGACTGTCTCTGAGACCGTTCGGACGGCGGAGGCGCTCGGGTGCGCGATTCCTTGGCCGCGCGCGAGCTAAGCGCGGGCGATCGTGCCGAGGTAGAGCAGCACCACGGCGGCGGCGACGAAGGCGGCGGTTCCGCTCACCCCGAGCCCCGAGACCGCGCTGCCGGCCGCGGCGAGCCCGAAGCCGCAGAGCAGCAGCGTGTTCCCGACCGGCCGGCGGGCGAGGGTCGCGAGGGCCACGCCGACGAGCGCAACGGTGCCGCTGATGTTGCCGGTGAGCGCGAGAACCCGCGCCGGGAAGAACGCGACGACCTCCTGCGCCTCGGGAATGTCGCGACCCGCGACCGATGTCTCGAGCGGCACGGCGAGCGCGACTCCCACAGCCAGGCCCGTGTAGAGGAGGACGACCGGTCCCGCAAGTCTGCGGCCGGCTCCGAGCAGCGAGCCGGCTCCGAGGAGCGGGGCCGTCAGCAGGCCGCCGAAGAGGTAGTAGGCGCGGAAGACGCCCTCGTTCCAGCCCGCGGCCGCCCCCCAGGCGATCGCGGCTGTGCCGACCGCGTAGGCGGCGAGACCGGCGCTCCACGCGAGCAGCTGCGGGGCGCGGCGCTGGCGCCAGCGACCGGCCAGGAGGCCGGACAGCCGCAGGGCGAGCAACGCCGCGCCGAAGGCGAGCAGGGCCTCCACGGCGAGAGACTACGGCCGCCGCGAGCGCTACGCTCGGCCCGTGCCGCAGAAGCGCTACCTGTTCACACCAGGCCCGACGCCTGTGCCGCCCCAGGTACTCGCGGCACTGGGAGAGCCGGTGCTCCACCACCGCGCACCGGACTTCCGGGCGGTGTACGAACGGACACTTGCGCGGTTGCGGGAGGTGCATCGAACCGATTGGAATGTCCTCCTCTTCACCTGCTCCGGCACGGGCGCCTTCGAGTCGGCGATCGTGAACCTGTGCTCGCCCGGCGAGCGCGTGCTGGCCGTCTCGGCGGGGAGCTTCGGCGAGCGGTGGATAGCGATGGCGCAGGGCTACGGCTGTGACGTCCAAGAGCTCCGGTACGCGTGGGGCGAGACGCCATCGCCGGACGACCTCAGGCGTCGTCTCGACGAGGCTGGCCCGGTCTCGCTCGTGCTGCTCGTGCATTCGGAGACGTCGACGGGCGACGTGGCGGACGTCCAGGCGCTCGCGCGGGTCGCGCGCGAGGCGGGCGCCCTCGTCGTCGTGGATGCCGTCTCGAGCCTTGGCGCCGTTCCGCTCGAGATGGAGGACTGGGGCCTCGACGTCGTCGTTTCCGGCTCGCAGAAGGCGCTGATGACACCGCCGGGCCTGTCCACCGTAGCCGTCTCACCGGCCGCCCTGGAGCGCGCCTCCCACGCGACTCTGCCGCGGTACTACCTCGACTGGGAGCGGACGCGAGCCGCGCAGGCGAAGCTCGACAGCGCCTTTACGCCGGCCGTCTCGCTCGTCGTGGCGCTGGACGTCGCACTCGGGCTGCTGCTCGAGGAAGGACTCGAGTCCGCCTTCGCGCGCCACGTTCGCCTCGGCCGCGCGTGCCGTGCGGGAATCAAGGCGCTCGGCCTCGATCTCTTCTCGCCGGACGAGGATCGCGCCGCGGTCGTCACCGCTGCGCGGATGCCGGAGGGTCTGAGCTCGACCGTCCTCACGCGGGTGCTCCGGGACCGCCACGGGATCACGATTGCCGCCGGGCAGGGCGAGCTGAAGGAGCGGATCTTCCGAATCGGCCACATCGGGTGGTTCGACGAGTTCGACATCTCAACCGCGCTCTCCGCGGTCGAGCTCGTGCTCGGCGAGCTGGGCGCGGAGATCGACCGCGGGGTCGCCGCGACCCGGGCCCTGGAGGTCTACGCCGAGGGGACGCCGGTCTGAAGGTGCTCGTAAGGGAGCCGATCGCTCTGGCGGGGTTGGAGCTGCTGCGAACGCGCTTCGAGGTGGACGAGGACGGCGACTCGCCGCTCGAGGAGGTGATCGGCCTCTACGACGCGATCGTGATCCGGTCGGCGACGAAGCTGACCGCGGAGCTGATCGAGCGCGCGGAGCGGCTGAAGGTGATCGGCCGTGCCGGCGTCGGAATCGACAACGTGGACGTTCCCGCCGCTACCCGCAAGGGCATCGTCGTCGCGAACGCACCGGAGTCGACCGTCGTCTCCGCGGCCGAGCACACGGTTGGCCTGCTCGTCGCGCTCGCGCGGAACATCCCGCAGGCCCATGCCGCGCTGAAGCAAGGGCGCTGGGAGCGCTCCCGCTGGTCGGGAGTCGAGCTCGCGGGTAAGACGCTCGGCGTCCTCGGGTTCGGGCGGATCGGCCGCCAGGTTGCGCGCCGGGCGCTCGGGTTGGGGCTGCGCGTCGTCGGCTACGACCCCTTCGTGGCGCCCGAACGGATTCGGGAGCTCGGCGCCGAGCACGCACGCACGCCGGTCGAGGTCTTCGCCGCCGCCGAGTTCCTGACCCTGCACCTGCCGCTGACCGACGACACCCGTGGTTTTCTCGATGGGGCTGCGTTCGAGCAGATGCGGCCCGGTGTGCGGATCGTCAACGCCGCGCGTGGGGAGCTGGTGGACGAGGAGGCGCTCGCAAACGCGATCCACTCCGGTCGCGTCGCCGGTGCCGCCCTCGACGTCTTCTCGGCAGAGCCATACTCCGGCGCCCTGCTCGAGCTGGACGCGGTCGTCGTCACGCCGCACCTGGCCGCGTCCACCGAGGAGGCGCAGGACCGCGCCGGGCTGATCGTCGCCGAGCAGGTCGTCGCGGCACTCGAGGGTGGCCTGGTCTCGAACGCGATCAACATTCCCGTCGTCGGCGCCGATGATCTCGAGCTCCTCGGGCCCTTCATCCCGCTCGCGGCGAAGCTCGGCCGCCTCGCGGTGGAGCTGGCCGGCGGCCATCCGCGCCGAATCGGGCTCTCCTACCACGGCGCGCTTGCGGAGCACGACACCCGCCCCCTCACCGTGGCGGCTCTGAACGGGGCGTTCGAGGGACGTGTCGAGCAGGCCGTCAACTACGTCAACGCGCCGCTGATCGCGGCGGAGAGAGGGATCGAGGTGACGGAGGAGCGCTCGGCGACCGCCCGTGACTACACGAGCCTCGTCACCGTGGCCGTCGATGACGTCGAGGTCTCCGGTACCACGATCGGCCCGGAGCATCGCCAGTTCCTTGCCGCCGCGCTCGGGTTCGCGATCGACCTTCAACTCTCGCCGCGCATGGTCTTCTGCCGCTACGACGACGTGCCCGGGGTGATCGGCCGCGTCGGCAGCATGTTCGGATCGGCCGGCGTCAACATCGCCAACATGGCCGTCTCGCGGACGAAGGAGGGCGGCAAGGCGCTGATGGCGCTCTCCGTCGACTCGGAGCCGTCCCCTGATCTCGTCGAGCGGATCCGTGGGGAGGGCTTCGACGACGTGCATGTGATCGGCCTCGGCTGACCGACCCGCCACGTTGCTAGGTTCAGGCGACGCCGCGACGGGTACGATTCCCGCCGTGCAGACGAGCTGGCCGGAGCCGGTCGAGCGCGTCGCCGCCTTCTTACGAGAGGCCGGTGCCGAGGCGAGGCTCGAGGAGTTCACGTGTGGCACGCCGACGGCGGAGGACGCCGCCGAGGCTGCCGGCTGCGACCTCGCTCAGATCGTGAAGTCGCTCGTCTTCCTCTGCGACGGCCGTCCGGTGGTGGTGCTCGTCCCCGGCGACCGTCGGGCCGACCGCGACAAGCTCGCGGCGGCGACCAGTACGACCTCCGCGCGGGTCGCGCGGCCGGACGAAGTCGAGCGCGCGACCGGTTTCGTGCCCGGTGCCGTCGCGCCGTTCCCCCTGCCTCGCGTCGGACGGGTCTTCATCGACAGAACCCTGCTCGCCCACGACCTCGTCTGGGTGGGCGCGGGTTCACCCACGCACCTTGCTGCGCTGCGGCCGGTCGAGCTCGTTCGGCTGACGCGGGCGGAGCCTGTGGACGCTGTCCTGGAGCCCGAATACCATTCAGCCGGAGGAGAGCCCTGATGCGCACGACCGAGAAAATCTGGATGAACGGCGAGTTCATCGACTGGGCCGACGCCAAGGTGCACGTCGGCTCCCACGGCTTGCACTACGGGACCGGCGTCTTCGAGGGCATCCGCTGCTACGAGACCCCCAGGGGCCCGGCGATCTTCCGGCTCAAGGAACACTTGCAGCGGTTCGACAACTCGGCACGGCTGCTCCACATGGAGCTCCCGTTCTCGAGCGAGGAGATTCGGGCGGCGATGCATGAGCTCGTCGGCCGCAACGGGCTACCCGAGTGCTACCTGCGGCCATTCGCCTTCTACGGGTACGGCGAGCTCGGGGTCTCCACCGCCGGCAACCCGGTTGACGTCGTGATCATGAGCTGGCCATGGGGAAACTACCTCGGCGACGAGAACGTCTCCACGGGTATTCGCGCCAAGATCTCCTCCTGGAACCGCGTGGGCGCCAACACGATCCCGCATGTGGCCAAGGCGACCGGGATCTACCTGAACTCGATGCTGGCCGTGCAGGAGGCGCAGCGAGCGGGGTATGACGAGGCGATCCTGCTCACGGGCGAGGGGTTCGTCGCGGACGGGTCCGGCGAGAACGTCTTCGCCGTCAAGGAGGGGCGCGTTTGGACGCCGCCGCTCTCGACCTCGATCCTGCCGGGAATCACGCGCGACACCGTGATCCAGATCGCGCAGGACTTGGGCTATGTCGTCGAGGAGGCGAACCTGATCCGGTCGGATCTCTACCTCGCCGACGAGGTCTTCATGACGGGTACCGCCGCCGAGGTGACCCCGGTCCGCTCCGTGGACGACCACGAGCTCGGCGTCGGGCCGGTGACGCTCGAGCTGCAGCGCGAATACCTCGATACGGTGCGGGGCGCGAAGGATCGCTGGGGACAATGGCTCGACTACGTGGACGTGACACAGGGCGCGCCCGCCGAAGCTTGACGCCGCGCCGGTGGCCGCCACGTTGAAGCCGATCTCGCTCTCGCTCCCCTACCTCGATGAGCGGGACGAGGAGCTCGTCCTCGAGGTGCTCCGGTCGGGCCGGCTCTCGCTCGGCCCGACGATCGAGCGGTTCGAGGAGCTCTTCGCGGCGCGCGTGGGCGCTCCGTTCGCCGCCGCGGTGTCGTCCGGAACCGCTGGCCTGCACCTCCTCTGCAGGACCGCCGGCCTCGAGCCTGGGGACGAGGTGATCACGTCGCCGTACTCGTTCGTGGCATCGGCGAACTGCGCGATCTACGAGGGAGCGGTGCCGGTGTTCGCCGACGTCGACGAGCGGACGATGAACCTCGACCCGGCTGCCGTCGAGGCGGTTCTCGGCGAGCGCACGAAGGCCGTGATCGCGGTCGACATCTACGGCTATCCCTGCGAGCTCGAGCCGCTGCGAGTGCTGTGCGAGCGCCACGGATTGACGCTGATCCAGGATGCGTGCGAGGCGCTCGGGGCCCGGTACCGCGGCGCGGCTGTCGGGTCGCATGGCCCCCCGGCCGTCTTCGCCTTCTACCCGAACAAGCAGATCACGACGGGCGAAGGGGGGATCGTCACGACCCATTCGGAGCAGGAGTGGATGCTCCTGAAGAGCCTGCGCAACCAGGGTCGCGCCGACGGCGGCGGCTGGCTCGAGCATGCGCGGCTGGGTTACAACTACCGCATCGACGACATCCGAGCGGCGCT
>Ga0136613_10002098_pt1 | contig 10612 bp, 12 predicted proteins | sample AntDrymUQ2722106_2_FD_106649 | JGI IMG/M metagenome (GOLD analysis project Ga0136613, IMG submission 106649) | Polar desert sand microbial communities from Dry Valleys, Antarctica - metaG UQ272 (21.06) | ecosystem: Environmental > Terrestrial > Soil > Desert | place: Antarctica: Dry Valley... | reverse complement strand
TCGACCTGTCCCGTCCCGACCTCGACTTCGTCTCGCTCGCGCAGGGCATGGGCGTCCCCGCCGCCCGGGCCACTACCGCCGAGGAGTTCGTCTCCGCCTTGGATCGGGCCATGGCGGCGGAAGGTCCCCAGTTGGTCGAGGCGGTGCTTCCGGCCCGGATGTGACCGGCGCTTCCTCCACGAGGTGAGCTAACGGCGTTCGACCCGTTTGAGCCCGGCGCCCTCGTGCCAGCTCTCGATCACGAGGTGGTCGGGCGGATCGCCTCCCAGCGTGATGCGCACGAGCTCGGTGACGTCGACGCGAAAGAGATGGAACGGGTCCGGGGGCTCGCCCCCGGTCATCTGGGCCTGCTTCGTCGCCTCGATGGCCCGGCCGGCGACCTTGGCGTCGCCCTCCGCCATCTCCGCGTCGAGCATGGGGCTGTGCAGGGCGAGGCGCGGGTCGCGCCGGAGGTCCAGGGCTTTGAGCGATTGGTCCATCATTCCCAGCCACAGCTCGCCGTCGCGGAACGACACCTCGGTTCCGCTGATGCGGGGGGAGCCGTCCTGCCGCAACGTCGCCAACGCCTTGTGCTTGTGGGCGTCGAAGCGCTGACGGACCGCAGCCGCCAGTTCGGGCGCGGCCAAGGTCACCTCGTCCCAGGTCGCCATGGCGGGCATCTTCGCGCCCCTCTGACGACGGGACGCCCGGGCTGACTACGACGAGAAGTCGGGGACCGCACCGCGGGCGGTGGTCGCACGACCCTTCGGCTCCTCCCAGTCCTCCTGCCGGCCGAGCGCGGTCAGATCGAGGAAGTAGTACGAGCCGCCGGTCATCTCCGCGCCGCGGGCGTAGTTGGAGTAGGTGTGGAAGACGGTGTCGCCGTCGCGCAGGAAGCAGCTCAGGCCCGGCTCCTCGATCGGCTGCTCGCCCTCGAGGTACCCCGACGTGCCTGCCTCCTCGTGTTCGGCCGGGGTCCGGTAGTTGTACTCGATCGGGGCGACGGACTCGTCCATGGTGACGTGGAAGTCGTAGTTGAAGTCGCCGCCATACGAGGAGTACCAGGGAAAGGTCCAGCCCTGGCGCGCCTTGTACGCCTCGATCTTGGCCAGCGGCGCACGGGACACATAGACGAATGACGTATCACGCGCGTGCAGATGCTCGAGGAGGCCGTCTGACATCTCGTCAGCGCCGGCCGAACAGCTCGGGCAGCCGTCTTCCCAGGTCGGGTTGAACATGAAGTGGCCGACCATGAGCTGGCGGCGTCCGTCGAACAGGTCGAGCAGGCTGGCCTTGCCGTCCGGGCCCTCGAAGACGTAGTCCTTCTCGACCTTCACCATCGGGAGCTCACGCCGCTTGGTGTTCAACGCGTCACGCGCCCGGGTCATCGCCTTCTCCTCGGCGAGCAGCTCGATGCGGGCGGCCCGCCACTCCTCTCGTGACACGACCTTGGGCAGACTCATGTGCTCTCCTCTCGTCCGGGCGCTTCTTGGTAGACCGCGCGGCGCAGCCGAACTCATCGGTCGGCGATGAGTTTGGGCCCTCCGACCGGTCTTTCGCTCAAATGGGGAAGGACCCGATCGTGCTGGGCATCGGCGGGCCGATCGCTCGCGGCGACGGCCCGGGACTCTGCGAGCGCGTCCGCATGCTGTTGGAGCGCAGCGACGCTGATCCCGTCGTCTGCGACGTGGGTGCACTCACCTGCCCCGATGCCGTCACGGTGGATGCCCTGGCCCGGTTGCAACTCACCGCCCGGCGGCTCGGGCGCTCGATCGGGCTCCGCCACGCCTCGCCCGAGCTCGTGGAGCTGCTCGAGCTGACGGGCCTCGGCGACGTCGTGCCGCGCTGCGTCCGCCTACTCGGGCCGCAGGGGCAGGCCGAAGAGCGGGAACAGCCGGGCGGTGTCGAGGAAGAAGGTCATCCGGGCGATCCGATCGCCTGAGGGCTCGATGAGCTGGAGGGCCCACGGCTCGTGGCTCCCTCCCGGACCGCTCGGCTTGTACTGCCCGAACGCCGGCAGGCTGTTCGCCACCGTCGGGATCAGACGCGACCCGCGGCAACCGATGCCCGGGCCCAGCCACCACTTCCGGATGTCGAGCGTGCCCCGCAGCCACAGCTCGTAGGGCGGCATCGACTGCTCGACGTCCTCGTGCAGCAGCGCGACGATCGAGTCGAGGTCGTAGCGCTCGAACGCGTCGACGTAGCGCGCCAGCAACGCCCGCTGGGCGTCGTCCTCCGGCTCGGCCGCCTCCTCGTCGGTGACGCCGCTGTCGGCCAGCGTCGCCCGGGCGCGTTGGAGCGCGCTGTTGACCGACGCGACCGTAGTGTCGAGCAGCTCCGCCACCTCCTCGGCCTTCCAGCGCAGGACCTCCCGCAGGATCAGCACCGCCCGTTGGCGGGCCGGGAGGTGCTGGAGCGCGGTGACGAACGCCAGCCGGACCGTCTCGCGCGCCACCGCGAGGTCGGCCGGGTCGCTCTCCGCGGCCATGACGCGCCCGTCGGGGATCGGCTCGATCCACGTCACCTCGGGGAGCGGCGGGCCCAGGGCCGATTCCGCCGACGACGCCGGCCCGAGGTCCATGGGCATGGCGCGCCGCTGTCTCCCGTTCAGCAGGTCGAAGCACACGTTGGTGGCGATGCGATAGAGCCACGACCGCAGCGAGGAGCGGCCCTCGAACCGACCGAAGCCCCGCCACGCCCGCACCAGCGTCTCCTGCACGGCGTCCTCCGCCTCGAACGCGCCGCCCAGCATCCGGTAGCAGTACCCGGTCAGCTCGACCCGGTGCTGCTCCAGCTGGACGTCCAGCTCACCGGTTGCTGCGAGATCAGTCATGCCGGCCTCTCCTGTCGGTGGGGGGGATCAACGACCGGACCCTGCCCGAGGGCCCATCGTAGGCGGCCCCTCGAGACCGATTTCTGGGCTCGAACCCGTCGATCTGCGCTTCGCGGATTCGTCGGAAGGGCGACCGATGAGTTCTTGCCGGCCACGCGGTCATCACCCCGGAACGCCGAAGATCCGATCGAGAGGACCCCGATGCCCATCGAGCCCTTCCGAAACCCAACCCTCGCCATCGAGGCATCCGGCCTGGTCAAGGCGTTCGGCGAGGTCCGGGCGGTCGACGGCGTCGACCTCGCCGTGCCCGCCGGCGGCGTGTACGGCTTCCTGGGCCCCAACGGCGCCGGCAAGACCACCGCCATCCGCACGCTGGCGACGCTGCTCCGTCCCGACGGCGGCGAGGCGCGGGTGTTCGGCCACGACATCGTGCGCGAACCGGACGCCGTCCGCAGCCGGGTGAGCCTGACCGGCCAGTTCGCGTCGGTCGACGAGGAGCTCACCGGAGCCGAGAACCTCGTCCTGCTGGGCCGGCTGCTCGGCTTCTCGCGGGGGCAGGCGCGGGAGCGGGCGGGCGAGCTCCTCGACGCGTTCGGGCTGGCCGAGGCGGGCGATCGCCTGGTGAAGACCTACTCGGGCGGCATGCAGCGCCGCCTCGACATCGCCGCCAGCATCATCGCGACCCCCGAGCTGATCTTCCTCGACGAGCCGACCACCGGCCTCGACCCGCGCAGCCGCAACCAGGTGTGGGAGATCGTCCGGGCGCTCGTCGCCCAGGGCACCACCGTGTTGCTGACCACCCAGTACCTCGACGAGGCCGACCGGCTCGCCGATCGCATCGCGGTGATCGACCACGGCCGGATCATCGCCGAGGGCACGTCGCGTGAGCTCAAGGCGTCGGTCGGCTCCGGTGCGGTGCACGTTCGGCTGAACGACCCCGAGCAACGGCCCGAGGCCCAGCGGCTGCTCACGCAGGCGCTCGGCGTCCCGGTGCACCTCGAGTCCGACCCGGTGGCAGTGTCGGCGCGGGTCGGCGACGCCGCCGAGACGGTCGCCCACGCGCTGGCGGAGCTGGCGCGCGCGGGCGTTGCCGTCACCGACTTCTCCCTCGGTCAGCCCAGCCTGGACGAGGTGTTCCTGGCCCTCACCGGCCACCCGGCGGATGACACGAGTACCGCGGATTCCGTCGACGACAACGACGAGGAGGACGCAGCGTGACCACGACAACGATCGAGCCGACGATGGATGCCGTCCCCGAGGCGACGTTGCGCAGCGCGCTCTCGTCGCGCGCCCGACCAGTGCGCGCCAGTGCGTTGTCGGCGTCGCTGTCGTTCGGGTGGCGGGCGGCACTCAAGATCAAACACGTCCCGATGCAGCTCTTCGACGTGACCATGTTCCCGATCATGTTCGTGCTGCTCTACACCTACCTCTTCGGCGGCGCGCTCGCCGGCTCACCGAGCGAGTACCTCCAGGACCTCCTGCCCGGGGTGCTCGTCATGACCGTCGCGTGGATCACCATGTACACCGGCCAGGCGCTGAATTCCGACATCTCCAAGGGCATCTTCGACCGCTTCCGGTCGCTTCCGATCTGGCGACCGGCGGTGCTGGTCGGGATGCTCCTCGCCGACGCGGCGCGCTACACGATGGCGTCGGTGGTGATCGTCACGGTGGGCGTCGCCCTGGGCTTCCGGCCCGACGGCGGGCCGGTCGGCGTCGTGCTCGCGGTTGCCCTGCTGCTCGTGTTCGCGTTCAGCCTGTCGTGGGTCTGGACCGCGGTCGGGTTGCTGGCACCGACACCCGAGGCCGTCCTGCAGATGGCCATGACGATCCTGTTCCCGTTGACCTTCGCCAGCAACGTGTTCGTCGACCCGAAGACCATGCCCGGCTGGGTGCAGGCGTTCGTCAACGTCAACCCCATCAGCCATCTGGCCACCGCGGCGCGCGGACTCATGCACGGAAACGCAGTCGCCGGCGACATCGCCTGGGTGCTGGCGTGGTGCGCGGCGCTCGTCGCCGTGTTCGCCCCGATCACCATGCGCCTGTACGCGAAGGAACGGTAGATGGCCCGGAACGAGCCCGTGGCCGAGCTCGACGCTCGGTTCAGCAGCGAGAACGCCACCCCGACGCCGTGGGCGGAGGCGCGCCGGCTCCTCGAGGACGCGGAGGTGTACTGGCTGTCGACGGTGCGTCTCGACGGGCGGCCGCACGTCACCACGCTGTTGTCGGTCTGGCGGGACGGCGCGTTGTACTTCTGCACCGGCCCGGGCGAGCAGAAGGCCCGGAACCTCGTGCGGAACCAGCACTGCATCCTCACGACCGGACGCAACACGCTCGACGAGGGCCTCGACCTCGTGGTCGAAGGCGACGCGGTGCGGGTGACCGATGAAACCCAGCTCCACGGGCTCGCCGATGCGTGGGGGGCGAAGTACGGCCCCGACTGGCGCTTCGAGGTCCGCGACGGCGCCTTCGTCCAGGGGGAGATCCCCGACGGGGCGCTGGTCTACGAGGTCGTGCCCACGACGGCGTTCGGCTTCGCCAAAGGCGACGAGTTCAGCCAGACCCGCTGGCGCTTCTGACGATGCGGGCGGACCGGGTATAGGAACCCGAGCAGCCCGAGAAAGCGAGCACACGTGAAGCTGACGATCGCGACGTTCCTGTCCCTGGACGGGGTGATGCAGGCGCCGGGCGGTCCCGACGAGGACCGCAGCGGCGGGTTCGAGCACGGCGGATGGTCGTACCCCTACTCCGACGAGGACATGGGCCAGGCCGTCGACGGGTGGTTCGAGGCCGCGGACGCGTTCCTGCTGGGCCGGAAGACCTACGAGATCTTCGCCGCCCACTGGCCGCACGTCACCGACGAGGCCAACCAGGTCGCCACCAAGCTGAACCGCCTCCCCAAGTACGTCGCGTCGAAGACTCTGGACAAGGTCGAGTGGAACAACTCGACACTGCTCGAGGGCGACGCCGCCGACGCAGCCGCGAAGCTCAAGGGTGAGCCCGGCAACGAGCTCCAGGTCCACGGCAGCGGCAACCTCGCCCAGACGCTGATCAAGCACGACCTCATCGACGAGTACCGGCTGTTCGTCTACCCGGTGGTCATCGGCAACGGAAAGCGCCTGTTCGCCGACGGGGCCGTGCCGGCAGCGCTGAAGCTCGTCGACACCAAGACGACGAGCAGCGGGATCGTGATCAGCACGTACCAGCCGGCAGGTGCTCTCGAGCACGGTTCGTTCGCGCTCGACGACCAGTAGGCGGAGGTGCCGTCATAATCGAGCGCCTCGAGGCCTTCATCGGCGAGTGGAGCATGGAGGCCGCGTTTCCCGACGCTCCGCCCGGGGACGTGCGCGGACGGGTCGTCTTCGAATGGATGCCGGGTGAGCAGTTCCTCGTCGAGCGATGGGAAGTCCCCCATCCCGACGCTCCCGACGGCATCGCGATCATCGGCGTCGACCAGAGTGGAGAGAACTACCTGCAGCACTACTTCGACTCGCGTGGCGTCGCTCGGGTCTACGAGATGAGCTTCCGCGATGGCGTGTGGGAGCTCTGGAGAACGTCGGCGGACTTCTCGCCCCTGGAGTTCTCCCAGCGATTCACCGGGACCTTCAGTGACGACCGCAAGACAATCGCCGGCCGGTGGGAGATCTGCCACGACGGCTCCCACTGGGAGCTCGACTTCGATCTGACCTATACGAAGGTCACGTAACTGGGAGGCAGGAAGGCCCCGAACCTTTCGGTCCGGGGCCTCTGACCTGCATGTCGTTGGTGGCGGGGGGAGGATTTGAACCTCCGACCTTCGGGTTATGAGACCGGGAACATACGTTCGCTGACGTTCGTGGAAGTGCGCTGACCTTCGCGTTCGAGTGCGCCCTGTTCGCTAGGCATCGCAGAGGTGCGCCCATGTTCGTCGCAGTAGGGGTGGCGGTAGGGGTGGCGGCCTGCACGAAGCGAGGTTCCGTAGTTCCGCGTAGTTCGCTCGATCAAGGACGTAGTTCCTCGGCGTAAAAGACGCTCGCACGGGTAGTTCGAGGAGATTCTGTCGAGCCGGCCGGATCTCGCGATGCCATCTGGCCACGCGAACCCCTCGTGATAGCGGGGTGTACCGGAGGGAGCGCGTACTTAGTTCGGCTTCTCGGCGCCCCTGGGCGATGGAGTCGTCCGGCGTCGTTCGGAACGTCAGAAGACCGAACCCAGCCTCAGTCGCTGATGCCTCGAACTCAGAGGTGTCGAGTAGTAATTCGCTCATGACATTCACGAAGAGCGTCGCTCGTCGGTAACTCGCGATGAGCTCGTCGAGCGTTTCCTTGAGGGGGAGAGACACGAAGTCTGAGTGCACAAGGGTGTTGCGCGCCTTGCCGATGGAGAGGAACCGCTTGACCGCGTCGGAGAAGTCGGCATCGTCAGCAACACGTTGCGTGCACCGTTCAAAGGAAGTCTTCGCCGAACGCACCGAAACCACTTCTACCGGCGTGCTCCCCGGTCTTCGCCGGGGGATCGCTTCGACATGTCGCGGAGGGGCCCGGTCCGGCTCACCCAGCTCGTGCTCCCCGGGATGCGATCCCAGGGTTGGGGCCGGATCGTCAACGTCAGCTCAGTCGGGGGCCGGCTCACGTTCCCCGGCGGGGGGGCCTACCACGCGTCGAAGCACGCGATGGAGGCGCTCAGCGACGCCCTCCGCCACGAGGTCCGGGGGTTCGGGGTGCGCGTCGTCGTCGTTGAGCCCGGTCTGATCCGCACCCGATTCGGTGACACCGCCACCGCCACCATCGCCGAAGAAGCCGAAGCCGCGGGACCATACGCGGCGTTCGACGCCGCCCTCGCCCGCCGGGTGACCGACGCCTACGAGCGCCCGAGCCGGCTCACCAGCGTCGGCCCCGAAGCCGTCGCCCGGGTGATCGAACGGGCCATCAGCCGAACCCGGCCCCGGCCCCGCTACGTCGTCACCGGCGCGGCACGGATGCTTCTCGCCATCCGGGCGCTGCTCCCCGACGCGGCGTGGGATGCGTTCCTGCGCACCCAATTCCTCACCCCGCGTCCCGAGGCGTAGCCGCGACGACGACCGATCGGGCCCGGTCAGCCGAGCCCGAGCCGGCGGGCCGCCTCGATTGCCCGCGTCCGCACCTCCTCCTGGCCGTCGACGACACCGCCGCGCATGAGGGCTGTCCCCGCCACGACCGTTGTATCCACCACCCCGCCCGCCGCCGCGTAGACGAGGTCGGCGGTAAAGTCGCCCACGCTGAGCTCGGGGACGTCGGTGCGCACGAGCAGAAAGTCGGCCGGCTCGCCCACCTCCAACGTCCCCGCGCCCAGCAGCGGTGCCCGCCGACCGGTGACGACCGCCCACGCCTCCGCCGCCGGGACCGCCGCCGGGTCGCGCGCTTCGTGCTTCTGGAGCAGAGCGAACAACTTCACGTCCTGGAGGAGATCGAGCGAGTTGTTCGAGGCGGCGCCGTCGGTGCCGAGCCCCACCGGGATGCCACGCTCTCGCGCCGCGCCGTAGCGGAACACACCGCCCACCACGAGCTTGAGGTTCGAGACCGGGTTGGTGACCACGGTCGCCCCCCGCTCGCCGACCAGGTCGAGCTCGTCGTCGTCGAGCCAGACCCCGTGCGCCAGGAGCGTGCGCGGTCCGAGGAGGCCGAGCCGATCGAGGTACACGGCCGGCCGGACACCGTGCTCGGCGACGCAGCGCTCGACCTCGTCGAGGGTCTCCGAGAGATGGATTTGGACGGGCAGCCCGTGCGTCGCGGCTTGGTCCGCGATCCACGCCAGCGAGGGCTCGCTCACCGTGTAGATGGCGTGCGGCGCCAGCGCGGGCGAGACCCGCGCGCCGCGACCAGTCAGCTCGTCGAGGCTGCGGCGGGCCGCGTCGCGGAGGTCGCCGGAGCGACCGGGGTCGAGCCCGTCGACCAGCGGCGCGCCCACCGTCGCACGCAGCCCGGCGTCCTCCACCGCGCGGGCGATGGCTCCCGGCTGCCAGTACATGTCCCAGAAGCGCACGGTCCCCGTGCGGATCATCTCGATGCACGCGAGCCGCGTCCCCCAGTACACGTCGTCGGCCGTGAGCCGGGCCTCCACGGGCCAGATCCGCTGCTCGAGCCACTGCATCAACGGGAGGTCGTCGGCATGCCCCCGAAAGAGCGTCATCGCCGCGTGCGTATGGCCGTTCACGAGGCCGGGGGCGATCGCGGTGCCGCGGCCGTCCATGATCTCGTCGCCGGGCTGTGCTTCGACGCCAGTGCCGAGCTCGGCGATACGACCGTCCTCGACCCGCAGGCTGACACGTTCGCCTTCGTGCGTCGCCCCGGTGACCGCCAGGCTCACCGCGCCGCCTCGGCCAATGCGGGCACCACTCCGGACAGCGCGTGCAGCAACCGGCCCTGATTGGCGGCCTTGCCGGCTTCGAACTCCTCGATGGTCAGCGGCGCGTCGCCGACGCCGTTCGCGAGATTGTCGACCACACACACCGCGGCATACGGCACACCCAGCTCGCCGGCGAGAACGCACTCCGATGCGACCGTCATCCCGACGACGTCCGCGTGCGCGCCAAGCAGCCGGATCTCGGCCGGGGTCTCGAACCGCGGCCCGATCGTCTGCCAGTACACGCCGCCGTCGCGAAGCTCAGCCCCACCGTGGATCGCCCACACGTCGAGCACCTCGCGCCGCCACGCCTCATCGAAGCCCGGGACGCGGTGCCCGGGGTCGGAGTCGCTGTAGGAGAGGCCGAGGTGGAGCGCGATGAAGTCGTCCGGGGCGAGCATCGTGCCGACGCCGAGATCGGTTCGCAGGCCCCCGACGGAGCTGAGCGCGAGCACGCGGTCGCAACCGAGCTCGACCAGCGCCCGGAGGTTGGCCCGGTGGTCGACCGCGTGGGCGGCCGTGTAGCGATCGCGGCCATGCCGCTGGAGCACGAGGTGGTCGCCGGCGTCGAGGACCGCGACCGGGCCGCCGGGCACGTCGACGTCGAGTCGGGGTGCGTCCGCGCCGAACGCACTTCCGAGGATGCTGTGGCCGCCGACGACCGCGAGCTGGCCCATCGCCGGAGACTACGCAAGCGACGCAAACGCGGAGATCAACGCGTCGCGGTCAGCCGCCCGGGTCTCGACGTCACGAACGGGGGGCAGGTCCGAGGCCCCCTTGTCGCTCGCGCTTGAGCGCGGCAACTTCGTGGAGCGCCGAGGCGAACCGCGTGCCGGGCGCGAGCCGTGCCACGGCGACGGCATCGTCGAAGTCGTCGACGTCGCGAAGGCGAGGCACGAGCGCAGTCGTCAGGCCGAGGTCGCGCAGCCGGGCCAGCTGAGCCTCGCCCGCGCGCGGCGAGCTCATGGGAACGCCCTCGAAGACCCCGGGATCAGGCCGGCGCAGCCCGATGACCCAGTAGCCCCCGTCGTCGGTGAGACCGAGGACCGCGTCGGTGCCCGGGCGAACGAGCGCCCGGGCCGCGCTGGCCAACAGCGCGGGCGTGACCTGGGGCGTGTCCATCGCGAGCATGATCGCCGGTCCGCCGACGGCGTCGAATGCGGCGCCCAGGCGCCGGGCCAGGCCCCCGTCGCGCTGGGCCACGACGTCGAAGCCTGACGGCAGCCACGACCCGGGCGCGCCGTCGAGGACGACGACCCGGCGTCCCGTCACCGGTGCCGGTGCCGTTGCCATCGCGGCCAACGTGTCCTCGAGCGCGCGGCGCGCCAACTCGGCTGCTTCCGCCGGTGTGCAGGGCGGGCAGAGCCTTGTCTTCGACCGGCCCGGCTGTGGGGCCTTGGTGATCAGCGCCAGCGTGACCGCTCGGTCGCGGCGCGTCCTCAC
>Ga0136613_10002097_pt1 | contig 10614 bp, 5 predicted proteins | sample AntDrymUQ2722106_2_FD_106649 | JGI IMG/M metagenome (GOLD analysis project Ga0136613, IMG submission 106649) | Polar desert sand microbial communities from Dry Valleys, Antarctica - metaG UQ272 (21.06) | ecosystem: Environmental > Terrestrial > Soil > Desert | place: Antarctica: Dry Valley... | reverse complement strand
GGTGCTGACCCGCTCCAGCGCCCCGCAGTTCTTCGCGGTGATCGACGAGGGGGCGCTGCGCCGCCCGGTCGGCGAGCCGGGCGTGATGCGCCGCCAGCTGGCCCACCTGCTCAGCGTGGCCGAGCAGCCCCACGTGACACTGCGGGTGGTACCGCTGGCGACGGGCGCGCACGCTGGCATGCGCGGCCCGTTCGTGATCCTGGAGTTCGCCGAGGAGCCGGCGCTGATCTACCACGAGAACCACGGCACCGAGCTGTTCTTGGAGGAGGAGGCTGATCTGGCGGCCTACCGGGTGGCGTTGGGGGCTATCCTGACGGTTGCCCTTGCACCTCCTGCAACGATCGAGCTGATCGCGGCGCTGGCCGCCGAGGGCCCGAGCTGACAGCGGAAGGAGCGCCCCGTGTTCGCACCCGAGTTGAGCACCGCCCGCTGGCGGAAGAGCAGCCGCAGCAGCGACAAGGCGAACTGCGTCGAGGTGGCCCTCACCGACTCGGCCGTCGCGGTCCGTGACTCCAAGCACCCCACCGGCGGCACCCTGCTCGTAACCCCGCGCGCCTGGACCGCCTTCACCACCGCCCTCCGCGACGGCGAACTCGGCTGAGTCTGCCTGCAGGTCCGGGCTGACCATCTGAACCACACCCGACGACCTCGGACTCGAGCCGCGCCATCCTGGCCGGGCCCAGCGCGGCCGGTGAGGCTGACGCTCGCGGGTCGTTGGCCGGACTCGTCTCGCTGATGACCGCCCGCAGCCTCGTAGGGTCGGGCGATGACCCCCACCCCGCGCGCCGGGGGCGAGCACCCTCGCCCGCAGCCGGATGTTGCGTCGTCCAACAGTCCGTTGCAGATCCTCTGCCTCGACGGAGGTGGCCTGAAGGGGTTGTTCGCCGCCGCAGTGCTGGCCGAGATCGAGGCGGACCACGCCGTGACCGTTGCCAACCACTTCGACTTGATCGTCGGCACTTCGACCGGCGGCCTCATCGCGCTCGCTCTCGGCGCAGGACTGTCTCCGACGCGGGTCGTGGACTTCTACGTCAGCCACGGACCCTCGATCTTTCCTACAGGGCTGAGTCGCTCACTACGTCGATGCGTTCGGTCCAAGCACTCGAGCCGGGCGCTGCGACGGGCACTGCAGGAGATCCTCGGTGACCGGCTGCTCGGCGACAGCCACAAGCGGCTGGTCATCCCGGCCTACAGCCTGGACGAGAACGACGTGTACCTGTTCAAGACTCCTCACCACCCCCGGTTCCAGCGAGACGGCCGGGAGTTGATGGTGGAGGTGGCGCTGGCGACAACAGCGGCGCCAACCTACCTGCCCGCAGCTCAACTGCGGCACCACCGGCTGGTGGATGGCGGTGTGTGGGCCAGCAACCCCACGCTCGTCGCCGTCATCGAGGCCCTGACCGTGCTAGGCAAGGCCCCGTCCGACTGCAGGGTGCTGTCGCTGGGGACGACCGACCCGGTGAGCTACGCGGGCAGACGGCTTGACCGTGGCGGGCTGCTGCAGTGGGCTCATCCCTCTTCTCGCCTGTTCCTTCGCGCTCAGGCCGTCAGCAGCCTGCACATGGCCGAGCATCTGCTCGGTCGAGACCGCGTGACCCGTATCAATCCGGCGGTGCCCGACGGGCTGTTCAAGCTGGACCGGCTCGACGCAGGGACGATCCGGGGGCTAGCTGAAGGCGTCAGCCGACGGGCATCCGAACGGGTCGCAACGTTTCTGACCCATCGAGCACCCGAGTTCCTGCCCTACGGCGCAGCACGCTGACCCCCGTCCGACGTGTCCGACGGCGGACGGCGCAGATCCGCCAAGACTGTCGGACCCGTGATGCAGGCTTGGCCGAAACCTACGGCACCGGAGGTGAGCTCGATGAAGCTGGTCCAGGACTTCAGGGATCTACTGAAGAACAAGGTCAACCTCGATGACACGCGGCTGGAGCTACTCGGGAGCCGGGTGGATTCGGTCTTCAACGTGCTCAAGGCCGACGAGAGGATCGGCTCGTACGTGAAGGACAAGATCCCGCAGGGCTCGTGGGCACACAGAATGATCATCAAGCCGGCACCCGGCAACGAGTTCGACGCCGACTTCCTCCTGCGCATGGAGGAAAACCCCGACTGGTACGACGAGCCCGTCGAATACCTTAAGCACCTGCGCAGCGTCCTGGTGAGCCATGGCACCTATGCGAACATGCCAGTCCGGCGGAAGCACCGCTGCGTCCGCCTGATCTACGCGGGCGACTGCCACCTGGACATCGTCGCATTCGCCCGCCGCGCAGATGGGACGACCTGGATCGTGAACGGCAAGGTCAACGAGTGGGAGCCGACGAACCCCGAGGGCTACACCCGGTGGATCGGCGAGAAGGACTCGATCACCGGCGGCAACCTCCGTAAGATCGTCCGCCTGCTCAAGTTCATCCGAGATCGTCAGGGGGCGTTCGACGGCACCCGCTCAATCATCCTGACAACCGTGGTTGGAGACCGTGTCGAGCAGTGGAGATCCGCGACTACCCCTGGCTACTACAATGACGTGCCGACCACTCTGCTCCACGTCGTGGAGGACGTCGACAACTGGCTGCGGGCCAACCCGACCAAGCCGTCAATCGCCGACCCGTCCGCTCCCGCTGCAACCTTCGACCACCGCTGGAACGACGACACGTACACCACGCTGCGCGAGGACATGCACCAGTACAGGCAGCTCATCCACGAGGCGTACCACGCCGAGGGCGTGGCAACCAGTCGCGACCTCTGGCGTGAGATCTTCGGCATCGGGTTCGAGCCACCCAAGGACAACTCGAACTCCGGACGATTCGGCATCGTCCCCGCTGCCCCGGGCCGATCCGGCCGAGCCGGGTGACCACCACCCGCTCCGCTCGACCGGACCCGACGCAAAACCTCGCTCTTGCAGAACTCCGCCGGATCGCGAAGCTCGGCTGCACGCCTCTCGTGCGGGTCGACCGCATCGGCATGGCTAGCTCGGATTTGCTCGTGCGGCTTCGGATCCGGACTGACGAGATCGTTGTCAAGGCAGCGGGGCTTCCGATCCGCTCTGATCACGAGGATGTGGTCGCGGCGGTCCCGCGCTCCTTCCCCCTCATCCCCCCATCGACCCATGTCCTGCACGGCCGGTTCGTCGGCTACCCGCACGTCCTCCAAGGCGACCGTCTCTGCCTCTATCTCGATCTCCATCAGGAGTGGCACCCCGAGCACGGGGTCGTCGGGTTCCTCAACCAGCTCTGGTGGTGGCTGGAAGGTGCGGCGGCCGGTCGTTTCGACGCACGCACCGCTCTCTACCACCCCGTCGGCGGAGTCCTGCACGCCACCGCTGGCACGCCAACCGTCGTCGTCCGCGCTGCCCTCGATCTCGGCACGTGGGGGATGGCGCTCCGTTGGCTCCATCGTCGTACGCCGGCACGACTTGATCTCATGCGGCGGCCCAGGTGCTCGGAGGATCTCGCCACAGCCGTCGTGGCGTTGCCAGCGCCTCTCGGATACGGGGCTGGCACCACCCTTGACTGCATTTGCGCGAATCTCAGCTACGTCGGACAGCCGAGGAACGCCTTCCTGCACGCGCTGGCAATGGCCTCCGCCCGAAATCCACTTCGCTCCCCCGTCCACTTCCTGCTCTGCGTGCCAGGCACAAGATCGTCGTCGCACGACCGTGAGATCAACCATCTGATCTGCGGCCGCATCGCGGGCAAGGCCATAGAGCCTCTGCGCAAAGCTGCAAAGGAGCAAGGTGCACTTCTTGAGCTCACATCGTCTGACATACCTTACGACACTCCCATCGAATGGTGCCAAGTTTCGGAGGAGCGGCGATCGATGACGACAAGACGCGACCATCGACGACCCGTGAACGCCTTCATGGACACGCACGCTGTGGTGTGGGGGTGCGGAGGCCTCGGATCTTGGACAGGCGAGTTCCTGGCCCGCGCCGGTGTGGCCCGCGTGACTCTCTGCGACCCTGCCAACGTCACCGGCGGCCTACTGGTCCGCCAAGACTACACCGAGCACGATATCGGGGGCACCAAGGCCGAGGCACTTGCTCGGCGTCTGGCGTCGGTGAGCGACACCCTCGTCGTCGAGATCATCGAGGAGCCGTTCGCCCTTCTCGCCGAGAGGAATCTTCCCGCCTGCGACGTGCTCATAGACGCGACCGTCAACAACGCTGTTGCGTCCGGTGTCGGCATGATCTGGAACAGCACCACGACCCGTCCACTAGTCGCACGGATTTCCACCGATCGAGCAACGTGCACCCTCGGCCTGCTCACGATCACCCGTCCGGGCACCGGTCCGACTCCGGAGGACGCGGATCTGCTCACGAGAGAGCGCGTTGTAACCGAACCGTTGTTGGAGCCGTACCAATGCTTCTGGGATCCGCCTGCGCCATCCGAGGAGGTGAATCCTGCCCCTGGCTGTTCCGTCCCAACGTTCCACGGCTCAGCGGCAGACCTCGCCGCAGTGACGGGTAGTATGATCAGCCTACTCGGTCCACATCTTCTAGTCGACGTTAGTGCGGGAAGTCATCTCATCAGCCTGCCGCATTCACATGTAGACCGAAGCGTCGGGCACCGTTGGATCGATGTTCACTTGGACTGATTATTATCGATCTCCTTCCGTATGACGAGTAGCGTCATCCGGTCCCGCTCGCGCTACTTCATGACAGCGAGCCGGTACTCGGCGATAAGCGTGTCGAGTTGCCGCCCGGCGTCGTATCGGATTGCCAGCCAGTCGCTCGTCGGGATTGGTTCGCGGGCGGTGCGAAGATGCTCGGGGCACAGGGCAGCGAGGCCGACGCGGAGCTTCCCTCGAAACGCGCCGGCGTTGCCCCATACAGACGTGTTTTCGTGCTGAAGGTCGTTCCAGACGCTGAAGGGGTCCGGACCTTCGCTGCCGTCCGCCCGGCCGGCAGCACAACCGGCGGCAATGGTGTCGTGTACCAGCTGCAGAAAGCGTTGGCGCAGGGACTCGATCACTCGATAGCGCTGCAGTGCGAGCAGTCGTGCCTCGTAGCGCTTCGTCTCACCGCTGGCCCGGATTACGAGGTCGTTCGCCTTGGCCTCGGCCTCGCCGCGCGCCGCTCCCGGACCGAGGGTGTTCAGGTCATGCAGGGTGGTGATCGTTTCCGGAGGCGTGCGGTCCGCGCGCACGGCTGCGACCGGTCCGCCGTCCGCGGTCGAGGCGAGAACGAGTGCGCTTGTTGCTGGCATCGTTTGGCCGGCCTTCGTGAGGAGGATGGGGTCAAGCCGCGGATGCCCGTATGTGCCCAGTGCAGTCCACGTTTCGGGATCGCGGGACGCCCGTGCCGGGTCCCAGGTGACGGGTCGTCCCGGCTCGTCCAGCGGCACCGCGAAGCGCTCCTGGATCACCTCGGCCAGGTCCTTCAATGTCACCGGGCTCGGTGAATGGACCGGCGACGGTAGCTCGTCCTCCGGAGCGAACCGTAGACCGTCGGTCTCCAGCCGGTCGACGCCGCTGATCAGTTCCTCGATCGCCTTCCTCTGGGCGGTCTCCCGCTCGGCCTTCGGCGCGCGGAAGATCGTGCGAAAGGCGTGCTCGGTGGCTCCGAGGATCGGTTGCAGGTCACCGACGAGCGCGCGGAAGTCGTCGATGCGGCCGGCCAACGCGCTGTACACGGACTCCTCGACGGTGTTCGGGATGAAGTAGCTACGGACCTGGACAACTGACCGAGCCTGTCCGAGGCGGTCGATGCGCCCGATCCGCTGCTCGACGCGCATCGGGTTCCACGGCATGTCGTAGTTGATGAGGTAGCTGCACGCCTGCAGGTTCAGGCCCTCACTGGCCGCGTCTGTGGCGAGCAAGACCGTGACCGCGCGGGCCCGGATTGCCTCGACGAGGTCACGCTTGGAGACCTCCACCCAACCGTCGGCCTCCCGGTACACCTGTCCCCCCGACCCGCTGAAGGTCGCGAGCTGCGACTTGTAGGCGCCGGCGAGTCGATCGCGCAGGTCATCAAGGGTGTCCTTGAACTGTGTGAACACTATGGTCGAGTGCCCAGCGCTGCGGGCGGTGTCCAGGTCGGCGCGCAGCCGGTCGAACTTGGAGTCGGACACCTTCGCCATCGCATCGATGTACTCGCGGATCTCGGCAACTTCGGCGTCCGTGAGCGGCAACGCCTTGGTGTCGTCGACGGCACCGCCGAGGCCGGTGTCCATCTCGTTCTCCTCGGCCTCGATGAGCAGGTCGTCATCGAGCACGAGTTCTTCGGAGTCCAGGCGGCGTTTGAGCGTGATCCGGATCGCCGCCCAGGACGAGGTCAACCGTCGCCGGTAGACGGTGAGGACGAACCCAGCGCCCTTCTTCTTACCGTGCGCGGCCATCAGCCGGTCGATCAGCTCGTCGAGCTTGTCGTACAGCTTCTGCTCGTCGGGATCGAACGGGATCACGGTGGCCTGAGTGTTCCGGTCTGCGAGGTTCTCGCTCAGCAGGCCTTGGGCCCGGTACAGCTTCAGCGTCTCCCGGCTGTGCCGGGTGACGAACAGGCCGACGGGGCTGAGCGCGCGCAGCCACGTCCGGAGCTCCTCGCGGCCGGCGCCGGACATCGCATCGACCAGGTTCTTGCCGGGTTCGTCGCCGCCGCCGAATCTCGTGATCCGGGCGCGCTCGACCACGCCCACCCGAGAACCGATCCGGTCAAGCACGGCGACCTCGGCGGCCGTGTGCGGTGGCTGTGGTGTGCCAGCGACGGCCCGGTCCAGCCACGACCAGGCAACCTTGGAATCGTCCGGTTTGGCGATCTCACGGAAGTACTGCTCAAACGCCTCGGGGTCGGCGAGCGTTCCTTGCAGCCCGACGTGCACGAGCAGATCACGCAACTCGATTGGGTCAACCTGCATGGGGGTAGCGGTGAGCAGCCACACGGCTCGGGCCGCGCCGCGGTCAGTGACCTTGTCGAGCAGTTCAAGCAGGCGGCCGGGCCGGTACCGGCCCTCGCTGACGTGGTTGCGCCGGGCGTGGTGGGCCTCGTCGACGACGAGAAGGTCGTAGGGGCCGGCACCGAGGAGCATCGTTTGATGCTCCGGGCGCCGCGCGAGGTGGCTCGAGGCGATGAGGACAGGGTGCGTGGCGTAAGGGTTGGACCCGCTGGGCACCTTGAACTTCTCGGATGGATGCGCGCCGTGGATCTCACCCTTGTCGAGGCGCGGTACCCACAGGCCAAACTTCTCGAACAGCTCGTCCTGCCACTGTCGGCACACGTTGGCCGGGGCAAGGATCAGCGCGCGGCGGACCCGTCCGGATAGCAGGAGCCGGCGCAGTGCCATGCCCGCGGAGATCGTTTTGCCGAGGCCGACCTCGTCGGCAACCAGCCAGGATCGCGGGTACAGCCCGGCGAGGCGTTCGACAACCTGAACCTGGTGCGGGAATAGCGCGACACCGGTGGTCACCTGAGCGAGGGCTTCCGCGCCGACGAGGTACGGCGCGGCGCGCAGATAATGCGCGAGCACCCGGTCATCGCCGAGACGCGCATTCTCCTCCGGGTCCCACTGGCTCGGCGGCTCGGGCGGGGCCAGCGACAGCAGTCGGTCTTGGGCAGCCTTCGGGAGCGGATAGACCCGGAACCCCGCGACCTGACCCGCCCAGTGGTCATCGAACCGGTTAGCCCAGTGGGAGAAGCGCGCCGTGTCGCCCCAGGAGGTGTAGACGGAGAAGGACTCGAAGTTGTGCAGCCATGCGGTGGCGGATTCGTTGACCGAACCCTGGAAGGCGACACCATCGCCGGCGGCGTCGCGTAGCACGCCGATCTTCTCGTGAAAGTACGGGTCGTGCTCACCGCCGACGAGTGGGCGCCCCGCGCTGTCGATGGCGATGGCGACGCGGACCTCCAGCCGCCCCTCCCGGGCCAGCCATGCGAGGACCTCCAGGCGGCGCCGGGCAACGTCGTCGTTGGTGGACAGCCCGTTGGCGAGCCGCGCAGCCAGCGCGCCGTCGAGCTCGGCCTTGCCCAGCAGTGCCTCCCGGTCAGCCTGAGACAGCTGGGCGCCGCAGAGCAGCCGTACGGTCCCGTGGTGATTGACGAAGCGGGACATGCCGCGGGCCGCCACCGACAGGGAGGAGGACCGGAAGTATCCGACGGACCGGTCGTAGGCGGTCGCGCGGGACAGTGCGGGAACGTAGAACGTGTCCAGCACCCGGTCGCCAGAGTCGTAGCCGAGCTTGTAGTCCAGCCCGCGCAAGCTGGGCCACAACCTGTCGGCGGGCTCCATTGGCTCGGCTGCCGCGGTCACTCGTCGTCCTCGCCGGAGGTGTCCTCGCCGTCGAACAGTGTCGCCTCCGGTGCCACCACGACGGCCTCGACGGGCGCGGGAATCGAGTCGAACAAGGTGGCGCGGATGCTGTCCAGGGCAGCCGCTTCCGGTCGGGCGAAGGCGCCCTTAGCGTCCCGCGCCCGCGGCACCGCGTGCAGAGCGGCCTCCACCAGCGCGGCGAACCGGGTGTCCTCGGCCATGCCGGAGCGATTGAGCCAATTCCGAGCAGCGGGGAGCCCGTTCTCGTAGATGAGCATCAGGGTGTGCAGCCGATCGAGCCAGGTTCCGGGTGCGGTGTTGTCGGGGTCGATCACGCCGGCTGTGCGGCGCTGCGTCGGAGTCAGCAGCGTGACGGTGCCGCTGCCCTGCTTGACAATCTTGCGTTGCTTCGCCAGCTCATCAAGGTCAAGGTGAGTGGCGATCGAGAGCTTGCGCGCCTCGTCGTAGGGGAACTCCGCGGCCTTGAAGTCGCTCCACGCCAGCAGCCACCAGTCGGTGATCCGGTCGAACTCGACGTCGCGTCCGCCGAGCAGCCCGCGCTTCTTCAGCACTGCCACCCGCTCCCGGGCGCGGTCGAGAGCTGCATCCGGACGCAGGATCTGCGGCGACCCGTCGTCTGCGAGCTCGCCGGTGTGGACCGGCCAGCGGCCCGACAGCACCGACAGGACGGGGCCGTAGGTGGCGATGGTGAGGTCGACGCCAGCCATGCCCTCGTCGGCGAACCGCGTCGCTGCCGCCTCAGCGGCCTTTTCGACGTCGCGGCGGATGTCCGACCAGTACGCCGGCTCGGTGCTGCGGCGCTTGCGGCAGGCGAGGAAAATCGTGGACGCGGCGGCGTTCTTCTTCGCCTGGTGCAGCGAATGCTCGCTCTCGGTGTGCACCGGCCAGGACGCGTCGATGGAGAATCCAGCATCGAGCAACGCGGCGCCCAGCGTGTCCCAGGCGTCAATCCGCTTGTGGGTGAACATGACGGTGAGAATCCCGTCCGGCTTGAGAACCCGGTGCGCTTCGCGAAACGCCTGGGTAAGCAGCTCCTCGTAACGGGTGTCGGCCAGTTCGGCCGCCGTCTTCCCGCTGCTGGCTTTGCGGCGCCCGCGGGTAGCCGGAGCGGCGACGTCCTTGAACAACGCGGGATTCGCGACCGCCTCCGCCTCCTTGTCGGTGAGCACAAGGTCGGTGAACTCCGGCCACGTGTCACGCAGCGACCGTTTGAGCCAGACGTAGAAGTAGTCCGAGCACTCGGCGTACATCACGTTGTTGTAATACGGTGGGTCGGTAACGATTGCATCGACCGAAGCGTCCGGGAGGTCGAGCTTGGCGGCGGAGCCGCGGAGCACTGTGGCCGTGTCCCGCCGCTCGGCGCAGTCGAGCTTGGCTGGTTGGTACGCGAGCTTGGCGATTCCCTTATAGGCGTCCTCAACTTGGCTGATCGCCCATGGGAGAAGGGAGTGGGCGCCGTCGAACTCCGCGAACGCCCACTTGTAGGCGAAATCGTGACGATCGAAGGTGTTGCGAACCTTCAGCCGCGTGGCATCCCAGCTGCTGACAACCCCGTTGTAATCAACTGCTTTATCAAGCGCGAGCGCCAGGTACAGACCGACAGCCTCCGCTTTAGTGTCGCCGACCTGAGACCTCGCTTCCAGGACCAGCTCGCGCAGCTCGTCGAGCGCGGTGACGTTGGTGAGCAGCTGGCGTGCCGTAAACATGTCCGACCATCGGGCCAGCCCCATATCGACGCTGCGCTTGGTCTCCCTGCCCTCAAAAATCGGCTCGTGGGGCACGAGGTCGTCGATTTCCCACCGTGGCATGAGTTTGGAGACCTCTGCCTCGGCGGCCGCGACGGCGGCCAAGTCGGCGTCGGTAGGGGCGCGAAACTGACGGCCCGACACCTTCGGTCGGGTGACCGACAGCGCCAGCAGCGTCGCGCCAACCTGGCCGTCCTTGCCCATCCGACGGATGTAATCGCCGGAGAACGTCTCACCGGTCCAGATGCTGGTGGCGGCGCCACGCTTGTAGGTGGATCGGTCGCCCCAGATCGCCGCATTCGAGCCCTCGACGATGTCGAGGCTATAGAGGCCAGCGTCCCGGTCGACCTCCAGCTTGATCGCGACGCTGCGCCCGGCCTTGCCGCGTGCCAGCCAGAAGTCCGGCGCCAGCGGCGTCGGACGCCCGGTCGTCGGGCACGGAACTGTGTGCGCCCAGACGTAGGAGACGATCGCCTCCTCCGGGCGCACGACGTTCTCGGTGACCGTCTCGCGCGGAAAGAACCGGTCGAGCCGGTCTTCCACTCGGTCACACCAGATCTTGCCCCACCGGGTGATCTCGGCAGCGAAGCTCGGGCCGAGTGCGGCGGGCT
>Ga0136613_10002095_pt1 | contig 10615 bp, 10 predicted proteins | sample AntDrymUQ2722106_2_FD_106649 | JGI IMG/M metagenome (GOLD analysis project Ga0136613, IMG submission 106649) | Polar desert sand microbial communities from Dry Valleys, Antarctica - metaG UQ272 (21.06) | ecosystem: Environmental > Terrestrial > Soil > Desert | place: Antarctica: Dry Valley... | reverse complement strand
GGGATCCCGATCGCAATCGCGGTCACCGGATTCACGCTCGTCGTGGCGCGTCACCTGCCCAGGCCCTCGACGTTGCTCTCGGTGGGCGGGATCGGAATACTGCTCGCATCCGCCGTCGGGCTGGAGGCCGTGGGCAGCCTGATTCTGGCGGACCAGCCAATCCTGTCCCGAGGCAGTGACCTGGGCTACATCCTGGTCACGCATCTCGAGGAGTTCGGGGAGATGGCTGGGGCCGCTCTGGCCGCATGTTCTCCCCTCGCGGCGCTGCGGCTGCGAGGTGTCAGCACCGATTTCGGAGTCTGCTTGGCCGCCCGCTGACCGTTGGCAAAGATGGGCTGGTGGAAAGTGATGCCGACGAGCAGTCCCGGACCATTCTGTCTGCACTGCTCGGCGAGCCGGTTGTTGCCTGCGCCCCGATCTCGAGTGGGTTCACCGCTGCATTGGTCTACCGAATCTCCTTGGCAGGTGGCCGCAGCGCTGTCGCCAAAGTGGCGCCGTGGAGTGTCGAGCGCGAGCAGGTGCTGGCCGGCCTTCGGATCGAGTCTCTGGTGCTGTCCACGCTGACCGCCCCCTTTCTTCCCCGGCTGCTGGCCGCCGACGTGTCCGGTGGGGCACTCGTGATCGAGGATCTCGGGACCGTTGGCTGGTTGCCGCATGGCACCGACGGGCAATGGCCGATACCTCCGCAGGCAGCGGCCGAGTCGATCTGGCGCACAGCTGAAGCGATCCGCGCACTGCCGATTCCGCCCGGTCTGCCTGCGGGCCACCGCGGCCTGTCCACGGTCTGGGATCGAGTCGGCGACCTCGATCTCGCACCGATGGGCATCGACGAGGCGTGGTGGAGGCACACCGGACCACTGCTGAGACAGGCGGCGGCCCAGCATGATTTCGCGGTCACAGTCCTGGTCCACGGGGACTTCAAGGGCGCGAACCTGTGTCTGCGCGACGGGTTCGTCGTCGCGGTGGATTGGTCCGGCGCTCATCTCGGCGATCCGAGCACTGACGTGCTCGAAGCCGCGATCTGGCTGCGGATGGCCGGCGCCCGGGTGCTTCCACCTGGTCTGGAGATGTTGCCGCTGTTGGCGGTGTACGGCGGCCTGCTGGTCCAGGAGTACCTCACCCTGGACTGGAAGCCCGATGCCCAGGGGCAACGGGCGCGCGACCTCAAGCGCCGTACGGCCATGGAGGCGCTGTCCGGCTTCAGTGAGCTGATCGGCGTCGCCTCGCCATCCGCCTGAGGATCCGGGCCAGCAGCTCTCAACCGGTCAGCGAACCGGCGGCCTCGAGCACCGACCTCACCAGACCGGTCTCCGGGCGGCGGCCCAAGCGCCCCACCGGCCCGGACACGGACACAGCGGCGATCACAGTGCCGTCGGAGTCGTGTACCGGTGCCGAGATCGACCCGACGCCCGCCTCGCGCTCGGCGCTGCTGTGCGCATAGCCCAACCGTCGCACCTCGGCCAGGGTCTTGGCGGAGAACGCGGCGCCCTCGAGCACCGCACGATCGGCACGGTCGCCGGTGGACCAGGCCAGCAGCACATGGGCAGCCGACCCAGCCGTCAATGGCAGCCGGGCGCCGAGCGGCACGGTGTCGCGAAGGCCGCTGGCACGGTCGGCAACCGCGACGCACACCCGGACGTCGGCATCGCGTTGGAAGAGTTGGGCACTCTCGCCGGTGTCCCGGCACAACTGCTCGAGGACCGGTCCCGCTCGGCTGACCAGATCCGGTTCAGCATCGGAGGCGAGCTCGGCGAGCAGGGGGCCCGACACCCAGGCGCCGGCTTCGTCGCGATCCAGCAAGCCGTGGAACTCGAGGGCGGCTGCGATCCGATGAGCGGTTGCCTTGGGGAGCCGGGTCCGCTGGACCAGATCGGTGAGCGTGGCCGGACCGAGAGCCGCCTGACGCAAAAGGAGGACGGCTTTGTCCAGGACGCCGATACCGCTAGTGTGTCCCACAAAGCGATACTAGCGTCTCACATTGTGAGATGGAACCGTCACAAGGGCAGAGGGTTGGGTGGACATGGCCGGCACACTGGCAGAGAAGGTCTGGGAGAGCCACGTCGTACGACGTGCCGACAACGAACCTGATCTGCTGTTCATCGATCTGCATCTGGTCCATGAGGTGACCAGTCCGCAGGCTTTCGACGGACTGCGGACGGCCGGTCGTCGGGTGCGTAGGCCAGATCTGACCCTGGCCACGGAGGACCACAACGTCCCCACGCTCGACATCGACAAGCCCATTGCTGACCTGGTGTCGCGCACCCAGATCGACACGCTTCGCCGCAACTGCGCGGAGTTCGGTATCCGCCTGCACGCCATGGGCGATGCGGAGCAGGGGATCGTGCATGTCATCGGCCCGCAACTCGGACTGACCCAGCCAGGCATGACAATCGTGTGCGGAGACAGCCACACGTCCACCCATGGCGCCTTCGGTGCTCTGGCCTTCGGCATCGGAACGAGTGAGGTCGAGCACGTATTGGCCACCCAGACCCTGCCGGCCGCCCGACCCAGGACGATGGCGGTCAACGTCGACGGCCGGCTTCCAATCGGGGTAAGCGCCAAGGACCTGATCCTGGCGTTGATCACCCAGATCGGGACTGGAGGGGGACAGGGCTACGTGATCGAATACCGGGGTCCGGCGATCGAGGCGTTGTCCATGGAAGGCCGGATGACCGTGTGCAACATGTCGATCGAGGCCGGTGCCCGGGCGGGTCTGATCGCCCCCGACGAGACCACCTTCGAGTTTCTGGCAGGCCGGTCCAGTGCGCCGACCGGGGTCCGGTGGGACGAAGCCGTGGCCTACTGGCGGACTCTTCGATCCGACGGCGATGCGAGCTTCGATGCCGAGGTGCACCTCGACGCGAGCAGGCTCTCGCCGTTCGTGACCTGGGGAACGAACCCCGGCCAGGGCGCGCCATTGAGCGCCAGGGTGCCGAACCCGGAGGACTTCACCGACCCAGGGGACCGGGTGTCAGCGGAGAAGGCGTTGGCCTACATGGACCTCGAGCCGGGAACCCCATTGCGCGAGGTCAGCGTGGACACGGTCTTCGTGGGCTCCTGCACCAATGGTCGGATCGAGGATCTGCGCATCGCCGCGGATCTCTTGCGCGGCAGGAAGGTCGCTGCCTCGGTACGGATGTTGGTCGTGCCGGGCTCGATGCGGGTCAAGGTCGCCGCCGAAGCGGAGGGTCTGGACCAGATCTTCCTTGACGCCGGGGCGCAATGGCGCAGCGCTGGGTGTTCGATGTGTCTGGGCATGAACCCGGATCAGTTGGCCCCGGGTGAGCGATCCGCGTCGACGTCCAACCGCAATTTCGAGGGTCGACAGGGCAAGGGTGGTCGTACCCATCTGGTCTCCCCGGGGGTCGCCGCCGCGACTGCGGTCACCGGACACCTGACCTCGCCGGCCGAGTTGGAAGCCCGATCATGAAGGCGTTCACCGTGCACCGCGGCACCGTCGCCCCCCTGCGCCGGACCAATGTCGACACCGACCAGATCATCCCGGCGGTCTATCTCAAGCGGGTGACCCGAACCGGATTCGAGGACGGCCTGTTCGCCGCCTGGCGAGCCAACGAAGCGGACTTCGTGCTGAACAAGCCGGAATACGCCCGGTCTTCCATCCTGGTGGCGGACAACGACTTCGGCACCGGCTCATCGAGAGAACACGCGGTCTGGGCGCTGATGGACTACGGCTTCAGGGTAGTCATAGCGCCGCGCTTCGGTGACATCTTTCGAAACAACGCCCTCAAGACCGGCCTACTGGTCATCAAGCAGCCGATTGCCGAGATCGAGAGACTGTGGGAGCACGCCGAATCCCAGCCCGAGCAGCCGGTCGAGATCGACCTGGTGGCCAACGAGATCCGGTACGGAAACATCGTCACAGCCTTCGTTGTCGACCCTTACGCACGCTGGCGGTTGCTCGAGGGCCTCGACGACATCGCGCTGACCGAGCGGCATCTCGAGCTCATCACCGAGTTCGAAAGCGCCCGTCCGGAGCGACTTCCCACGATCAGCTAGCTGATCACCGTACGAAACCTGTTGCCAGATATCATGAAACGCCGGGGGAATGGTTGAGTCTGGCGTCCAGAAGGCATAACTTCGACCTCGGAGCGATGTACCCCGCCATCCGAGAGCACCGCAATGGTGCCGCCACAACGTCCGGGAGGACACGTGAACAAAGCTGAACTGATCGACGCGGTGGCAGACAAGACCGCCGTCGACAAGAAATCCACCGGCGCCGTCGTCGAGGCGATGGTCGACACCGTCCTACGGGCCGTCGCCAGCGGAGAGCGCGTGGCCATCACCGGGTTCGGGGTGTTCGAGAAGCGGGCACGCGCGGCCCGTACCGCACGTAACCCACGAACCGGGGTCGCTATCCGGCTCAAGAAGACCTCGGTCCCGGCCTTCCGCCCTGGCCAGGGCTTCAAGGATGTCGTCAGCGGCGTCAAGCGACTGACCAAGACGACGACGGCAAAGCGCACGTCGTCGGCGTCGGCCAGCAAGGCTGCTCCGGCCAAGAGCACTGCCAAGAAGGCGGCCCCGACCAAGCGGGCCGCGGCGAAGGTCCTCGCTACGAAGGCTCCGGCCAAGAAGGCGGCCACGAAGAAGTCCGCCGCCAAGGTTCTGGCCAAGAAGTCGACCAAAAAGGGCAAGAAGTAAGGCCGTACGGCATGGCACGGGCACCGTCATGAAGAGGTCCCCTCGGACAAGGCGTCTGAGGGGACCTCTTTGATCATCCGCGCCAGGCGGGGCGGTTGCCAATCAGCGTTTGGGTGGTGGGTAGTAGTCCGCGCGCATCCGACCTGGTCCGAAGGCCAGAGTCCAGGCGCCGGCTTTCGCTGCAACCTGTGGCATGGGTTCGGGAGCTCCGGACGGGGACAGCCAGGTCATCAGCGCCGGAATGACCCCGCCCTGACTGGCGATGACCGTCACATCGTCGGTCGAGGCGAGGTCGGACACGAGCTGGTCAGCGGCGCCCTGCGCGTCGGCGGAGAACTCGTCCTCTCCGAACATCGGCGCCTGCTCCACGTCAAGTCCTGCGGCACGGGCAAGAGGTTCGACGGTCTGCAGGCAGCGGCGAGCCGGCGCGGCGAGAACCCGCGTGGGTCTGAAGCAGGTGATCAGCGGAACCAACCGCTCGGCCTGACGCAGACCGCGATGCGACAGGGGTCGCGCGACGTCCGCCCCGTCGAAGTCACTGCGACGTCCGGCATCAGCGTGGCGTACCAGCACCACCCGTACGACACTCGGCGGCTGGTCCAGCAACTCGGTGGCCAGTTGCTGGTCGTGGTCGTAGCTGAGCATTTTCTCGGCTCGGGCCATAGACACCCAGCGAGCCCTGTCCACCTCGTGGTTGGGCGTGAACCGTCCGGTCTCGGCTTGCATGGCCCAATAGGTGACTTCCTTGGGCCCATCGGTCGTGCGGTAGCGCACTGACCGCATCCGATGGCCGACCACGACCGATAATCCGGTCTCCTCCGACACCTCCCGGACGGCTGCGGCCAAGAGGGACTCCCCCTTGTGCAGCTTGCCTTTCGGGAAAGTCCAGTCGTCGTACCGCGGCCGGTGCACGAGCAGGACCTCGAAGGTGTTCGGCTCAGCGGTGCGACGCCAGACGATACCTCCGGCGGCGAGAACCGGACTCGGCACCTAGATCGGTCCCGGCACTAGCCGACCCGCTCGGCAAGCCCGGCGATCAGTGCCGCCTGGTAGTCCTCGTCGCCGGATTGCACCCAGCTGCCGTCGGATGTGAGTGTCCAGCAGCGGACAGCCGCGCCCCACGCCGATGTCGTCACGTCCGACAGCTGCGCTCGAGCTGTCGAGTCGGTCACCTGCAGCATGACCTCGATCCGGCGATCGAGGTTGCGGTGCATCATGTCCGCGCTTCCGAGCCACCACTCCGGCTCATCGCCGTTGAGGAAGTTGACCACTCGGGAGTGCTCGAGGAAGCGTCCGACGATCGAGCGAACCTCGATGTTGTCGGACAGGCCGGGAACACCGGGCCTTAGCGCGCAGATGCCGCGGACGAGTAACCGGACTTGCACCCCAGCCCGGCTCGCGCGGTACAGACCATCGATGATGCCCTCGTCCACCAAGGAGTTGATCTTGAGCATGATGCCGGCTGGCCGGCCTTCGCGGGCGTGGTCGATCTCGCGTTCGATCCGGTCCACCAGTCCTTGGCGGATTCCGCGCGGGGATACCAGCAGAGTGCGGTAGTTGGTCTGGCGCGAGTACCCGGTCAGCGCGTTGAACAGGTCGGTCAGATCTGCGCCGACCCTCGAGTCCGCGGTCAGGATGCCGAAATCCTCGTACAGGCGGGCCGTCTTCGGGTTGTAGTTGCCGGTCCCGAGGTGGCAGTACCGGCGGATGACGCCGTTCTCACTTCGCACCACCAGGGCGGTCTTGCAGTGCGTCTTGAGGCCGACGAGCCCGTACACGACGTGGCAGCCGGCCTGCTCCAGTTGTCGCGCCCAGCTGATGTTGGCGGCCTCGTCGAATCGAGCTTTGATCTCGACCAGGACCACGACCTGCTTGCCCGCCCGAGCGGCGTCGCTGAGCGCCTCCACGATCGGCGAATCACCGGAGGTCCGGTAGAGCGTCTGCTTGATCGCCAGGACGTGCGGGTCCTCGGCGGCCTGCTCGATGAACCGTTGCACGCTGGTCGCGAAGGAGTCGTAGGGGTGATGGACCAGGACGTCACCTTCGCGCAGGGTTGCGAAGACGCTCTTGGGTGTCTCCCCTTCCGACAACCGGGGATGGGTTGCTGGAACGAATGTCTCGTCCTTGAGTTCGGGACGGTCCAGGTTGTAGAGCGCCATGAGCCCCGAGAGATCCAGCAGCCCGGGAACACGCACGACGTCGGATTCACTGATCCCGAGTTCGGTGAGCAGGAAACCGAGGACCTCGGGATCCATGCTATCGGTGATCTCCAGCCGCACCGCCGGGCCGAACCGACGTCGGGCCAGTTCACGCTCCAGTGCCTGCAGCAAGTCCTCGTCGCGATCGTCCTCGACATCGAAGTCCGCATTTCGGGTCACCCGGAACACATGCTGGGCGATCACCTCATTGCCCGGGAACAGCTGGGCCATATGGGCAGAGATGAGGTCTTCGAGCGGCAGGAAGCTCTGCCCGTCGGCCAAGGTCACGAATCGCGGAACGTTGTTGGGCACCTTGACTCGCGCGAATCGTGACGGGCCGCCGACATGGTCCCGGATGAGCACTGCCAGGTTGAGGGACAACCCGCTGATGTAGGGAAAGGGGTGGGCCGGATCGACCGCCAGCGGGGTGAGGACCGGGAACACGTGGTCGCGGAAGTACTCGCGCAGCCGGGCGGCCTCGGAGCGCTCGAGCTCCCCCCAGTGCACGATGCGGATTCCTTCGGCCTCCAGCGCCGGAGCGATGTCCTCGCGAAAGCACGCCGAGTGTTGGGTCGACAGATCCTGGGTCCGTACGTTGATCCGGTCCAGTTGCTCTCGCGGGGACAGCCCGTCGAGCGAGCGCAGCGAGAGGCCGGTGCTCTGCCGGCGCTTGAGACCGGCCACCCGCACCATGTAGAACTCGTCCAGGTTCGAGGCAAAGATGGCCAGGAACTTCATCCGCTCCAACAGCGGCAACGTGCTGTCCACGGCCAGTGACAGGACCCGGCCGTTGAAGTCCAGCCAGGACAGCTCCCGGTTGAGGTAGCGGCCGGCCGGTAGGGCGCCCGCTGCGGTGTGCGACGGTCGGGTTCGGCTGTCCGCGGCCCCGTCCGCTGCATCCGGCTGCGCCGGATCCGCCTCTGACGGCCCGGCCGACCGGGTAGCGGAGACGACCGCTGCGGGCTCGGGCATGCCCTCATGATGTCCCACGAAGGTGAACGCCGGTCAATGACGTCGGGCTTGGGGGAAAATCAGGCCATGGTGAGCAGGGTGACCTTGGCGACATCGTCGCCGTCGTAGTCCAGTCGAACACGCTGACCGAGCCGGAGCAGCCGTAGACCGCCGGCCTGAAATGCGGTGCCCGGAAACTCCTCTCGTCGACCGTTGTCGTACAGCACTGCTCCGGCGCCGGTATCGGGATCGAACTCGGAGACGGTTGCCTGCCGAGAACGCGGCTGACTGCCCCCGGCGGAGGTCTCTGTCGGCTGGCCCTCAGCAGGCACAGGCTGTCAGTTCCGGGGCCAGCAGAGCCAACTGCGCGGCGGTGGCCGGGCCGAGGCCGATCCGCGCAGCGACGGCGAGATCCGCCGGGGTGTCCAGATCCCGGCGCAGGCTGGGCCACCCGCCCACGAGAGGGTGCGCGCCGTGCCGGCGATGAGCCTGCGCTGACTCGGCGCCAAACCGTGGTGCGAGATCGATTCCGGGCAGCGCGCTGAGCAGGGTGGTCCCGGTGCCCTGCACGTCGGCGACGAATGCCCGGGCGTATCCAGCGGCCAGGTCCAGAGCCTCGCTGAGTTCCGCGGGCCGCAGTGCGGCGAGGTCCGCTGACAGCGCGACCACTCCTGCCTGCGGCCGTTGTACGGCCGCCGCGGCGGCGCCGTACCGTAAGGCTGCGTTGAGTCCGTCGTCAGGAGCATCAGGTACGACCATGGCGCCGAGTGCGGAGAGCGTGCCTGCGGCGAGCTGGTCGTCGGTGACCACGACGACGGTGGCGACGTTCGTCGAGGCCAGCGCCGCGCAGACGGTGTCGCTGGCCATGGCCAGTGCGATCCGGCCATTGGCCGGCAGCCAGTCCACCCCAGGTGGCTGGTCGGTTGACTGCGGACTGTCGGGGGGGAGGTCGTCGCGTGCGCTGCCTGCCAATGCCGCGGAAAGACGGGTCTTGGCCAGGGACAGACGCTTGACCGGGATCACGATCGACCACATCACGGCTCCCAGCATGGCACCTCCTCGATGAGCGCCCGGGACGAGTCGATGGTCGTCCCACGTGGTCGGCGCACTCGTGGACACATCAGCGGGGGCCTTCGGCTGATGGTCATCATCTTTCATCCCATGGCCGACCTCCTCTTTCGGCGTGAGGTCTGGCACGGTGAGCGAATTCCGGCCTCCGGGCCGGTGATCATCGTGGCGAATCACATCTCCATCGCCGACCCGGTCTCCTTCGCTCGGGGCGTCTGGGACGCGGGGCGGATTCCGCAGTTCCTGGCCAAGAACACGCTCTACCGGGGCGTCTTCGGTGTCATCCTGCGCAGCGCCGGCCAGATCCCGGTCTATCGTGCGACGAGTGCGGCGCCAGACTCCCTGCGCGCGGCTGTGGCGGCCCTGGAGCGGGGAGAGGTGGTCTGCATCTATCCCGAAGGCACGGTCACCCGCGATCCGGATTGGTGGCCGATGGTGGCAAGGAACGGAGTCGCCAGGTTGGTTCTCTCTGTCGATGCGCCGGTCATCCCCGTGGGGCAGTGGGGTCCGCAGCTGACTCACGACTATTCCACCAAGAAGTGGTCGGTGTTTCCCCGAAAGCAGACGATCTGCAATGTCGGGAATGCGGTTGATGTCTCGGGCTACCGGGGCCGACCGGTCACCGGGGAACTGTTGCAGGAGATCACCGACAAGATCATGGTCAGCGTGCGCCACCAGTTGGCCGAGATCCGCCAGGAGCCGCCACCGGCGGATTTCTACCGGGATGCCAGGACCGGAGCCGACGAATGAGTTCCAGTCGCCGGATTGCCGTGCTGTCCGCGGGAAGCTGGGGCACAGCGTTCAGCAAGGTCGTCGCCGACGCGGGAGCTGAGGTGATGCTCTGGGCTCGGCGGGCAGAACTTGCCACGACGATCCAGGAGCAGCGGGTGAACCCGGACTATCTGCCGGGGCTGCGTCTACCCGAAAGCGTGCACGCCACCTCCGATGTCCGCGAGGCGCTGTCCGGGGCCGAGCTCGTGGTCATCGCCGTACCGTCGCAGACGCTGCGCGACAACCTGGTGTCCTGGCAGCCTCATCTTCCGCGCGATGCCACCTTCGTCAGTCTGATGAAGGGAATCGAGCTCGGGACGGCGAAGCGGATGAGCGAAGTGATCGCGGAGGTCGCAGATCTCCCCGCCCAAAACGTCGCGGTCGTCACCGGGCCGAACCTCGCGCATGAGATCGCCCAGGAGCAACCCTCGGCGACCGTGGTCGCCTGCTCTGATCAGGACCGCGCGGTATTGGTCCAACAGGCATGCCGGACGCCGTATCTGCGGCCCTACACCAATCCCGATGTCGTCGGATGTGAACTGGGCGGTGCGATCAAGAACGTGATCGCCCTGGCGGTGGGAATCGCCGGTGGAATGGGTTTCGGGGACAACACCCGGGCCAGCCTGATCACCCGAGGATTGGCCGAGATGGCCCGGCTCGGGGTCTGCTTGGGGGCCGAACCAGCAACCTTCGCCGGGCTGGCCGGACTCGGCGATCTGGTGGCCACCTGCTCCTCGCCGCTGTCCCGGAACCGGACCTTCGGTGAGCGGCTTGGCAGGGGACAGACCCTGGCGCAGGTTCTGGAGGAGACCAAGCAGATCGCCGAAGGGGTGAAGACCTGCCGGTCGGTGCTGGACCTCGGGCATCGTGCCGGCGTCGACATGCCGATCACCGCGGCCGTCGTCCAGATCTGCCACGGAGGCGCCTCGGCTGCATCGATCGTACGAGCGATGATGGCGCGACAGGCC
>Ga0136613_10002094_pt1 | contig 10617 bp, 9 predicted proteins | sample AntDrymUQ2722106_2_FD_106649 | JGI IMG/M metagenome (GOLD analysis project Ga0136613, IMG submission 106649) | Polar desert sand microbial communities from Dry Valleys, Antarctica - metaG UQ272 (21.06) | ecosystem: Environmental > Terrestrial > Soil > Desert | place: Antarctica: Dry Valley... | reverse complement strand
TGGCGTAGAACGCCGGTGGCGGGCCGTCACGAGGCGGTGACAACGGACTACCGAACTCCTCGAAGTAGGTAGCCATGAGGCCGCCGAGTTCTTGTGCGAGGAGCGGATTCACTTGGCCAAGAGCACTCTCCTGTGAGTCACCACCGCCGACATGATCCATGAGCCTCTCGTAGGTTTCCGGGGCCGAGGTCAGGTGGGCGACTAGGTCTGATATGCCTCTTGTGGCACGCTCCTGCTCGGCCGCAGTGCCGTCGTGGTCGTCGGTGAGCACGCCGGTGATGCCGGCGGCTGCCTGTCCGTCGTCTGACCAGGCGAAGCTGTAAATGTCGGCGAAGAACGTGACTGGGTCGTAATCGTCGGGCATGTCCTCGTCAAGGATCAAGTCAACACTGGCCTCGTCATTTCGGGCTATGACGCTCAGGAACGACCGCCCGGTCGAGTCCACCTCCGCCACAACCCCTGCCGCGACGTCCTCGGTGAAGAGAAAGCCGGCATCGTTACCGATCTGGGCGAGATTCTGGGTCGCCATCGCGAGCTGGTGGCTCAGTCCGGTGCCCGCTTCAACGGAGGAGTAGTCGAAGAGCTCTGCCAACTCCGCCAACGACTCGAAATCACTGCCGACCCCGACAATCGGCGGACTCGTCGGTGAGGTGGGCGGACCGACATAGTCCTCATCGCCGGCGAGTGCGTCGCGTACCCAGGCGGGCAGCCGCGCGTACCCGCCGCCGCCGGGACCGTTACGCGAAAGAACGAGCATGCCGTTCGCCGCCGCGGCGGTCAGCGCCGTGACCAGCGACGGATCCAGCCCGTCGACGGTGTGGGCGGTGTACGCGGGAGGGCTGTCGTCGTCAGCTCGGGATGTCGGCGCACTGTAGGTGTAGGTGAACGAGGTCTGGGCCAGGTAGCCCGGCAGTTCGGGGACCCGTTCACCCACGGTTTCGTAGAAGGCGGCTAAGAAGTCGATCTCGGCGGGGGTGAGTTCCTGCGCGGCCTCCGCGCGTCTGATGATGGCGGCGACGTCGGTGAGGGCCTCGGCTACGGCTTGCGGGCCCGCCGCACCGTTCAGCCCTTCGATGACTGTTGTCCCAGCCGTGACGCCCTCGGCTGCGGAGACCGGAGCAGGCGCGATCTCGGGCCAGAGTGTCATCGCGCCCCAACCGAGGAAGGACACAACCAGCGCGAGATTCTCTGGGGTAGGCCCCGCACCGAACATGCGTGCCTTCTCGGTCACCTTCTCCTGAAAGCTCTCCCAGAGCGCATGTCCTTCGAGAATGAAGCCGTCAAGGGCAACGCTGCGGGCCTCCTTCACGGCAACCCGATTCTCGAGACGCAGTCGTTCGGCGTCTGCTGCCTCGGGGGGAGGGATCAGATTCAGAGGTGCCGGCACGCCGAAGTCGTCGATCTCGGCGAGCTCCCAGCGGGCCTTCAACTCATTCCTTGCTGCGATGAACGCTTCCACGTCCGCGGCCCAGCTCATCCCGACCGCGTACCCGAACTGGGTGCCCTCTACGGCGGTCTCCAGCGCGGCCACGTTGTCCCCGATCTGGGCAGCCACCACGGGAGCGATGACCTCAGAGAAGGACAGCGCCACGTCGCTCAACACGGCCCGAACATTGTCACCGTGACCCAGCAACACGCCGCTGATCGACTCGAGTCCCTCCGCGCTGCGCCGGATCTCATCGGGGCGGGCACGTGTGTCGGTTGGGTAGAAGTCGGTGTTGGTCATCGTCGCCGTCCTGTGAAAAAGTGCTTCTCCGGCGAAACGCTACGACCCTTGGACAGCACGCAGCAGGGATTGTCCACAGGCCGGCGAGAAGCAGGATTTTCCGACTGGCTGCGGGTCAAAGCTCGGCTGTGTCTGTGGACTGGCTCAGCGCTGCCGCCACTCACGGTCCTACTGTCGGCAAGACCAAGACGACGACAAAGTGGGAAGGGCCATGGGTGCTGAGGACGAGGTCGGGGTCGACACGGTTGCCGCGGATCGGAGTGGCACGGAGACCGCAACATTGGCCCAGCGGTACGCCGGTATCAGCACCAGCTTTCAGACCGAGTTGTCACAACTGAGCGAGGCCAGCTGCAATGAGATGCCGGTCGCGAACAGCGCTCTGGACTACTGCGCCGACGTCGTCGGCCAACTGACTGCGCTACAAGCGCACACCAGCACCTTGGGGACCAGCGCCGTCGCGGGGGCCGCGGCCGCTCGCCGGGCGGACGGCGAGATCGGGACGGGCTTGGGCTCGGTCTATGCGGCCTGACGTCGCATGGATTGGGTTGGCCCGGTCAGGAGGTGCCGCCCCCGCCACCTCCGATCGGCGGAGACAGGATGCGCAGCACGCGATCGTCGTCCTCGGTCGGCGTGCCGATGCCGTCCCGGTTGTTGGTCGTCACCCACAGCGCGCCCTCGGCGTCGAAGACGAGCGTTCGCAATCGGCCGTACGTCGAGGTAAGGAACTCCGTCACCTCACCGATCGGGGCGTACTCCGCGTCCAGCTGATTGATGTAGATGCGCTGACCGTCCAGCGACGAAATCGCGATCGAGCCGCCGGCCAGCGCGCACCCGCCGATTCCGTCTCCCGGCGGGTCGATCTCCAGGATCGGATCGATCGTGCCGGAGTCTGCCCGTGGCCAGCCGTACTCTTCATCCTCCACCAGGACATTCACCTCGTCGGGCTCCCCATCGATCAGATCGGTCCCGAACAATTGCCCGTCCGGTCCGAGGCACAGTGCGGTGACGTCGCTGTGGCCGCTGGTGTAGATCGCTTCAATGCCAACCGGTTCACCGAAGATGTCGATTCGCAACACCTTTCCTGCCACGCTCTGCTCGTCCTCAGCAAAGTCGGGTACTCCGGTGTCGCCGGTCCCGACGTACAGCGCGCCGTCGAGACCGAAGAGCAACGCCCCGCCGTTGTGGGTGGCGCCCTTGGGGATTCCGGTGAACACCGGATTGGGCGCTCCGCCGATCGGGAACTTCACGACCCGGTTGTCCTCTGCGGTGGTGATGTAGGCGTAGATCAGGCGGTCCTGCTCGTAGGTCGGTGACAACGCGAGGCCGAGCAGCCCCCCGTCACCGGTTGCGTCCAGGCCGGGCACCACCATGAGTTCGATCGGAGCTGAGGCGTCAGGAAAGACCTGCAGGATGCGCCCGGTGTTGCGCTCACCGACCAGGGCACTCCCATCGGTTAGTAGGGCCAGCCCAGTGGGCACGGACAGCCCGGTGGCCACGACGTTGGGATCCTCGCCCTCCGCGCCCGGTCCCGGTTCGCCCGGTTGCTGGCTGGAGCTCGGATCCTGGGGTGGTGCGACGACCGGGGGTGGTCCCTCTGGCTTGACCACCCACGGTCCGGCCGCGGCGTAGCCGTCCGAACAGCCAGTGAGGACGATGAGCCCGATCGCGGCTACTGGCCCCGCTCGCCGGATCCGTGATGTCGGCCGTGACGGCGCTCGGTGCGTGCGCCAGCCATAACGGTTCACCCCAACAGGGTAGGGAGGTGCCCCGTTGCGGGCGTGTGAAGTTCCACCCGCCCTCGCGGCCGCTTAGGCTCCTTCCTCGTGACTCTCGACGTGCTTGTTCCCAACGAATATGCAGCCGAGCAGCTCGGGGGACTTTCAGGTCTGCATTGCCACGTCTACGAGGGAGTGGGCGAGGTCTCCCACGGCGGGAGTGGGTCGACGGTATGGGTCCCGCCGTTCCTCGCCACGCTGGACGTCGCGGAGGTGATTGCTCAACTGCCGCTGCTGGAAGTTATCCAGCTGGTCAGCGCCGGTGCGGAGCGGTTCGTTGAACACGTCCCGGACGGTGTCGTTCTCTGCAACGCTCGCGGAGCGCACAGTGGCGCGACGGCGGAGTGGATCGTGGCGGCGATGCTTGCCTCGGTCCGGCATTTCCCCCGGTACCTCGCCGCCCAGGCGCGTGGCGAGTGGGACAGCCCATGGAACGACGAACTGGCCGGCCGCCGCGTCCTGGTCGTCGGCGCGGGCGACATCGGTAGGGCGGTGGGTCGGCGGCTCGCGGGATTCGAGGTGGACGTGAGTTACGTCGCACGCTCCGCGCGAGACGGCGTCTCAGCAGGCAGCGATTTGCCGGATCTGCTACCACGCCACGAGATCGTCGTCCTCCTGGTCCCGACGACGCCGGAGACCCGGGGGATGGTCGACGCTGAGTTCCTCGCCGCGATGCCGGACGGCGCGCTACTGGTCAACGCTGCCCGCGGGCCGGTTGTCGACACAGATGCGCTGCTCGCTGAGCTGGGCAGCCGGCGGCTGCACGCCGCACTGGACGTCACCGATCCCGAGCCCCTGCCCGAGGGCCATCCGCTGTGGTCGGCGCCGAACCTGCTGCTGACCCCGCATACCGCCGGTAGCGTGCCCCGAGCCGGCACGCGAGCTTTGGCGGTCGTACGCGCCCAGCTCGAACGACTGCTCGCCGGCCAGCCCCTGGAGAACATCGTCCACGGCGACTATTGATCGATCAGGGCTTCGACTCGGTATCGAGCACCGGTCTCACAAGGTCGATCAGGTCGGCAGCGACCTCATCCGGCTGGGTGGCCGTGTCAAGATGGCCACCTGTTCGACGGCGCACCGGCCAGCCGCGTTCGCCGGCGAGCGTCGCCTGCGGCTCATAGCCCTCACTCAGGCGCAGATACCCGGCCCAGGGGAGTGCCCAGTCGGATGGCACGTCGATCACGCTGTCGTAGAAGCTGATTGGGACCCGTGGGCATTCGCGACTAATCGCGGCGCGGAGGTCAGGGTCTGGAACGACTCGGGCCAAGTGCTCGTCGCCCCACCATTGCGGCCATGGGGGAAGGCGCTGGTCGGCTTCGACGAGCCGATCGAGTTCGGATCGGAAGTTCCACGATGGCGTGAACGTGCCTTTCGATGGGGGTAGGACGGCGTCAAGGAGTACCTGACCTGCTAGGTCCATGTGAGGCGCCAGTACGGGCAGGTATGCGCTGGCACCGGAATGCACTGCAAGGACAAGAGGAACCGGTTGCGGCATTTCCGCAACTGCTTGGGCCACAATAGTTCTCAAGATGGTCGATGAGAATCCGCTCACCGAAAATGCGGGACGCAGATTCGGCACTGCCGCGCTGTGGCCGAGCCGGTCCAGAGCGACGGCCAGCGGCGACAGGGTGCGTGGCCCGACCAATGGGCTGTGCAACAACAGGAATTGCACCATTCAGACTGCCTACTCGGATGTTGACAGTCGCGCCCGGCGGCGTCCGTCGGAGAGAGTCGCGAACTGCTCGACCCGGAAGTGCAGGGCTTGGGTGAAGGTCTCGAGGGACTGATCCATCACTTCGGGTGGCCATGCTGAACCAGCCAACTCCTCGCGGTACTCGTCCTCGGTCAAGTTGTCGCACCACGCGCCCAAGCCCACAACCTCCGCGCCCACAACGCGGCATCCTAGGGCGGCGCCCCTCGGGTTCGAACGGCTGATTTCCTGGGTAGTTGCGTCTCGAGACGAAGAGCGCAGCTACGAGGAGTAGGAGATCGATCCGGTCGCGTCTTCGGCCTGCGATTCCCGTCGGTGGCGTCGCCGGCCGAAGGTCGCTGTGAGTCACGTTTAGTTGCTCAAGTTCTTTGAATAGAGTGTGCCGCAGCACATCTGAGGCCGAAGAATGTCAGACCCCGTCTCTATGGTGAGAGTATGAGTTCGTTGCTGGCGTGGGCGGGGCCGTCGGTCCTGGACCGGGCCGGCGCCGTGTTGACGGAGGCCTGCGAGCAGCGGTTGTGGGCCCAATCCGAAACCGAGGTGGTCGACCGGGTGGAGGCTGCGCTGCGGGTCCGGGCGCAGGCTGATGCGGTGCTGCTGGCCGCGGTCGGTGAGGTCGAGGCCCGCGACCTGGCCCGCTCCCGTGGCGCGTCCTCGACCCGGGCCTGGCTGCACGGTGCGCACCAACTCGACCCGGCCGAGGCCTCCATGCTGGTCCGCACCGGGAAGAGTCTGCGGGAAGGCTTCGAGACCACCGGGGTGGCGCTGGCCGCCGGCGAGGTGAGCCTCGGTCAGGCCCGGGTGATCATCCGCAGTGTCGATGACCTGCCCGACGGCCTCGGCCCGGAACTGGCATCCGCGGCCGAGACGCTGATGGTCGGGCACTGCCAGACCTTCGACCCGACCACCCTGGCCCTGATCGGACGCCGACTGGCCGAATGCATCGACCCCGAAGGCACCCAAGCACGGGATGAGAAGAAACACCTGGAACGGGACAATACCGCGCACGGCAAACGCGGTCTGACGATCAGCCCGGACAAGGACGGCGCCGGGCGCTACCTGCGCGGCTATCTCGACACCGCAGGCGGCGCGGTCATCGCCGCCGCACTGGACGGGCTGTCCGCGCCGATCCCGGACACCGCCGCGGGGCCAAAGACACCCGGAGCCCGGCCCAGCGCCGCCACGACGCCCTGATCGAACTCGGCCGACGGCAACTGCAATCCGGGTGCCTGCCCTCCACCGGTGGGATCAAACCCAGAATCGTGATCACGATTCCGGCCCGTGCACTGACCGACGGGACCGGTGCCGGGCGGCTGAACGACGGCGTCCAGATCTCACCCAGCCTGAGCGCCTACCTGGTCTGCGACGCCAAGATCATCCCCGCCTTCCTCGACTGTGACGGGAACCTGATCAACCTCGGCCGGGCCCGGCGCACCTTCACTGGTCCGGCCCGACTGGCATTGGAACTCCGCGACCGGGGCTGCGCGTGGCCGGGCTGCGACCGACCGATCTCCTGGACCCAGGCCCATCACATCCTCGGCTGGGTCAAGGGCGGGGGTACCGACCAGAACAACGGAGTCCTGCTCTGCGGCTACCACCACCGCGAAATCGAACGAGGCGATTGGGAAGTCTTCGTCCACCACGGCCGGGCCTGGTTCCGCCCTCCCACCTGGATCGACCCCGACCAACACCCATCCTCAACCCCATGCACCACCCCACCACCCCGGCAATAGCAAGACCGGAACGGCTACGCGGCAGAAGTCAGCCGGTCGCGGAGGGCGGACAGCTGGGCGTCGTCGACGCCGTTGGAACGCAGGTAGGTGGCGGCATTCGCGATGCGAACTCCGTTGTGATCGGCGCTAGCGCAATAGATCTCGGCCGGCGCTCCGGAGCCAGGAGTTCCGGATCGACGTCGACCACGGCAGGGTCGTACATCGGGATCGAGCGGTAGACGTTCGGGTCATCGGCGAAAGGGTGTGCCGGCAGCTGGCCAGCGCGGGGTAGGCCCTCATCGGGATAGCGAAGGTCGATGATCCTGGCGACGCCATAACCGGCGTACGGCCTGGACACCGGCTGCAGTCAGGTAGGTCAAGCTGTCAGCACGGATCAGTGCGTTGCACCTGAGCCATCCGCCGCCCAAGACGCGGGAGCCTGCCGACATCCCGGGCGTTCACGCATCCTGGCCAAGCCAGGACCACCGGCCTCACCGGGATCAGCTAGCGTCTTCGGCGGACAGACCCAGCCGGCCGTCGGTTGCCTCGTACAACCGCGGAAGATCCCGTACCCGCATATTCGGCAGGCGTACCGCCCCGCCATTGACGGTGGTGATCGAGAGTTCGTGGCGTTTGCCGATCAGCACGCCGGTGATGCGCCCCCACGGGATGCGTGCCGATCCAAACATCGCGCGCACGATCAAGCCGTCGTCGTCGACCTCGACGCCGCTGCGAAGGACGTAGGTGATCCAGGCGGCAGGCAGCAGCAAAATGAACAGCAACCACGGACTCGCGTTGGCCAGCGGGAGAGCGCAGACGACGGCCACTACTGCCGGTACCAACGCGATCCGGTTCATCTGCAGCTGGGCCGGCTGATTCATCGAGGCTCGCTCCTGGGCTTGAACGTGCTCACCGGGACCTGGTTCATCGACGCCATGTTGCCATCGGCCTAGAGTCCGCAGGCGTGAGTACTACTATGGAATCAGCGACGACGCAAGCAACGACTGGCACCCTCAAGCCGCGAAGTCATGAAGTCACCGATGGCTACCAGCGCGCACCTGCCCGAGCCATGCTGCGCGCCGTCGGCATGCGTGACGAGGACATGACCAAACCGCAGATCGGAATCGCCTCCTCCTGGAACGAGATCACCCCCTGCAACCTGTCCCTGGACCGACTCGCCAAGCGGGTGAAGGAAGGCGTACGCGGGGCCGGTGGCTTCGGGATGGAGTTCGGCACGATCTCGGTTTCCGACGGAATCTCGATGGGCCATGAGGGCATGCGCGCCTCGCTGGTCAGCCGCGAGGTCATCGCCGACTCGGTGGAGACCGTGATGTTTGCTGAGCGTCTCGACGGCTCGGTGCTGCTCGCCGGCTGCGACAAGTCCCTGCCCGGGATGCTGATGGCCGCCGCGCGGTTGGATCTGGCAGCTGTGTTCCTGTACGCCGGGGCCACGATGCCCGGCAAGTTGGGCGACCGCGTCCTGACCATCATCGATGTCTTCGAGGGCGTCGGAGCCTGCGCTCGCGGACTGATCACCGAGGCTGAGCTGACCGAGATCGAGAAGGCGACCTGCCCCGGCGAGGGCGCGTGCGCTGGCATGTACACCGCCAACACGATGGCCAGCGCCGCCGAGGCCCTGGGCATGTCCCTGCCGGGCAGCGCAGCACCGCCGGCCATCGACCGCCGCCGTGACGACTTCGCAATTGCCTCGGGGCAGGCCGTCGTCGGGCTGCTGCGTCACGGGATCACCGCCCGCCAGATCATGACCCGCGCCGCCTTCGAGAACGCGATCACTGTCGTCATGGCCCTGGGCGGATCGACCAACGCCGTGCTGCACCTGCTGGCCATCGCCAAAGAAGCTCAGGTCCCGCTCACCCTCGACGACTTCAACATCATCGGTGATCGCACCCCACACCTGGCCGATGTCAAGCCGTTCGGTCGATACGTGATGTCCGACGTGGACCGGATCGGGGGAGTGCCGGTGGTGATGAAGGCGTTGCTGGATGCCGGACTGCTGCACGGGGACGCGCTCACCGTCACCGGCAAGACCCTCGCCGAGAATCTCGCCCACATCGATCCACCCGACCCGGACGGCGACATCATTCGCGCCATGGACAATCCGATCCACCGGACCGGTGGCCTGCTGGTGCTGCGCGGCTCACTGAGCCCGGATGGTTCGGTCGTGAAGTCGGCCGGGTTCGACGGCGAGACCTTCGAGGGAACCGCCAAGGTCTTCGACGGTGAGGCCGGCGCGATGGCCGCGGTCAGTGAAGGGACGCTGCAGAACGGCGACGTCCTCGTCATCCGGTACGAGGGCCCCAAGGGTGGACCGGGGATGCGCGAGATGCTCGCCGTGACCGGAGCGATCAAGGGGGCCGGGCTCGGCAAGGACGTACTCCTGCTCACCGATGGGCGCTTCTCCGGCGGCACGACTGGTCTGTGCGTGGGTCACGTCGCTCCGGAGGCCACCGACGGCGGACCGATCGCCTTCGTCCGTGACGGTGACCGGATCCGGTTGGACATGACCGCCCGTACCCTCGACCTCCTCGTCGAGGAGGCAGAACTCGCCTCCCGCCGTGAGGGCTGGAGGCCGCCCGAGCCGCGATACCCGACCGGAGTGCTGGGCAAGTACGCCAAGCTCGTCGGCTCCGCCGCGGAAGGGGCTGTCTGCGGATAGCTGGAGAGTCGGGTTTGACTCCACCGCCTGAATGCGTCAGTCTGAACGCGTGCCATCGATCTCGAATCTTGTAGCAATCACTTAGCGCGCAGTCCGCTCCGGACCGACGCGCTCACCCTTCGTGCTCTGCACGAGGGGTTTTTTGTTGCCATCAGCTCCACCATCTCCACACCGCACCGACAGGAGCAGGACATGAGTACCGAGCCCATCGACTACGCGAACTGCACGGGCGCACAGAGCATCGTCGCTTCCCTCGAGGCGGTCGGTGCCGATGTAGTCTTCGGTATCCCTGGCGGCGCGATCCTCCCGCTCTACGACCCGCTGTTCGACTCCACCGCCGTGCGACACGTCCTGGTCCGTCATGAGCAGGGGGCCGGCCACGCCGCCGAGGGTTACGCGCAGGCGACCGGACGGGTCGGGGTCTGCATGGCCACCTCCGGCCCCGGTGCGACGAACCTGGTCACCCCGATTGCCGACGCACACATGGACTCGGTCCCGATCGTGGCCATCACCGGCCAGGTGCCCAGCCCCTCCATCGGCAGCGACGCGTTCCAGGAAGCCGACATCTGCGGGATCACGATGCCCATCACCAAGCACAACTTCTTGGTGACCGACGCGGCCGACATCCCGGCGACGATCGCTGCCGCGTTCCATCTCGCCGCCACCGGACGGCCAGGTCCGGTCCTGGTCGACGTGCCCAAGGACGTGCTCCAGGCGCGAACCACATTCAGCTGGCCCACCCGGGTCGATCTGCCCGGTTACCGCCCGAACCTACGTCCACACGGCAAGCAGGTGCGCGAGGCGGCCACGGTCATCACGCAGGCGAGGCGTCCGGTTTTGTACGTCGGCGGTGGTGTCCTCAAGGCCCACGCGACCGAGGAATTGGCCAAGCTGGTCGAACTCACCGGCGCCCCTGTGGTGACCACCTTGATGGCTCGCGGCGCTTTCCCCGACAGTCACCCGCAGAACCTCAAGATGCCTGGTATGCACGGCAACGTCGCAGCGGTGACCGCGCT
>Ga0136613_10002093_pt1 | contig 10621 bp, 5 predicted proteins | sample AntDrymUQ2722106_2_FD_106649 | JGI IMG/M metagenome (GOLD analysis project Ga0136613, IMG submission 106649) | Polar desert sand microbial communities from Dry Valleys, Antarctica - metaG UQ272 (21.06) | ecosystem: Environmental > Terrestrial > Soil > Desert | place: Antarctica: Dry Valley... | reverse complement strand
TCGGTGTCGTCGAGCCGGGTGAGAGGGTTCTCGGTCAGCCGCGAACCGACCCAGTGGAAGTCGGCCCGGAATGCGAGGCCGCCCGCGGCTCTGGGCGAGTAGAGTGCCACCAGATTGCCGAGCGTGGTGGGCACCCCGGCGAGCCGCAAGCCTTCGAAGCGGGCCAGGGTGTCCACCCCGCCGCCCAGCTCGGCCTTGAGCACGGTGGCGCTCCCGGCGAACTGCAGCCCTTCCACAGGTGACACGAAGGCCTCGAGCTCGGCGCCGAAGGAGCGGTTCTCGGGTGACTCGCGGACCACCCAGACGGTGCGTCCGGTCACTGGGTCGAGCTCCGCGCCCTGACCGGTAATGTTCTTTAGCTGGGTGTAGAAGCCGTTCACCGTGACACCCACGCCTCCGGCGGCGTACTTGAAGCCCAGCTCGCCTGCCCGTACCTCTCGCGGCTCCAGCACGTCAACCCGCGCCTGAGATTCGAGCTCGAGAAACTCGTCGAGCGCCGGCATCTTGTAGCCCCTCGAGCCCCCGCCGTAGACCGACAAGTTGTCGTTGAGCCGGTAATTGAGTCCCACCGAGGCCGACCAGTCGGTGACGTTCCGGCTGAAGTGCCTAAAGGTGTTATTGCCGAACTCCACGTTGTTGAACCTGGTCGTGGAATCAGCGTCCAGATCGAATGCGGCGGTGTTCTCCGAGTTCTGCACGAAATCGTTGTACTCGACCCGCACGCCCAGGTCGGTGCGGAGCCGGTCCGTGAGCTGTACCTCGCCCCCAATGACGCCCGAGACGATCGTGGTCGAGCCCGATCCATTGATGTAGTTGGAGAGGAAGTTCCGGAAGCCGTTGCTGGTGACGTTGACCGGCGCGCCGCCCGGAGGGGTGACGACCAGGTCCAGGAAGCGCGGATTGTCCCGCACGTCGGTCAGGACATCGGTGAAGAACCACTGATTGTCCTGGGTATAATTGGCGATGTACGCTCCAAAGCTCAGCGAGTGCCGTCCGAATGCGCGCCTCAACGAGAGTTGATTCTGCACCGCGGAAATGGGCTTCTCCACATGCCACTCGCCGCCCGGGGCCACCAGGCCGTTCGGGGTATCGAAGGGCTGCCGCGGCGCTCCGGCGGTATCGGCGGTGAAGTGGTTGGTGAAGAAGAACTGGCTGGTGGTGCCGGCGGGGAATCCGAGCGAGGCCACAAACTCTTCCGGTGACTGCAGGTTGAACGGCAGAAGCGCGTTCCACTCCTGATCGTTCTGCATGACCTGCGCGGTGTTCTGGATGAACCAGTCGTTCGCCAGATCGAACGACACATCGGCGGTAAACCAGGTGGCTCTGGTCTTCAGACCGTTGTCGAGCGGCAGCGTCAGCTCCCCGTCGGGCGTCGGAATCTGGAGGTCCAGTCCTTCCGGCGTGCTGAAGGAGCCGTAATCGCTGAAGCCCTGGACGTACTCCGGGTTGTCAGGGTCGGCGAAGGGGAGGGGCAGGATGAACTGGTTCCGATCGTCAATGTGCTTGACCGAAAAGCGGATGTGCCCGTTATCGAGCAGGCGGGTGACGTTCGCCTTCAACTGTCCGCCCCGGATACCGGGGAAGCCAGGATCGCGCACGCCCTGGTCATAGCGGTAGAAGCCACCCACGTTGAAGCGCCAATCGTCGCCGAACGGGCCGTTCAGGTTAAGGTCGTACCGGGCGAGACCGCGCGTAGCTGCCGTGGCGCGCATGGTGCCGCCGAACTCCGCGCCGCCGGTCCTGTTGATGAAGTTGACGATCGCGCCCGGGGTGTTCGAGCCGAACAGGGGAGAGCTGCCGCCCCGCACCACTTCCATCCGCTCGATGTTGGTGTCGAAGCGGAACAGATTGTCGGCGTTCATGAAGAACGTGTGCATCGTGGGAAAGACGGGGAGCCCGTCCTCCAGGAACGCCACGTACTCCACCCCGAGAATGCCCCGGATGCTGATGTTCTGGTTGACTTCACCACCCGAGCTTTCGACTCGGGTAAAGCCCGGGACGTAGCGCAACATCTCGGTCGTGCTCCGCGGCGCCGCCGCCTGGACCTCTGAAGCGGTCAGCGTGGTGACGGCGACGCTAGCGTCGAGGTTCATGCGGGGCGACTGGGTCCCGGTGACGACCATGGTCTGGAGTTGCAGCGGATCTCGGCTGAGCGTGAAATCCTGGGTCGCCTGCTGCCCCGCGGCGATCGTCACGCTGGTTGATTCGGGCTGGAAGCCGAGCATCCGCGCCCGGAGGATCTGGGTACCCGCGGGGACCTGGGAGAGAACGTATCCCCCATCGGCGCGGCTCTGAGTGCCGATCGCCGGACGGATGAGGAATACCTGGGCGCCCGCTATCGGGGCTCCTTCCTGGTCCACCACCCTCCCGCTGACACTACCGGTCTGTGCCGCGTCCTGGGCGACGGCGGACGGCGGCCGGGCGGCGGACACGAGGATCATCGAGGCTGCCCCGCAGGTGACGAGGCGGTTCAAGGATATTCGTCGAGCCGAACGCGTTCTCCGGATCATAGCGCCTCCATCTTATGTTTGGTTTCGCGATCGAGTACGCCTCACGACGTACGGGCATAACGATGGGTGGGATGTTTCACAGGGCATGGAGATAGTCTCGGAGGCTTGGGCAGGATAGCCTCCCTGCCATACTGTCACCCAAGCTCGGACAAGTCAATCGGGGAGACCGCATGGTCCGCTTCCTCATACTCGCCCTCCTCGCAATATGTGGGAGTTGCGGCCGGGCGCCCCGACTGGACACGCCCCGGCCGGCCCAGGCCTTCTCGCCCCCGGCGCGCGGGTCGCGGCTGGCCGACTCGCTGCTTGCCCGCATGACCCTCGCCGAGAAGCTGGGCCAGCTCTCCATGGCGCCGGCGCAGCGGGACCAGACCGGCCCGCCGGTGCCGGCCGGTGACGAGCAATTGGTGCGCGAAGGCGGGATCGGCTCCTTCCTCAACCTCTGGGGCGCGGCGGCGACCCGCCGCATCCAGCGGGTCGCCGTAGAGGAGTCGCGCCTCGGCATTCCGCTGCTCTTCGCCCAGGACGTGATCCACGGTTGGCGCACCGTGTTCCCGGTCCCCCTCGCCGAGGCGGCGAGCTTCGACCCGCCAGGCGTGGAGGGCGCGGCCCGCGTCGCGGCGACCGAGGCCGCCGCCCATGGCGTCCACTGGACCTTTGCGCCAATGGTGGACATCGGGCGCGATCCCCGTTGGGGCCGGGTGGTCGAGGGGGCAGGGGAGGATCCCTACCTGGGCTCGGTCATGGCGGCGGCCCGGGTACGCGGATTCCAGGGTGACGACTTGACCGCGCCTTCCACCCTGCTCGCCACACCGAAACACATGGCTGCCTACGGGGCCGCCGAAGGTGGCCGCGACTACAACACCGCCGAGGTGTCGGAGCGCACCCTGTGGGAGGTCTACCTTCCCCCGTTCGAGGCGGCGGTGCGCGCCGGGGCCGGCGCGGTGATGGCGGCATTCAATGACATCGGCGGTACGCCGGCGCACGCAAGCTCCTGGCTACTCACGGATGTCCTGCGCCGGCGCTGGGCGTTTCAGGGTGTGGTGGTGAGCGACTGGACCGGCGTCGAGGAGCTGCTCCGGCATCGGATCGCCGCCGGACCCGCGGAAGCGGCCGCCCTCGCGCTCGCCGCGGGCGTGGACATCGAGATGTCCAGCGATTTCTACCGCAGCGCCCTTCCCGAGGCGCTCGACCGCGGCCTGCTTTCGATGGAGGCGGTGGACACCGCCGTCCACCGGGTGCTCCGCACCAAGTACGGACTCGGCCTGTTCGACGATCCGTACCGCTACAGCGATACCGTGAAGGAGCGCCGGGTGACCTTGACCGCGGAGCACCGGGACGCGGCGAGGCGGCTGGCCCGTGAGGCGATCGTGCTGCTCAAGAACGCGGCGCCGCTCACCGGCGGCCGGCCGGCGCTCCCGCTGCCGAAGGACTTGCCCGCGCTCGCGGTGATCGGCCCGCTGGCCGCCGACGCGCGCTCGGTCCTCGGTTCGTGGGCCGGCGCCGGCCGCCCCGAAGACGCAATCACCCCGCTCGAGGGCATTCGCCGGGCCGTCGCGGCAGGCACGGTGGTGCGGTACGCTCGCGGCGCGCCGGTGGATACGGTCTCCACGGCTGGCTTCGCCGAGGCGGAGCGTCTGGCGGCCGAATCGGACGCGGTGGTCCTGGTGCTGGGCGAGCGAGCCGACATGAGCGGTGAGGCCGCGAGCCGGGCTCGGCTGGACCTGCCCGGCGCTCAGCTCGATCTGGCCTATGCCGTGGTCCGGGCCGCCCGGACCGGCGGCACGAGCAAGCCGGTCGTCGTCCTGCTGATGAACGGCCGGCCGCTTGCGCTGGAATCGCTGGCCGATAGCATTCCCGCGCTGGTCGAGACCTGGTACCTTGGGGTCGAGCACGGGCACGCTGTGGCCGACGTGCTCTTCGGCGACTTCAGCCCCTCCGGCCGGCTGCCGGTCAGCTTTCCCCGCGCGACCGGTCAGGTACCGCTGTACCACGCGCACAAGCCCACCGGCCGGCCGGCGGCGGAGGACAAGGGGAACACGTCCAAGTACATAGACGTACCCTGGACCCCGCTGTACCCGTTCGGTCACGGCCTCAGCTACACGTCGTTCGCATACGACAGCCTCCGTCTCTCGGCGGAGGTCATCAGCGCGGGCGACAGCATCGGCGTGAGCGTGCGAGTGACCAACACCGGGCCTCGGGTGGGAGACGAGGTGGTGCAACTCTACCTCCGTGACGACGTCGCCAGCGTGACCCGCCCGGTGCGGTCCCTCCGCCGGTTCGCCCGCGTCCCCCTGGCCCCCGGCGAGGCCAGAGTGGTGGACTTCACCCTCCGCCCGGATGATGTGGCCTTCTACGACCTGGGAATGCGCCGGGTGGTGGAGCCGGGCAGCTTCACGGTGTTTGTCGGCGGGAGCTCGGTGGCTGGCCTGACATCCACATTCCACGTCACCGGTGACACCCTGGTGCTCGCCGCGCCGCCCCCGAGGTTCCGCTGAAGGCGACCCGTCTGACGCTGCTCGCGCCCCTCTCCGGCATCGTGGTGCCGCTCGATCAGGTTCCCGATCCGGCGTTCGCACAACGGTTGGCCGGCGATGGTCTGGCGCTCGATCCGCTCGACCAGCGGCTCGTCGCCCCGTGCGACGCCCGCGTGCTCCACGTGCACCGCGCCGGCCATGCGCTCACGCTCGGCGCCTCGGGGTTGGAGATCCTGATCCACGTCGGACTGGACACGGTGAAGCTGAACGGCCAGGGCTTCACTCCGCGCGTCAAGGCGGGTGATGAGGTGCGCGCGGGCGAGTTGCTGCTGACCTTCGATGCGGACTACGTCGTCACGCACGCCCGAAGCCTGCTCACTCCCGTGCTCGTGACCAACATGGAGAGGGTCGGCGGGTTGCAGGGGCGGACCGGCAGGGTGACCGGCGGGCGGGACGCGCTCATCTACGTACAGCTTGGGGCGCCGAGCCTCGAGACGCCAACGCCCTCGTACGGCGAGAGCGCCGAATCGGCCCCGACAATGATCGCGGGCGAGTTGGGGCTGCACGCGCGCCCCGCTGCGGCAGTTGCCGCGGCGGCGCGCCGTTTCACCTCCGAGGTCCGGCTGGTAAAGGGAGATCGCGACGCGAACGCCCGCAGCGTCGTGTCCATCATGTCGCTCGAGGTGGCCGGGGGCGACACGGTGACCGTCGTCGCGCGCGGCGAGGATGCCGAAGCGGCGGTGGCGGCCGTCGTGGAGGTCCTCACGTCGGAGAAGGGGCCGGCGTCGGCGGTCGCCGCGGCGAGAGCGGCCGCGCCCGCTCCCGCTCCCTCCACCTCGACCGACGGCTCGCTGAAGGGCGTGCCCGCCTCGCCGGGGGTCGCGATCGGCCGGGTGTTCCAGTTACGCCATGACGACGAGGTGCCGGAGGAGCGCTCCGCGGATCCGACCTACGAGCGGCGCGCGCTCGACGCGGCGATCGCCGCCGCGCACCAGCAGCTCGAGGCGCTTCGGACGCGACTCGCCACGGAGGCGGACGCCGACCGCGCCGCGATCTTCGCGGCACACCGGGAGCTGCTCGACGATCCCGAAGTGCTCGACCTCGCCGCCGAGCAGATCCGGGCCGGCGCGACGGCCGCGTATGCGTGGCGGCAGGCCTACATGCAGCAGGCCGAGCGGCTGCTCACGCTCCGGAGCGAGCTCCTCGCCGGCCGGGCCGCCGACCTGCGGGATGTGGGCCGGCGCGTGCTCCATCTCCTGGTGGGCCGGGACGGCGCGGCGCCCGACCTCCCGCCGGACTCGATCGTGGTGGCGGAGGATCTCTCTCCCTCGGACGCCGCGTCGCTGGATCGCGGCCGGGTGCGCGGATTCTGCACCACGATGGGTAGCGCGACGTCCCATGTGGCCATTCTGGCCCGGGGGCTCGGCATCCCAGCGGTCGCCGGCATTGATCCTCGGGTGCTCGAGCTGCCTTCCGGAACCCGTGTCGTCCTGGACGGCGATGTCGGAACGCTGCAGCCCGAGCCGTCGGTTGAGGAGGAGGCGGTGATCGAGCGGCGTCAGGAATCGGCCGCGCGCCGCCGTGCGGCGGACCTCACGGTAGCCGCGGAGCCGGCCGTCACTCGAGACGGGCATCGCGTGGAGGTCGTGGCGAACATCGGAGGTCTGGAGGAGGCGCGCCGGGTGCCGGAGGTGGGCGGGGAAGGGGTTGGACTGTTGCGTACGGAATTCCTGTTCATGGAGCGGCGCACCGCGCCGACCGAGGACGAGCAGGCCGCGGTATACCAGGAGATCGCCCGGGCGCTCGGGCCCGGGCGCATCCTCGTCATCCGAGCGCTCGACGTCGGCGGCGACAAACCGCTTCCCTACCTGCCGATGGCGGCCGAAGCGAACCCGTTTCTTGGCGAGCGCGGCATCCGGCTGCTGCTCGCCAGGCCGGAGATCTTCGCCGCCCAGGTGCGCGCCATCCTTCGGGCCTCGAGCGCAGGTAAGGTCGCTATCATGTTCCCCATGATCTCTACGCTCGCGGAGTGGCGCGCCGCTCGCGAGGTGGTGGAGCGCGAGCGCATTGGGCTAGGCGTCAAGCCGCTCCAGGTCGGCATCATGATCGAAACCGCGTCCGCGGCGCTCCTGGCGGATCGCTTTGCCCGGGAAGCGGACTTCTTCTCGATCGGCACCAATGACCTGACGCAGTACACGCTGGCGATGGATCGGGCCAACCCGCGCCTGGCGCCGCAGGTGGACGCGCTTCATCCGTCGGTCCTGCGCCTGATCGAGCGAGCTGTGGGCGGCGCCCATACGCACGGGCGGTGGGTCGGCGTGTGCGGCGCGCTCGCGGGCGATCCGGAGGCGGTGCCGGTGCTGGTGGGGCTGGAGGTGGACGAACTCAGCGTGAGCGTCCCGCTGGTCCCCGCGGTGAAGGCTCGGGTGCGCACCCTCTCGCTGGATGAGTGCTGCGCGACGGCGCGGCTCGCGCTCGATGCCGCCGACGGGGCCGAGGTCCGGGCCCTGGTCGCCCGGCGTCATCCGGGAGGTCCGCCATGAGCGCCTGGCGTATCGCCTTCGGATGGCTGCAGAAGATCGGCAAGTCGTTGATGCTGCCGGTCTCGGTGCTCCCGGTCGCCGGGATCCTCCTCGGGGTTGGCAGTGCCAAGTTCGCCTGGCTCCCGCCCGTCGTCTCCAACGTGATGGCGCAGGCCGGCGGCGCCGTCTTCGGCAACCTGCCGCTCATCTTCGCCATCGGTGTCGCGCTCGGCCTCACCGGCAACGACGGCGTCAGCGCGCTCGCCGCCGTGGTGGGCTTCGCGGTGATGGTCGCGACCATGGGGGTGATGGCGCCGCTGGTCGGCTATGAGCCGCGAACGATCATGGGCATCCCCTCGATCGAGACGGGAGTGTTCGGCGGGATTCTGATCGGCGCGGTTGCCGCAATTCTGTTCAATCGGTTCTACCGGCTCCAGCTCCCGGCGTATCTCGGGTTCTTCGCCGGCAAGCGGTCGGTGCCGATTCTCACGGCGTTCGCGGCCGTCGTTGCCGGTATCGGACTGAGCCTGGTCTGGCCGCCGTTCGGCCAGGCGATAGACCGCTTCTCGCGCTGGGCGGCATCGGAGAACCCCGCGGTCGCCTTTGCGCTCTATGGTGTGGTCGAGCGCTCGTTGATTCCTTTCGGCCTGCACCACATCTGGAACGTACCGTTCTTCTTCGAGGTCGGCCAATACCTCGAGCCGGGAACCGGCAAGCTCATTCGGGGCGAGATCTATCGCTTCACCGCAGGCGATCCCACCGCCGGCAATCTCGCGGGCGGATACCTGTTCAAGATGTGGGGTCTGCCGGCGGCGGCGCTGGCGATCTGGCGGACCGCCCGCCCCGAGAACCGCGCGAAGGTGGGCGGCATCATGATCTCCGCCGCCCTGACGTCGTTTCTCACCGGCATCACGGAGCCGATCGAGTTTTCATTTCTGTTCGTGGCGCCGCTGCTCTACGGCGTGCACGCGCTGCTGGCCGGCGTGGCGTACTACACCGCCATCGAGCTGGGGATCCGCCACAGCACGACGTTCTCGCACGGCCTCATTGACTACGTGGTCCTGTTCCCGAACGCGTCACGCGGGCTCTGGCTCCTGGTCCTGGGCCCCTGCTGGGCCCTCCTGTACTACGTGCTGTTCCGGACGTTGATCCTCCAGCGCGACCTCAAGACGCCCGGTCGTGAGCTCGAGGACGTCACGGGCGCTGCGCCGGCGGCGACGGCTGACTCCATGGCGGCTCGGCTGGTCGCGGCATTCGGCGGCACGTCCAATATCCAGAGCCTCGATGCGTGCATCACCCGCCTGCGGGTCGAGCTGAGGGATGTCTCGCGTGCGAGCGCGGAGGCGTTGCGCGGCCTCGGGGCCGCCGGGGTCGTGCAGGTCGGCGGCGGAATGCAGGCCATCTTCGGCACGCGCTCGGAAAACCTGAAGACCGACATGGAGGAGTACATGCGCTCCGGCGGCGCGGCTGCCGCGCCGCCGGAGCACGACGGCCGTGCGGCGGCGCTGCTGTCGGCGCTCGGAGGGGCGGAGAATGTGGCGCGCGTCGAGCCGTGCGCTCTCACGCGTCTGAGGGTGGAGCTGCGCGACGCTCGAGCAGTGGACGAATCCGCGCTGGAGGCGGCGGGAGCTGCCGGCGTGCTGCGCATCTCCGACTCGGTCCTGCACGTGGTGATGGGCGAGAGTGCCGGCTCCACGGCCGCGGCTCTCGACCGCGAGCTTCGGTGACCGCCGCGACCGCGCACGCTCATTCTCGCGGGCCTCGTGTTACTCGCGGCGCCGTCGGCGCACGTCCCGATCGACGTCCTTCGCCGGGACTGGGCTCGCACGCTCGACGCCGCCCACGTCATCGGCCACCGGTACATTGTCGTACCCTGGCTCCCGGAGCAGGACCGCCGCGGGCTTGACGACTACAAGCGGATGGCGGACGAGTTCAACCGGCTGGGAGCCGAGGCAAAGCGCACCGGCATCCGCTTGGCCTACCATAACCACGACTCCGAGCTCGTGCCGGTAGATGGCCGATTGCCGTACGACATCTTGCTCGCCGGAATGGTTCCGGCTCTCGTCGCCTTCGAGCTCGACCTCATGTGGATCGCCAAAGGGCGCCGAGACCCGCTCGCGTATTTCAGGCGCCACCCCGGGCGTTTGCGGACCCGCTTGCGTTTGCGGAAGCCAGCTACCGCCACCTCAAGGACGGCATCTTCTCCGAGTTCTGAGCGGTTCGCGGCACAACGCCGCCGGAGCGGGGTATCCTGGTACTACTGCCAGCGATGCCGAACCCACCAACCGACGAGCGATTACTCCCATGACTACAGCAGCCGAGCGCAATCGTGACGACGCGCCCTTGGAAAAGAAGTTGACTGAGCTCTACGAGCTGATCGAGGGCATCGAGATCGCCATGTTCACCACCCGCCGCCCGGACGGGCATCTGGTCTCCCGGCCGATGGCGACCCAGACCCAGGCCCAGGGAAGCGATCTCTGGTTCGTCACCGACATCGAGTCCCACAAACTCGACGAGCTGGAGCAGGATCCCCACGTGAATCTGGCCTACTACCGGGACCGCACTCGGGAATGGGTCTCGGTGAGCGGCGCCGCCACGGTGAGCCATGACCGGCGGGCGATTCACGAGCTGTACCGGCCCGACTGGAAGGTGTGGTTCGGCAGCCAGGGCGGGGAGCGCGACGGAGGACCGGGTGACCCGCGCATCGCGCTCATCCTGGTGGAGGTCCACTCGGTGACCTACCTCAAGGTGAACAAGCCTCGGCCGATGGTCCTGTTCGAGCTGGCCAAGGCAATGGTGACGGGGACACCGCCCAAGGTCGGCGACGAGCGGCGGGTCAGCGGGGCGGAGCTGCGGTAGCGCTAGACCATTCGTTAATACCGCCGCTCCCATTCCCGGTACCCGTTCGCCTCATTCAGCCACCGCACCAGCGGCAGCAGCGCCGCGAAGTCGCGCTCCAGGATCGCCGGAAGCCGGCGGCCGGTCACCTCCCGTTCGGTTAGCGGTCGCGTGGCGGTAAAGCTCTTGTAGCGGAGCCATTGCCCCGCCGGATGTCCTTCGGCGTAGCCACGGGGCAGGCGGGTGAGCATCGCCTCCTGGTCCAGCTTGCGGAACC
>Ga0136613_10002092_pt1 | contig 10622 bp, 9 predicted proteins | sample AntDrymUQ2722106_2_FD_106649 | JGI IMG/M metagenome (GOLD analysis project Ga0136613, IMG submission 106649) | Polar desert sand microbial communities from Dry Valleys, Antarctica - metaG UQ272 (21.06) | ecosystem: Environmental > Terrestrial > Soil > Desert | place: Antarctica: Dry Valley... | reverse complement strand
GTGCCATCAGAACAAGACCGCGGAGGATCGAAAAGAAGGAAAGCTCACACCTCCGAACCCGGATGCCGGGCGGGGACCGCCGGGGCAGTGACGGCCAAGCTCGACGAGATCGACTATGTGATCCATCAGCCCTCCGGTGGACTTGACGCCAATGGGGGCGCAGCCGCTGCGGAGCCCTCTCTCGCCCGCTCGCCGCGACCTCAGCGATTGGGGACCAAAGAACTCGGAAAACACTTGTGGTGGCCATAGGTTGAGAGCCCGAAGATGCGGTGGTCGAGGCCCGAGGGCTGGTGGTGATCACCTGTGAGGTGGTGGGGTACACGGAGCTCTGGGCCCGAGGGGGCCGCGTGGGAGAATCAGCTCAGGACATGACACGACGGCTCTTTATCGCAGTGTTGCTAGTCCTCGCGCTCGCAGTCTGCGGCGCTTGGGTCGTGAGCACTCGGACCGGCGAGCCCGCCTTTACGAACCCGGTGCTGCGCCACGACGCCCCCGACCCCTCGGTTATCAAGGCCGACGACGGCTTCTACTACGCTTACACGACGCAGAGCCCGTGGCCCACCCTCGAGTACGTACCGGTGCTGCGCTCGAAGGATCTCGTTCACTGGAAACACGTCGGCGACGCGTTGCCCGAGCTGCCGAAGTGGGTCACGACCGACGTGTGGGCGCCCCACGTAATTCGCATCGGCGACACCTACAACCTCTACATCTCCGCCCGTCAGTACGGCTCGGCGGGCTTCGCCATCGGCGTGGCTACCTCTTCCTCCCCCACCGGCCCCTTCGAAGGCCGTCCACAGCCGCTCCTGAGGGGGCCGCGCTTCACGACCATCGATCCCTTCGTAATGACCACGAAGGGCGACAACCTCATCTATTGGGGTTCGAACAGCGCTCCGCTGCGGGTTCAGCGACTGACCGGCGACGGGCTCGACGTTGTGGGTGAGCCCAAGCCGGTGCTCTACGCCTCGGACAGAGAGTATGAGGGTCTGCTCGAGGGGGCCTGGGTCGTCGAGCGAGACGGCTACTACTACTTGATGTACTCGGGCGATGCGTGCTGCGAACCCGACCCTCATTACGCGGTCCTGGTGGCTCGCTCTCGCTCGCCCTTTGGTCCCTTCATGCGCGGCCCCGAGAACCCGATCCTGGCCGCGAACAAGAGGTTCCTGGGACCCGGTCACAACGCCACCATGCGCGACGAAGGGGGCCGGGACTGGATCGTGTACCACGCCTTCGATCGCGACGACACCTTCGGCAACCGAATGCTGTTCCTGGATCCCATCGAGTGGCGGGACGGCTGGCCCGTGGTCAACGGGGGCCGGGGACCGTCAACGACATCCGAGGATGCCCCTGAAGTGTGACAACCTTTCGGCCGAGGCAAGCGGGTCTACCAAGTACGGGGTTTAGGGGTTCCCTTTGTCAAGGCTTCGTCGGGCATTGGCTAGGCGTCCCTGTCTCAAGTGCGGGGTGCTGACGACTGGTTCATACTGTGGGGCACACAAGCCTCGAGGCTACAAGGGGGCAGAGTACCGAAGGAGCAGACAGACGGTAATCAACCAATGGGTAAGCATGATTGGTTGGATATGCCCAGGGATACAGGGTCAGCCATTACACGGCGTTAAGAGGGGTGAGCTGACAACAGACCATATCGTACCCTTGTCTAGAGGGGCGAGCCATGATGTGTCCAATCTGAGGGAATTATGTGCTAGGTGTAACAGCATGAGGGGGAACGGGACTGACTGATGAATTGGCAAGAGTTAGAAGCCTTAGAGCAAGAGTTTGCGCGGCGAGTTCAGGAGCGCTTCGATGCCTACAAACATAAGCTCATTGCGACTCTTCGTAAGGACGGCTCGCCGCGCATCAGCGGAATTGAGGCCCAATTCAAAGATGGGCATGTGTCGCTGGGGATGATGGAAGGTTCTCTGAAAGCGTGCGACCTGCGACGCGACCCAAGGCTCGCGTTGCACAGCGGAACCAAAGACCCTTCGGAGCAGGCCGGAGAGGTGATCGACGCGAAACTATCTGGCATCGCGCAAGGGGTGTCTCCAGACTTCTTTCATATTGACGTAGAAGAGGTTGTACTTATTTCGATAGGAGACCCGGCCGATCATCTTGTAATCGAAACCTGGCACGAGCGTCGTGGCCTTCACAGGATCAAGCGGTACTAGGGTACGGTTGATCATTCATCTTGACAGGGCAAGCAATGCAACAGCATGAGAGGGAACGGTAGCCTTGAGTGAGGCTACCCGGCTCTCGCCTCGAAGGGACGCAATCGTTCACGGTTCTCGCCAGAACGGCAGAGGAGTACGATCGGGGTAGTAGGTAGCGGCTTACGGGGGAGGTCCAGGGATGGTGTCAAGGCGCATGATCGTCGGCGCGGCGCTTGGTTCATTGCTTCTCAGCGCCTGCATCAGCGGGACCGGGGGATCGAGCAGTGACGGGGGCTCAGAAGAAGGGGGCCCGACGGTGATCCGCTACTTCGTGGGCATCGAGGAGACCCCCGAGCTCGAGGCGGAAGCCAAGACGATCATCGAGGACTTCGAGGCCGAGAACCCCGACATCGATGTGGAGCGCGAGTCGATCAGCGCCGAGGACCAGCGCACGGTCATCCAGACCCGGTTGCGCTCCCCCCAACCGCCCGATGTGTTCGGCTTCGACACGGGCCCCGGGTTCGCCGGCGTCCTGGCCAAGGCGGACCTGCTCTACCCGCTGGAGGATGCCTACAAGGAGCACGACTGGCCGGTCTACGACTGGGCCAAGGCGCGCGTGACATACGACGGCGTCCTTTCTGGGGTCCCCGGCTCGGTCGAGGAGATCGGCGTCTTCTACAATCAGGACCTCTTCAGCGAGCTTGGCTTCGAGGAGCCCCAGACGATCGAGGAGCTCGACCAGATCGCCCAGGCGGTCAAGACCGAGGGACTCATTCCCTTTGCGTTCGGCGATCAGGAGCAGTGGCCTGCGGGTCACCTCTTCAGCATCGCCGCCAGCAACGTGCTCGGCCCGGAAGGGCTAGACCAGGCGCTCTACGGAAGCGCCAAATGGAACAGCCCCGAAGTCGTCGAGGGCATCGACCTGATGTTCTCAGAGTTCGTCGAAAAGGGCTATTACCCGGAGGACGTCAACGCCATCACCTATGAGGACGCGAACAACCTGTTCTACGCGGGTAAGGCCGCGATGGCCCCCACCGGTACCTGGCTCGTTCCCGAGATCGATTCCACGGTCCAGGACTTCAAGGTCGGCTTCTTCCCCTTCCCCGCCATCGACGACACCGGTATCGCTCCGCCCTCCGGGGTGGGCGGGGGCCTGTTCGTGGCCGCCGATACCGAAGAGCCCGAGGCCGCTCTCAAGCTGATCGACTACCTGCAGTTCAACGAGCAGCGGGTACAGGAGGATCTCGAGCGCGCCAACACAATCCCGGCTTTCAAGGTCGACACTTCCGAGCTTGATCTCACGCCGTTGTTCCGAAGCGTGCTGGACGATCTTGCGGAGGCCGAGAACCCGGACTCCTTCGGCTACAACATCGACGTACTGGCGCCGGCGGGGTTCAACGACGTTATGTTCAAAGGCTTCCAGAGCGTCCTCGCAGGAGAACGGACGGCGCAAGAGCAGGCCGACGCCCTTCAGGATGCCTACGCCGAGGCCAAGGCGAACGGCGAGACGCTAGAGAAGCCGTAGGCCCACCAAATGGCCGAAACAAAGGTCGCGACCCGCCCCCGGCCCGCAAGCCGGGGGCGACGGCGGGCTATCGCCCGGCGCGCGGGAGCGTCAACAGCGCGCGGCTCGGAGCTATGGACTGCGGCATTGTTCATCGCGCCCGCGCTGGCTCTCTACATCCTGCTGATGCTTATCCCCTTCTTGAACTCCGTCTATTTCAGTCTCACCGACTGGAACGGAGCGACGCTGGCCAAGAACTTCGTGGGGCTCGCCAACTACGCCGAGATGCTGCAAGACCCGCAGCTCTATGAGGCGTTCCGCAACAACCTGGTGTGGATAGTGATCGGCACGGTGGTGCCCGTCTCCGTCGGCTTGTTGCTGGCCATGATCATGTGGAGCACGCCGCGCTTCGCACTGGTGTTTCGCACGCTGTTCTTCCTGCCCTACCTGCTGCCGATCGTGGTAGTGGGGCTCGTGTGGAACTGGATCTACCACCCGCTGTACGGCGTGCTAAACAGCTTCTTGGAGCTCATTGGCTTCGACTACCTCACGAGAGGGTGGTTGGCCGACGGCGACACCGCTTTGTACGCCGTCCTGGGGGCGGCCATCTGGAGTGCTTTCGGCTTCGTCACTGTCCTGCTGTTCGCCGGCCTTCAGGGCGTCAACACGGATGTGGTCGATGCTGCTGCGATCGACGGCGCCAACTGGCTGCAGCGAGCCCGTTACGTGGTGATCCCCGCGATTGCGCCGGTACTGACACTGGTGACCTCGATCACGCTTATCGGCGGGTTCGCAGTCATCGACTTCATCATCGTGATGACCAATGGGGGGCCGGGTAACCGGACGTCTGTGCTCGGCTTCTACGCGTACAACCAGGCCTTCCAGCGCAACAGCGTAGGGTACGGAACCGCGGTGTCGATCCTGATAACCGTTTTGAGCCTAGTCGCCGCTGTCGTCTTCATCAAGCTGCGTGAGGGAGGGCGCGAGCGTGGCTAGCGTAGGAGCTCCGGCCGAACACACTCGCATGTTCTCCCCTCTGCACCGCAGGATGGCGGCCACCGGCAGCCGTTACGCGATCCTGGTTTTGTTCGGCGTGATCACGTTGTATCCATTCATACTCGTTGTCTCGACTGGGCTCAGGGACCCGGTCTCGATCAACGTCAATCCGTTCGCGCTGTTCGAGAACATCCGCCTCGCAACGATCAGCGACGCGTGGACTCTCGGCGGTTTCGGCGGCTATTTCAAGAACACGCTGTTGATTACCGTTCCCACCGTGGCCGGGACGATAGTCCTGTCGACCATGGCAGGGTACGCGCTGGCTCGAATTCAGTTTCCCGGGCGAAACCTCATCTTCTTCACCTTCATGCTGGGTCTGATGATCCCGTTTACGTCAATCATGATCCCGTTGTTCTACGAGCTCATCGATCTCGGCTTGTTCGGCTCGGTGTGGGCGGTGATCCTTCCGGGAATCGCTGGAAGCGCGGGCTTCGGAGTGCCATTGGGCATCTTTCTAATGCGAGCCTTCTTCCAGGACCTGCCCAATGAGCTCGCCGAGGCGGCGCGCGTCGACGGAGCCACCGAGTTCCAGGTGTTTCGCAAGGTCATGCTCCCGCTGGCCGCCCCCGGGATCGCCGTGCTCGGCGTGCTGGTTTTCTTCCAGTCCTGGAACCAGTTCCTGATGCCGCTTCTGTATCTGCCGGGCGAGGAGAACCGGCCGCTGTCTACGGGTCTCTACATCTTTGCGTCGGGCCGGGTCCAGGACTTCGAGCTGATCGCCGCCGGCAGCGTCATCATGATCCTGCCGGTCATCGTGATCTTTCTGATCTTTCAGCGCACGTTCGTCAAGGGAGTTACCGCGGGGGCGCTCAAGGGCTGAGTTTCCCTGGGGCCGGAGCGCGTACTCGATCGACTCCCTGTTCGAATTGGCTCGGTCCGGGACTCAAGCCGGTGCCGTAGGGCCGAGGCCCCGCAGGTAACGGGCAACCTCCGGCAGCACCATGCCCGCATCGCCCCTCAGCCCGCACTCGAGGGCCATATAGCCGTCGAAGCCGATATCCCTCAGGGCCGCCAGGGCCCCTGCGAAGTCCACGTGGCCGGTCCCGGGATGTGCACGGTTGCTGTCGGCGAGATGGACGTGCCTCAGGTGGCCGCCCGCGGCCCGTATCGATGCCGGCGGATCGTCCTCCTCCAGGTTCATGTGGAAAAGGTCTCCCATCACTTTCACCGAGTCGAGCCCGACCTCGTCGCCCAACTCCACCGCCTGCGCCAGCGAGTTCACCATGTGGTCCTCGTAGCGATTGAGAGGCTCGAGATAGACCCTCACGCCCTCACGCCCGGCGTGCTCGCCTAGCTCTGTGAGCCCCTCGACAAGCACCGCTCGGTCCTCTGCCTCGGTGCGGGGTGGCTCATAGGGCGGGAGCCGCCGGGAGAACATCCCGTAGGAGGCTGGTGTGATCGCACCCTCGCCTCCGATCTCTGACATGACCGAGAGCAGCGATTTCATGTTCTCGATCGCGTCTCTTCGCTTGCCTGCGTCGAAGTCGCCGATGAAGTGATCCATGATCACGCACACGGTCGGCATCGCGACGCCGGCCCGGCGCGCCGCCTGAAGCTCATCCAGACGGGCCCTGAAAACGAAGTCGCCGTGTCCGTGCAGCTCGATCGCGTCGTAGCCCCAGCTCTGCAAGTGCTCCCATTTCTGAACCAGACTTTCGCCCGGAATGAGATGTTCCTGACAGGAGAGCTTCACTCGCGTCCCATTAGAATCGAAGCACTACCTGCACGGTTTCCGCAGCGCGCTCATCAAGTAGCTCGAAGGCTTGCGCGGCGTCCTCGAAAGAAAAGACGTGGCTGACCAGTGACTCGAACTCGATCGTGCCGTCAGCCTGGAGCGTCATGACCGTGTTCCTCAGACGCGCCTCGTTCCAGCGATGGTCGAGCCGGGGGCTCACTCCCGAAATCTGCGAGCACACGACCTCAACCCTGTTGTGGTGGAACTCCTCACCGAGAAAGAGTGCCGACCCCCCACCTTGGAAGAAGCCTGAAGCAACGACTCGGGAGTTGTAGGCAACTGCACGTATGGCCTCATGAAGCGCGGGATAGACGCCACTCAGCTCGATGCAGACGTCCGCCCCCCTGCCCCCTGTGAGGCCTTTTATCGTCTCGGCCGCACCGGGGGCATCGATCACGTGCTCGGCGCCGAGCCGGGAGGACATCTCGCGACGATGTGGGAGGCGGTCGACGGCGATCACCCGGGCACCGTTGCTGCGAGCGAGTTGCATGGCTATCAGTCCCGGCACTCCCTGCCCGAACACCGCCACGGTTTCGCCCACATGGATGTCGGCATCGAGTACCGAGTTGAGTGCGATAGCCCCGATCTGGGAGAAGACACCATTGATGGGCTCAACGTCTGGCGCAAGGAGTCTCGACGCCGCGTCCTGCTCAGACATGACGTGTGTGGTGCGATGACCCCACGCCCCCCACACGACATCCCCCTCTGCGACGGCTCCCACCTCCGACCCCGTCTCGATAATCTGCCCGACTTCCTCGTAGCCCCATCCTTCGACCGGATAGGCAGCGCTGGCACTGTCTTCGCGAAAGACCCTTTGCTCCTCATCCCAACGTTTGCTGAGATAGGGGTTCGAGCCTCGGTAGGCGGTTAGCTCGGTTCCCGCGGAGATACCCGAGTAGAGGGTCCGGACGCGCACCTCATCGGGTCCCAAGAAAGGGTCCTCGTACTCTGTGATTCCAACTTGGCGTGGCGCCATGAAGGCTACGACGCGTCCCATGAGCTCGCTCCCCGATTCGCTCTTACTTGATGCCCGTCAGCGCGATCCCCTGCACTATGTAGCGCTGGGCCGCCGCGTAGACGATTACCAGCGGTATCAACCCCACCACATTGCCCGCCATGAGCCGTTCCCAATCGCTGTTGTATTGATCGTTGAGCAGCGCAAGCCCCACCGGCAGGGTGAATTTGGAGTCGGTGCTGAGATAGATGAGGGGCCCGAGGAAATCGCTCCAGGTCCAGATGAAGAGAAACACCGCGAAAGTGGCGAGAGCGGGCTTCGACAGCGGCAGGATGATGTCCCAGTAGATTCGCCAGTAGCCGGCACCGTCGACACGCGCCGCTTCCTCGAGCTCGCGCGGCAGACTCAGGAAGAACTGACGCAGCATGAATATGCCGATCGCGCTGGCCAGGGCCGGGAGGATGAGAGAAGCGTGTGTATCGAGGAGGCCCAGATTCTGCATCATGATGTAGGTTGGGATCGTGTTGACGATGTCCGGCACCATCATCGAGCCGAGATAGAGATAGAAGATGAGATCGCGGCCGGGAAAGTTGAGCCGGGCGAAGGCGTAGGCCGACATCGAGCAGAACAGCAGCTGGCCAACCACGGCAAAGGCCACGATCTTGAACGAGTTGAAGATCCACAGGTTCCAGTACTGAAAACTCGTCCATAGGCTCGTGTAATTGCTCCACTGCAGCTCGGCCGGTATCCATTGCGGCGGGAACACGAACACCTCGAAGCTCTGCTTCAGAGACGTCGACAGCATCCATGCGAACGGCAGCAGCGAGATCAGTGCCAAGAGGATGAGGGCGGCGTAGGCGATCGTCCGACGAAGAATGTTGCCGGTACTAGCGGACCGCTTTCGAGGCGCAAGGCGCGCATCAGCCAAGCTCATAGTGCACTCTCTTGTTCAGAAGCTTGAACTGGATGAAGGTCACGATTGCGAGGATCAGGAACAGCACCCAGGCCATCGCCGCGGCAAAACCCATGTTGAAGAAGCGAAAGGCCTGTTGATAGACGTAGTACATGTATGTGTAGGTGCAAGTCCCGGGCCCTCCCTGAGTCATCAGATAAGCGGTGTCGAACACTTGAAACGACCCCAGCATCGAGGTCACCGCAACGAAGAAGGTCGTGGGGCTGAGAAGCGGCCAGGTGATGTCCTTGAACTGGCGCCATTTTCCTGCTCCATCGAGCTGAGCGGCCTCGTAAAGATGATTGGGGATCGATTGGAGCCCCGCCAAGAACAGCGTCATGTTCCAGCCTAGGCCCTTCCACACGCTCACCAGGGTTATGGCCGGCAAGGCAGTACTGCAGGTGTCGAGCCAGGCCACCGGATTGACGCCGAACCATGCCAGGAAACCATTGAGCAGCCCGAAGTCCGGGCTGTAGATCCACCGAAAGATGATGGCCACGGCGACCATCGATGCGATGTAGGGAAAGAAATAGGCGGTCCGAAAGAAGGTAAGGCCCCTGATCTTGGTATTGGCCGCCAAAGCCAGCGACAACGACAGGATGATGGTCGCCGGCATGAACATCAACACGAAGATCACGGTGTTCTCGAGCGTGATGAAAAAGAGCTCGTCTTGAAACAGCTGCACGTAGTTGTCGAAGCCCACGAACACAGGGGGGGTGATTAGGTCCCAACGGTGAAGGCTGACGATGAACGACACGATGACTACGAGAACGATAAAGATCAGGCTGTGGACGAGGGCCGGAGTGATGAAGAGGTAGCCGGCCAGGGTCTCCTTACGGGTCCATCTTTTCCAGGGCGACGGCTTACGCCGGCGCTCGGCGGCTGCGGCTGCGGCAGCCGCAGGTGCGGTCGTAACCTGTTCGGTTGTAGTCACAGGGACCGGCCTACTGCTGGTCCTGAGCCTGCTGGAGCTGTTCGTCGACCTTGTCGCAGACGCCCGGCAAGACCTCGGCTGCGGTCTTGTCACCAGACCAAACGGGATCGATGCCCCTATCGATCGTGTTCAGATACACGGGAAAATCAACAACGTAGGGCGCCTTGTGGGCGGTGGGCAGCGACTGCAGGAACGGCTCCAAGGTGTTGTGTTGCTTCACGATGGGATCATTCTTGAAGCTGGGTGCAAGGGCCAGCTTCTTGCGGGCCGGGATTCCCTGAGCATTCTCGAGCAGCACCTGGGAGGCTTCCTCGGAAACCATGTACTTGAGGAACTCCCATGCGTTTTCCTCGCTGTCGGAGCCCTTGGCGATGGCGAACATTGCGAGATGGAAGAAGTTCGCCCGGCCTTCTGAGCCCTTGGGCACCGGCGCAACCGCCCAGTTAACCCGGTCGCCGGCCTCCTGGAGCTCATACGCGGCCCAGCGGCCGGCGTCGATGAACATCCCCACCCTGCCGGAGAGCATCAGCTGGACCGGGCTCTGGCCCTCGAGCTGGCTCGGTGTGGGCGAGATGCCTTCATTGATGAGGTCGGCAATGCCCTGGATCGCGGCGGTCGCTTGGGGACTGTCGATCGTGCACCGGGAGGCATCCTTGCTGAGGACGTCGCCTCCGTTGGCCCAGATCGAGTTGAATACCGGAGCGAACCAGGTTCCGTGTGCCGCGCCGAAGACCTTCTTGGCGCCTTCCCCTTCGGTGAGTTGCCGTCCGGCCGAGACGAAGTCCTCCCACGTCCAGGAGGCATCCGGGTAGTCCATACCCGCCGCATCGAACAAGTCACGATTGTAGTACATGACCTGAGTGTCCCAGTTGTCGGTGAGCCCCACCAGCTGCCCGTTGAAAGTCAAGCCATCGAGGACTTGGGGGTAGAAAGCCTTGAGGTTGAAGTTGTCCCTCTCGACGTACTTGTTGAGGTCGACCGCGTAGCCCTTGGTGACGATGGTCGGAATGATGATGTCGCCAGAGCCGAAGATGTCGGGAGGATTTCCGGCCGCGATCGAGGTGAAGACCTTCTGGTCGTAGCCCTCCGCAGGAATGGTCTGAATCTTGACCGGTATCTTCGGGTTGTCCTCCATGAACTTCTCGGCGAGCTCCTGGCGGGCGGCGATGGCGCCCGGATCGTCGGCGGGAAGGGCAACGACGACGGTGCCGGGAGCCTCGTCCGAGCCTCCGCCGCCCGGCCCCCCGGTGAACAGCCCGCATGCGGGTGCCAAGAGCAGGATCGCCACTGCAAGAGCGAGCTTTCTTTCCCTCAGGACCCGAGGCGCCTTTGCCATCATCCC
>Ga0136613_10002091_pt1 | contig 10622 bp, 9 predicted proteins | sample AntDrymUQ2722106_2_FD_106649 | JGI IMG/M metagenome (GOLD analysis project Ga0136613, IMG submission 106649) | Polar desert sand microbial communities from Dry Valleys, Antarctica - metaG UQ272 (21.06) | ecosystem: Environmental > Terrestrial > Soil > Desert | place: Antarctica: Dry Valley... | reverse complement strand
CCGCACCGTCTTGCCGCTGCGCACCTCGTCCTTCAACCGCTCGAAGTACACCACGTAGGAGTCGACGGTCACACCCGTCGACACGATCAGCCCGGTCACGCCGGCGAGGGTGAGCGCCAGACCAATGGAATCGCCGAGATAGGAGATCAGCGCGTACGTGGCGGCGCCGGTGAGCGTGAGGCCGACGATCACTACCAGGCCGAGCAACCGGTAATAGGCGAGCATGTAGAGCGCGACCAGCGCGATGCCGACGATCCCGGCGGCGATCCCCGAGCGGAGCTGGTCGCGCCCGAGCGTCGGCGACACGTCGTCGACGGTCTGCTGGTTCTCGTCGAAGCGCACGGGAAGGGCGCCGAAGCGCAGCAACCGGGCCAGGTCAGCGGCCTCGCCGCGACTCACGCCGGTGATCTGGGGGTTGCCGTCGAACGTGGGCGCCTGGAACGCGGGCGCCGACACGACCTGGCCGTCCAGCACGACCGCGACGGCGTTCTGGGGCGGCTGCTTGGCGAACGATTCGCTGGCCAGGGCGTTGAACTTCTCCTGGCCCGAGCTCTTCAGGTCGAGGTCGACGGCGTAGCCCTGCCCGGACTGGAAGGTGTCGTCGGCTCCGCTCACGTCCTTGCCGGTGAGCGCGGTCGGGCCCAGGAAGTAGCGGGGCTCGCCCTCCTCGGCGCCGGGGAGGACCACGCACTGGTCGCGCTGGTCGTCGGCGGCGGTGGTGCTCGGCAGACCGGTGGTGGTGGCGAGCGTGAGGACCGCGGTCGGGTCGCAGGAGGCGACGGCGAGCTTGGCCGCGTCGGCGTCAGGCTCCTCGGCACCCTCGGGCGTGCTCGTCGGTGGAGCGGTCGTGGTCGCGGTGGGATCGGCGGGGGCGGTGGTGCTGGTGGGGGTGGTCGTCGTGGTGGACGGGGGGGTGGCGTCGGCGGGGAGCTGGGCGAGCACCGGCCGGAAGCGCAGCTCGGCGGTGCGGCCCACGATGCGCTGCGCCTTGGCGCGGTCCTTCACCCCGGGCAGGTTGACGACGACGTCGTTGCCCTCCCGGTTCACCTCGGCCTCGGCGACACCGAGGGAGTCGACCCGGTTGCGGATGATGTCGGCCGCGGTCTCGAGCCGGTCGTCGCCCGGGTCGCCGGTCGGCACCAGGCGCACCGACACCCCACCCTGGAGGTCGAGGCCGAGCACCGGGCTCTGGCCCCGCACCAGCGTGGCCGCCAAGGCCCCCACGACGACGACGATGACCCCGACCAGGAAGATGACGTTGCGGCGCACGGGTCGAGTTCGGCTCTCTGCTCGTTCGGGGCTCGGGTACGGGACGCGGGTTGCCTGGGCCGTCTAGCGCCGGCGCCGCCCCCGGCGCTCCTCGCCGTCGACCTCGCTGCCGGCGGCGGTGTCGGTATCGGCGGCGGCGAGATCCAGCTCGTCATCGAGCTCGTCGGCGATCTCTTCATCAGCCCGTTCGGCGCCGTCGACCTCGTCGCCCGGTCCGCCGAGACGTTGACCGACGGCGGCGCGCGCCAGCGTCACGACGATCCCGTCGGCGATCTCGAGGCGGAGGGTGTCGTCGGCGAGGGTGCGGATCGTGCCGTGGATGCCGCCCGTCGTCACGATCTCGTCACCGACCTCCAGGCTCCCGATGAGGGCCCGCCGCGCCGCAAGCTGGCGGCGCTGCGGCAGCACGATCAGGAAGAAGAAGGCGACGACGAGCAGTGCGAGGTAGATGAGGGCGGTCATGCGACTCCTGCGGACCGGCTGGCGACCGGGTCGAGGCTAGCGCGAGGCGGCTGCGGGCCTGCGGTCGCGCGACGCAGCTCGAACCAGGTGGTCAGCCCCCGAAGAGGCGGGCGGCGGGTTCGGTCGGGGCCGGGCGAGCGAGCCCCAGGTGCTCGAAGGCCGCGGGTGTGGCCATCCGGCCCCGGGGCGTCCGCTCGAGCAGACCCTGCTTCAGCAGGAACGGCTCGTAGACGTCCTCGACCGTGTCGGGCTCCTCGTGCGCGGCCACGGCCAGCGTGCTGAGCCCGACCGGCCGACCGGCGAACGTGACGCACAAGGCGGTGAGGATCGCCCGGTCCACCTTGTCGAGCCCGCGCTCGTCGACCTCGAACAGCGTCAGCGCGGCCGCGGTGGTGGCCTCGTCGGCCATGCCCGCGGCCCGCACCTCGGCGTAGTCGCGCACCCGCTTCAGCAGCCGGTTGGCGATGCGAGGGGTGCCGCGGGCGCGGCGGGCGATCTCGGTGGCGCCGCCCTCGTCGATCGGCACCCCGAGGATCCCGGCGGCGCGCACCACGATGGCGACGAGCTCGCGGGGCTCGTAGTAGTCGAGACGGGCCACGAAGCCGAAGCGGTCGCGCAGCGGACCGGTGATGAGCCCGGTGCGGGTGGTGGCGCCCACCAGCGTGAACCGGGGCAGGTCGAGACGAATCGACCGGGCCGACGGCCCCTTGCCGATCACGATGTCGAGCTGGAAGTCCTCCATCGCCGGGTAGAGGACCTCCTCGACGGTGCGGGGCAGCCGGTGGATCTCGTCGACGAAGAGCACCTCGCCGTCGTCGAGGTTGGTGAGGATGGCGGCGAGGTCGCCGGCGCGCTCGAGCGCGGGGCCGCTCGTGATCCGCAGGGCCGTGTCGAGCTCGGCGGCCACGATCCCGGCCAGGGTGGTCTTGCCCACCCCGGGCGGCCCGGCGAAGAGCACGTGGTCGAGCGCTTGGCCGCGCCGGCTGGCCGCGCCGAGCATGATCTCGAGGTGCTCCCGCAGGCGGGCCTGGCCAACGAACTCGGCGAGCCGGCGGGGTCGCAGCGTCGCCTCCTCGGCGACCTCCGCGGGATCGACGGTCGGGGCCAGCAGCTCGTCCCTAGCCACGGCTCACTGCCAGGAGCTTGAGCGCGTCGCGCAGCAGCGCTTCCACCGATGCGTCGCCGGCGGCACCATCGCTCGAGTCGCTGGCGCCGTGGGCGGCGCCGTTGGCACCGTTGGCGCCCTTGGCACCGCGGGCCCCGCCGTCGCCGAGCTGGGCGAGCACCGCCCGGATCTCGTCGGGCTCGTAGCCGAGACCGGCGAGCGCCGATCTGACCTCGGCCCGGTTCGAGCCCGCGCCGCGGTTCGACGCGCTCACCGTCTCGGGCACGGCGAGGCGCGCCTCGAGCTCGACGAGCAGGCGCTGCGCGGTGCGCTTGCCCACCCCCGGGACCATGGTCAGGGCATCGAGATCGCGGTCGAGCACGGCCGAGCGCAGGGCGCTCGGCGAGTGGACCGACAGGATGGCGAGGGCCAGCTTCGGGCCGACGCCGTTGGCGCCGAGCACGGCCTCGAAGGTGTCGCGCTCGTCGCGGGTGGGGAACCCGAAGAGCACCATCGCGTCGTCGCGGACGTGGTGGTGGGTGAACAGGAACGCGGGCTGGCCGGGTTCGAGATCGGCGAGGGCGCCTACCGGCACGCTGACCCGGTACCCGACACCTCCGACCTCGAGCAGCACCTGCCCGGCGGGGCTGCGTTCGAGCACCGTGCCGCGCAGCGACCCGATCACGACGCATCCCGGGCGAGGGCGGCGGCGACCGCCCGATCGAGGTTGGTACGTCCCGGCGGGGGTGCACCGTCGGTCCGGTCGGGTGCCGGGCCCTCGGCCCGGCGCCGGGCGTTGTCGAGCGGCTGGCGCCACAGGTGGTGCAGGGCGAGGGCGAGGGCGTCGGCGGCGTCCGCGGGACGGGGTACCTCAGCCAAGCGGAGCACCCGCTGCACCATCTGCTGCACCTGCTCCTTGCCTGCGGCACCGTCGCCGGCAAGGCCGAGCTTCACCTCGTTGGGGCTGTAGTGGGTGACCGGGATCCCCGCCCGGGCCGCGGCGACGAGGGCGAGACCGCTCGCCTGGCCCACCGCCATGGCAGTGCGCGCGTTGACCTGGAAGAGCACCCGTTCGACGGCCAGGGCCGCCGGCGCGAGCTCGGCCACCAGGACGTCGAGCTCAGCCGCCAGTCGGGCCAGGCGATCGGGCAGCGGACTGGCAGGCTCGGTGCGGATCACCCCGTACGCGACGGCGACGGGCCGGGAGCCCTCGGCACGCACCACCCCGTACCCGCAGCGCGACAGGCCTGGGTCGATTCCCAGCACCGACCCGAGGCTGGGATCGCCGTCACCTCTGGCGTTGGCACCTCTGGCGTTGGCCGCCGCGCCGATACCGAACATCGGTTCGAGTGTACGAGCGGGTGGTGACCGCGTGGTGGATGCCGCGCGGCCATCCCGGCTGGCGGACCCACGCCTGACGCTCCCCGCTCCGGGTGGCGCTGCTGAGAACGTCTCGGCCTCTCGCGCCGCGCCCTGAGAACCCCGCGTCGACGCACGTGGTTGCGCGTGGTCATCGCGGCGAGCATGATGCGACTGGGAGCCGACCAGGAGGAGAGCGATGTTCGTACAGGTGATCGAAGGCGGCGTGGCTGATCGTGACGCCCTGCGGGGCCAGCTCGACCGTTGGATGACGGAGCTGCGACCAGGAGCAACGGGCTTCCTCGGAACCACCGCCGGTGTGACCGACGGCGGCGCCGCCATCGTGGTCGCACGTTTCGAGTCAGCCGCAGCCGCGCAGGCCAACAGCGAGCGGCCAGAGCAGGGGCGGTGGTGGACGGAGACCGAGAAGTGCTTCGACCGCGAGGTGACCTTCGCCGACACCGACGAGGTCGATTCGTTCCTCGCCGGCGGTTCCGACGACGCCGGGTTCGTCCAGGTCATGAAGGGCAGCAGCGCGGACCGCGGCCGGCTCCACGCGATGGATGCGAGCTTCGTGGAGCACGCGCCATCGTTCCGCCCTGACGTCATCGGTGGGTTCCGCGCATGGACCGGTCCGGACACCTACGTCGAGCTCGTCTACTTCACGAGCGAGGCTGAGGCGCGCCGCGGGGAGACGAACGAGCCGCCCGCTGCGCTCGCCGACCAGATGGGCGAGCTCCAGGAGCAGATGGTCAACACCGAGTTCCTTGATCTGCGGGATCCCTGGCTCTACTGAACGACCACCCCGTCACGAGGCCGGTGGCGGTTGAGGGGAATGCGTGCACGCGAGCGGTCCTCTGCGTCGTGGCGGGTATCGTCACCGGTGTGGCAGACCCGGTCCGGGGGCAGTCCGCCGTCGGGCCCGCATCCGGCGCAACTGGCGCCTCGGGCATCCGGTGGGCGGTAGGGCTCGTGGCGGTGCTCCTCTGCGCGTCGCTCACGCCGGCAAAGTCGGCGCGCGCGGGTGCCGATTCCCCGCCATCCTGCAAGGCCGCGCTCCGCGACACGCCCCTCGAGGATCTTCCGGTTCCTCGCCGCTGCCGCGTGCTCGACCGGGCGCTCATCGTCGGCACCCAGGTCGATCCGGCAGGCACGGGCTCAGTGTTCCTCTCGGCGCCGGGCACGCCGTCCAAGATCGTCCGCTTCTACCGCCCCCGGATCGAGAAGGCCGGCTTCGAGATCGAGCGCTCGCCGGGCAGAACCTCGGAGTGCACGATCGAGAACGAGGTCACGACATACGCATTCACCTGTGCCGGGATCGTGTTCGGAGCTCCGACCCTTCAGGGTGTCATCGAGGCGATCGGGTGTGGCCGTCGAGCCCAGATCGGCGTCTTCTTCTCTGAAGCGAACGACCCGCTGTTCCCGGGCGTCGAGCCGTGCCTCGACCCCGAGGGCACCGGCGGGGTCGTGAACCGCCGGGACGCCGCGAGCTATCTCCTCGAAGAGGTCTGCGAAGGCGCGTTCCCCGAGTTCTACTCCTACCCCGCGCCGAGGTACTCCATCGATCAGGTCAACAGCCCGCCGAGTGAGCTCAACGAGGGCTACGAGGTCACCCGCGAGCTCGACGATGAGGGGTGCAGGCTCCTGAACATCACCGGGGTGCTCGAGGTCGCGCCCGACCAGGTCGACTGGCGCCTGCCCGCGAACCTCGCCGAGCGAGCGCAAGCGGGCACCGTCTCGCCCGACGTGTGGCTGCGGATCGGTTCGGGTCGGCCCCCCGAATGGGCTCGACTCGACGCCGGCAGCCTCGTGTTCACGCCGACGACCCCGACGCGCGAAGCCCTCGAGGCGTTCCCGGTCGTCGCGGCCGGGGGAGGGCGCCCCGCCCCGGGCCAATCGGATCTCGTGCTCGAGGTCGACCCGGTCGACAGCGAAGGCGAGGGCTGCATCCCCGGTAAGCCCGTGGCGGGCCTCTGGAACGTGTCGGTGCGCGGAGCCGGCGCAGATGCCGGCCCGTCGCGCGTGCTGCTCGAGGTGACGCCGCCCGGTGCTCCGACCGAGACGCGCGAGCTGCGCTTCACCCGCGGCCTGTTCCCTGGCGAGGATGTCGTGATCGGCGAGCTCGGGCCGGGCACGTCGCTCCGGCTGGATCCGAACGCGCAGATCGAAGAAGCGGACGAATCGAACAACGAGCAGTTCCTTGCCGAGCTTCCTCCGCTCGTCTGCGTACCGCTCTAGGTTCCCCGCTCATCGACTTGACGATCTACTGGTGCTCGACCCGCGGCGTTCGGCAACGGTCGGTTCCCTCTCACTTGCCGCGCCGCGACGCATCCGATGTCAGCGGCGGCGGCGTAGCACCCAGAGCACGACGACGACCGCGACGACGGCGCCGACGACCGGCACGAGCCGCTTGGCCACCGGCGCGCCGGCGGCGGCGAGCAGATCAACCGGCTGGGACGGCGCAGACTCGATGCGGCGCGGTCCCGACGACGTCGGGACGCTCGGTTGGGCGCTCGGTTGGGCGGCCGGCGGGGGCGGCTCGTCGCGCGTCGGTGCCGTCAGCGCTTCTGCCGGCGATTCCGGCTCGGGGGCGGCCGGGGCGTCCGGAGGCGCTGTCGGTGACACCGTCGGAGACGCGGTCGGCGGGCCCGCCGGGCTCTCCTCGGCGGGAGCGCTCGAGGCTGCGCTGGCACCTCCGGAGGCGCCGGAGCTGGCCGACCCGCCGGTGAACACGTCGCGCTCGAGGCACTCGACGAACTGGCCGAGCAACTTGCTCGACACGTCGGCCATCACCCCCCTACCGAACTGCGCGACCTTGCCGGTGATGGTCACGTCGGAGCTGATCTTCACCTCGGTGCCGTCGCCGTCGGCTTCGAGCGTGGCGGTGATCATCGCCTTGGCGTTGCCCTGGCCCCGCGTGTCGCGACCCTGCGCATCGATGACGGCGCGGTGCGCAGACTCGTCCCGCTCGCTGAACTTCGCCACGCCCTTGTACTGCGCGGTGATCGGCCCCACCTTCACCTTCACGACCCCGCGGAACTCCTCACCCTCCACCTCTTGGAGCTCGGCGCCCGGCATGCACGGCGCGATGCGCTCGAGGTCGAGCAGCACCTTCCACGCCTCCTCGATCGGCACGTCCACCCGAAAGTTGTCCTCGATCTTCACCTGCTCGTCTCGGTCGCTCGCTGCGGCGCAGGGAACCTGCGCCGCAGTCGCTCGCTCCCTGGCGAGCTCCGCTCGCTCTCGCTCGCTTCGCCGCTCACCAACGGGTCGCCCTCGAACATCACGATCCACTCACCTTCCGCTGCTCACCGCGACGAAGAGTACCCGGGACGGCCGTCCGGAGTGCTTCGAGGTCGGCGGGGGTGTCGACATCGGCAGGGTCGCCGGTGCCGGTGCAGTCGACCTCGACGACCGGGGCCCGCCGCATCAGGACCCGGGCACCCTCGTCGCCTTGCAGCTCGCGCGTCTCCGGCCAGCGAGGCCGGGCGAGCAGCACCGGGTTGGCGCGCTCGCCCCCGTAGGTGGCGACGGCGAGCGTCGCGCCGGCCTCGTACGCCGCCGCCAGCCGCCGGTACGCCTCGGCGCCGACGCCCGGCTGGTCGGCGAGCCCCACGCACACCGCTCCGACCTCGGTTCGCCCTTCGAGCGCGTCGAGCGCGGCGCGCAGGCTCCACGCGATCCCCCGTTCCCAATCCGGCGACCGCACCACCTCGACCCCGCCCCTCCTCTGCGCGACCGCCGCCACCTCGTCGCCGCCGGAGCCGACGACGACCAGCAGCGGCGCGAGCCCGCTCCGCTGCGCGGCGTCGAGCGCGTACGCGACGAGGGGACGCCCGGCGAGCTCGACAAGCGGCTTCGGGCGGGCGCCTACACCCATCCGCGTGCCCCCGCCGGCCGCGAGGACCGCGACCGCGACCCCCGTCAGCCGATCGCCTCCAGGGCGCGCCGCACCAGCACCCGGCTGAGGTGCTGACGGAACTCGGTGGTGGCGTTGAGGTCGGACGGCGGCTCGGCGCCGTCGGGCGCCCGCTCGGCCGCCTCCGTGGGAGACGCGCCGCCGGCCACCGCCTCCTCGACGCCGCTCGCCCGCAGGGACGTCGGGCCCATGTTGACGAGCGACACCCGGGTCGTGCCGCCGGCCCGCACCGCCAGGGCGCCGACGATCGCCCAGTCCTGGGCGCGCCGCTGGAACTTCTGGTAGTCGAAGCTGTCGCTTCCCGTCTTGGCGACCCGGATCTCGGTGACGACATCGTCGGGCGCGATTGCCGTCTCGAGGAACCCGACGAAGAGCTCGCTGGCGGCGACGCTCCGCTCGCCGTTGGGACCGACGACCGTGATCTCGGCATCGAGCGCGAGGAGCGCCGCCGGCAGGTCCGACGCGGGATCGCCGTGGGCAACCGAGCCACCGAGCGTCCCGCGGTGGCGCACCTGCGGGTCGCCGACCTTGCTCGCCACCGCGGCGAGCACGCCGCACTCCGCCGCCAGCAGCTCCGACGTCTCGAGGTCGCGGTGGCGGGTGAGCGCGCCGATCGCGATGCGGTCCCCGTCGTCGCGCACGTACGACAGGTCGCGCAGGCGGCCCACGTCGATCAACACGGCGGGCGTGGCGAGCTGCAGCTTCATCAACGGCAGCAGCGACATGCCGCCGGCGAGCAGCTTGGCGGCGTCGCCGTGCTCGGAGAGCAGGCCCACCGCCTCCTCGGTCGAACCGGCACGCCGGTACTCGAACGCGGCGGGGATCATCGAGCACCTCCATTGGTGGGCGCATGGCCACTCGCTTGCACGGCGTCCCATACGTGTTGGGGCGACGCCGGCATCTCCATCTCGGTCACACCGAGTGGCGCGAGCGCGTCGACCACCGCGTTCACCAGCGCGGGCGTCGACGCGATCGTCCCCGCCTCGCCGATTCCCTTCACCCCCATCGGGTTGGTGGGGCTCGGCGTGGTCGTCGTGCCCAGCTCGAAGCCGGGCAGGTCGGCCGCGGACGGCACGAGGTAGTCGAGCATCGTCGCCGAGAGCAGGTTGCCGTCATCGTCGTAGACGGCCTCCTCGAACAGCGCCTGGGCGAGCCCCTGCACGATCCCGCCGTGCACCTGGCCCTCCACGATCAGCGGGTTCACCTGGTTGCCGCAGTCGTCGACCGCCACGTACCGCTGGAGCGCGACGGCACCGGTCTCGGTGTCGACCTCCACCACCGCGATGTGCACGCCGAACGGGAACGTGAAGTTGGGCGGGTCCCAGGTGACCTGGGCCTCCAGGTTGGGTTCGACGCCGTCGGGCAGGTCGTGGGCCGTGAAGGCGTCGAAGGCGATCTGCGCCAGCGGCACCGCCTTGGTCGGCGTGCCCTTCACCCGCAGCTCGCCGTCGACGAGCTCGATGTCGGCCTCCGCCGCCTCGAGCTGGTGGGCGGCGATCGCCTTGGCCTTCTCGATCACCTTCTCGCACGCCAGCCACACTGCGGTGCCGCCCACCGACAGCGATCGCGACCCGTAGGTATCGAGCCCCAGCGGGCTGATCGCGGTGTCGGAGTGCATCACGTCGACGTCGTCGGGGGAGACGCCGAAGCGATCGGCCACGATCATCGACCAGCTCGTCTCGTGACCCTGGCCGTGCGGCGACGTCCCGGTGACGACCTGCACCTTGCCCGTCGGGAGCAGGCGCACCGTCGCCGACTCCCAGCCACCGGCGGAGTACTTGAGCGACGCCAGCACCCGGCTCGGCGCGAGCCCGCACATCTCGACGTACGACGACAGCCCCACCCCGAGGTACTTCGTCGAACCGGCTTCGCGACGCTTCGCCTGCTCGGCCCGCAGCTCGTCGTAGCCGACCATGCCCAGCGCCTTGTCGAGCGCGGTGTCGTAGTCGCCGCTGTCGAAGGTGAGCCCGGCTGCCGAGCTGTAGGGGAACTTGTCGGTAGGGATGAAGTTGCGCCGCCGGATCTCGGCGGCGTCGACACCCATCTCCCGTCCGAGTGCATCGATCGCCCGCTCGATGGCGTAGGTCGCTTCGGGCCGGCCGGCACCCCGGTAGGCGTCGGTCGGGGTGCAGTTGGTGAACACGCCCGTGCACGAGAACGAGTAGGCGGGGACGTCGTACACCCCGTGGTAGAGGAACGCGCCGAGCAACGGGATCCCGGGCGTCACGAGCTGGAGGTAGGCGCCCATGTCGGCGACGATGCGCGCTCGCACCGCAGTGACGCGCCCGTCGGCGTCGGCGGCGAGGTCGATGTGCTGGATCTGGCCGCGTCCCTGGATGGTCGCCTGGGTGTTCTCGGTGCGCTCCTCGGTCCAGCGCACCGGGCGGCGCAGCTTGCGGGCCAGCGCGAGGCACAGCGCCTCCTCGGCGTACACGTTGAGCTTGGAGCCGAACCCACCGCCGACGGATGGCACCACCACGCGCAGCTTCTGCTCCGGGATGCCAAGGG
>Ga0136613_10002090_pt1 | contig 10626 bp, 11 predicted proteins | sample AntDrymUQ2722106_2_FD_106649 | JGI IMG/M metagenome (GOLD analysis project Ga0136613, IMG submission 106649) | Polar desert sand microbial communities from Dry Valleys, Antarctica - metaG UQ272 (21.06) | ecosystem: Environmental > Terrestrial > Soil > Desert | place: Antarctica: Dry Valley... | reverse complement strand
GCGCCGTGCGCTCGAACGTGCGAACGAGATGGGCTTCGACAAGTTCAACGTCGGCCCGGAGCTCGAGTTCTTCTACTTCAAGGATTCCGCCGGGACCGAACCGCTGGACTACGGCGGCTACTTCGACCTGACGACTCTGGACGCGGCGACCGCCCTCCGGCGCGAGACCGTCCAGTCATTGCAGCAGTTGGGCATCCGGGTCGAGTACTCGCACCACGAGGTAGGCATCTCGCAGCATGAGATCGACCTGAGGTTCGACGAGGCTATGACGATGGCCGACAAGGTGATGACCTACAAGACGGTCGTCAAGGAGATCGCCACTCGCCACGGAGTCTACGCGACGTTTATGCCCAAGCCTCTGATGAACCAGAACGGTTCGGGTATGCACACGCACCAGAGCCTCTTCACCGGCGACAAGAACGCTTTCTTCGACGCGGACAACGAATACTATCTCTCCGGTGAAGCCCAGGCGTTTATCGCGGGTCAGCTCCGGCACGCGCGGGAATTGTCGATCATCTTCGCCCAGAACGTGAACTCGTACAAGCGACTCGTTCCCGGCTACGAGGCTCCGGTCTACATCGCCTGGAGCCGCCGCAACCGTTCCGCGCTCGTCCGGGTTCCGGGTTTCCATCCGGGCCAGGAGAAAGCGACGCGCATGGAGCTTCGTTGCCCGGACCCATCCGCGAACATCTACCTGTGCATGGCCGCACTCTTGCACGCGGGCCTCGAAGGTATCGAGAAGGGCTACGAGCTTCCCGAACCGATGGAGCGCAACCTTTACAACCTCACCCCCGATGAGCGCGAGAAGATGGGCATTGAGAGCCTCCCGGCGGACCTCGGCGAAGCCATCAAGGAAGCCGAGAATTCCGAGCTGCTCCACAAGGCGCTCGGCGAGCACACCTACACCCGTCTGCTTCAGCTAAAGCGCGAAGAGTTCGAGGAGTACCGGATGCAGGTCACGCCCTACGAGATCGAGAAGTTCCTTCCGATCCTCTAGTCTGTCCACCGCATACCTGTTACCCGGAGCGTGGCTACAAGCCGCGCTCCTTTTTATGTCCGCGAATTCCGCAGAAACGTAGCCGTACGCGGAGCGAGCATCGGGTCGGATGCGAGAACCCGCGCTAGACGTTCTAAATCTTCGGGCTCGTCCACATCGTACCAGGGAGCCGCCTCAAAGACCGTGAGGCCGGAACTCCTAGCTCTTTCAAGCGTCTGACGGTGGACTTTTTCGGTGGACCAGTCGATGTTCTTGAAAACGGCTTCGTGAGGCTTCTGTAGACCGATCAAGACATAACCACCATCTTCGCTGGGTATTAACGAAACATCGTGGCTTCGTAGCGCGAGAAGAGCATCTTTGATATAGCTTGGCGGCAATGTCGGCGCGTCGGTCCCGAGGATTATCACGGGCGAGAGCGCTTCATCGAAGAGATGATGGGCTGCGCTGAACATTCTCGCTCCGAGGTCTCCTTCGACTTGCGCGATGATCTCCACGCTCTCGGGGATTAGCGGAGCTATCAGATCGAGACCGTCGGCGGGAGTTCCGGCTACGGTGACGGGGGCTATCTCTTTAGCTTTGTTTACAGCATCGGGGATCAGGGCTCTCTGCAACCGCGCTGCTGACTCGGGCGGTAGACGCAGGCGAGTTTTGGTTGTGCCAGGTATGGGAGCTTTCGCCAGAACGACGATTCGAGCGTTCAACGCTTGTGCGCCCGGTAGAGCTTCGCCAATCGCCAGGGACTAACGCCAAGCGCGAAGAGAAGCTGCATAACGCCCCAGAGGAGGAGCGTGCGGATAGCGCGGCCTTTGAAACGTCGGGTGGAACTCTCCATCGGGCCTGGGAGGTAGGCGGTGTGTCCCGCTCGCTCCATACGCTCTATGAAGATGATGTCCTCCATGATCGGGACGTGCGGAAATCCACCACACTCATCATAAACGTCTCGCCGGACGAAGATGCCGGAATCACCGTAGTATCTTCCCATTCGCCGGTACAGTGGCGCGAGTGACTCCAACCAACGTCCGAGAAACCCGCCCTCCGGATACTTCAATCGAAAATTCCCCCCGACAAAACCAGTATCGAGCGCAGAGGAGATCTGGGTCGCAAGGTTCCTCGGCGGAAACACATCGGCGTGCAGGAACAACAAAACATCGCCTATAGCTGCACTGGCTCCGGCTCGCAACTGCATCCCGCGCCCAGGTTCCGAAAGGACCAAAGTCGCGGTTCCACAGAGATCGCGAGTCCCATCCGTCGAACCACCATCTGCTACCACGACCTCGAATATCCCAGGCGAATCAGAAAGTCGTTCGAGTAGCCCACAGAGATTCGCTGCTTCGTTCAGCGTCGGGATGATGACGGACAGCTTCATGCGGTAAGTATCTCAAGTCCAACTCCATGAAACTGTATCTCCACCCGCCAAGAGCATCCTATGGTTCGGGATACGATCGAGATCTCTAGCTTTATAGGATAAGTGGGGAGATTAACCATTAGACTGTGGCACGAATTGGCATTGTGCTCTGTATATAATTCGAGACGTTCTGTCGGCGCAGTGTATCGTTTGCGCGAAAATCAGCTTGGGCCATCTTAGATAGGAGATTGTTAGTGCTTGGGATCCAGACTCAATCGTCGGCGCTAGATCAGGTAGAGACTCCGCTACTCGCGGTGGGTGTCTACCAAGACGAAGCTCCCGCGCAGGAATTGTCCAGCGTCACCGAAGAAGCGACATCGGGCGGTGACTTCAAGGGAAAATCCGGCACCTCAGTGGTGATGTACACCGGAGGCAAGATACCCGCCAAGCGTTTGATGATGGTCGGTCTCGGCGAGCGCGGCTCGTTGACTACGGAGAAGTTGCGCCGGGTCGCGGCCACAGTATCTCGTAAGGCGAGATCGCTGGAGGTCGAGTCCGCTGCAGTGTCGCTTCCCCTCGTCGATGCTGGCAACATGATAGACAGCTCGCAAGCCATCTCGGAGGGAGCGATTCTTGGCTTGTACCGCTTTGATCGATACCGGACCAACGATCGAGAGACTGAAGACCTAGAGACGTTCACCATCATCTTCGAAGATTCCGAAGATGCCGGTGATGTCGAAGGCGGGGTTCATCTTGGTGAGAGAACGGCTAGGGCAGCTTTGCTGGCGCGGGATCTCGCAAACGAGCCATCGAATATCGCAACCCCTGAATACCTGGCGAACAAAGCCCGCGACATAGCCACCGAGCACGGTATGGACATTACGGTTCTAGATCGAGCGGGCATCGAAGCGGAGGGACTCACGGGACTCGCGACCGTTGGCCGGAGCGCCAGCAACGAGCCGCGGTTCATCGTGATGGAGTATTGGCGCGCCCGCGACGATTCCGCGCCTCCCACAGTCCTCATCGGCAAGGCAGTCACTTTCGACTCGGGGGGTATCTCCATCAAGCCAACGGGCGGCATGGAGGACATGAAATTCGATATGTGCGGCGGTGCGGCGGTACTCGGCGCGATGCAAGCTCTAGGGGAGCTAGACCTTCCTATCAACGTTGTTGCGCTGATTCCAGCCACCGAGAACCTGCCCGCCGGAGATGCTTTCAAGCCCGGCGATATATTAACCATGCACTCCGGCAAGACAGTCGAGATCCTAACCACCGATGCGGAGGGACGTTTGATCCTCGCTGACGCACTCTCCTACGCTAAACGCTACGAACCCGCCGCCGTCATAGACTGCGCGACTCTGACAGGAGCGTGCATCATCGCGCTCGGAGACCACGCATCCGGCTTGATGGGCAATGACGAAGATCTCATAACCAAAGTCCAGAAAGCAGGCGAGGCTGTAGGCGAGCGGGCGTGGCCGCTGCCGCTCTTTCAGGAGTACACCGACCAGATCAAGGGCGACTACGCGGATATAAAGAACTCCGGCGGACGCGGCGGTGGCGCCCTTACAGCGGGCGCGTTTCTCAAGGAATTCGCTGATTTCCCGTGGGCGCACCTGGATATAGCGGGAACTTCTTTTGGCAAGAAAGGCAACCCTTACACGACCAAGGGCGCGACCGGCGTACCGGCCCGGACCCTGGTCCAATTCCTCAGGGAGATTGACTGATGATCCTCGAAAGCCTCACCGTTGGCCCGTTTCAAGAGAACTGCTACATCGTCGGCGATGAAAGCACTGGCGAAGGAGCCCTGATCGACCCCGGCGACGAAGCCACGCGCATCGCCCTGACCGTCGAGCAAACACAGCTGGATATCGGGAAGATAATCATTACTCATGCCCACATCGACCACGTTGGGGCGGTCGCGGATCTGGTGACCGAGTACGCCTGCCCAGTCCTTCTACACCCCGAAGCCGAGCCGATGCTCAAGCAGATGCCCACGCAAGCCATGATGATGGGCATGAAGTTCGGCAAAGTCCCCACGGTCGACGAATACATCGAGGACGATGGGGTACTAGATGTCGGCGGTCTGCGACTGCAAGCCTTGTACACGCCAGGTCACGCTCCCGGACACCTGTCCTTCTACGAGGAGAGCGAGGGGTTGGTGATCTCCGCTGACGCGCTGTTCGCGGGGAGTGTCGGGCGCGTGGATCTCCCCGGCGGCAGCATGGAGGTTTTGATGAAAAGCATCGAGGAGCGTCTACTAACGCTACCGGACGAGACGGTGGTATACCCCGGACATGGGCCTGCTACGACCATCGGTGACGAGCGTGCGACGAACCCGTTTCTTACAGGGAGATTGCGATGAGTGAGAGCGTCCAGCAGCATCGTGAGGCTGCGCCGGAGACAATCCGGGCGGCGGTTCTGACCATTAGCGACACTCGCACCCGCGAGGATGACACTGGCGGCGACACCATTCAGGAGCTATTGGAGGCGGCTGGACATAAAATAGTGCGGCGCGAGATCGTGCGCGACGACGCGCCCCGGATCAGGACGGTTCTGATCGACTTGCTAGCCGAATCCGACGTGGATGCCGTCGTTACGAGCGGTGGAACCGGCATCTCCGGGCGGGACACGACCTACGAGGTTGTGGATCGCATGATCGAGAAAAAACTCGACGGGTTCGGAGAGATCTTCCGAATGCTTTCGTACGAGGAGATCGGGGCTGCGGCTATCATGAGTCGGGCGGTCGCCGGTGCGGTCGGAACGAAATTCATCGCAAGCCTCCCCGGCTCCCGCAACGCCGTGCGGCTTGCGATGGAGAAGCTGTTAGTCCCCGAGATGGCGCACGTTGTATTCGAGCTTCGCAAGCACCAGAAAGGCTAGGTGGAAAGCAATGGAACGCGAATCCCTCCCCCCCGAATCAGAGGCGCTGTGGCGGGCTCTGTGGGAGCTATGGCAGAACAACGACGAAGACGACGTAATAATCGACGCGACACAGGTGGACGAGCTTGAGGACGAGATACCAAGCCTCGAAGGTCGGATGAAGACCGCCCTCGCGTACCTGCAACGCGCCCGTTACATCCAGTACCGCTCCGGCGTCAGCGACGACGGCATAGAGCCGATCCTCTACGACGTATACGAACCGCAGTAGAACGGAATCCCGCAATAACGAACATCAGAGACTACAAAGGGCGCGACGCGGGCGATATCTGCACCCTCTTCCACCAGACGGTCTGCACCGTGAACAGCGCGGACTACTCGGACGCCCAGCTACAAGCCTGGTCGCCAGAAGTCCCAAACCCATCCTCGTGGCACGACAGAATGAGTACCCGTCATACGCTCGTCGCCGTACAGGATGACAGAATAATCGCCTTCGCAGAGTTGGAAGAAGACGGACATCTAGATATGTTCTACGTCCACAAGGACGCCGTCGGCAAGGGCATCGGCGCCCGCCTCTATAAAGCAATCGAACAGAGAGCCCGTGAGCGTGGCGTGACCCAAATCCACACAGAGGCCAGCATCACAGCCCGTCCGTTCTTCGAGCGGCAAGGCTTTGTTGTTGTGAGTGAGCAGATCGTGGAACGCGGGGGCGTGGAGATGACTAACTTCGCAATGGACAAACCCGTTCAGCAAACGCCAGAGAGAATGAAGCCGTCCGTCCAAAGCTCATCATCTGGCGAGGAACCGGGTCTCAGGCAGCCAGAGAGTATTTGTGTGTTCTGCGGTTCCGGCACCGGTAACGACCCGGCATACGTCGAAGCCGCTGAAGCGCTCGGGAGGCTGCTTGCCGAACGAGGCATCACGCTCGTCTATGGCGGCGGTCATGTTGGGCTGATGGGCGTGATCGCGGACGCGGCGTTGGCCGCCGGGGGCGCGGTGATCGGGGTGATGCCAAAGGCGTTGGTCGAGCGTGAGATCGGCCACAGAGGCCTCACGAAACTCCACGTCGTCGGCTCCATGCACGAACGTAAAGCTCTGATGAGCGACCTATCCGATGGATTTGTCGCCCTGCCCGGCGGAAACGGAACACTCGAAGAGTTCTTCGAGGTCTTGACATGGGCGCAACTCGGCGAGCACGAGAAACCGTGCGGCCTCCTGAACGCCGCCGGGTTCTACGATCCCCTACTCGCCGTCTTCGACCACATGACGAAAAACGGCTTCGTCAGCGAGAAACACCGCGAACTCGTACTAGTCGAAGAATCCCCTGAACCGCTACTACGGGCTTTTGAGGATTACCGCCCACCGGGGAATCCCAAGTGGATCGACCGGGGTCAGGTATAAAAAAGCGGTCGGCCTCCGAAGAAGCCGACCGCTAGAACTTAGTTACAGGGTTTAGCTTGTGGCTAGTTCGTGGCCTTCTTTGGAGTAGCGGTCGGCCATGTCTTGCAGGCTCATCTTCTCGTAGTCTCCGGCGTGTCCGGCCTGTCCGAAGGCTTCCATGCGGGCTTTGACGACCGCTTGCATGGCCGCACGGGCGGGCTTGTTGTAGGAACGCGGGTCGAACTCCGCCGGGTCTTCGGCGAGAGCCTTGCGGATAGCGCCGGTCGAGGCAAGGCGCAGGTCGGTGTCTACGTTGATCTTCCGGACACCGTGCTTGACACCCTCCTGGATCTCCTTCACCGGAACGCCCCATGTTGGCTCGATCTTGCCGCCATACTCGTTAATGATGTCAACAAGCTCCTTAGGCACACTCGAAGAACCGTGCATCACCAGGTGCGTGTTCGGCAGCCGCTTGTTGATCTCCTCGATAATGTGCATCGCCAGGACTTCACGGTCGGGCTCTTTGGTAAACTTGTAAGCTCCGTGGCTCGTCCCGATAGCGACCGCCAGAGCGTCGACACCCGTCCGCTCGACGAACTCCACTGCCTGGTCTGGATCCGTAAGGTTGACCTCTCCCGAACCCACACCGTCTTCGATGCCGCCCAATGTCCCGAGCTCGCCTTCGACGGTTACACCGTGCTCGTGGGCCATCTCAACGACCTCGCGGGTCACCTGTACATTGTACTCGAAGTCTCCCGGAGTCTTGCCGTCTTCTTGCAAGGAGCCATCCATCATCACGCTCGTAAAACCGAGGTCGATGGCGCTCTTGCAGGTCTCTGGGCTGTTACCGTGGTCTTGGTGCAACACCAGCGGGATATCCGGGTAGATCTCCGTCGCAGCCTCCATCAAGTGGTAGAGGAAACGGTCGTTCGCATACTTACGCGCACCGCGGGAAGCCTGAATGATGACCGGGGAGTTCGTCTCCTGCGCGGCCTCCATGATCGCCTGTATCTGCTCCAGGTTGTTGACGTTGAAAGCCCCAACGCCGTATCCGCCCTTCGACGCTTCGTCCAGAAGCTGTCGCATCGTCACGAGTGGCATGTGTCATCTCCTTATCTCGTTTGCAATTTATCCCCAAACAGTATAAACGCTCCTACTCGGAACGTAAAAACGCGCCCCCGAAGGAGCGCGGCTTCGGTCCCTAATTACTTGTGGATCGCCGCTACGCGCCGCTGACAGCGACTCTCTCGCCTCTCACCACGTACCGAAGGTCGTAGGCTGGCGGGTTGATGCACGTCTGCAAGCTGACCATATCCTTGCCCGGTATCGGCGCGGTGACCCAGTTCTCGGTTATGCCGACCGTCAATATCTCCGTAACCTGATACGTGTAACTCGTACCATTGATATCGGAGAGGATGATCTCATCCCCATTAGTCATGCTCTGGAGTGCCGCGAAGTGCATGTAACTACCCGTCCCCGAATACCCCAGAACGTGCGAAGCAATGTAAGGGTTTGCGTTGCCATCCCACGGATACGCACTCTCCGGGGTCTTACCCGCACCGTTGTACAACGTCGCGTCGTCCACACCGTTCGCCACGTAGTTGTCGTACAAGCCCATCTTGGGAACCGTCAGATACAGATCATTGGTCGACGGAGTAGGTGTCTCCGGCTCCTTGGGCTCCTGCGGCTTGGACTCTTCTTTCGGTTCTTCCTTCTTGAGCTCGTCCTTGGCTTCTTCTTTCGACTCTTCCTCTTTTGGCTCTTCCTTTTTCAGTTCTTCCGGTGCCTGAGCAGTCTCCTTCACTTCTTCTTCCGCAGCATCGACTTGAGCTACTACTTTTGGTGGCTCCATAGCTTGCGGAGAATCTAGTCGCTGCACGCGCAAGTCGTCGCCGTTGCGTCCCGCCGGATCCATGCCGAAGTACAGCAATCCTCCCAGCGCAACAATTACCAGCGATGCGAGTACCGCGAATCCCGTGCCCTGACGCCGCCGCTTGAACTTTCTCATTTTGGATCTCGATCTATATTCCATGACGACGATTCTAACAAATGTGTTTGCAACTGGTTAGGTTTTTGGCGGATTTTTTCTCCTGTCAGGTGAATTTTTAATGCTTGGTTAAGATTTCATTGCGAATTTGGGTTCCTACACACCAGCTTTCCGAATACTTCAGGTTAGCATATGAGCCAATGAACACCATCCGCCAGCTGGAGGTCCATCGCGACCATGTGCGGGATTGTACGCTGTGCTTTCCCGATGGCGGCAATGCGCCGGTCGTCGACATCGCGAAGGACGTACGGGTGCTTCTGATCGGTCAAGCTCCCGGCATCACGGAAATTACGACCCGGCTGCCTTTCACGGGTCCGGCGGGTAAACGGCTAATGCAATGGTTCGAGCGTGCGGGTATCAAGCGAGACGAAGTGTATTTCTCGGCCCTGGCGCGGTGCTTTCCAGGCAAGGCCAAAGGTGGCGGGGACAAAGCGCCGTCGCGAGCCATGATCCGTAACTGCGGACAACATCTGGAGGCCGAGCTAGAGATCCTGAACCCGGCGGTAGTCATTCTGGTCGGTGGCCTGGCGATAAAGGAGATTCTGAGCGTGCCGCGTATGACCGATGTTATCGGCGAGGCTATCGAACACGATGGGGTAACATACGTGCCGCTGCCACATCCCTCCGGCGCGTCGACATGGTTGAACGCGCCGGAGAATAAAAAGAGCCTGGAGCGGGCTTTGAAGATCCTCGGCAGCCGAACAAAGAAAGCGGAACGGGAGAATAACTCTTGAACCAGGAGACCCAGCGCGAGAACAACTTGGACACTCGTAGTTCCACTTTGGTAGCCAAAGGCCTGAAGAAGAGCTACGGCGACTTCGAGGCCGTGAAGGGCTTGGACTTCGAGGTTTTTCCTGGTGAGTGCTTTGGGTTTCTAGGTCCAAACGGCGCAGGTAAGACCACTACGATGCGGATGATCTACGGCGCGTCCATCCCAACAGGCGGGAGGCTTCAGGTGGTTGGCCTCGACGTTCGGGGCAACGAACGGGCCATCAAACGCCGCATCGGGGTTGTTCCACAGGAGAACAACCTCGACGACGACCTACGGGTGCGGGAGAATCTGCTCGTCTACGGACGCTACTTCGACATGCCAAAGAAAGCCGCCCTGCGTCGCGCCGACGAGTTGCTGGACTTCGTTCAACTAACCGAAAAAGCCGATTCGGACGTATCCGAACTCTCCGGCGGAATGAAACGACGGCTCTTGATCGCCCGCGCCCTCATAAACGACCCGGATCTTGTGGTCCTGGACGAACCGACCACCGGCCTGGACCCCCAGGCCCGGCACCTGGTCTGGGACAAGATGCGCGACCTCGTACGCGAAGGCAAAACCTTGATCCTCACGACCCACTACATGGAAGAAGCCGCCCGACTTTGCAATCGCCTCGTCATCATGGAGGATGGCAACATAGTCGTCGGCGGCGTGCCGGACGAACTTGTCGAGCAACATGTCAGCCCACAGGTACTGGAGTTCCGCTCCGACCTCCAATCACTGCAAGAATTGCGCCCCATCCTCCTAGAAACGGCCGATGACGTAGAAGAAGGCGCGACCGGCGAGGCGCTCCTTGCGTTCACCCGAGACTCGGATGCCGTCCTGGAGCGCGTGCGTGAGTCTGGGGTAACGGTCGAGAACACAGTTTATAGGCAGTCGGGCCTCGAAGATGTCTTTCTCAAGCTCACTGGAAGGAGTTTGACCGACTGATGGGATCCATCCGTATACCGTCGCCCCGTGGCGCGTTTCGCGTGTGGCAGCGCAACGCGACAATCTTTCGCAAATACTGGAAGAGCGCGATGTTCCCCAATTTCTTCGAGCCGTTGTTGTATTTGGCGGCGATGGGCCTCGGACTCGGAGCGTTTATTCAGCAAGGCGGCATAAACGGACAGACCTACGTGCAGTACATCGCGCCGGGGCTGCTCGCGTCCAACGCCATGTTCGCCGCGTCCTTCGAGAGCACCTTCAACACCTTTGTGAAACTCAGGATC
>Ga0136613_10002089_pt1 | contig 10630 bp, 8 predicted proteins | sample AntDrymUQ2722106_2_FD_106649 | JGI IMG/M metagenome (GOLD analysis project Ga0136613, IMG submission 106649) | Polar desert sand microbial communities from Dry Valleys, Antarctica - metaG UQ272 (21.06) | ecosystem: Environmental > Terrestrial > Soil > Desert | place: Antarctica: Dry Valley... | reverse complement strand
GGGGCTCCACCGGACCGCCCATGCCTCCTCCGTGCGGACCAGGCCGAACTCGCCCTGGTAGCGCCACTGCCGCTGACTCCCGAGCTGCCAGGTGGCGGTGAACGTCGCGGTGGCCGTCTCGCCGGACTCCGGCGACTCCTGGGTGGCGTCCAGCGTCATCCGGACCGATTCCGGCTCCAGCGCGGTGCGGACCTGCTGGATCAGCTCGGTGGCTGCGGGAGGGTCGTCGGTCAGCCGGGCCGCCGCACCGGCGTCACCGCGGGCGATCGCGGAGAGGAAGGCCGATGCGGTGTCTGACGGGTCCGGCCCGCCGAACAGCCCGCAGCCGGCGAGCGGGGCGAGCAGCCCGATGACGATCAGCAGTACGCGCACGACCGCGAGTATCCCGCGCCGAAATATGGTCCGCGTGGCGGGTTCGTGCAGCTCGCAGCCCGTGCAACCGGCGGCCGAGTGGTGCAGGTCCTCGAGGTCGCGGGTGTCGGGCGGGCTAGCCGTCATGCCGAGCAGCTACCCCAGGCGCCACCCTTCAATTCAACCGCTAAGGTCAGTTCACCTGCTACGCGCAGACCGCGGGTGGCCCGTGCGCCGACGGGCCGGCAACGTGCAACGCGCCGGCGGCCGGCGGCGCGCGGAATATCGGCGAGCGCGTCGACCACCAGTCGCCCGGCTGCCGGTCACCGTCCGCACCGGCTCCGGCTGCGGTTCACCGTCGGGCGAGGAGGGCGTCCTCGATGATCTCCGCGGCCTCGTTGCGGGCCTCGGCCTCGCGGGTCAGGGTGGAGGTCCGGCGATAGATGGGCATGGCCAGGGCGGTGGTGATGACGGCGATCAGGGCGAGCATGCCGAACAACTTCTCGCCGATGATGCCGTGGGCCAGACCGACGTTGATGAAGATCAGGATCATCAGGCCGCGAGCGTTCATCAAGCCTCCCATAGCCGACCCGGTCCGCCAGTCGTGACCGAGGCAGCGCATGGCGAGCAGACCGAACACGTACTTGCCGACGAAGCCGGCGACCAGCAGGGCGACGAGCGCCCCAACAAACGACCAGGTCCAGACCCCGGTGAGCTTGGTGTTGAGTCCGGAGAAGGCGAAGAACACCGGCAGCAGGAGGATCGCGGTGATGTCCATCATGCGGTCGTGGATCATCTTCCGGAATCCGGGCACGCGCGGCATCGCCAGGCCGGCGATGAACCCGCCGAACACCGAGTAGATGCCAATGTAGTCGGTGAACCAACCCGCCATCAGTACGAGCAGCATCACGACGGCGAAGAGCTCGTGCGGGAACTTCCCGGTCGCCGCTGCCCGCTCGGCGGGGCGGCGCAAGAGGCGGGGGACGACGATCATGACAATCCCGCAGAACGCGACCGCGAGGCCGATGGTGGTCAGCGCGCTCGACATCCCGCCCGCCAGACCCATCGCGCTGATCACGGCCAGCATGCACCAGGCGGCCGCGTCGTCCACGGACGCCGCGAGCATCGCCAACTCACCGAAGCGCGTGTTGGCCATGTCCCGCTCGTAGAGGATGCGAGCCAGCATGGGGAACGCGGTCACGGACAGGGCACCGCCGACGAAGAGCGCGTACTGCGGCGTGCTCACCCCGGTTTCGTTCAGCTCGTTCTCCAGCACGAACGCGGTGAGCCCGCCGAGCACCAGGGGCGCCAGCAAGCAGGACGCCGCCAGCACCAGGGGCGGGACGAACTCGCGGGCGGCCGAGGGTATGCGCTCCTGCCCGGCCCCGACGAGGAACATGAACAGGGTCAGCCCGATGACCGCGATCGTGTAAAGCACCGGCTTGACCTGGAGGTTGAAAATCTCCGCCGCCGTCTCCGGCGCCGCCGCGCCCAGAAGCGTCGGGCCGAGCAGCACGCCCGACACCATCTCCCCCACGACACGCGGCTGCCTGATCAGCAAAGCGATGCGCCCGCACACGACCGAGGCCAGCAGGATCACGATCAAAGCGCGCACCACGTCCAGCAGCAACAACATGTTCGGGTCGTGCATCAAATCCCCTTGTGGTAGGTGGTCACCGTGCTTCGTGGCCCGGGCGGATCGGCCTGGGTCCCGACCGACGGCCGCAAGGAAGCTAACGACGCGGGCACCCTCGTCGCTCGGCGAGCAGCGCGGCCAAACGGGTACGCAGGTCACGCTGGCCCAGGCTCAGCTCCTCGAACCGCGGTGCGAACCAGCTCGCGGCATCCGAGGACCAGAAGCCCGAGCCCAGTTCGCTCTGGGCGCGTTGCAGGCCCTCGATGTAGGGCCGCCGAACGCCTTCGAACTCGTCGACCCGGTAGATCGACTCGTCCCCGTCGCCGCAGGCGAGGATCGCGCCGAGCACCAGCGCGTCCTGCATCGACGTGTTGATCCCCTGGCCCCCGATGTTGTGCATTCCGTGCGCGCTGTCACCCAGCAGGACAACGCCGTTCTGCCGCCACGACCGCGTGTGGACGAGCTGCGGGCGGAGATCGACAATCCGGCAGCCCGCCAGCCCGTCGACCGCAGCCCCCGCCAGCCGCGGGTCGCCCGCGCGGACCGCCGAGACCGTGTCGGCGATTAGGGCCACGGGGTCCGAGTCGTCCATCAATGTGTGCACGAACAGGTAGGTCCGGCCGGGCGAGCCGCCGGGCACGGTCGTCACCATGCCTTTATCATTGCGGTGAGCCCGGATTAGTTGTGGGTACGCGGCGGGAGTCGGCATGGATAGCAGGTACAGCCGGTGCGGGAAGTCGGACAGCACCGCATCGATGTCGGCAAGTTTCCGGGTGGCAGACGCCTTGCCGTCGGCCGCGACGATCCACGAGGACCGCAGGATCTCGGCTCCGCGGTCGCCCGCGACGTCCGACACCACGATGCTGCAGCGGCCGGGTCGGTCCTCGTCCAGTCGGACGATCGTCGTGCCGGTCCGCACCGTCACCGAGGGGGCCCGAAGCACACGGTCCAGCAAGAAGGCGCGCAACTCCCCCTGCGAGACGTTCACGGCGTAGTCCGTCGGCGTGGCCGACAACTGGCTGAAGTAACCGGTGAAGATTCGCCCGCACGGCGCGACTTCCTCGATCCCGACTACCGACCCGGAATCCGACATCGAGTGCGGCAGTCCGAACAAGCGCCCGAGCAGGTCGAGCGTCACCGGCTGCAGCAGCGCGCCCTGGGAACTTTGGGTGGGGTCGGTCTGCCGCTCCACGATTGTGACGCCGAGGCCAGCCCGCGCCAGCACCTCGCTCAGCACCAGTCCGGCAGGACCTGCGCCCACTACCACCACATCCGAGTACGTGCTCTTCATGATTCCTCCGCGAAGCGCCGTTGCGCGGGCCCACGACGGGCGCGGACGGCGTTCCTGTGTGTGTCGTCGATGAAAGGAGCGGGCAGGTGGTCAGATGTGCACGTCGACGCGTTCGAGCAGTTCGAGTTCGGGGTACACCGGGCAGCCGAAGTACAGCTCAAAGGGCGAGAACGTGTCCCACCGCCGCTCGGCGCGCAGGGTCCGGGCCAGGGCGTTCCCCTGGCTCCAGAAGTCGCCCGCGAGCAGCAGCGCCACCGACCGTTCCTCGACCTCGGTGGGCAGGCTCTCCCGGTAGTGCTTGAAGTTGAAGTCGTACTCGTAGAACCCGTGGATTAGCCGGAAGTACGTGTCGTACCCGGTCTTGTAGAAGCTCTCGTAGGACGCCTGGTACTCGTCAGTGCTGGCCGGGTTTCCCAGGGCAGCCGCGGCGGCCCGAGCCGCCTCCCGGCCGGTCGCCATGGCCAGGTACACCCCCCCAGAGAAGATCGGGTCGACGAAGCAGCCAGCGTCACCAACCATGAACCAGCCCGGCCCAACGACCTGATCGGAGACGTAGCAGTAGTCAGTCTCGATGCGTAGCTCGTTGGACGGCGTGGTACCGCGCAGGCGCTCCACGATCCGGGGCAGCCGGCTGCGATGGTCGTCGAAGTTTGTCTCAGGATCGCCCCGGCGGAAGGTGTCCTTGTGCATCACCGTGCCGATGCTGATGGTGTCAGTGGACACCGGAATGGCCCACACCCAGCCCTCGGGGTGGTTGCCGATCTGGATGTCGCCCTGCCACCCGGGGTTACGCCCCTCGTCCAGGCCGCGGAAGTGGCGGAAGGCCGCGACCATCCGCAATTGCTCCACTGTACGACGCAAACCGAACGTCTGGGCGACCTTGCCACTGCGGCCGCTTGCGTCGAGCACGTAGCTGCAGCGCGCCTCCCGGATCTCGCCCCTGTACCGGTAGCGCACCCCGACCACCCGGCCGTCGTCGACGATCAGCTCGCTAACCGTGGCCGGGATCGCCACCTCGGCGCCGGACTCACGGGCGTGGTCCAGCAGGGCGGTGTCGAACTGCGACCGCTCGACCTGGAACGTGCGGTGGTGCCGGCCGGGCCCCTGGTCCTCGAAGGAGACGCGACGGAAATACCCGTTCGGGTCAGTGAACTCGGCGCCGCATTTGGCGACGTAGCCCTCTTTGCGGAACTTCTCGAGCAGGCCCATCTGTTCCAGCAACCCCGCCATGTACGGCAAAAGCGACTCCCCGATGTGGAATCGCGGGAAGGACATCTTTTCCAGTACGAGAACGGATCGTCCCTGCTGCGCCAACTCGGCCCCGGCGGCAGCACCACCGGGCCCGCCGCCGATGACGACGACGTCGAACTCCTGCCGGCTCTTGCCCACTGTTCCCATCCCCTTTCCATAGTGTTCTGTCGATTTCGGAGCCGTACGACATCATGCATCGGCCCAGAGCGTCGATTGCAAACGTGCTAGTCTTTCTCGGCCGCCGTGGTAGGCGGCCCGTCTTCAGCGGTCTGACGGTCCCTCCGACCGCCCCAACGTGTCGAAACATCCGCGGAAGAACAGCAACGGATCCTCGGAACTGCCGGACGACGCGGCGACGACCCGACCGAGGATGATCAGGTGATCTCCGCCGCAATGGATCTCGACGACGCTGCACTCGAGGGACGCGAGGCCGCCGACGAGGACCGGGGCGCCCGTGCTTCCGGGCGACCACTGTGAGGTGCCGAACCGGTTGAAGCCTGGTCGGGCGAACTGCTCGGCCAGCGAGCGCTGGGACTCGGCCAGGATGATGACGGCGAAACACTCCGCCGCCTCGAGCTGCGCAGCCAGTTGGGACCGGCGGGCGACCGAGAAGAGCACCAGCGCGGGCTCGAGGGACACCGAGGCGAACGAGTTCGCCGTCATGCCCACCGGACCGTGGCTGGTCGCCGTGGTCACGACCGTCACGCCGGTGGCGAAATGTCCGAAGACCTCCCGCAGGCTACGGTGATCGACCGCGGTCGCCACAGCTGGTGGCTGGTCACTTATCACCACTTTCCCTCTCTTCTCCGGATGTCCGTGGTGCTCGGTCTCATTGCTAGGCGGGCAACGCCTCGAAGCGGTGTCGCGTGAGCACGGTCCCGTCATTCGGCAGGTCGTCGCAGTCGCTCACCAGGACCTCACGCCCATTGTGCTCGACTGAGATCACGCGAATCCACTCGTCCCGTGCTGCGATGAACAATCCGACGGCGGTGTGGCGTACGGTTCCGGCCAGTTCGATCGGGTCGCGGTTGGCGCTACCCGCCACCGCCACGCCGAGGATGACGAGGCTGGTTCCGTCCGGGAGGGCGACTCGTGCGCCTGGCTTGCGGTATCCGGCGCGCACCACCCGGCGCACGTCCTCCCCGGGCCGGTCGAAGTCGACGAGGTGGTTCTCCGCTGTGGGCCTGCCGTAGTAGGTCCGGTGTTCGAAGTTCTGCGGGGTCCGCACGAACGACTCGTCAATGAGTTCCGACAGGAGGTCGGCCAGCATCCGGACGTTCGCGGCCTCCTGCGCGGTGCGCAGCTTGAGGGCGGTCTCCTGCCCGGTCAGTGGCATCGCCCGCTGCATGACGATGTGGCCGGTGTCGATGCCGGAGTCCATCTCGATCGCGGTGACTGCGCCGTACTGCTCCCCGCTGCGCGCCATCCAGTAGAACGGAGCCAGGCCGGCGTACCGCGGGAGCGGACTGGGATGGAAGTTGATCGCCGCCGCCCGAGGGACCGCAAGCAGCGGCGGTTTCATGATCTGCTGGAAGTTCGCGACGATGAAGTAGTCGGGCCGCAGCCCTTCCAGCTCGGCGATCACCGCGGGCGCGTTGACCGCTGTCGGTCGCAGCACCCGCACGCCGAGCGCCTCGCCCTGCCGTTCCAGATCTACATGCACCCGGTCGTCGACGAAGTAGGAGCACAGCGTGCCGGGGGGCGAGGTCACGACCGCGGCGAGATCGACCATCGGGTGCCGGAACAACAGGTCGAGGAACGGCGATCCCAGCTTGGAGTTGACCTCCGAGAACAGCACGATTCGGACTCGTCGGGGTGTGCGCATCTGGAGCCTCTCCCTACGATTCGGTCTGCCGGCGTCGACAGATCGGCGCCCGCGCGGCGACGGCTGCGGTCCGGCGGGCGCGGTCACGCATATCGGCCCGGTGCGATCGAGCCGTGCGGATCGATGAGGTTCTTCAGCCTGCGGGTGAACCGTCGGGCGTTCGGATCGGTCCCGAGCCGGTCCACCCAGTCGGCGTGGTCGATGTCGAGCCGGTACGGCAGGAACCCGGCCGCGGTGAAGAGCTCGTGGGCCAGGTCGAGGGCGCGGTGGGCGGGGTCCACTTCCCGAGCACGGTCGAATTTGATCGACACCACGAAGTCGATGAGGTCGGGACCCAGCGCGTTGACGGTGGACCCCGCGCGGATGCCGGTCCGCTCCTGGATCGTCGTCAGAAGCGCGTGGGCTCGGGCGACGGCCCCGCCGGAGAAGGGCACCAGCGGTAGGAAGAAGAGCCAGCCGGGGCCGCGCTCGTCGACATGGTCCGCAGACTGGCCCAGCGTGGCCATCAGCATGGCGTCGTTGCCGGAAGGGTCGCCCGCATAGGCGCTCTCGGCCATGGTGGCCACGACATCACTCGCGCTCTCCTCGTCCGACCGGACTACCGCGGAGAAGATCCCGGCGCGCACGGCCTCGGAGACGAGGACATCCACCACCGCGTCGACGTACTCGGCCGTGCCGCTCACACAGACGTGCGCGAGGAACTCCCCAACCAGACCGCCGTAGAACTCGGTCGACACGTCGTCGTAGACCTTGAGAACACCGTGCACGAACCCCTGGGCGGTCCACCGCCGCAGGACGTCGATCGCGGCAGGCAGGACGGGACGGCCGAAGCTGAGCCGGACCACGCACTGCGCCTCGGGGCGCGGCAACAGGCGGACGACGGCCGCTGTCACCACGCCGAGGTTGGACTGGAAGAACATCGGCAGCGGGCACGGTCCGACGCCGTGGGGGTAAACTGCGGTGTCTCGCCCCTCCCCGTCGGGCCACCAGCCCACCCGAACCATCTCACCGTCGGGGAGGACCACCTCCAAGCCCGCGATGTCGTCAACCCGTTGCCTGCGTAGGCCCACGCCACGGTCCAGCGCGTTTCCGATCACGCTCGTGTGGGCTGAGGCCGCGGTAGCGTTCAGCATCCGCTCGGTCCCGGCGAGCAGGCCCGCCAGGCTGCCCTGGGTGACGCCGGGCTCGACCACCGCCCAGCCCGCGCGGGTGTCGAGCGCCCGCACCCGGTCGAGGTCGTCCAGTTCGAGGGTGACCGCGTTGTCCAGGGCTGGCTCGTGCGAGCCCAGCCCCCAGTTGTGGCCGGTGCTGACCGCATGAACCCCGCACGGCGCCCGATGCTGGGCGAAGACCTCGACGACCCGGGCGACCTGGTCCGGGGTCCGCGGACGGATGCGGGCGTACACCCGCCTGCCCCGATACATCCCGACGTTCGGCCGCGGGGCGGGCTCCGCGCCCGCGGCCAGCCGCCCCGTCACCCGGTCGGCGCCGACCGTCATGGCCGCCGCGTGCAGCACGGCGTCCAGTTCCAGCTGGTCGGGGGCGTCGGCGCCCATCCCCGGTCTCTCGAAGATCGTCATGAATCCCCTTCGCAGTCCCGAGCCATGCCGAAAGTCTGAATGCCTCGGTCGTGGCAGATAAGAGCTAGATGACTCCCCAAAGCGGCTCGCGAGAGGCGTCGTCCGGGGTACCCGAACGGGTAGGGGTCGGTTGCCCGATCAGCTACGGCCGGGGTGCTGCCCATCCGGGTCTTCGGTCATCGGCGACCGGACTGGGACGGTGGATCCGCTCCGACGACCCGCCGCGGTGGTGCAGAGTCGCCATTGAGGACGACGTGGTCGCTCCGATCGACAGGAGGCGCGCACCGTGCATGACCGGGCGATCACGATCAAGGCTGTTCGTGGCGCCGTCCGGGTGGACGCGGACACCCCGCCACGACCCAGGCCGGGGTCCGGGAGCTGCTCGCGGCTGCGACCGAGGCCAACGGACTCGGACACGACGACATCGTTAGCATCTGTTCACCTCGACCCCCGATCTGCGAAGCGAGCTGCCCGCGCTCGCGGCCACGGGACGCCGGGATGACCGAGGCGCCGCTGCTCTGCGCCGCCGAAGATCGACGCGCCGCACGCAATGCCCCAGGTGATCCGGTTGATGGCCCACGTCATGACGTGGCGTCCGCGGTCGGAGATCCGGCACGTCCTGGGCGGCGCCCGACCGACCATGGGACGACCGCCCGGTTGGGCTTGACCTTCACACTGGTGTCAACACCTAGCGTTCGTCGCATGTACGCTACGAGCATGCGAATCGGTGCACTCTCGGAATTGACCGGGGTTAGCCGAAGGTTGATCAGGTACTACGAGCTGCACGGGCTGCTGCACTCCCGGCGGACCGCGAACGGCTGGCGAGAGTTCGACGACGATGCGAGGGCGAGAGTTCGCAACATTCGCGAACTGCTCGAATCCGGGTTGAACGTCGCCGACATCAAGCGGGTCGCATCCTGTCTGGACCAGGATCTGGATCCCGCCAAGTGTCACGAGGCCCTGGCGATGTACAGCGACCGCTTGGCCGAGCTGGACCGACAGTTCTCCAACGTGTCCCGTCACCGCGACAAAATTCGGGATCGGGTCGCCGGCGCCCAGCGCCACTCCAGCTGACTGACCGCACACCTCATCGAGGAAGTCACCCAATGAATCGCACACATCCGTTGTGGCTCTACATCCTTTTCCTGACGTTGTTGGCTACCGCCACGGACGAATTCATCATCGCGGGTATTCTCCCGGCGATCGCGACGGACCTGGACGTGTCGATTGCGGCGGCCGGACAACTGGTCACGGTCTTCGCGGTGGTGTACGCGCTCGGCGCGCCGCTGTTGGCCGTGCTGTTCGACCGGATGCCCAAGCGCACCGTCATGGTGGGCGGCCTGGCCGTGTTCGTGCTGGCCAACGTCGGCGCCGCTGTCGCGCCGGGCTACTGGGCCCTGATGCTTACGCGGATCGTGGCCGCCGCGGCAGCCGCGATTGTCACTGCGGCTGCCTTCACCACCGCGGCTCAGGGCGCCCCGGCGGGCAAGCAGGGCCGATTCCTGGGCGTGGTCGTCGCGGGCATGACGGTCGCGCTGTTCACCGGCGTCCCACTGGGCAGTTGGCTCGCGGGCTCGATCGGCTGGCGGGCCGCGTTCTGGCTGGTTGCGGTGGTCGGCCTGCTGGCGGCGCTCGGCCTGCTGTTCACCGCGCCCAGCGTCGCGGGCAGCGAGCCCGCGCCGTTGCGGGAGCGGCTCGGCGCATTGCGCAACGTCGCTGTCCTACGACTGGTCACAGTCACCTTCCTGGCGGCCAGCGGTGGGCTGATGTTCTACAGCTACCTGTCCGTCTACACGGCCGAGGTGTCGTACGGGTCCTACGTGCTGCTGTCCCTGCTGCTGTTCGTCGTCGGAGCGGCGGGACTTGCGGGCGCGCTGCTCGCCGGTCGGCTCACCGACGCCTGGGGGGCACAGCGCACGCTCCGAGTCGTCATCGGCGGACACGCGGTGTCCCTGGCGCTGCTGGCCGCGCTGGTCTGGAGCGGCATCAGCAGCCCGATCGTGCTGGGAATCGTCATCACGATCTGGTCGGTCTTCGCGTGGGGGCTCAACCCACCCATCCAGGGCAGCATCATCTCGGCCGCGGGCCCGCAGGTGGGCATGACCGCTCTGGGACTCAACATCTCGGGGCTCTACCTGGGCACCGGCGTCGCCGGCGCGCTCGGCGGCGCCATCATCAGCCTGGCGGGCATCGCGTTCGTGCCCGTGGCGGCAACCGTGTTGATGCTCCTGTCCCTGCTGATCACGCCGCGGGCCACGGGCCCGTCCAAGCCGGACGAAGCCTTGCTACCGCTTCGCAGCGACCAACGAGTAGGAACCGAGCAAGCATGAACATCGACGTCACCGATCTCCCTGCCCCGCCCCGACCGCGGTCGAAGGCTCCCAACCTGTTGGCCCCGCTGGTGGGCGGCGGGTCATGGGCCCTCGCCGGCCAGTCCCCGGAGAACTTCACCATGGTGATCTTCTACCGCGGTCTGCACTGTCCGGCCTGCCGTGCCCAGTTGCGAGAGGTGCAGGAACATCTCGACGAGCTTCACCAGCTCGGAGTGCAGCCCGTGGCGATCAGTGCCGACGGGCGATCCCGCGCGGAGCGGGCACGCGACGACTGGGACATCACGCGGCTGCCACTGGGGTACGACCTCAACCTGCCGACGATGCGGGCGTGGGGCCTTTTCGTCTCCAATTCGAGCGCCGCCG
>Ga0136613_10002088_pt1 | contig 10632 bp, 10 predicted proteins | sample AntDrymUQ2722106_2_FD_106649 | JGI IMG/M metagenome (GOLD analysis project Ga0136613, IMG submission 106649) | Polar desert sand microbial communities from Dry Valleys, Antarctica - metaG UQ272 (21.06) | ecosystem: Environmental > Terrestrial > Soil > Desert | place: Antarctica: Dry Valley... | reverse complement strand
GGTCACCGTCTTCAAGCTCACGGGCAAGCGGGTCTTCAAGATGGCCCCCATCCACCACCACTTCGAGTTCCTCGGATGGGAGGAGAACAAGGTGGTCGTCCGGTTCTGGATCGTCCAGGCCGCTTTCTCTGCCTTCGGTTTCTTTCTCTACTACCTATTCTTCTACAACACGGTCGGCTGAGCCTGTGAAGACCCTGGTCTACGGGCTCGGCGAATCGGGCCTCGCCGCGACCCGCGCCCTACTCGATAGAGGCGCCGACGTGCTCGCGGCGGACGCCAACGACGGCGACAGCCTGCGGGCGAAGCTCTCGGAACTCGGCGTCGAGGGACGCCTCGGGGCTGGTGTGGAGGTCTTGGAGAACGTGGACCGGGTCGTCGTAAGCCCCGGCGTCCGGCCGTCGGACCCGGTGTTGCGGGCGGCGGAGAGAAGGCGAATCCCGGTCGTCTCGGAGGTCGCGCTCGGCCTGAAGCTTCTCGGCCCCGGAGTGCGCGTGGCGGCCGTAACGGGGACGAACGGCAAGACGACGGTCGTCGACATGCTGCACCGCGTTCTCGACGCCGCTGTGGTGCCGCACACGGTCGCCGGTAACTCTTGGCGGGCGCCCACAGGGTGCCTCGACGAGATCCTGGATACGGGGTTGCTCGTTCTCGAAGTCTCGTCTTTCCAACTCCACTACATGACGGAGCCAGGCTTCCAGGTCGCGGCGTTGTTGAACGCCCGTCCGGACCACCTGGACTGGCACTCCTCGTTCGAGGAGTACAGGCGGGACAAGCTGCGCATCTTCGAGGGCCAGGGACCGGAGGACCTCGCCCTCGTGGGCGCCGGGGACCCAGTCGGACACGAAGCCGTCCCCGGCCTCACTGGCAAGCCGCTGCTTATCGGTGAGGGGGACACGGCGGTTCGGAACGGTCGTCTGTTCCTGCGCGGGCGCCCTATCTTGCGTACCGAAGAGTTCTCTTTCGCGGGCACGCACAACTTCGAGAACGCGCTCTTCGCCGCCGCCGCGGCGGAAGCCCTCGGCGTCGAGTGCGCGGCCATCCGGGATGGCCTGTTGGGGTATCGCCTCAAGCCGCACCGGCTTGAGGTCATCGCTGAGTACGACGGCGTCGCCTACGTGGACGACTCGAAGGCGACCAACCCGGCGGCTGTGGCGGCTGCCCTGGGTGGCCTGGACCGGACGGTCGTGCTGATTCTCGGCGGCTCGGAGAAGCACACAGACTTTTCGGAGATCCTGACGCACCTCGGGGGGTGCCGGGCCGTGCTTTGCCAGGGGGAGGCGGGGCCCCGGATCACCGGGTTTCTCGAAGATGAGGGGTACGGCGGCGTGGTCGAGCGGCTGCGGGACCTCGGCCCGGCCGTATCCCGGGCGGCGGAGGTTGCCAGGCCCGGCGACGTGGTGCTGCTCTCGCCTGGGTGCGCGAGCTTCGACCAGTTCGCCGGGTACGCGGAGCGCGGCGAGGCGTTCGCGCGGCTCGCGAGGGGGCTCGCCGGAAGGCACGGGGTGGTGGGGCGGTGACGGGGGTCAGGGCCAACCTGTTCTTCGTCGCGCTCGGGCTCTCGTTGCTCGGGGTGGTGATGGTCTACTCCGCCACGTACAGGTTCTCCGGCACGGAGGTCCTGGTGGTCAGGCTCGTGCATCTGGCGCTCGGGATCGCGGTGTTCGCGGCGGTCAGCCGGGTCCGCTACACCGTCTGGCGCCGGTACGCCGCCGTCCTCTACGGGATAGTGCTATTGGGACTCGTGCTCGTTCTGGTGCCGGGGATCGGCGTGGAGGTCAACGGGGCCAGGAGGTGGATCGACCTCCCTTTCTTCGACCCGCAGCCGTCGGAGTTCGCGAAGATCGTGGGGATCATCTACCTAGGTTGCGCCCTGGCGCGCCTGAAACCCGGGTCCGGATTGCCACTAAAGCCGTTGGCCGCCGTCGGGCTGCTGTTCGGGCTCGTCCTGATCGAGCCGGACTTCGGCACGTCTGTGATCCTGCTGGCCGGTGTGGCGGGCGCCCTGTGGGCCTCCGAGGTTCGGACGCGAGACTTGCTCCTCTCGGGCGTGGGGGCCGTCGCCGCGCTGGCGGTGGTCATGTTGCTGGCACCGTACCGGCGGGAGCGGTTCTTGACGTTTCTGGACCCTTTGGCGGTGGCCGACACCTCCGGCTACCAGAACGTCCAGGCCATGATCGCGATGAAGGCCGGCGGCCTCTTCGGGTCGGGGGCTGGGTCCGGCGGCCAGGGGGCCATCGTGCCGGAGATAAACACGGACATGATCTTCGCGCTTGTCGGCGAGGAGTTGGGCCTGCTCGGGATGGTCGGCGTTATAGTGGCCTTCCTCTTCCTGGCGCTCTGTGGCGTGAAGATAGCGCTCGATGCCCCGTCCGTAATGGCCCGCTGCGTGGCGGCCGGCCTGACGACGATGCTCACCCTTCAGGCGGTCTTCAACATGGGGGCGGCGATGATCGTGCTCCCGCTGGCCGGGATGACGCTCCCTTTCGTGAGCTACGGTGGCTCGAGCCTCCTGGTATGCTTCGCCGCCGTCGGGATCCTCTACCGCATATCGGAGGACAGTGAACGAGCCAAAGAGATCAAACCGCGCCGCAGGCCCCGCGCCACCGCGGATCCTGATAGCCGGCGGCGGGACGGGCGGACACGCGATCCCCGCGCTCTGCGTGGCCTCTAGCTTGAAAGCCATGGGCGCAACGGTCGAGTTCATCGGCTCCGAATCCGGCATCGAAAAGACCCTCGTCCCAAGAGCCGGCTTCCCCCTGCACGCCCTCCCTCTCACGGGACTGGCCGGCAACCCGCTGGCCCGCGCCCGCGCCGCCACCCTCTTTCTAAAAGCTACCCAGACTTGTAGACGCATAATACAACGATTCGGGCCGGGATCGGTTCTCGGGGTGGGGGGATACGCCAGCGCGCCGGCGGTGGTGGCGGCGAGGACGCTGGGGGTGCCGACGCTGCTGCACGAGCAGAACTCCGTGCCGGGGCGGGTGAACCGGCTGGCTGGCCGACTGACGAGGGAGACGCTGGCGACGTTCCCGGCGGCCCTGGATCTCCTCCCCGGCGCCATCCAGGTCGGGATGCCGACGCGCCCCGAGTTCTTCGGCGCGTCGCGGGAGGAGGCGCTCGAAGAGCTCGGGCTGGAGCCGCCGGTGGTCGTCATCTTCGGGGGCAGCGGCGGGGCCCTCAAACTCAACCTCGCGGCGGCGGAGGCTTTTGGCGGAACCACGCCATACACGGTCGTGCAGGTCTCGGGCCGCAGGGACTTCGCGCGGCTCTCGACCGGGAACCCGAGACACCTGATCCTGGAGTACGTCGACGATATCTGGCGCTACCTGGCCGCCGCCGAACTCGTCGTGAGCCGTGCCGGAGCTGGGTCGTTGTTCGACATCGCCGCCGTCGGGCGGGCTGCGGTCCTGGTGCCGTTCCCGTTCTCCACGGGCGACCACCAGCTCTTCAACGCCAGGTACTTTACGGAGCGGGGGGCGGGGGAGCTTATGATGGACGACGAGGTCACGGCAGAGTCCCTTGGACTACGAGTCGAAGGCCTTCTGGAAGACGACAAGAGGCGCGCGGAGCTCGCGGGGCGGATGGCCGCGCTCGCCACGCCCGGGGCCGCCGACGCGGTCGCCGGCAGGCTGCTGCATGCGGCAGGAGAGGAGTAGGCAGTGAGGATACACATGATAGGCATCGGCGGGGCGGGGATGAGCGGCATTGCCGAGGTCCTCAAGAGTAGGGGGCACGACGTCTCGGGGTCCGACCTCAAGGAGTCCGCCTACACGAGGAGGCTCAGCGAGGCCGGTATCACCGTTTACATAGGGCATGACACGGGCCAGGTCGGCGGCGCGGAGCAGGTCGTGATCTCGACGGCCATCCCGAAGACGAACCCGGAGCTGCTGGAGGCCCGGCGGCGATCCATCCCTGTCCTCCCCCGCGCCGCCGCCCTGGCCTCCATCCTCGAAGGTAGCCGCAGCGTCGCCGTCGCCGGAACCCACGGCAAGACGACCACCACGAGCATGACGGCCCACGTGCTGAAGTCCCTGGGCGAGAACCCGACCGCCCTCGTCGGCGGGGAGCTGAACGACATCGGGAGCAACGTGGCCTTCGGCCGCACGGACCTCGTCGTCGCCGAGGCTGACGAGAGCGACCGCTCCTTGCTCTACCTCTGCCCCCAGGTGGCCGTCGTCACCAACGTCGAGTTCGACCACCCGGACTTCTACTCCTCACTAGAGGACGTTGTGGAGACCTTCTCCGCCTTCCTCGCCGCCCTGCCGCCGGACGGCCACCTCGTCACCTGCGCGGACGACCCCATCTGCCTGCAACTAGCCTCGGAGGCGCCGTGCCCCTCGACGACCTACGGCATCTCCGGGGGTGATCTGCGGGCCGAGGTGCTCGGCCCGCAGAGCTACAGGCTCTTCGAGAATGGCGAGGAGCGGGGGACGGTCGAGCTCGGCGTCTACGGGCGCCACAACGTGCTCAACTCGCTGGCCGCCGCCGCCACAGCCCGCTGGCTCGGCCACGACGCCCTCGAAGCAGCCCGTACGCTCACGGACTTCGGGGGGGTGAGGCGGCGGTTTCAGCTCAAGGGGGTGCGGGCGGAAGTCCGGGTGGTGGACGATTACGCCCACCACCCGACCGAGCTCTCGGCCACCCTCGAAGCGGCCCGCTCGACCGTGAGCGGGGGGCGTGTGATCGCGGTCTTCCAGCCCCACCGCTACTCCCGCACCAGAGTCCTCTACAAGGAGTTCGGCAACTCCTTCGGCTCGGCCGACGCCGTCGTCGTGACGGAGGTCTACGGGGCGGGCGAGATACCCCAGCCTGGCGTGAACGGGAAGCTGATCGTGGACTCCATCTGCGAAACTCCCGGCCACCCGGAGGTCTTCTACCTGCCCCAGCAGGACGCCATCCCCCGCGTCCTGAGAGACGTCTCCGAACCCGGCGACCTGATCCTGACGCTCGGCGCCGGCGACATCTCGCAGGTCGGGGAGGAGCTGCTCGAATTGCTGGAGGCCCCGCAATAGAGACAATGACCTCCCACCTGCGTGCCATCGTCCTCTCCGTGGCCGTCGCCGTGGCGACCACGCTCCTCGTCCTGGTCCTGGCCTACCTCAGCTCCCCCGTTACGGGGATACGGGTCGAGGGCGCCGACATGTACCCGGAATCGGACGTCTGGAACGCCGTCTCCAAACACGCGAGCCTGCTAACCCTGAACGAGGAGAGGCTGGAGCATAAGGTAGAAGCTAACCCTTGGGTCGAAGGTGCGGAGGTGACCGAGAATTCCGAATCCGGTATAGTTACCGTTCAGGTTGAAGAACGGCGTCCGGTGCTCGACGCCGAGGTAGACGGAGAGCGCAAGGTTTTCGCGCTAGACGGCGCTGAGTTACCGGGGCTCGGGGGGGCTGGTTTGAGCAGGGTAAGGTTGGACGAGGATCAGGTAGGGGAAGTCTTGAGGTTCGGGAGGGTCTTGAGGGAGAACGGTCTGGAGATGGGGTCGCTCGAAGGGGTCGGCGCTGCCGGTTTCGAGGCGGCCGTCGAAGGGCGCCGGGTCTTATTCTCCGGGGAGGTAAGCGCGGAGCAGGTCCGCGCGCTCCAGGAAGTCATGGCGCTCCATCCCGGGGCGTCCACGCTCGACCTGCGTTCGCCGGACAGGGTAGTGGTCGCCGCCGACGACGGGGCGAGAGGTTAACGGATCTTGGCCCCTTCTCTGGTCTACGGTATCGACGTTGGAACGACAAAGATCGTGGCCGTCGCCGGTCGCGTGGACCCGCGGCGCGGGTGGGCCGAGGTGCTCTCCATCGGGGAGGCGCCGAGCTACGGGCTGAAGCGGGGCGTCGTGGTTGACCGGCAGGCCGCCGCCGAGTCGATAGCCGAGGCGATGGAGGCCTGCGGCGTGCGCGGCGGCCAGGTCAGCGTAGGCATCGCAGGGAGCCACATCTCTTCGTTCAACACCGAGGTCACCCTACTCAACCGCAGCCGGAACCTCACCGTGAACGAGCGTTTCTTGAAGAAGCTGGAGCAGGAGGCCATGCAGCTCGACCTGCACGAGGACGAGCGGATCATCCACGTCGTCCCCCGCGGCTACGTACTTGACGGCTCCGAGGGCGTAAAGAACCCGCTCGGCCTCGCTGCCCGCAAGGTGACGATGCGCGCCCACGTCGTCTGCGGCGCCGTCTCCAGCATCCAGAACCTCCTGCGCGCGGTCGAGGACTGCGGGGTGAAGGTCTCGCGCGTCGTGCTCGAACCCCTGGCCTCGGCCGAGGCCTGCCTGCACGACTCTGACCGGGAGTCCGGCGTGGCGCTCGTGGACGTAGGCGGCGGCACCACCGACGTCGCCACCTTCATGCGCGGCGCCCTCACCCACACGGCCGTCATACCCCTTGGGGGCGAGAGCTTTACCTCGGACGTTGCCTACGGCCTGCAGGTCCCGCAGCACACGGCCGAGGACCTCAAGCTGCGCTACGGGACGGTACTCTCGACCACCGTGGATTCCGTCGCCGTCGTAAAGCTCGACGACCGGCACTACAACGCGAATTTCATTAGCCAGATCCTGGAGTACCGGGCCCGCGAGGTGCTCGAGTACGTCCGCGACACCCTCGACGCGACCAACGGCCGCAACCTCCTGCCCGGGGGCGTCGTTCTTACCGGCGGCGGCTCCCTGCTCGACGGAATGCCCGAGCTGGCCGAAGATATCCTCGGGATGCGCGTCCGGCGGGCGATGCCGCAGCGCGTCAAGGGCGAGATTAAACCTGTACAGAAGCCTCAGTACTCTACCTCTGTAGGTCTGCTATACTTCGCGGCCCGCGACGGTGACCCTGCACCGAAGGGTAAAGGTGCAGGAGTTACCAGTTTTGGTAGCATAGTGGAGGCGGTTAAGGGCTGGTTCCGGGGAGGGTAGACCGGCGGGCCCCTGGAGAGCGTGCGATGGAGGGTTAGAGAAGTGCTGGACGCGGCGACAAACTATCTGGCGGTCATCAAGGTTGTGGGTATTGGCGGGGGCGGGACCAACGCCGTGAACCGCATGATCAACTCCGGTTTGCAGGGGGTTGAGTTCATCGCGGTTAACACGGACGCGCAGGCCCTGCAGATGTGCGACGCGGACCAGAAGATACACATTGGGGAGAAAATCACGCGCGGCCTGGGAGCCGGCGCTGACCCGAAGATCGGGATGGAGGCAGCCGAGGAGAACAAGGCCGAGATCGAGGAGGCTCTGCGCGGCGCCGACATGGTCTTCGTCACTGCGGGCAAGGGCGGCGGCACAGGGACCGGCGCGGCGCCGGTGGTCGCCAAGATCGCGCGCGATTCCGGGGCGCTTACGGTGGGCGTCGTCACGCGGCCGTTCGCCTTCGAGGGTCGGCGGCGTTCGACGTACGCGGAGGAGGGCATCAAGCGCCTCAAGGAGAACGTGGACTCGCTCATCATCATCCCGAACGACCGGCTGCTGCAGGTCGCCGAGAAGCGCACCAGCATGATGGACGCGTTCAAGATGGCCGACGACATCCTGAGGAAGGGCGTTCAGGGCATCACGGACCTCATCACGGTGCCGGGGCTCATCAATTTGGACTTCGCGGACGTGCGCACGATCATGCACAACTCGGGCTCCGCGCTCATGGGCATCGGGGAGTCGACGAGCGAGAGCCGGGGGGCTGAGGCGGCGAAGACGGCCATCTCGAGCCCGCTGCTCGAGGCGAGCATCGAGGGTGCTACCGGGATCATCTTGAACATTACCGGCGGCCCGGAGCTGGGCCTCTTCGAGGTGAACGAGGCGGCCGAGATCGTTCACAACGCCGCCCACCAGGACGCCAACCTGATCTTCGGCGCCGTTATAGACGACGCTTATGGCGACCGAGTGAGCGTAACGGTTATCGCCACGGGCTTCGACCAGCGGCTGGCGAACCAGCGCCGCTCGGAGCGATCCGCCGTCGAGCCGCAACAGTCACACGAGGAGGAGCAGCCCGTGGGCGGCTCCGGTGAAGGGGACGTGCTGGACATCCCGGCCTTCCTGCGGCGCAGGTAGTCGCGGCGACCCCAGGTCCCCCAGGCGTGCGCGCGCACCTAACTCAGCCCCACGACGGCGCCCCCGCCGCCCACCACACGGCGGCCGGGGGCGCCGTCTACGTCTCCCCGCACCCGGAACCCGAGGGGGCGAGAGTAATGTTCTTTACCCGCCTCGGCGGCGTCTCCCAGCCACCCTTCGACGCGCTCAACGTCTCCGTAAAGGTCGGCGACGATCCGGACGCGGTCGCGGAGAATATCTCGATGATCCACGAGGCCGTGGGCGGGGTGCCCTCCGCCTGGGTCAAGCAGGTCGCCGGGGACGGCGTGGCCCGCGTCTCCGAGGGCGGCTTCGCCGGAGAGGCGGACGCGCTCGTTACCTCGGAGGAGGGGCTATGCCTCAACGTGGCCGTCGCTGATTGCGTGCCGGTGGCGCTAGTTGGGGAGGACGAGGTCGCGATGGTCCACTCCGGCTGGCGGGGGACGCTGGCCGGTATCTCCGGCAAGGCCGCTGGCCGGATGTCCGGTGGGGGGATACGCGCCTATATAGGGCCGAGTATCCGCGGCTGCTGCTACGAGGTGTCGGAAGAGTTGGCCGAGGCCTTTGGGGCGGAGTTCGGGGAGAGCGTCGTCTCGGGGCGGTATCTCTCGTTGCCGGGGGCGATCAGGGCGGATCTTGGCCAGGCCGGGGTGGAGGTAATCGACCTCGGGCTCTGCACGGGCTGCCGGCCCGACCTCTTCTTCTCCCACCGCAAGCAGAAGCCGGTGACAGGGCGGAGTTTGGCCGCGGTCGTGAAGGTGGCGCGTTGACGCTGCCGGTGACGGAGGCCGGCATCCGGGAGAAGCTCGCGCGGGTGCGGGAGAACGTGGCCGGGGCGCTGGAGAGGTCCGGGCGCGGGCCCGACGGGGTGCGGGTTCTCGTGGCGAGCAAGTACTACGCGCCCGAGCAGATAGGCGCGCTCTCGGCCGTGGGCGTGGACCTCGTCGGCGAGAACCGGGCCGAAGAGCTCGTCGAGAAGCAAGAACTGTTTGGGGACGCGTTCGAGTGGCACTTTATCGGGCATTTGCAGCGGCGGAAGGCGAAGATCGTGGCGCCGCGGGTGAGCCTCGTGCATTCGGTCGACTCGGTGCGGCTCGTCGAGGAGCTCGCCGGGCGGGCGGCCGAAGGTGGAATAGAGGTGCTTTTTCAGGTAAACGTCTCCGGTGAGGAGTCCAAGTACGGTGTCGCGGAGGATGAGATAGAGGGGTTGCTGGAGGCCGCGGCGGCTACGGAGGGGAGGGTTCGGGCGAGGGGGTTTATGACCATCGCTCCGCTGGTCGAGGAGGCCGAGAGGGTGCGTTACGTTTTCGCGAAATTGAGGTCCATCCGTGATAGGCTACGCGGAAGTTGGAGCCCGCACTTCGATCTCTCCGAGCTCTCCATGGGAATGAGCAGCGACTACGAGGTGGCCGTTGAAGAGGGGGCTACCGTCGTAAGGATCGGGCGGATGCTAATAGAGGAGGATGGGCCCGTTAGGAGGCACGATGGCAGTTAGGGAGCGTCTGGATCGGATCGCAGCCTGGTTTGGGTTCGGTGTCGGCGAGGACGACTACTACGAGGAAGAAGAGGAAGAGGACCGCCGCTACGCGAACGACGCGAACGGCGGGCGCGGCGGCGAGCCGGGCCCGACGGTTCGGCGGCTCGGACGCACGGAGCGCTCCTCGGCCTTCGGTACCTCCCTCGGCGACCTCTTCGGCAGCGAGGGTCCTGGCCGCGGCGGCGACCGCTACGCCGGCCAGAGCCAGCCGTCGCACCTGCGTCCCGTCCCGGACCAACGCCCGACCCGGGTGAGCGTGGTGGAGCCCGCCAGCTTCAACGACGCGCAGAACCTGGCGGATCGCTACAAGCGCCAGCAGCCCGTCATCCTGAACCTTCAAAACGTGGACGGTGACCTCTCGCGGCGGATGGTGGACTTCTGCTCCGGGCTAACGTACGCGATGGACGGCAACATCCAGTCCGTTGCCAACAGGGTCTTTTTGCTCACGCCGCGCGACGTGGAGGTGAGCGCCGAGGAGCGTAAGCGCATCGCCGAGCGGGCGTTCTTCAACCAGCTCTAGGAGATCCGGGGGGACTTGCAGAAGGTCGGCATTATCGGGGTGGGCAAGATCGGGGGCTCACTCCTCCTCAGGCTGGCCGATTCCGGCGAGTTCGAGCTCTTCGCGAGCGACATCCATAAAGAACAACTCGGAATCTTCGAGAAGGCCGGCGTCAACACCGTTTCTTCCAACCTGGAGGTCGCCGAGAAGAGCGACCTGGTCTTCGTCGCCGTAAAACCCTGGGACGTTGGGCAGGTGATGGAAGAGATCTCACCGGTAATGGGCCCCCACGAAGGTAGGGCGGTCGCAAGCGTGGCCGCCGGCGTTACCATCGCGAATATCTCCGAGAGGCTTCCGGCGGGCGCGGCCGTGTTGCGCGTGATGCCGAACGTGTGCGCCTCGGTCGGGCTCGGGTCGGCCGTCGTGACGGCAAATGAGGCCGGCGGGGAGAGGCTGGGGGAAGTCATGGGCATCTTCCGCCACGTCGGCGACGTGATGGAGCTTCCCGAACGCCTCTTCGACGCGGCCACCGCCCTGCACGGCTCGGGACCGGCCTACGTCGCCCTCTTCGCC
>Ga0136613_10002086_pt1 | contig 10637 bp, 8 predicted proteins | sample AntDrymUQ2722106_2_FD_106649 | JGI IMG/M metagenome (GOLD analysis project Ga0136613, IMG submission 106649) | Polar desert sand microbial communities from Dry Valleys, Antarctica - metaG UQ272 (21.06) | ecosystem: Environmental > Terrestrial > Soil > Desert | place: Antarctica: Dry Valley... | reverse complement strand
TGGAGGTCGATGCCCTCGTGGCACTGCAGCCGGATCAGCCGCGCGCCCAGCGCCTGCGCAAGCGCGCGCGCCACCTCGGTCTTGCCGACCCCCGCCTCGCCCTCCAGCAGCAGCGGCTGCTCGAGCACCGCGGCGAGGTAGACGCTGGTGGCCAGCGCCTTGTCGGCGAGGTAGCCCTGGCCGGCGAGCGCGCCGGCGACGTCCTCCGTCGTGCTGAATTGCACGTGCAGCATGATGACGCACGGCAGCTACCGTTCGCGCCATGACGGGGCACCAGGTGCACGCGCGGGCCGGCGCGTTCGACGCGGCGGCGGAGGCCTACGATCGCGGCCGCCCGGGCTGGCCGGAGGCGGCGCTCGAGGCCGTCGAGCGGCGCTTCGGCCTCTCGCGCGAATCGGCGGTCCTCGACCTCGCGGCCGGCACCGGCAAGCTGACGCGGCAGCTCGTGCCCCGCTTCGCGTCGGTCGTCGCGGTCGAGCCGCTCGACGGGAGTCGACGCCGCTAGTGCTCGCTTGTCACCTCGACGCCCGTGGAGGGCATGGAGGTGACAAGCGGTCTCGATGGCTCAGGCCGCCGCGGCGGTCTCCAGCGCGCGGCGGCAGAGCACGCGCGCGAGGTGGCGCTTGTAGTCGGCCGAGGCGTTGAGGTCGGCGGGCGGCTCGGTGCCGTCGGCGGCGTGCTCGGCCGCCGCCGCGATCGAACCCGCGTCGAGTGGCCGGCCGCGCAGGGCCTCCTCCACCGCGGTCGCCCGCAGCGGCACGGAGCTCATGTGCGTGAGCCCGACGCGGACGTCCTCGCAGGAGCCGTCGGCGCCCTTCTTGACGAGCGCGCCGACCGCGACCATCGCCCAGTCCTCCTGGCGGCGGTTGAACTTCTCGTAGCCGTGGGCGTAGCCCTCGAGCGCCGGCAGCCGGACCTCGGTGAGCACCTCGCCGTCGGCCACCGCCGTGGTGAGGTAGTCGTGGAACAGCTCGGCGGCGGGCACCTCGCGCTCGCCGGACTCGCCGCGGATGACGACCGAGCCCTCGTAGGCGAGCAGGATCGCGAGCTGGTCGGAGGCCGGGTCGCCGTGGGCCAGCGAGCCGCCGATCGTCCCGCGGTGGCGGACCTGCGGGTCGGCGATCGTCCGTGCGACCACCGACGCGAGGCCGAGGTCGGTCTCGCGCTCCATCGCGATGTGCGGGGTCATGGCGCCGATCCGCCAGCCCCCGTCGTCACGCTCGATGCCGGTCAGGCCGGGCACCCCGGCGAGGTCGACCAGCAGCGTCGGCGCCGCGAGGCGCAGCTTCATCAGCGGCAGCAGCGAGTGCCCGCCGGCGAGGATCTTCGCGTCCTCCCCGCCCTCGCGCAGCGCGCTCAGCGCCTCGTCGAGCGACGTCGGCGCTACGTAGTCGAACTCGGCGGGGATCACAGCCCACCTCCCTCGCTCGGGCTGGTCGGTCCGGAGCCGGCGCTGCCGCTGCCGTGCTCGTCCCACGACCCGCCCTGCTTGCCCGGGTCCGCGGGCACGTCGCGGCCCGCGGCGAGCTGGATCTGCGACCAGACGTGCTGCGGGCTCAGCGGCATGTTGAGGAACTCCACGCCGAGCGGGCGCAGCGCGTCGATCACCGAGTTGAGGATCGCCGGCGACGCCGCGATCGTGCCGGCCTCCCCCACCCCCTTGACTCCGAGCGAGTTGACCGGCGACGGGGTCTCCGTGCGGTCGGTCTCGAAGCTCGGCACGTCGGCGGCGCTCGGGAGGGCGTAGTCGACGAACGTGCCGGTCACGAGCTGGCCGTCGTCGTCGTAGTGGACCCGCTCGTAGAGCACCTGCCCGATCGCGTGCGTGATGCCGCCGTGGATCTGCCCGTCGATCAGCTTCGGGTTGATCGCGGGCCCGCAGTCGTCCACGCACACGTAGCGGACGATGTCGATCTTCCCGGTCTCGGCGTCCACGTCGACGATGCACGCGTGCGCGCCGAACGGGAACACGAAGTTCTCCGGGTCGTAGAACGTCGTCTCCTCCAGGCCCGGCTCCATGCCCTCGGGCATGTCCATCGTGACGTAGGCGGCGCCGGCGATCTCCGCGAGCGTCAGGCCCTTCTCCGGCGAGCCCTTGACCGCGAACTTGCCGTCGGCGAGCTCGATGTCCTCGGGCGCCGCCTCGAGCTGGTGCGCGGCGATCTGCTTGGCCTTCTCGACCACCTTGGCGGTCGAGCGCGCGATCGACTCGCCGCCCACGGCCAGCGAGCGCGAGCCGTAGGTGCCGAGCCCCCACGGACCGGTCCCCGTGTCCCCGTGCATGACGTCGACCTGGTCGGGCGTGATCCCGAGGCGGTCGGCGACGATCTGCGCGAACGACGTGTCCAGGCCCTGGCCGTGCGGCGCGGTGCCGCTGTAGACGGTCGCCGAGCCCGTCGCGTGCACGCGCACGAGCGAGGACTCGAAGAAGCCCGCCTGCAGGCCGACGCCGGTCGGGCCGACGGCGCGCGACGGCGCCAGCCCGCAGATCTCCATCCAGGTGGAGAAGCCGATGCCGCGGTAGACACCGCGCTCGCGCAGCTCCGCCTGCTCGCGCCGGAACGCGTCCAGGTCGACGTGCGTGAGCAGCTTGTCGAGTGAGCCGTGGTAGTCGCCGGAGTCGTAGACGATGCCGATCGCGACCTCGGCCGGGAAGTCCTCCTTCGCGATGAAGTTCTTGCGCCGCAGCTCGAGCGGGTCCATCTCCAGCTCGTGCGCCAGCTGCTCGATCATCACCTCGATCAGGTGGGTCGCCTCCGGGCGGCCCGCCCCGCGCGTGGCGTCGGTGGCCATCTTGTTGGTGAAGACGCCCTTGGCCACGAAGTTGAGGTTCGGGATCTTGTAACAGCCGCTGATCACGAAGCCCGTGAAGCACGGGATGAACGGCGTCAGCAGCGTGTAGAAGGCGCCGAGGTCGGCGATCGCCGTGCACTCCAGCCCGGTGATGGTGCCGTCGCGTTTGGCCCCGACCTTGACGTAGTCGATCTGGTCGCGCCCGTGGATGGTGGAGCTCATGTGCTCCGAGCGCGTCTCGGTCCACTTGACCGGCCGGCCGGTCGCCTTCGACGCCCAGGTCGCGAGGATCTCCTCCGGGTAGTGGGAGATCTTCACGCCGAAGCCGCCGCCGACGTCAGGGGCGATGACGCGGATCGAGTCCTCGCTCATGCCGAGCTCGCCTGCCATGAACAGGCGGATCAGGTGCGGGTTCTGGCTGGTCAGGTGCAGGTCGAGCTGCCCGGCGCGGTAGTCGGCGATGCACACGCGCGGCTCGATCGGCGCGCCGGCGGTGCGATGGTTGACGATGCGCCGCTCGACGACCACGTCGGCCTCGCTCCAGGCGGCGTCCATGTCGCCGCCGCCGATCGACCACTCGTGCGTCAGGTTGGTGCCGAACTCCTCGTGAACCAGCGGCGAGCCCGCCGCGAGCGCCTTCTCGGGGTCGACCACCACCGGCAGCGGGTCGTACTCGACCAGCACCTGCTCGGCGGCGTCGACGACAGCGTACTTGTCGTCGCCGACGACGACGGCGACGCCCTGGCCGACGTACTTGACCTCGCCCTTGGCCAGCGGCCAGTGCTCGGGCGTCTTGACCTCCACGCCCGGCGGCACCCACGCCATCGGGACGCCCGAGGCCAGCTCGAGGTCCTCGCCGACGATCACGGCGTGCACCCCCTGCAGCGCGAGCGCGCCCGCGGTGTCGATCGAGACGATCTTCGCGTGCGCCTCGGGCGAGCGCACGACCGCCATGTAGAGCATGCCCGGGAGCGTCATGTCGTCGACGTAACGGCCCCGCCCGGTGATCATCCGGGGGTCCTCCTTGCGGCGCAGCCCCTGGCCGACCCACTTCTGGGTGGCAGGCTGCTCGACGGCCGTCATGCGCGCGCCCCTTCCTTGGCCGCGGACATCACGGCCTTGACGATGTTGTGGTAGCCCGTGCAGCGGCAGAGGTTGCCCGCGAGCCCCTCACGGACCTCTTCCTCGCTGGGGTTCGCGTTCTTGGCGATGATGTCGGCGCCGGCCATGATCATCCCCGGCGTGCAGTAGCCGCACTGCAGGCCGTGGTGCTCCCAGAAGGCCTCCTGCATCGGGTGCAGGTCGCCCTCGGAGCCGATGCCCTCGATCGTCGTGACGTCGCTGCCGTCGGCCTGGACGGCCAGCACGGTGCAGGACTTCACGGCGTCGCCGTCGAGGTGCAGGGTGCAGGCGCCGCAGTTGGAGGTGTCGCAGCCGACGTGCGTCCCCGTCAGGCCGAGGCGGTCGCGCAGGAAGTGCACGAGCAGCAGCCGAGGCTCGACCTCGGCGGAGTGCTGCTCTCCGTTCACGGTCATCGAGACCCGGACAGGGGTTGCCATACGACGGTTCTCCTCCCAGTCAGAAGCGGCGTGGCGGCCAGCCTATTGCAGCTTGCCAGCCCCGCCAACCGAACCCGGTGGGCACGGCGCGCGCGCACCCTTCCCGAGGCCGTTCGCCATCATCTGCGCCATCAGCGCGCCGACCCCCACCCCGGAGCGGACGGCTGTGGCCGATCCGGTCACGACCGCCCCCGGCCCGCGCCGCCGGGGCGGCTCCGCAGCGTCATGGATCGGCCTCGCCGTGTCGGTGCTCGCGGTGGCGGGGGTCGTGTGGTGGGCCTCCATGCAGGCGCCGCCGCGGCTGCCGCAGGACGGCGGCGAGTGGCTGGCGGCGCTCGGCGCGGTGCTGCTCTACGGGCTCGCGACGCTCGTGCGCGGGGAACGCTGGCACCGTCTGCTCACCGACGAGGGCGCGACGCCGTCGCGCCGGGACACGCACGCACTCAACGCCGTCGGCTACATGGCCAACAACCTGCTGCCGGCGCGCGCCGGCGACGCCGTCCGCGTCGTGCTGATGGCCCCCCGCGCGGCCGCCGGCCTGCGCACCGTGGCCGGCACGCTGCTGGCCGAGCGCGTGCTCGACGTCGGCCTGCTGGTGCTCCTGTTCGTCGTGGTGGGCTACGGCCTGCTCGGCGAGGTCGGCGGCGACGAGGTCGAGATCGTGCTGCTGGCGGGCGCCGGCCTGGCCGCCGCCGCCGGCCTGGTGTACCTGCTGGTGCGTCGCCACGAGCGGGCGATGGGGTTCCTGGCGCCGATCGCCTCGGCGACGCTCGGCCTGCGTCGCGCGCACCACGGGCTGCGGCTGCTCGGCATCACGATCGTCATCTGGGCGCTCGAGGCATCGGTGTGGATGGCGACGGGCGCCGCCGTCGGCTTCGGGATGACCCCGATCGAGGGGATCTACATCGTGGCGCTGGCCAGCATCTTCGCGATGATCCCCTCCGGCCCGGCGTACGCAGGAACCCAGGATGCCGCCGCCATCATCGGGATCAAGGCGCTCGGCGGCACGGGCGCCCAGGCCGTCGCCTACGTCGTGATGCTGCGCTTCGTCATCGTCCTGCCGATCACGATCGTGGGGCTCGTGCTGCTGATCACGCGCTACGGCGGCCTTGGCCGGCTGCGCACCGCCCGTGCTTGACGTCGCCGAGCGCGACGCCGCGCCCGCCGCGCCGGCCGGCCCGCGGCGTCCCCGCCCGCGCGGGGAGCTGCTCGCATGGGGGCTGCTGGTGGCCGTCGCCCTGGGGTTGCGGCTGATCGAGCTCGGCGACCGCCCGTTCCACCACGACGAGAGCCAGGACGCCTACTTCTCGTGGCTCTTCACGACCGGCGGCGGCTACGAGTACGACCCGCTGCTGCACGGCCCGCTGCGCTTCTACCTCACCGCGGCGGCCTACACGCTGCTCGGCGACTCGGACTTCACCGCGCGCCTGGCGCCGGTGCTGATGGGGACCGCGATGGTCGCCCTCCCCTACCTGCTGCGCGCGCAGCTCGGGCGCGTGGCCGCGTTCGCGGCCGGCGTGCTGCTCGCCGTCGGCCCGTCGTACCTGTACTTCTCGCGCTTCGCGCGCGAGGACATCTACATCGCGTGCATCACGCTGGCGCTGCTGGCCGTGACGTTCCGCTTCTTCGCCCGGCCGCGGCGCCACCACCCGGCGCTGTTCGGCGCGCTGCTGGCGATGAGCTTCGCGACGAAGGAGTCGACGTTCATCACCGTGTTCGTCGCGGGCTCGTTCTTCGTGCTGGCGATCGGCTGGCAGGCGCGCGCCGGCGGCCTGCGCGGCGCGCCGATCGTGTGGGCGCTCGGCCGCGTGCGCTGGGAGGACCACGCGTGGGGCGTCGCCGCCTTCGTGGGCGTCTACACGCTCCTGTTCACGACGTTCCTGACCAACCCGAGCGGCGTCTACGGCCTCTACACCGGCCTGGAGTACTGGCTCGGTCAGCACGACGTCGGCCGCGGCGGGGAGCCGGCGTCCTTCTACGCGATCGTGCTGCTCGGGCATGAGTGGCCGGTGCTGGCGCTGGGCGCGGTGGGCGCGGTGGTCGCGTTCCGGCGCCCGACGCTGCTGCGGCTGTTCCTGGTGTGGGCGTTCGCCGTCTCGCTGGCGGTCTACTCGTGGGCGGGCGAGAAGTTCGCCTGGCTCGTGCTGCACCCGCTGCTGCCGCTGATCCTGCTGGCGGGGATCGGCGTCCAGGCAATCTGGGCGGCGCGGCGGCGCTTCTACGGCGCGGCCGCCGCCGCGGTCACCGTGCTCGCGCTGGCCTACACCGGCTACGCGTCGTTCCTGGTCAACGCCGAGCACGGCGCCGATCCGCGCGAGTTCCTGGTCTCCACGCAGTCCTCGACCGAGGTCGCCGCCGTCGCCGCCGATGTCGTCGCGCTGGCGCGCGAGAACCCCGGCCTGACGATCACGATCGACGCCGCGGAGGGCGCCACGTTCCCGTGGGCGTGGTACTTCCGCGAGCAGGAGGTCGGCTACCTGGACCTGAGCACGACCGGCGCGCCACCGGCCGACGCGGACGTCGTGATCCTCACCCAGGCCAGCGCGAACCGGCTCGCGCCGACCCTGACCGGCTACGAGGCCCGCCGCATCCCGTTCCGCGTCTGGTGGGTGCGCGACTACGGCGGCCAGACGGTCGCCGGCTGGGTGCGCTGGTTCACGCGGCGCGAGCCGTGGAACCCCACCGGCGGCATGCCGGAGTGGGTCTACGTGAGCCGCAACCTCTAGGGCCCGTCCAAGAACCCCGCCACGCCCGGTCTTCTTGGACGGACCCTCTAGCCCAGCTCCCACACCGTCGTCCCGTCGCCGTCGAGCACGCGGCGGCCGAGCCGGTCCCACTTGGCGAGGCCGGCGTCGCCGTAGTCGGCGCGCTCGATCGGCCCGACCACGACGTAGCCGACCCCGTAGCGGGCGAGCAGCGGCCGCGCCCCGGTGACGCTCGGCGTCGTGTAGAGGGTGCGGACGTCGCGCTCGCGCCCGGCCGGGTCGTGGCCCCACTGCAGCTCGTGGCCCGCCCAGCCGAGCACGGCGGCGCGGCCGCTGAAGGTCGAGATGCGGGCGTGGCCGAACGCGGAGTAGTCCGGCCCCACCGCCTCGAGCACGACCGCGTCCGCCGGCGCGCGCTCGCGCAGCCACGCGATCGCGGCGACGTCGCCGGGCGCACGCTCGCGCAGCCAGCCGAGGCCGTCGAGCGCCGGCGTGCGGGAGAAGCCCTCGCGGCGGGCGTAGTTGCCCGCGTAGGGGAACACGAGGCCCAGCAGCAGCAGCACGGCGCCCGCCGCCGCCCACGCGCCCCAGGCGCGGCGCGGCAGCCAGCGCCCGGCCCACGGCAGCGCGCAGGCCGCGGCGACCGCCAGCAGCAGGAACGCCTGGTAGCCGAGCTTGAAGACGGTGTTCATGCGATACAGCGCCCCGCCCTCGAACTCGTCGCGCACGTAGACGAGCTCCGTCGCCAGCAGGCAGCCGACGCCGCCGGCGACCAGCAGCCACAGGAAGCGCTCGGCCGCGGGCAGGCGGCGCGCGAGCAGCGCGTGCACCGCCACTGCGAGTGCGCCGGCCAGCGCCGCGATCCCCGCCAGGTCGACCGGCGCCAGCAGCGAGAGCACGAACGCCGTCCCGACCGCGCCCCAGACCGCTGCCCGCAGCGGCCGGCGCGAGGCCAGCAGGCGGCCGGCGTAGGCGGCCAGCACCGCCCAGCCGAGCACGCCGTAGACGAGCGCCAGCTCGCCGGCCCACGCGGTGAATCCCCGGCGCTCGGTCACCACCCCGAGCCCGCGCGCGGCCGGGTCGAAGTCCAGCCAGAACGGCAGCAGCGCCACCAGCCCGGCCAGCAGCACCGTCACGGTCCAGACCGCCCCGAACGCGCGCCGGCCGTCCGCCTCCGGGCCGCGCATCCACACCACCACGCCCGCCACGAGCAGGCCGGCGGCGACCGGGAGCGACCAGGTGTTGATCGCGTACAGCGCCCCTACCGAAAGCCCCGCCGCGAGCGCCTCGGCGACCGAGCGCAGCGCGGGCGCGCCGCGCGGGCCCGCCAGCGCCACCTGCAGCGTGAAGGCGAGCGCGAGCAGCGTGAACGGCACTGCCAGCACGTGCGCGTGCAGGTCGCCGAGCGTGAACGAGAACGCCGGGATCTCGTTGATCGTGTCCGGCACCACGCGCGAGGTCGCGAACCAGTCGTAGCCGGCGGGCGGGTCGGTCGCCTCGAGCCATTCCCTCGCGCCCGCCAGGTTGCCGAGCACCAGGGCCAGCGCCACCGCCGCCAGCCCGGCGCCGACCGGGCCGCCGGTGGAGCGGCCCGCCGGTGCTCCCGGCTGCGCCGCCGCCCACAGCGTGCCCGCCAGCGTGAACACCGCGGCCGCCGAGAGGCCGAACAGCGCGGCGAGCGCGAGGTTGTAGCCGACGCCGGGGTCGAGCCCGAGGACGTGCGCCGGCTGGCCCAGCAGCAGGTGCCCGAGGTAGTAGTAGTCGACCGTCTCCCCCGCCATCCACGGGTCCGGCGGCGGGAAGCTCGCCGACCCCTCGACGGCGTTCATCAGCATCATGTCCATCGGCTTCTCCGTGTTCCAGACGTCCGGCGCGTAGGCGACCAGGAGCGCCATCGCGGCGAACGTCACGGCGAACACGGCCTCGGCCCCGAGCGCCAGCCTCCGGCGCACCGGATCCTCGGCCGGCAGCGCGCGCGCCTCGAGCCGCTGCCGCCGCCAGCGGCCGAGGGCGCTGCGCGGCGCGCGCGCCGCTCGCAGCCGCCGCGCCAGCCGCCGCTGCCGGAGCGCCACCAGCGCCCCCGCGACCGCCACCAGCGCGGCGGCGCCCAGGATCGTCGTCCGTCCGTAGGGCGCCACGCCGAGGCTCACCGCCAGCCACGCCAGCCAGCCGATCAGCAGCAGCCCGAGCACCTTCGCGAAGCCGAGCCCCGCGCCCGGCAGCCGGCCCAGCACGAGCGCGGCGAGCGGCGCGGCGGCCAGCCCGGCCACCTCCACCAGCGCGAAGAAGCCGAGCGCCTCGAGCATCTCTTGGCTCGCAGGCTAGACGCCCGCCCGGCGGGCCCTACAGCGGGATGCGGATCCGCGTGTCGCCCAGCGAGTCGCCCGGCTCGTCGCCGTCCCAGATCTCCAGCCAGCGCGGCTCGTCGCCGGTGGGCACGCGGAACACGAGCTTGTTCGTGGCGGCCGCTCCCCGCGGCGTGCCGTCCTCGTCGCGTGCGGATGCTGCGCACCTGGATGGTGAGCCCGCCGTCGACGATCGGCCGCCCGACGGCGCTGCGGATGGTCCGCTCCTCCGGCGGTGGCGGTGGCGGTGGCGGGGCCGTGTCGGCCGTCGGGTCGGGGGGCGCCGTGTCGACCGGCGGCACGGCGACCGGCCTGCGCTCGACCGCCTCGTCCTGGGTCGCGACGGCGCCGACCACGGCGAGCGTGAAGATCGCCGCGACGACGAGCAGCCCGACGCCGCCCGGGGACCACAGCAGCCGCCCCAGGTAGGCGCCGCGCCGGCGGATGACCTCGCTCTGCGAGCGAGGCGGCGGCGGGAGGTCGGCGCACAGCTCGCGGAAGTCGCCGAGCGTGCGCGCCTGCTGCGCCAGGCCGACCCGCCGCTCCAGCTCCTCGTCGGTCAGGCGCCCGTGCGCCCAGTGGCCGCGGATGAACACCACCACCTGCTCGCGGTCCTGGTCGCCGGCGCGCGTGCGCGCCGGCCCGGCAGGCAGCTGGTTCGCCATCGAGCTGAAATGTAGGCTGCGCTGCGGATGAGCACGTACGATCGCGTCGCCGAGCTGCCGCTGGAGATCGAGGGCTACTCGCTCGAGGGCCTGACGAAGGCGGTCTCGAGCGGCTTCGAGCGCCTGACCACGGTGATCCGCCTCCACGGCGCCGGCGAGGAGGGCGCAGGGGAGGACGTCACCTACGAGGGCGACGACCACGTCGCCCAGCAGGAGCACGGCCCGGTGCTCCCGCTCGCCGGCAGCTGGACCTTCGAGTCGTTCTCCCAGCACCTCGGGGAGCTGGACACCTTCCCCGCCGGCGCGCCGAAGATGCCCGTCTACCGCAACTACCGCCGGTGGGGCTTCGAGAGCGCGGCCCTGGACCTCGCGCTGCGCCAGGCGGGCCGGTCGCTCGCCGGCGCGGTCGGCCGCGAGCCGCGGCCGATCACCTTCGTCGTCTCCTCCCGGATGGGCGAGCCGTCCACGCTCGGCCCCGTCACCAGCCGCCTCGCCCGCTACCCCGAGCTGCGCTTCAAGCTCGACCCGACCGCCGGCTGGGACGACGCGTTCGTTGCCGAGCTCAAGAAG
>Ga0136613_10002084_pt1 | contig 10639 bp, 8 predicted proteins | sample AntDrymUQ2722106_2_FD_106649 | JGI IMG/M metagenome (GOLD analysis project Ga0136613, IMG submission 106649) | Polar desert sand microbial communities from Dry Valleys, Antarctica - metaG UQ272 (21.06) | ecosystem: Environmental > Terrestrial > Soil > Desert | place: Antarctica: Dry Valley... | reverse complement strand
GGACCTTCGGCGGCATTCCGTAGCAGTTGATCGAGCTGGCGCACCGTGATCTCGTTCAACTGACTGCGCCTGCTGAGCAGTTCCTTCGCTTCATTGATGAGCGAGGGATTACCGTTGAAGGCGGCGGCAGCTTTCCCGGCGGTCGCGGCAGCTGCGTCGTGCTCTGGTTTGACATCAGTGACGGCTGCCCATTGCGCTCTGCGCTCACTTTGTAGAGGCCTTTGTAGCCGGCGTTCGCCAGAGCGAGAAAACGATCGGCGCGCTCCTGGAGCGGAGAAGTGGCTGCCAGCGCCAGGGCCGTTGCGCTCAGAAACAAGGTACCGGTGAGAAATCTTTGATAAGGTAACGGACGACGCATGACGGGAGGCTAGCGCGACTGCTCGCCGGTTGGAAAGACGCCATTCAACGACACAGCACGCGGCAGGTCATCCCGAAGCAGCGGAGACGTTGAGGGAGTTCGCAGCAGCACGGTTGAACTCCGTTTTGGGTGAATCGTGCAACCGTAGCCAGTGCGGGAGGTCCCTCGCCGTCATCGCGGCTCGGGATGACGAGCGACGGCACCCGCCGGACGACGACAGCTTTCTGCGTTGAGCCGCGATGACTTGTGAGAGAGCATACGCGCATGGCGCCCACGCTTCTCCGGATCGCTGCCGCCGTTTGCTTTCTCGCGGTGGCGCTCGGCGCCTTCGGCGCGCACACGTTGAAGTCAACGCTGCAGGCGCACGGCACCGTCGATGCCTGGCAGACGGCAGTGCTATACCATCTCGCCCACGCGGTTGCTCTGGTGGCCCTGGCGTTACACGGCGCGGCCAATCGCGGAGCGTTTTACCTGCTGCTCGCCGGGATCATCATCTTCAGTGGCAGTCTTTACGTCCTCGCGGTGACGAATTTCCGCTGGCTCGGAGCAATAACCCCACTTGGCGGCCTCTGTTTCCTCGCCGGCTGGGCATGGCTGACGATCTCGCCGCGTTAATCTGGCACCCGCCTCCGGGCTAAGAGCTTGTCGCCGCGCTGACGACACTGCTACTGTCGCCGCTCGCGATGTTTAACGCCTTGCTCGAGTCGCAAAGAGCCGCCGTCACGGTTTTTGTCTTCTTTGCGGTCTTCCTCGTCGCGATTGCGATCGGGCGCCTTCTGAAGCGTCGCGCGGCGGTGCGTTTCGGCGCCGCGTTCAAGCTCTTCTGCCTCACGCTCGCATCCTATGCAGCACTCGTCGTTTATGGCGCCGACACCTCGTGGCGCGGGCATGTCGGCGCTGGCCTGGTTCTTCTGAGCACCACCGTGGTGGTGGCGTTGTTGAACCGTTACCTGTGGGATTATTACTACGGCACCCAGCGAAACGTCGTGATCCCGCGCCTGCTGCGCGACTTCGTGGCGGTCATCCTGTTCGTGATCGCGCTGTTCCTGGTGTTGAGCATCGGGTACCGGGCGCAGGGCGAACTTAAAGGCCTCCTCGCCGGGTCCGGGGTCGCGGCGATCATCCTCGGCTTCGGAATGCAGAACCTGCTCAGCACGCTGGTTGCGGGAGCGGAGCTGCAGCTCGGGCGTCCTTACAAAGTCGGTGACTGGCTGAAGATCGGCGAGCACATCGGCCAGGTGACCGAGATCAATTGGGCCGACACCATCCTGCGCACGAATGACGCGATCTCGATGGAAATTCCTAACAACAAAATTGTTGAGGAAACCATTATCAACCTCAGCTCTCCTACGCCGCTGCACGCCATGCGGATCATCGTCGGCGCCGATTACGGCGTGGCGCCAAACCGGGTGAAAGACGCGCTGTGTCGCGCCGCTAACAACGCGGAAGGTCTCCTCCATGATCCAGCACCGAAGGCTTACCTGAAGGATTTCGGCGACTCCGCGATTGTGTACGAAGTCCGGTTCTGGATGACGACGCATGCTGGATTCAGCGAGATCTGCGATGCGATCCGCACCAACATCTGGTACGAATTCAAGCGCCAGAAGATCAACATCCCCTTCCCGATCCGCACCCTGCAGATCGACCAAAAGAACGAGCAAGCGCTCGTTAAGGAGGTGAATACGGCCCGCGCCGTCCTGCGACGAGAGCCGCTTTTCCAGTGTTTACGCGAGGAGCGGATCGACGCGCTGGTGGAGAACTCCGAGATCAAATACTTCGGGCGCGGAGAGGCAGTGGTCGAGGAAGGTGCCGAAGGCGAATCGATGTTCATCCTTCTGGAGGGCAGCGCAGAGGTTTCGGTCGCGAAGGACGGGGCGCTGATTCGAGTGGGTGTGCTCCGGGCGGGCGACTGCTTTGGCGAAATGTCATTGCTAACGGGGGCGCCCCGGACAGCGACTGTCCGTGCCGAGAAGGACTGCGAGGTGCTCGAGGTGAGCAAACCCGTCGTCGGCGAGCTGCTGCGCACGGCGCCCGAGTGTCTGCATCAACTGAGCGAGCTGCTGGCGAAACGGCGGCTCGAAACCGAAGGGATCGTGCGCGAGTCGGCGAAGCCGGCAGAACACGGCGAAAAACAGCGAGAATACACCGCCACGTTTCTGAGGCGCCTGCGTTCTTTCTTCGAATTGTAAGACTCTCCGCCGAACGGGTTTCGATGGTTGTTGTGGAGGTCCGGAGCACCGGCAGATAGCCGTTGCCAGCAGGGTAAAAGCTCCTAAAGTCCTCCACTTCAATCGGACCCACCTATGATGTTAGCTCTCTCCATCCTCGACTTCGGCGTGACGCTTTCGATGTTGTGCGCCGCCGCGGGCCTCGTTTTCGCGTTTTTCCTCATCAAAGCCGTCATCAGCAAGTCGGCCGGCAACGAACGCATGCGCGAAATCGCGGGCGCAGTCGAAGAAGGGGCCAAGGCTTACCTGCGGCGCCAGGTTGTCACGATCAGCGCGATTGCCGCTGTCATTTTCGTGCTGCTGTGGATCTTCCGCGATGGTGCTAGCGCGATCGGGTTTCTGATCGGCGCGTTCTGCTCCCTCGCCGCTGGTTACATCGGAATGCGCATCGCCGTCCTGGCGAACGTCCGCACCGCGCAGGCGGCGAGCAGTTCCCGCACTGCCGCCCTTCGCGTGGCTTTCAACGGCGGAGCGGTCACCGGCCTGCTCGTGGTCGGTCTCGCGCTCCTCTCGGTCGGCCTCTTCTACACGATCGCCAAGGCTATGAGCCCGGGTAACGAGATCGCCAGTCTGGTGGGTGTGGCGCTCGGCTCCAGTCTCATCAGTGTCTTCGCACGTCTCGGCGGCGGCATTTACACGAAAGCGGCGGACGTCGGCGCTGATCTCGTAGGTAAAATCGAGAGCAACCTGGACGAGGACGATCCCCGCAACCCCGCCACGATCGCCGACAACGTGGGCGACAACGTCGGCGATTGCGCCGGCATGGCAGCGGACGTTTTCGAGACGTACGCCGTCAGCCTTATTGGCGCTATTCTGATCGGCGCGCTGACGATTCCCGGCAACGCAGCGGCCATCGTTTACCCGTTCGTTCTCGGCGGCATTTCGGTGCTCGGTGCGATCATCGGCATCATCTTCGTGAACGTGACCGGTGCGAAGCCCGGCACCGCCTTGATGGGTGCCGTGGGCGCCAGCGCACTGGTATCGGCTGTTCTGTTCTGGCCTGCGACGCACATGATGTTCCCGGACGGTCTCCGGATCGCAGGCGCGGCGCGTTCCGCGAACGACCTCTACCTCGCCGCGCTCGTCGGCCTGGCATTGACCGGCATCGTGGTGCTGATCACTAACTACTACACGTCAACTGCTTACCGCCCCGTGCGGAAGATTGCGAAAGCTTCAGAGACGGGACACGCGACGAACATCATCGCCGGTCTCGCGATCGGACAACACGCCACTGCGCTGCCGGTTGTGTTCATCGGGCTTTCGATCCTGCTCAGCTACCATTTCGCCGGTCTTTACGGCATCGCGATCGCCGTCATGAGCATGCTCTCGATGGCTGGCATCATCATCTCGCTCGATGCATTCGGCCCGGTGACGGACAACGCGGGCGGCATCGCCGTCATGAGCGGCCTGCCCGAGGAAGTCCGCGGTGTGACGGACGAACTGGACGCCGTCGGCAACACGATGAAAGCGGTCACGAAAGGCTACGCGATCGCTTCCGCGGGCTTGGCGGCGCTGGTCCTCTTCGGTTCGTATGTGGAAGAACTGCGCGCTCATTTCCTCGCCGAAGGCCGCGCCTTCAACTTCGATTTTTCGCTTAATGATCCCAAGGTGATCATCGGCCTCTTCATCGGCGGTTTGCTCCCATACATCTTCACCGCCTTCAGCATGGACGCCGTCGGCAAAGCGGCGGGCGCAGTCGTGCGCGAAGTGCGCCGGCAGTTGACGGCGAAGCCCGGCATCCTGCGCGGCGAAGACAAACCCGACTACGGCACCTGCGTCGACATCGTCACGAAGGCGGCATTGCGCGAGATGATCATCCCGGCCCTGCTCCCACTGCTCTTCGTCATCGCTGTCGCGGCCACGCCGCAGCTCGGACCGGTGGTGCTCGGCGGTTTGCTCGTCGGGACGATCGTGACCGGCCTCTTCATGGCGATCGCGATGACCTCCAGCGGCGGCGCCTGGGATAACGCCAAGAAATACATCGAAGAAGGAAACCTCGGCGGCAAAGGCTCGTCAGCGCACGCTGCCTCCGTCACCGGCGACACGGTCGGCGATCCTTACAAGGACACCGCCGGCCCTGCGATCAATCCGATGATCAAGGTGGTCAACATCGTTGCTATCCTGATCATCCCGATGTTCTTTTAACGGGCGGGACGGCCGTCGTCCGCACAGAATCAACTGGATGGAAGAACCACGAGACTACCAGCTCGTCGCGACGGAGGAGGCTCCGATGAAGAAGGAACTGGCGTTGCCAGATCCTGGCGCGACGCCATTCAAGGTAGTGGTGGATCCCGAGATGCGGCTGAAGCTTCGCCGCGCTTTGATCGAGTTGATTGACTACCACGATGAGGCGCTTGCCGAGCATTTCGCTGATGGAAAGCTCGCGCTCGAATCGTACAAGGAATACATCGAGCTGTTCGCACGGAGTTTGAAGGAGACGATGGAAAGCCGCGAAGGCGTGGCCTATCTGCTCCGCGCGGTCGGCTTCGAGGTGCCGGCGGAGGAGATTAATCTGAAGCCGGAACTCCGCTGGAAAAAAGGCGTGCCGGGAGCGTTTGGCTCCAGCCTGCTGTAAGGCCCGAAACTTTTTTATCAGAGGCGGAAAAAATTAGCGGGAGACCGTTTTTACCTTGATCCTGTGCCGCAAAGTTGGAGGCGTTTCTAAGATAGTGTTGTTTGTTCTGTTTGTTCGTCAGCGGCCGCCCGGCAACGGGCGGCCGCTTTCGTTAACGTCAGGAACACGTCCGGGGCGTCCGAAGGCATTGCACGGGAGGCGCCACCGGTTTTGCGCGGAAGTCTCTTTTCCTTCCGCCTGGGCGGCTCTTTCGACGCGCGGCGCACGTCTCTGCCGTGACCGCGCCTCCAAGCGGGCGCTCTATGTCCCTAAAAAAAAACGGCCACCGCGAATCAACACGGTGGCCGTTTCGAAGAATGACGGCAGAATCTAGCTGAGCCGACGACGCCGGATGAGCGAACTAAAGAACCCGAGGGCAGCCAAACCAGAGACACCGATGATCGGGGCAAGTGCAGACATTTCGGGCACGGGCACCGCGATAAGGCCGATGTTATCAATTGGCGTGCCAGCCAATGACCCCGTCGATCTCGTGGCGCGCGCGGCGAAATTATCAATCCCTAACTGATTCGTATCTGAGATCGCCGAGAAAATCCCGAGAAACTGTGGTCCGACAATCGGGGTGGTGCCCACATAAGTCCAGGTGAGGTTGAAGATGCCAGGATCGTCCTGCGGCAGGACGGTGGGCGGGGTCAGGCCGATGAGCGAACTGGAAAACAACCAGCCTTCCGGCTGCATGGCCGAGCCCGGCACGAAGCCTGCGAAGTCGAAAATTGTGAAGAAATCCCCCGTCCGCACTTGCTGATCGAGGGTCACGTTGACCGAGTAATTCCATTGGAAGTTCGACCCCGCGTTCGTGATGCTGTCCAGAGTCGGGATGATGTCCGCTCGCGCGGTGAGCAATGTTGAGCTGAGAAAGATAAGGCTGAGGAAATATTTCTTAGTCATAATATAAGTGGGCTTGGTGACGACTTTTTCTCAGAAACGCGTCTCATTGTCAATCAAGAAAACATGCCGCTTTCACGAAAAGCTGCTGCAGGTGGCCGTGACAAAGTGGCGGGAATGGTCACATTGCCGCCGATGACCGACTCCCCACGCCGCCTCGGGGGCAGATTGCCCCTTCCCTGGCTGGCGCTTCTGTGTGGCAGTCTCTGGGTCTGGGCGATTTGGAGTTGCGCGGAACACTGGCGTGGCAATCCGAATTATTCTTATGGTTGGGCTGTCCCAGTTCTGGCCCTTGGCTTTGCTCTGCGCCGGCTTTGGAATTGGGAGCCGCCGCCCGAGACAACGCGAGAGGGGCACTCTACCCTGAGCCGAGCCGCAGGCTGGACGATGGCGGCGGCGGGTGGAGCGCTCGTCTGCGGGCTCGAACTGGCGCGCCAGGAAATGTGGCGCCCGCAGATCGTCCTGATGCTCATCTGCGGACTCGCCGTGAGCGGCAGCCTCGCGCTCTGTGCCGCCAGCGGCGGGTACTCGCTGGTCCGGGCACAACTTTTTCCCATGCTGTTTTTCTGGACGGCCGTTCCGTGGCCACCCCGCCTGGAGCAACCGATCACCAGCACTTTGATGGGGTGGGTCGCCGCGGCCACCGCGGAGACCTTGCACTGGATGGGAGTCGAAGCGGAACCATCCGGAGGCGCGATTGCACTGCGGACTGGCCTGGTCGGAATCACGGAAGCCTGCAGCGGCATTCGATCACTGCAGGCCGGCATTATGTTTGGACTGGCCATCGGCGAATGGTTTCTCCTCCGGCCGGCGAAACGCGTCTGGCTCCTCGTCCTTGCCATCCTGCTCGCCTTCGCCACGAATCTGGCACGCACTCTGGCGCTCTCGCTGCAAGGAGAATGGCACGGCCTCGCCGCCATCGACGACGTCCATGACCTTATCGGTACCATCACGATCACCGCCCTTATCGTCGGCATCTGGATTGCGGGCAAGCTGCTCGCCCCGCGCGCGGCGCCCATCCCTCTCCCCCCGCTACAGGAATGGCGGCGGCGGGCGCGCGAACTTTGCTCCCGCCTCGCGCGTCGAGGCTCTCCAGTGGTGGCCAGCGTCGTCCTGGCAGGATTGTTGGGATTTGGGACGGCCCGGGGCGTTTACGCCGTCATGGAGGCGCGCTCGGACACGCAAACCACTGCCTTCTTCGTCGCCCGGGACGCAGGAGCTGGAGACGAATTCGTCCCAGTCCCGCGAGAGATCTGGAACGAGCTGCGCCCGACGAGTGGAGCATACATTCGCCGCACCGCGACCGATCTGCCGCGGGGGCAGGCCGACCTTTACCATTTTTTCTGGAAACCCTCTCCGTGGAACCGCTTCACCCTAGTGCACCGGCCCGACATCTGTATGCCGGGTGTTGGCTGGCGCCTCACTGGCGCGGCGGAGCCGGTGGACGTCGATTTCGAGGGACAAAGCGTGCGGTACTATGCATTCCGGTTCGAGCGAGGCACGTACCGCGCCCTGCAGCTCTGGGGTGTCTGGCGCAACGGAGAGCCTGTCCCGCTCGAGTACGAAGCTGCACAAGTCTTGGGCGATGCGGTGCCGCCCCTTGGTCTGGCTCTGGAGGGAAAACGTCGCTCGGCGACGGAGATCGTCGCCTGCACGCTTATCAGTGCTGAGGAGCCGCCGGCTCTTGAAATGGGAGTGGCAGTCCTGCGATCCGTCTTCCAATATAGACCGCTATGAGCACAGAAAATCCTCTCCCCCCCTTGCGCCGCCGCCGCGGCCGGCGCCGCCGCCGGAGGATGATTTTCTGGGGCCTTCTCCTCGTTTTCCTCGCCGGGATCATCCTTGCTGCGAAGCCTGCCTACCGCTGGACGAAATCCCGCCGCGCGCTTTACTTCGTCGGCGAGGCAGAAGCGCTGCTCGCTGCCGGCCAACCGACCCAAGCCGCCTCGAAATATCGTGCCGCCCTCCAGCTCGACCCGCTCGGCTACCGCCCTCTGGCGGGAGCTGCTCGTTTGGCCACCCGGTTTGGCCGGCCCGAAGCGGCCGATCTTTGGCACGAAGTAATGCGTTTGCCGCAGAGTACCGACGCAGATCGCCAGGAGTATGCGGCGCTGCTGCTAGACCGGGGGAAGCCCGCCCTGGCGGAAAAAATTATCGCCGGCCTGCTCCAATCCGCCCCTGACGCGAAAACTCTCCGTCTCGCCGCGCTCTATTCCATTCGGATTGGGAATGACGCGAAAGCGGCCCAGTTTGCGCGCCTCGCGGTTGCGCGTGCGTCGCCGGATGAGCACGCCCCGCGTTTTCTCCTCGCGGAGGTGCTGTCCCGCTCCAGCAATCCGGAGGAGCGCGCGGAGGCACGGGAAACACTCTGGGGGATCGCGGAGCAGGAAAGCGCGGCCGGGACCGCGGCGCTCGAAGCACTCGCGCGCGTCCCGGAATCGCCAGCCGCAGAGAAATCGCGCGTCCTGGCAGGACTCGAAAGAATTCCGGAGCCGGGCGTCGTTCTCGATCTGCTGGCGGCCGAATTACGCCGTCAACTGCACCCGGAGGAGCAGGATCGAATTTACGATGAAAAAATCGCACGGTGGCGCCAGGGCGAGGTCGCAGAAGTTGCCCACCTGGCCCGCTGGCTAAATCTCAACCATGAGTTTGAGCGTGTTCTCGCTTTGCTGCCGCTGGAGCGCGCCCTCGGGTCGGAATCGCACCTCCTCTCACACCTCGATGCCCTTGCCGGCCTCCAGCGCTGGGACGAGATCGACGCCGCGCTCGCGCGGCCGGAGCTGAGGCTTGATCCGACGGTCACGGAGAGCTTTCGCGCCAGGACGGCGCTCGGTCGTCAGTTGCCCCTGGATGCCGGCCAGCACTGGGACAGGGCCATCGCGCTGGCCGCGGGCGATCCCGGGAAGCTGCGCTTCGTAGCCACGTTTGCGGAGAAAAACCGCGCCAGCACGGCGGCGTTGAAGGCTTACGAACAGTTGGCACGGTCTCCCGAGGACGCCGTCTTTGCCCAGCGCGGCCAGCAGCGTTTGCTCGAGGAGAGCGGCGATACGCGAATCGCGCGGACTGCCGCAGAGCGCCTCAGGGCGCTTTCGCCCGATGACCCAAACGCACAGGCTCAGCTCGCGCACCTTAACCTCTTGCTCGGCCTCGAGATCGAGGCAAACGCCGCCACGGCCCAGGCGCTCGCCACCAAGTATCCAGACCGGCTCTCCTTTCGGGTCACCGCAGCGCTTGGCCATTTGCGCCAGTTCAATCCTGCGGCGGCCCTGGCGCAGTTTCAGGCGCCGGAGGCGATTGATTGGAGCCGCACCCCGCCTGGGTGGCGGGCGGTCTATGCGGCTGCGCTGGCGGCAGACGACCAGACAGAGGCGGCGCAACAGATCGCGAGCACGATCCCGGTGGAGAAGCTAAAGAAGGAAGAACGGGAGCTGCTGCCGGAATAATGCTCCCTTATAGCCGCGGGCGGCGACGACGTGCAGGAGCAGCGGCTCCACCATCCCACCAAGCGAGCTGCGCTCAGGGTTAATCGCTCGTTTTCGAAGCGCGCTTTCGGATTTCCGCTCAGGCCGATTATCTGCTTACGCAAGAGATCGGAGCTTAGCGACCCGCCGCCAATGCCTTTGAAAGCGAATCACACGTGACAAGCTGCCGCCTCTCTTCCCATGCCCCTGCCCCACTGATTAAGGATGACGACGGAAGTCGCCGCACCACGAGCGCCCTTTCCGCTCGCGAGGAGTGGACTGTGGACGAAGCACACGACGGTGAGTATGGCATCGAACTGGCGCTGAAACCTCGGCCGGACGTGATTCTGGCAGTCAATCAGCCGGGTGCCTGGCGTGGCTTACCTTCTGGTTACGGCGACGGAACTCGCAATTGCCTAACGACCGCTCGGGCGCGCCGTCGTTCGCACGGCGCGATACGTCTTCGCCACCGCGCGCCGAAAATGAAACGGACGCAGATACTGCAGATACACAGGCCAGCGCCGCAGCTGCTCCGGCACTCGTCTCTCCGCTTTGATGCGCAGACACCATTCCACCGCGGTGTGGAAGGCGGTCTCTTCCGCAAACCACTCCAGCCATTCGCGTCGCGCCAACTCGCCCATCGCCACCGCTTCCCCCTCCCGCTCCTCCAGAAGCTGCGGCAGTCGCGCGAAGTCCGCTTCGCTAACGCGGAGAGCGAATTGGTCCCACGCCGGCCCGGGCGGCTCTACCCAGCCGTCAGAGAGGATCACCGGCACGCGGCCCATCTTCATCGTTTCGAAAAGCCGGATGCTCGAAACACTCAACCCGCGGGGGCACAAGACGAACTTGCTGGCCTTCGTAATGTCGGCGTATCGCCGGTGATAATCGCGCCGCTCGGCTGCGTTCATCGCGCGCTGCAGGACGCGCGCGAACTCCGCGGAGGTATCCTGAATAAAACCGCGCGGATGCTTCAGCGTCATCAGATCACGACGCACGGTCGCGTTCTCCATTGAGCCCACGAAACTGTAGAGGTAGGGAGATCGGCCACCGGGGGAATGAAGGTGGCAAACTCGTT
>Ga0136613_10002083_pt1 | contig 10642 bp, 9 predicted proteins | sample AntDrymUQ2722106_2_FD_106649 | JGI IMG/M metagenome (GOLD analysis project Ga0136613, IMG submission 106649) | Polar desert sand microbial communities from Dry Valleys, Antarctica - metaG UQ272 (21.06) | ecosystem: Environmental > Terrestrial > Soil > Desert | place: Antarctica: Dry Valley... | reverse complement strand
GACCGCGCTCACCGGGTGCGCTTCCCGGCGGTCGTGAACCCGGCAGGGATCGCGGCACCCGCCGAGATCACGACCAGCCAGGAGACGTTCACGTTCAAGGCCACCTCGGGTGTCGACGGCACGATCAAGGCCGGCCGCAACGGTCTGGTGGCCGGCAACGAGAGGGACGCGACGGCGGAGAACACCAACTCCGCCAACTTCGACCCGGCCGACGACAGGAACCACCGGCAGAAGGTGTTCGTCAGCGGGCCCGCCACCACCCTGCGGGTGGAGCTCGACGGCAACTTCGAACCGGGCGACGACCTCGACCTGTTCCTGACGAATCCGGACGGGGAAGTCGTGGCGGCGTCGGCGAGCGGCACGTCCGAGGAGGTGGTGACCCTCACCGGTCTTGAGCGTGGCCTGTACACCACCCACGTCCAGGCGTGGGGGATCGACGGTGGCGCGCCGACCATCGACTTCGTGGTCCGTACGTTCAAGGTCCTGCCGGAGGCTGTCGACAACTGGACGGTCACGCCTGTCACGGTCGACGCCGAGCTGGGCGAGCAGCTGACATACACCGTGCAGACCAACGGGTTGGCCGCCGACACGCGGTACCTCGGTGTCGTCGTCTACCGCCATCTCGCGGGTCCGGGGGACCGGCCGATCATCGGCCGCACCCTGGTGAGCATCAACTGATGCTCTGAACGCAGCACCGCACCCGTGCCCCGGTGGATGGATCCACCGGGGCACGGGTGCGCCCGGACCTGCGTGCCACCATGGCCCGGTGCAGGTCCCGGACGACGCCAGGCGACGCCTGCGCGCGTACGCGCCCTGGCTGCTGGGGCTGGGCTGCGCGACCCTGTACGCGGCGGTGTCGCTGGCCCGTCTGCACCGGTTCGCGTCCCGATCCTGGGACGTGGCGATCTTCGAGCAGGCCATCGCCGGCTACGCGCACCTCGGTCCGCCGATCGTGGACGTGCAAGGACCCGGGGCCAACTTCTTCGGCGACCACTTCAGCCCGGCACTGGCGATCTTCGCGCCGGCGTACCGGCTGTTCCCGCACACCGAGACGCTGATGCTGGGGCAGGCCCTCCTGGTCGCTGTCTCGGTGGTCGTCGTCGCGCGGGCGGGCACCCGCCATCTCGGCTTCGCTCCCGGCCTGGCCGTGGGTGCCGCGTACGGGCTCTCCTGGGGGGTGCAGTCGGCGGTCGACTTCGACTTCCACGAGGTGGCGATCGCCGCACCGCTGCTGGCGCTCGCCGGCGCGGCCTACCTGGACCGCGACTGGCTGCGGGTGGCCATGTGGACGCTGCCGCTGATCCTGGTCAAGGAGGACCTCGCGCTCACCGTGGCCGCCGTCGGAGTCGTGCTGGTGCTCACGAGCGGCGAGGGCGGCGCGCGAGGAATGAGCGGGCAAGCCCGAGCGCGACATCGAGGTAGCACCGGTGCCCGGCGCTGGGGGATCGGGCTTGCGCTCGCCGGCATCGTGTCGTTCGCCGTCACGACCGTGTGGATCATCCCGGCCTACAACGCCGAGGGCAGCTACCGCTTCTGGCCGCAGGACGAGGCTGGCATCGGGCTCGCCGAGCGACTGGTGGGGCTGCCGGTGGCACTGGTGTCCCCGTCGGTGAAGCTGGTGACCCTGCTGCTGGTCCTCGTGGTCAGCGTCGCCCTCGCGCTGCGCTCACCATGGCTGCTGGTCGCGGCGCCGGCGCTGGCGATCCGTTTCCTGTCGGACAACGAGAGCTACTGGGGCACCGACTTCCACTACTCGCTGACCGTCATGACCGTCGTGTTCGTGGCGCTGCTGGACGCGATCGCGCGGACCCGCGTCCACGGCCCGGACTGGCTGCGGCCGGTCGCCGTGCACGCGCCCACTGCGGCCGCGGCGGTGGCAGTCGCCCTGTGCGCGTCGTTCCCGCTCTGGACGCTGATCGAGCCGGCGACCTACGACGGGGGGACCAGAGCCGATCACGCCGGGGCGGTGCTGGCCGCGGTGCCACCGGGTTCGTCGGTGGCCAGCGACATCGGGCTGCTGTCACCGCTGGTCGCCGAACGCACCGCGTACTGGGTGGGCAGCGACCTTGGGACGGTGCAGCCCGACTACGTGGTGCTCGACGCCGCCACCTGGTCGGGCCCGGCGCGAGACGGCGTGGACTACGCCGAGCAGCTGGTCCCCGGGGCGGCGTACGAGCGGGTGCTGCACCGGGGGACGTTCCAGGTCATGCGGCGGGTGGGCACGTGAGTGAGCGAGGGGGTCCCCTGTGCTGATAGGTCCGCCGCAGGGGTCCCCGTCGCCAAACCGGGGCAGGGCTCACGGCTGCGTCATGGACAGCACGTCGAGCGCCTCGTCGAGCTGCTCCTCGGTGAGCTCGCCACGCTGGACGTACCCGAGCTCGATGACGACCTCGCGGATCGTCTTGCGCTCGGCCACGGCCTTCTTGGCGACCGACGCTGCGGCCTCGTACCCGATGTGCCGGTTGAGCGGCGTGACGACCGACGGGGACGACTCCGCGTACTCCTTGCAGCGCTCCTCGTCGGCGGTGATCCCCTCGATGCATCGGTCGGCGAGCAGCCGGGAGGCGTTGCCGAGCAGCCGGATCGACTCGAGCAGGTTGCGTGCGATCACCGGCAGCATGACGTTGAGCTCGAACACGCCGGAAGCGCCGGCCACCGCGATCGTCGCGTCGTTGCCGATCACCTGGGCGCAGACCATCAGCGTGGCCTCCGGGAGCACCGGGTTGACCTTGCCGGGCATGATGCTCGAACCGGGCTGCAGGTCGGGCAGCGCGATCTCGGCCAGACCGGTACGCGGGCCGGAGCCCATCCAGCGCAGGTCGTTGCAGATCTTGGTGAGACTGACCGCGACCGTACGCAGCTGCCCGGAGAGCTCGACCAGCCCGTCGCGGGCGCCATGGGCCTCGAAGTGGTCCTCGGCCTCGGTGATCGGCAACCCGGTGTCGGCGGCGAGCAACTCGATCACCCGCTGCGGGAAGCCGACGGGAGTGTTGATGCCGGTGCCCACCGCGGTGCCGCCCAGGGGCACCTCGACCACTCGCGGGAGCGAGGCCTCCAGCCGAGTGATGCCCTTGCGGATCTGCGCGGCGTACCCGCCGAACTCCTGGCCCAGCGTGACCGGCGTGGCGTCCATCAGGTGGGTGCGCCCGGACTTCACCACCTCGCGGAAGCCATCGGCCTTGGCCTCCAGCGCGACCGCGAGGTGGTCCAGCGCAGGCAGAAGCTCGAAGGTCGCGGCCGCTGCCGCGGCGACGTGGATCGAGGTCGGGAACACGTCGTTGCTCGACTGCGAGGCGTTGACGTGGTCGTTGGGATGCACGTCGCGACCCAGCGAGCGGGTCGCCAGCGTCGCGATCACCTCGTTGGTGTTCATGTTGGACGACGTGCCCGACCCGGTCTGGAACACGTCGATCGGGAACTCTGCTTCGTGCGCTCCGGAGGCGACCTCCTCGGCGGCTCGCACGATCGCGTCGGCCATGTCCTGGTCGATCACACCGAGCTCGGCGTTGGCCTTGGCGCAGGCGGCCTTGACCTGTCCGAGCGCGGCGATGTGCGCCGACTCCAGCGGCGTGCCCGAGATCGGAAAGTTCTCCACCGCACGCTGGGTCTGGGCCCGCCACAGGGCGTCCTTGGGTACGCGTACCTCGCCCATCGTGTCGTGCTCGATCCGGAACTCTGGTTGGTTGTCGGCGCTCATGAGCCAGACGTTACAAGTCAGACCTCGTGACCGAGTAGAGGGTGTACGTCTCGAGCCGCCCAGCCAGGTCGACCTGGTGGCAGCGTTTGGTGTAGGAGCCGGCGGCGTGCGCCAGTGCGGACTCCAGGTCCGGCGACTCCGTCGAGGACCAGATGACCACGACACCGCCGGGTCGCAGCCGTACGAGACAGGTTCGGACGAACGCCTCGCGGTAGAGCCCGGCGTTGCCGTCGAGCACCAGGAAGTCCGGACCGTTGTCGACGTCGAGCAGGATCGCGTCCAGGCTGCCGGGCGCCTGGTCGGCCACCACGTCGCGCACATCTGCGAGCTGCACCCGGACCCGGTCGTCGCTCACGACCTGGACTCCACCGGGCACCGTCCCGTCGGTCATCCAGACGAGCACGGCCGGTTCGATCTCGGCCACGAGGACGCTGCGCACACGCGGGTCGCGGAGCAGCTCGGCGGTGGTGAAGCCGAGCCCGAGCCCACCGACCAGCACGCGGTGCGGCCGTTCGAGGTCGAGGGCGGCATGTGCGAGCGCGCGTTCGGTCGACGTCTGGGCCGTGTCCATGACGAAGACGCCGTTGACCCGCAGCTCCAGAGCACCGTCGGCCCTGCGCTGCAGCACGAGCTCGCCGCGCTCAGACGTCACCGTCGCGACCGTTCGCGGCGGCGTGGCCGTCGACATGGCCCCACGGTACTGCGATCCAGGTGCCCCGCGGCGGGGCTAGTCTGCGGGGGTGACTGAGCGCGCAGATCAGGAGCCGGACCCGCCCGCACCGCTGCCGGCCCACCACCGGCGGATCGGCGACCGGGAGCGGCACGCGGTGACCGAACGGCTGCGCGAAGCGGCCGGTGACGGGTACATCGACCTCGAGGAGCTGCAGGAGCGCCTCGACGCGGCGTTCGCAGCGCGCACCCAGGCCGACCTGGTGCCGTTGACCCGCGACCTGCCCGAGGAGACGGCACCGGTCGGCACCGTCGAGCCGGCGCCCGCACAGCTGTTCCCCGACCGGATCGGTGGGACGCCGACGTCGCACACAGCGGTCGCGGTGATGAGTGGGAGCGACCGCAAGGGCGCCTGGGTGGTGCCCACCGAGTTCAACGCCGTCGCGGTCATGGGTGGCGTCGACCTCGACCTCACCCAAGCCCGATTGCAGACCCGCGAGGTGACGATCCGGGCGTGGGCGGTCATGGGTGGCATCGACATCGTGGTGCCGGAGGACATGGCGATCGTGGTCGACGGAGTCGGCTGCATGGGCGCGTTCGAGGAGAACCACCGCAACGTCCCGCAACCACCGCCCGGTGCACCGATCGTCCGGGTGACCGGCCTCGCCCTGATGGGTGGCGTGACGGTGAAGCGCCCGCGCAAGCAGCGCGCGTTCCTGACCCGGCGCCCCCGGGAGTGACCGCTCGTCCGTGAGTTCCGTGCGGTCCGTCCGTGAGTTCCGTGCGCGCCGTCCGCGAGTTCGATGCGCGAGGATGGTGCACCAGTGAGCCGACGACATCGACCACGCGTACACCTGTCGGCCACGACGGGCTGGATCAACGACCCCAACGCGCCGGTACGGGTGGGGCAGACGTACCACCTGTTCGCCCAGCACAACCCGTCGTCGACGTGGCACGGGGACATCTGCTGGTTGCACTGGACCAGCACCGACCTGCTGACCTGGACCGAACACCCCGTGGCGCTGGCGCCTCGGGCGAGCGGCCCGGATGCCGCTGGTTGTTGGTCGGGCAGCGCGGTCCTCGTGGACGGTGAGCCGTGGTTGCTCTACAGCGGCACCATGTTCCGCGACCCCTACGGGTGGGGACGCGCGGGTGACTACCGGATGGTGATCCGAGCAGGTCTACCTGGAGGCGAGCCGTGCTGCCTGATGTTGACGTCACCGGACCTGGTCGACTGGACGTCGACCGGGCCGCTGCTGACCGGTACCGACCCGGTGTCCCAGGGTCAGTGGGTCGGCGAGGGGTGGGGGTGTCCGCCCCTGGTCCCTGTCGGCGATCGGTGGCTCCTGGTGATGTCGGCGTGGTCGCCGGACCGGCTGAGCCACGCGGCATAGCCGTGGGGGAGCTCGTCGGCGACCGGTTGGTGGCGAAGCACGCCGGCCGGATGGACCACGGGCCCGACTTCTACGCAGCGATCACCCTGGCGGAAGGCGACCGTGTCCTGATGTGGCTCGGGGTGCAGCTCCTCGACGACGAGCAATCGGTCGACGCCCGGGCCGGTGCGCACCTGGACCTCGAGAAGGGCATACGTGTCGGCACCGGGGCCGGGCATGGGTGAGGCTGCTGACCGATGCCACTGGGACCGACGCACCGTCATCAGCTACGACGCACGCGCCGGTGAGGTGTCGCTCGACCGGAACCGACCGAGCCGGCGCGACGGCACGCTCGGCGGTCGGTAGGTCGTACCCGTGAGCCAGGACGCCGACGGTGGGGTCGACGTACGGATTCTGGTGGACGGGTCGATCGTCGAGCTGTTCGTCGCGGGCACCTGCATCACCGCGTGGGTGTACCCGACGACGAGGACAGCATCGGGTCGGTCGTAGGAGCCGAGGGGGAGGCGTGCCTGGACGTGCGCTGGTGGCCGCTGATGCTCGTCGACTGAGATCCCCGGCACTCCCCATGGCATGTTGTCACTGCCCATGGCTTGCGTCCCATGGGCAGTGCGGTTCACCAGGGGACCCTGGTAAACCGCACCGGCGGGCCGCCTGCGGAAGCGGGAGCAGCGCACCCGGGAGCCGGGCGTAGGCTCGGCCGGCAGGAGCCGCATGCAGCACCCACACGTGGGCCGTACGAGGGAGAAGCCGGTGAAGCAGTTGTCGTCGCTGGATGCCCAGTTCCTGCTGGTCGAGTCCGCGACCACGAGCGGCCACGTCGGTGCACTGCTGGTGCTCGACCCCTCCACGGCTCCGCACCGGGAGGTCACGCTGGAAGGCTTGCGGGCGCTGATCGAGCCACGCCTGCACCTGGTGGACGCGCTGCGCGAGCGGGTCGTGGAGGTGCCACTGGGGCTGGGGCACCCGTACTGGGTGCAGGATCCGGACTTCGACCTGGAGTACCACACCCGCGAGGTGGCACTGCCGCAGCCCGGCTCGGCCGAACAGCTCGCGGAGCAGGTCGCGCGCATCCATGCCCGACCGCTGGACCGTACCCGACCGCTGTGGGAGATGTACCTCGTGCACGGCCTCGACGACCGGGCAGCCGTCTACGCGAAGTTTCACCATGCGGCCATCGACGGCATCTCCGGGACCGAGATCCTGAGCACCGTGCTGGACGTGAGCGTCGAGCCCCGTGTCGTCGACCCGCCGCCGGACCTGTGGGACCCGTCGCCGGTGCCCTCGAACGCCGAGATCCTGACCCGGGGATCGTGGTCGACGGTGCTCCGCTCGCGACGCCTGCTGACGCAGCTGCCGACGCAGCTGCCGCACCTGACCGACATCCCCGGTGCCAAGAACCTGCCCGGTGTCAATCTGGTCAGCGGTGTCGCCGGCGCGCTCAGCGCGATCGTCACCGGCTCGTCGAGCGCGACCGACGAGCGTGACCTGACCGCACCACCGACGCCGTTCAACGGACCGATCACCGCACACCGCCGCTTCGCGTACGGCAGCGTCCCGCTGTCGGAGGTCAAGAAGGTCAAGAACGCCTTCGGTCTGACAGTCAACGACGTCGTCATGGCGATGACCACCACGGCGCTGCGACGGTGGTTGCTGGATCACGACGCGCTGCCGGACATCCCGCTGATCGGTGCAGTGCCCGTGTCGATCCGCGGCAGCGACGACCAGGGCGGCATCGGGAACCTGGTGTCGGTGATGCTCGCCCAGCTGCCGACCGACGAGGCGGACCCGTCCCGGCGTCTGCACGAGACCGCGGCGTCGATGAGTAACGCCAAGCAGCGGTTCGAGGCCGTACCGGTCAGCATCCTGCAGGAGCTCTCGGCTGCGGTGCCGACCGCGCTGTCCGGGCTCGCCGCGCGGGCGCTGTTCCGGCTCGCGCTGTCCCAGGGCTTGCCGTTCAACCTGTTCGTGTCCAACGTGCCCGGCCCACAGCTGCCGTTGTACGTCGCAGGAGCCCGCTTGCAGGGGATGTACCCGGTTTCCGCGGTGACGGACATGACCGGCGGCATCAACATCACGCTGTTCAGCTACGACGGGGCGCTCGACTTCGGCATCGTGGTGTGCCGCGAGATGGTCCCTGACGTGTGGCGGATCATCGACTACCTGCGGGACGGTCTCGCTGAGCTGGTCGCGCTCGCCGAAGGGCAGCTCTGACGTACGGGTTCAGCCGGTCAACCGTGCGTTGCTCCGACGCGTGGTGCGCTCGATCGCGTCGCAGATCGTGTCGTCGAGCTCGGGAGGCAGGTCGTGGCCCATGCCGGGGATCAGCAGCAAGTCGGCGCCTGGGATGGCCTGTGCGGTGGCGCGGCCGCCGGACACGTGCACCATGCGGTCCTGCAGCCCGTGCACGACCAGGGTCGGCACGTCGAGCGTGTGCAGCGCAGCTGTCCGGTCCGGCTGGCTGATCACCGCAAGCATCTGCCGGGCGGCACCAGCGGCCGACCAACCGCGGTCGAACGTCTCCTCGGCGCGACGCCGACCGGTCTCGGGGTCACCGGGGTAGGCGGGCGAGCCGATGGCGGTCATCGTGACGGCCGTACGTTCGATGTAGGAGTCGCGATCCAGCCCGGAGCGCCCGAACAGCATCGGGAGCAGACGGGGGTCCTGCCAGCCGACCGTGCGGCGTCCGGTCGAGGCCATGATCGAGGTCAATGTCAGCACCCGCTCGGGCCGGGCCAGCGCCATCGTCTGGGCGATCATGCCGCCCATCGAGACCCCGACCACGTGCGCCGGCTCGACCTCGAGCGCATCCAGCAGGCCGAAGGCGTCCTCGGCCAGGTCGTTCATCGCGTACTCCCCATGTCTGCGAGACCCGAGGAACGTGCTGACGACCGCTGACCGTCGCTGCAGTTGGCGGGGTTGGACCCACGACGAGCGGCCGGTGTCGCGGTTGTCGTAGCGCACGACGTGGAAGCCACGGCGCTGGAGGTTCTCGCAGAACGCGACGCTCCACCAGCCCATGGGTCCGCCGAGGCCCATCACCAGCAGCAGGGTGGGGTCGGTGGCTTCCCCGAACGTCTCGTAGCAGATCTCGATACCGCTCTCCAGAACAGCGGTCTGCTCGGTCATCGTCCCTCCCGTGGCGCCCTTGTTACTAATCAGTATAGGAGCCGACGGGTTCAGTCCCGAAGGGCGTTCTCCGCCAGCTCCCAGCTCCAGGGCGGGTCAGCACCCGGGCGTGTACAGGTGATGGCGGCTGCCCGGGCGCAGACCCCGCCCAGCCAGCCGAGATCGCCGGGTCCGAACTCGTCGCGGCCGGTCCAGCCGCGTCGCAGCAGTGCGACCAGCACGGCTCCCATCCACGTGTCGCCGGCTCCGATGGTGTCGGCCACCTGCACTCTCGGCGCCGGTACCTCCACCCGGACGTCGCCGGCGCGGAGCACCGTGGGCCGGCCGCCTCGGGTCAGCGCGAGTAGAGACGGCCCGGTCCCGCTGAGCTGGTCCAGCACCGCCTCGGGGCCCTGCCCGGGCTCGAGCAGGCCAGCAGCGTCTTCCTCGCTCAGCTTGACCAGGCGAGCATGTGCGGCGATCCCGAACACCCGCTGCCGCAGTTCCGTCAGTGGAGGTGTCAACGTCGTACGCAGGTTGGGGTCGAACCCGACCGGCACCCCGACGGCGTGCGCGGCGTCCACGAGCGCGGCAACGGCGCCGGATCCTGGTGACATCCACGAACCGATCGACCCGACATGCACCAGGGAGTACGCGGCGGGATCCGGCAGGCCCTGTGGGTCCCAGTGCAGGTCGAAGTCGTACGTCGCGCTGCCGTCGGGCTGCAGGTGGGCCGTCGCCGAAGCGGTGCGGCCGGACCCGACGTCGACCAGCTCGACCCCGCTGGCCCGTAGGTGGGCCCGCACGGTCTGGCCGTGGCGGTCGTGGCCCACCTCGGCGGCCAGGGTCACGCGTACACCGAGGCGGGCCGCCGTCACCGCCACGTTGAGGGGCGAGCCGCCGGGGTGCTCGGCGACGGTGCCGTCGACGGCATGGGTGACGTCGACCAGTGCTTCGCCGACGACCAGCACGTGCGGCGTGAGCACCTCAGTGCTCGAAGTCGACGGCGGAGTACGCCCGCAGCTTGTGCAACTGGTGCTCGCTGAGGATCTCGCGGATGGTGCCGCTGCGCGAACGCATCACCAGGGAGTGCGTCGTGCACCCCCCGGCCCGGTACCGCACGCCGCGCATGATCTCGCCGTCGGTGATACCGGTGGCGACGAAGAAGCAGTCGTCACCGGAGACCAGCTCGTCGGTGGTCAGCACCTGGTCGAGGTCGTGGCCGGCGTCGACGGCGCGCTCCCGTTCGGAGTCGTCGGTCGGCCACAGCCGGCCCTGGATGACGCCGCCCAGGCACTTCATCGCGGTTGCCGCGATGATGCCCTCCGGGGTCCCGCCCACGCCCATCAGCAGGTCGACCCCGGTGTCCGGTCGCGCGGCGAGCACGGCGCCGGCCACGTCACCGTCGGTCATGAACTTGATCCGCGCACCAGTGGCCCGGATCTGGTCGACCAGGTCGTTGTGGCGTGGCCGGTCGAGCACGGCCACTGTCACGTCCTCCAGGGCGATGCCCTTGGCCCGGGCGACCAGCGCGATGTTGCGGGCCGGGGGGAGCCGGATGTCGACGACGTCGGCGGCCTCCGGGCCGGTGACGAGCTTGTCCATGTAGAACACCGCGGACGGGTCGTACATGCTGCCACGCGGCGCGACCGCCAGCACCGCGATCGCGTTGCTCATCGCCTTGGCTGTCAGCGTGGTCCCGTCGATCGGGTCGACGGCCACGTCGCACTCCGGGCCGGTGCCGTCGCCGACCTGCTCGCCGTTGAAGAGCATCGGG